>Ga0209793_1000659_pt1 | contig 33544 bp, 30 predicted proteins | sample EBPBio122009_DNA_FD_185863 | JGI IMG/M metagenome (GOLD analysis project Ga0209793, IMG submission 185863) | Wastewater treatment Type I Accumulibacter community from EBPR Bioreactor in Madison, WI, USA - Reactor 1_2/2/2009_ DNA (SPAdes) (version 2) | ecosystem: Engineered > Bioreactor > EBPR >... | reverse complement strand
GGTGTGGCTGCCCCTCCGGTTATCGTTCGTTGAATCCGCATGCGCGAACGCCTTGCGCGGCGGCGGCCGCACATGACAAATCCAGCATACACATTAGTGACGGGGTCGCTCCCCGAATTTGCCTTTCGGCACCCTCTGTCCACCGGGACGCGAAGGGTCACGGCCAGCGCCTGCGATTTCGAGCCGCGCCGCCGGAAGCTCCTCCCCCCGAATTTTACGGGGGGAGGACCGGAGCGGGACGCAGCCCGCTCCTCAAGCAGAATTCAGCAGCCGAACGGCAGGCTTACTTGACCGGCTTGAACCAGCTGTCGAGGCCCTTCTGGAGCTTCTCGGCGGCCTGTTCCGGGGTTTCCGTGCCGTTGATGACGTTGGCCGATGCCGTCCAGGTCTCGTTCTCGAGGTTCGGCGTGCCGCGCGACAGGATCTGGTAGGTCGAGCGGATCGTCGGCTTGCACTTCTCACGCCAGGAGACGAATTCCTGCGCCAGCGGATCGGCCATCTTCACGGCCGTCGAGTTCAGGCTGAAGAAGCCCGGCAGCGAGTTGGCGTAGATGTCTGCGAATTCCGGCGAGGACACGAAGGTCAGGAACTTCTTGGCGGCATCCGCATTCGGGCTCTTGGCGTTGAGGCCGATGCCGATGTCGTTGTGGTCCGAGATGTAGCAGGTGTCGCCGGCATTCTTCACCGGCGGCGGGAACGCGCCCATCTTGAACTGCGCCTGCGTGTTGAACAGGCCGATTTCCCACGAGCCGGCCGGGTAGATGGCGGCGCGGCCGAGCGTGAAGAGGTTCTGGCTGTCCGGGTAGGTCTGGGCTTCGAAACCGTCGCCGAGGTAGTCCTTCCACTTGGCGAGGACGCGGAACGGCTCGACCCAGCCCTCGTCGGTCAGCTTCTGCTCACCGCGGATCAGCGCCTTGCGGCCTTCCTCACCCTTCCAGTAGGTCGGGCCGATGTTCTGGTAGCCCATGGTGGCGGCTTCCCAGAGATCCTTCGTGCCCATCGCCATCGGGATGAAGCTGCCTTCGGCCTTGATCTTGTCGAGTGCGGCGAAGAATTCGGCTTCCGTGGTCGGAACCGTGATGCCGAGCTGGTCGAAGGCGTCCTTGTTGTAGATGAAGCCGTGGATGACCGAAGCCATCGGCACGCAGAAGGTCGTCGCGCCGTCGTCCGTCGTCCAGGCGGACTTGGCGACGTCGGAGAAGTTCTCCATGCCGGCCACGTCGTTCAGGCCGACGAGATGACCCTTCTTGAAGAGTTCGAGCGAGGCGTCGAACGGACGGCAGGTGATGAGGTCGCCTGCCGAGCCGGCGTCGAGCTTGGCGTTCAGCGCGGCGTTGTACTCGGTCGGGGCGGTCGGCGCGAAGACGACCTTGATGCCCGGGTTCTTGGCTTCGAAGGCCGGGATGATCTTTTCCTGCCAGATGGCGAGGTCGTCGTTGCGCCAGCTTTCGACCGTCAGCGTGACGTCCTCTGCCTGAGCGATCCCGGCCGTGCCGAGGATGCTCGTGGCAAGGAGCAGGCCCTTGATTGCGTTGCGTGTCATTGCATTCTCCCCTTTTATGCGCCGCAGCGCGTTCTGAGACTTGTATTATCCGAAAACCTTGAGGGCGCGCCGGAGGCTTTGGCCCGACCGGTCCAGCGCCGCCTTCGCGGCGCCGGCATCCTCCGCTCCCGCAGCCAGAAGCACGGCCGTCTTGACCGAGCCTTCGGAGCGCGAAAGAAGGCGTTCCGCCTCGTCGATCCCGACACCCGAGATGTCGGAGACGATACGGCAGGCGCGCGCCTTCAGTTTGATGTTGTCGGCCTTGAGATTGACCATGTGACCGTCGTGCACATGGCCGAGATGGATGCCGGTGAGCGTCGAGAACATGTTGAAAGCGATCTTCTGCGCCGTGCCCGCGCCCATGCGCGTCGAGCCGGAGATGACCTCCGGCGGCGTCTGGAGCAGAATGGAAACGTCCGCGCCCTCGAAGAGCGCCGCGCCGGGATTGTTGGCCATTGCCACGACCCGCGCGCCCTTCTCCTTCGCATAGGCCGCGATAGCGAGCGCATAGGGCGTGCTGCCGCTTGCCGAAACGGAGATCACACAGTCCTTCGGGCCAATACCGGCCGCGACGGCGTCGCCGACAGCGAGGTCGCGGTCGTCCTCATAGCCGCCGGCCAGGTCGACCAGGCTCGCGGCACCGCCGGCAAGCAGGATGACGATACGGTCGTGGGGAATGCCATAGGTGCCGGGAAGCTCCAGCGCGTCGGCCATGGCCATCAGGCCGGAACTGCCGGCGCCGGCATAGACAAGGCGGCCGCCGGAAAGCAGCGCATCGGCGGCAAGACGGGAAGCGGAAGCGATATCGACGAGCGCGGCATCCACCACGGCGGCGGCGGCCTTCTGTCCATCCGCAAGCACTTTCAGCGCGTCGACGGGCTGACGTTCGTCCAGCCCCCTCGCCTGATCATGCCTGCCCTCGGTCCTGCCTGCGGCCATCGTCGTTTCTCCTCTGGCCGAAATTAATGCCAAAAAAATACCAATTGTCCATAGGAAATTAATTTTTGAGACCACTTTTTTGCCATTCAATATTTTTATTAAGCAAAATCAAGTGATTGCATAAAAGACCACCTTCCACATCACCATACCCCTTGGTTATTGGTATTTTTTTGGTATCGTTACTTCAGGAGGTGCCCATGACGAATTACATTCTCGGTATCGACGGTGGGGGAACGAGCTGCCGCGCGGCGGTGGCGCGCCCGGACGGCATCATTCTCGGGCGCGGCAAGAGCGGCGCGGCGAACATCCTGACCGACCCCAACAATGCGATCATCTCCATCACGGAAGCCGCCAGGGCGGCCTATCGCGAGGCGGGCCTCGACGAGGCCGGCATCAGCGGCGCCTCGGCCTTCCTCGGCCTTGCCGGCACCAATGTCGGCGACCTGACACGCTATGTGCACGACCGCCTGCCCTTCCATCATACGGATATCGATTCCGACGGCCTGATCGCCCTGCAGGGCGCGATCGGCGACGAGGACGGCTCGGTGGCGATCCTCGGCACCGGCTCCATCTATATGGGGCGCAAGGACAACGTGGTCCGCTATATCGGCGGCTGGGGCTTCACGGTCGGTGACCTCGGCGGCGGCGCGCGGCTCGGCCATGCGCTCCTGCAGGAAGCGCTGCTCGCCCATGACGGCGTGCATCCCCGCTCAGGCGTGACGGACGCGATCCTCGACGAATTCAAGGGCGACCCGCGCGGCATCGTCGAATTCGCCCGCCTTTCCAAGCCGGGCGACTTCGGCCGCTTCGCACCCATCCTCTTCGATCACGCGCGCCGGGGCGACGCCCAGGCCGCCGCCATCGTCAAGGCCGGCGCGGCGACGGTCAACGAATCCCTCGACGCCATCATGGAACTGGCCGGCGCAAAGCGCCTCTGCCTGCTCGGCGGGCTGGCGCAGATTTATCCGGAATGGCTTTCCGAGCGGCATCGCGCCATATTGGTGGAAGCCGAGGCCGATGCGCTGACGGGTGCGGTGGCGCTCGCCGCCAAGGGCTACAGGCAACGCACGGGAGCCGCCGCATGAGCACGCCGCTTGCCGCCATCCTGACGCCGGAGAGCCTTCAGTCGGGCGTGCCCGGGCCGCTCTACCTGAAACTGCGCCAGACGCTGGAAGAAGCGATCACCTCCGGCAAGCTGAATTACGGCGACGCCCTGCCCGCCGAACGCGACCTTGCCGACCACGCCAATGTCAGCCGCGTCACCGTGCGCAAGGCGGTCGACGATCTCGTCAAGGACGGCCTTCTCGTGCGCCGCCACGGCTCCGGCACCTTCGTCGCAAAGCCCGTCGCCAAGGTGCAGCAGTCGCTGTCGCGCCTCACATCCTTCACCGAGGACATGGCGCGCCGGGGCCTGACCACCCGCGCCGAATGGATCGACCGCGGCCTGTTCCACCCCTCGCCCGACGAGATGATGATGCTCGGCCTGCCGGCGGATGCGCTGGTCGCCCGCCTCGGGCGCCTGCGCGTGGCCGACGACATGCCGCTCGCCATCGAGCGCGCCTGCATATCCGCCGAGTTCCTGCCCGATCCGCTTCAGGTGCAAGGCTCGCTCTACGCGGCGCTGGAAAAGCGCGGCTGCCGCCCGGTGCGCGCCGTGCAGCGCATCTCCGCCTACAACATGAAGGACCCGGACGCCTCCATGCTCGGCGTGCCGCCGGGCTCGGCCGGGCTTTCCATCGAGCGCATCTCCTATCTTCGTACGGGCCGGGTGGTCGAGTTCACCCGCTCCATCTATCGCGGCGACGCCTATGACTTCGTCGCCGAACTGACGCTTTCCGAGACGTGACCGTCCAAAATCGCCCGTCCAATTGCAAGGGGGAATTCCATGCAGACCAACATGCGCAGAGAGATCAACGAAATCCCGGAAGCCGCAGCCCGTCTGCTGGCCAATTCGGCAAGCGCGATCACCGCCGCCGGCAAGGCACTTCGCGAGCGTGACCCGCAGTTCTTCGTGACCGTCGCGCGCGGTTCCTCCGACCATGCCGCCCTCTTCCTGAAATACGCCATCGAGCTGACCGCGGGCCGCCCCGTCGCCTCGCTCGGCCCGTCGCTCGCCTCCATCTACGGCGCGAACCTGAAGCTCGGCGGCGGCGCGGCCATCGCCATCTCCCAGTCCGGCAAGAGCCCCGACATCGTCGCCATGGCGGACGGCGCGACGAAGGGCGGCGCGATCTCCATCGCGCTCACCAACACCCTGCCCTCGCCGCTGGCCGATGCCTGCACCCATTCACTCGATCTTTCGGCCGGCCCGGAAATCAGCGTCGCCGCCACCAAGTCCTATGTGAACTCCATCGTCGCCGGCCTTGCCGTGCTCGCCGAATGGACGGGCGACGCCGATCTCGACCGCGCCGTGAAGGACCTGCCGGAACAATTCGCCAAGGCCGTGGCGCTCGACTGGTCCGAGCTTGCCGGAGACCTGCGCGACGCCCAGTCGCTCTACGTGCTCGGCCGCGGCCCGGGCCTTGCCATCGCGAGCGAAGCCGCCCTGAAGTTCAAGGAAACCTCCGGTATGCATGCCGAGGCCTATTCCTCGGCGGAAGTGCTGCATGGCCCGGTCGCCCTCGTCGGCCCGGCCTTCCCGGTCATCGCGCTTGCCGCCCGGGACGCGGCCGAAGCCTCCGTCACCGGCATGGCCGACAGCCTGGCCGAGCGCGGCGCCTATGTCGGCATCACCGCCGCCGGCGCGAAAAGCGCCCGCAAGCTGCCCTTCGTCGCCACCGGCCATCCGATCACCGACGCGCTGGCGCTCATCGTTCCCTTCTACGGCTTCGTGGAAGCCTGGTCGCGCGGCAAGGGTCTCGATCCCGACAAGCCGGTCAACCTCAAGAAAGTGACGGAAACCCGATGACAGCGCTCACCGCCATTACCGGCGCCCGGATCTTCGACGGCGATCTGTGGCATGAGGACAGCGCGCTGCTGATCGAAGGCGGCAAGGTCGCCGCCATCGCGGCGCTTCGCGACGTGCCGGCGGACGCCCGCACCGTGCCGATGGACGGGCTGTCGCTCGTCCCCGGCTTCATCGATCTGCAGGTCAACGGCGGCGGCGGCGTGCTGCTCAACGAACAGCCCGATCTCGACGGCATCCGCACCATCTGCGCCACGCATGCCCGCTTCGGCACGACGGCGCTGCTGCCGACGCTGATCACCGACAACCGCGCGGTGACGGCGAAGGCCGTCGCCGCCGGCCTTGCCGCGCGGGAGGCGGCGGTGCCGGGCTTCCTCGGCCTCCATCTCGAAGGCCCGCACCTGTCCATCGCCCGCAAGGGCGCGCACGACCCGGCTCTCATCCGCCCGATGGAGGAGGCCGACGTCGAGCGCACCGTTGCCGCCCGCAAGGGGCTCGAAGCCCTGCTGATGACGCTCGCGCCGGAAAACGCCACGAACGCGCAGATCGCCGCGCTCCATGCGGCCGGCGTCACGGTCAGCCTCGGCCATTCCGATTGCGGCTACGACACCGCGTCCTCCGCCGTCGATGCCGGTGCGCGCATGATGACGCATCTCTTCAATGCCATGAGCCAGCTCGGCAACCGCGAGCCGGGCATGGTGGGCGCGGCGCTCGATCTCGGCCATCTCCATGCGGGCCTGATCGCCGACGGCTTCCACGTCCACCCGGCCTCCATCCGCGCGGCGCTCCGGGCCAAGCGCGGCCCCGGCCGCATCTTCCTCGTCACTGACGCCATGTCGACCATCGGCACGGACATGACGAGCTTCTTCCTCAACGGCCGCGAAATCTTCCGCAAGGACGGCCGCCTGACGCTGGCCGACGGCACGCTCGCCGGCGCCGACATCGATATGGCCTCCTGCATCCGCTACATGCGCGACGTCGTCGGCATCGACCTTGAGGAAGCGCTGCGCATGGCCTCGCTCTATCCGGCCGAGGCCATCGGCATGACGGGCCGCAAGGGCCGCCTGACCCATGGCCACGACGCGGACTTCACGGCCATCGACGTGGGCGTGAACGTCGCCGCCACCTGGATCGGCGGCACGCCGGTCTTCGCCGCCTGACAGGCCGCCGCGGTCCTTGCGGGTCGCGGCGGAATCGGCTCTATCGGCGGGGTCAAGGATAGGAGCGGCAGCACATGCAATTGATCTTCGACGGCCACAACGACGTTCTCCTGCGCCTGTGGGAACACGCGCAGAAGGGCGAGGACCCCATCGCCGAATTCGTCGATGGCACGGACAAGGGCCATATCGACGCGCCCCGCGCGCTGAAGGGCGGGCTGGCCGGCGGCTTCTGCGCCATGTTCATCCCGCCGAACGAAGACTATCCGCCGCGCGAGGTGGATGAGAACGGCCATTACAGCATCCGCATGGTCGGCCCGCTGGAGCAGCGCGCCGCCCTTGCAACCGCCCTGGAAATGGCCGCCATCGCCTTCCGGCTGGAACGCGCGGGCGCGCTCGCCATCTGCCGCTCGACCGCCGATATCCGTGCCGCCATGGAGGCCCGCCGCTTCGCCGCCGTGCTCCATATCGAAGGTTGCGAGCCGATCACGGAAGACCTCTCGACGCTGGAAACGCTCTATGCGGCGGGCCTGCGCTCGCTCGGCCCCGTCTGGAGCCGGCATAACCGCTTCGGCCATGGCGTGCCCTTCGCCTACCCCTCCTCCCCCGATACCGGCCCAGGCCTCACGGAGGCCGGCGTCGCGCTGGTGAAGGAATGCGACCGGCTCGGCATCATGATCGATCTTGCCCATATCACCGAGCAGGGCTTCTGGGACGTGGCGCGCGAAAGCACGCAGCCGCTCGTCGCCACCCATTCCAACGCCCATGCCCTGACGCCGATCTCCCGCAACCTAACCGATCGCCAGCTCGACGCGATTCGCGAGCGCAAGGGCATCGCCGGCCTCAACTACGCCACCACCATGCTGCGCGCGGACGGCATGGAGAACCCCGACACGCCCCTCTCCGACATGGTGCGCCATATCGATCATATGGTGGAACGCATGGGCATCGACTGCGTGGCGCTCGGCTCGGATTTCGACGGCGCGACCATTCCGGCCGCCATCACCGATGCCGCCGGCAATCAGGCGCTCGTCGAGGCCCTGCGCTCCGCCGGCTATGGCGAGGACGACCTTGCGAAACTCTGCCGCGAGAACTGGCTGCGGCTCCTGAAAACCGTCTGGCGCGAAGCCTGACCCTACACAACGGAAAGACGCCATGACCAAGCCCCTCATCGAACTCTGCGTCGAAGGCATCGACGGTTTCCTCGCCGCGCAGGAAGCCGGCGCCGATCGGGTGGAACTCTGCGCGAGCCTGATGGAGGGCGGCCTGACGCCGAGCCTTGCCACGATCCGCGCCGCCGTGAAGGCCGCGCGCATCCCCGTCCACGTCATCATCCGCCCCCGCGGCGGCGACTTCCTGTATTCCGAGGCAGAATTCGAGACGATGGTCGAGGACATCAAGGTGTTGCGCGCCGAAGGCGTCGCTGGCGTCGTCATCGGCTGCCTGACGCCGGACGGCCGGATCGACGAGGCGCGCACGAAGGCGCTGGTCGAGGCCGCGCGCCCCATGTCCGTCACCTGCCATCGCGCCTTCGACATGACGGCGGACGCCCGCGAAGCGCTGGAGGCGCTGATCCGCTGCGGCATCGACCGCGTGCTGACCTCCGGGCAGCGCGACACCGCCGTCGAAGGCGTGCAAATCCTGAAGAGCGCCGTCGAGCAGGCGGCCGGCCGCATCGTCATCATGGGCTGCGGCGCGCTCGATGCGGACAATATCTGCAAGGTGCGCGACGAGGCGGGCCTTGCCGAAATGCACTTCGCGGCGCTGAAGACCGTGCCGAGCGGCATGCAGTTCCGCAACCCGCATGTCGGGATGGGCGGCACGGAGAAGGATCGCGAATACGAGCTGACGCTGACGGACGGAAACGCTGTGCGCGCGACCATCGCCGCAGCAAAATCCTGACGAGGCATCTTGCAAGCGGCGGGCGGAAGTCCCTACCTTTCGGGGAGCCAAGGAGAACCGCCATGCCGCTGACGCCTTCCACCCATCACCTGCGCACCCTCGCCTTAGCCGGCCTCATGGCCTTCACGGCCCTGCCGGCCGCCGCCGAAACGGTCGGCAAGGTCGGCGTCGACTGGATCGGCAACGATATCTATATCGACGCCGTGACCGACCCGAAGGTCGGCGGCGTCACCTGCCACGTGACCTATTTCGACCGCTCCGTCATCGACCGCTTGAAAAAGGGCAACTGGTTCGAGGACCCGTCGAACAACGCCATTTCCTGCCAGCAGACCGGCCCGATCACCATCGGCGATATCGAACTGGACCGCGGCGGCGAGGAGGTCTTCAAATCCGGCCTGTCGCTGATCTGGAAAGCGCTGATCGTCACGCGCGTCTACGACAGGAAGAATGACACGCTGATCTACCTCGCCCATTCGCGCGAGCCGACGGAAGGCTCGGCGAAGATGTCGATCTCAACGGTCCCGCTCTACGGTGAGACCGTGACCTGGACGAACGGCAAGCCATGAAAAAAACGCCCCGGCCAGAACTGGCCCGGGGCGTCTCCGCGCGGACGCGCCGCTTACTTGACGTAAACGATCTTGCCGCCGTCCGCCGCCGTCTTGATCTCGACGACGTTATTGAGTTGGACGTTCTTGGACGCCAGGATCTCCGTCAAGGCCGGGTCGGACTGAAGCTCGGACTGAGCCTGTTCGAGTGCGGCCGCATCGTTGATCTTGTGGGACAGGCGGTCGAACTCGGCGCGCTGGTCCTGGTCGGCCTCAAGCGTCGAAATCTGGACGACATTGACCTTGTCGGCACTGATCGAGCCGGTGGCCATCGTGTCCGCATCCATGCTCTGCTGCGCATAGGCGACGCCTGCAACGGGCGATACCGCGAGAAGCGAAGCAAGGGCGATTGTCACTGTCTTGTTCATTGCATTTCTCCACTGTTCATTGCGGGAAGCAGGGAGAAAACGGCAGGTCCCTCGTTTGGTTCCTGCCCAAATGGGGTAAGATCAAGGTATTTCGGTGCCATGCGAAAATCCCCGGAGGGCAACCCGCCGGGGACTGGAACCTGGAATCCGGACTGCTCGCCTCAGGCCGCCTGGGCGAGTTCGTCGGCGATGACGGTGTCGAGGTTGAGGAAGCAGACCATCGATTTTTCCAGCGCGACGATGCCGCGGCAGAAGGCGCGCTGGGCTTCCGGGATGATTTCCGGCGCCGGCTGCAAGGCCTCGCTCTTGATGGTCATCATGTCGGAGACCTGCTCGACGAGAAGGCCGACCAGCTTGCCGGCGATATCCGTGACGATGATGGCGGAGCGCTCCGACGGCTCCGTCATCTTCATGCCGAGGCGGCAGGCCATGTCGATGACCGGGATAACCGCGCCGCGCAGGTTGATGAGGCCGAGCACATAGGGCGGGGTGTGCGGCATCGGCGTCACCGGCGCCCAGCCGCGGATCTCGCGGATGGCCATGATGTCGATGCAGAATTCCTGCTCGCCCAGATGGAAGGAAACGATTTCGAGATAGGCGCCGGACTGCTTGATGGCGTTGGACATGGACAAGACCTCTTCCCCACGGGGAGCGAACTGTTTGAGATGCGCAGCCCGCCGTTGCCGGCGTGCGGCGGACATCATGTCCTCAAGCCTTCGGGCCTATTGCGCGCTACCGACAAGGTGGCAAAGAGAGATTAAGCAATGCCTAAGAATTGCGCGCCGAAGCCGGCATTTCGGTCTATTTCGGCCGACGCGCCCACTCGCGGAAGCTTGACGTAGCGGCAGTTTGAGAACCGCTCCCGCCATGCTATGCTCCCCCGCATGGACAAGACCGCCCGCCGATATACCGTGTTGCCGCTGGCGCTCATCGCGCTCGGCCTCGGCGTCATGGCCGCCACCGCCGCCTTCGCGGGATGGCTGGAGCATGGGACGGCGATCTTCCTCAGCCTTGCCGAATCCGGCATGTCCTGGTGTTTCTGATCACAATTGCGAGAGCACGCTGCCTTGTCCGTCCTTGCGGCAATTGGCGCGTTTGCGCGGTGTCCGGCAAGGGACTATGAAACCCGGCAAGCGGCACCAAGCCTCTCCCGTTTCTTCGAAGGATCGCCATGAAGACCCTGCGCCTCGTACTCTGGATCGCCGTCGCGCTCGTCGCGGCCCTGCTCGGCTGGCTGACGCTGGAAATGACCCGGACCAAGGAACAGGTCGCGAGCGGCCCGTTCGGCGTGCCCTTCGAACTCGTCGCGCAGGACGGCAAGCCGATCACCGAGAAGGCCTTCACCGGCAAGCCCTCCGCCCTCTTCTTCGGCTTCACCCATTGCCCGGAAGTTTGCCCGACCACCCTCTTCGAACTCGACGGCTGGCTTTCCAAGGTCGATCCGGACGGCTCGAAGCTCCAGGCCTATTTCGTGACCGTCGACCCCGAGCGCGACACGCCGGAACTCGTCGGCCAGTATGTCGGCAATGTCTCCAAGCGCATCACCGGCATTTCCGGCGATCCGGCCAAGGTGCTGGAGATGGCCAAGGGCTTCCGCGTCTATTACCGCAAGGTGCCGCTCGACGAGGCCAAGCCAGACGGCGACTACACGATGGACCATACCGCCTCCGTCTACCTGCTCGATGCGAACGGCCGCTTCACCGGCACCATCGCCTATGGCGAAAATCCCGAGGTCGCGGAGCAGAAGCTCGCCAACCTGATCAAGCGGTAAGATCGGCCTTTGCCCTCGGCTTTCGGACATGCTAGGCGGACCTGAAACAACAGGAAGCCGACCCGTGAGCGAAATCCGCCTCTACATCTCCACCACCGAAAGAAAAGCGGACGTCGCGCTTTCGCTGATGACCGACGCCTTCGAGGAAGAGGGCTACGCCATCGCGACGATGGAGATCGACGAGAAGAACGATATCTGGGAAGCCTCCGTCTACATGTTCCGGCCGGACGAGGCGGAAATCCACCAGCGCTTTGCCGCCCTGCTCGAAAACGATTTCCCCGGCGTCGAGATCCAGCGCGAGGAACTGCCGGACATCGACTGGATCGCCAAGTCGCTGGAAGGCCTGAAGCCCGTGCGGGCGGGCCGCTTCGTCGTGCACGGCTCGCATGACCGGGGCACCCCGCGCGCCGGCGAGATCGGCATCGAGATCGATGCCGGCCAGGCCTTCGGCACCGGCCATCACGGCACGACCGCCGGCTGCCTCGAAGTCATCTTCAACGTGATGCGCGCCCGCAAGGTCAAGCGCGTGCTCGACCTCGGCACCGGCAGCGGCGTGCTCGCCATCGCCGCGCGCAAGCTGGCGCCCGTTCAGGTGCTCGCCACCGACATCGACCCCGTCGCCACCCGCGTCGCGCGCGAGAACGTGCGCCTCAACGGCATCGCCTCGGGCATCGCGCTGGAAACCGCCCCCGGCTTCCACTCCACCGCCTTCGGCCGCCACGGCCCCTTCGACCTCATCATCGCCAATATCCTCGCCCGCCCGCTGATGCGCATGGCCCCGCAGCTTGCCGCCCAGCTCGCCCCGAACGGCGACGTCATCCTGTCGGGCATCCTGGCCTCGCAGCGCTGGAAGGTGCTTGCCGCCTATAACGGCGCGGGCCTGCGCCATGTGAAGACCATCTGGCGCGAGGGCTGGGTGACGATCCACCTCGACAACCGTCGCTGAGCCGCCCGCGGCGGAGTGCTTCGCACGCCGCCGCCTCGTCACCGGAATCAAGGCAAAAGAAAAGGCGGTGCCAGAGGCACCGCCTATGGGCCGGCGAACCGACCTGCCCGCGAGCTTGAGGAGGAGGAGTGCTCAAGCGGGCCTATGCGTTCCGAGCGCCTTCCCGGAGGAGGGAGGAGGAGTGACCGGCAAGACGCCTGATCGGAACACCTAGCTATATGCGTTACGAAGGACTGGAGGAACTTTCGCTTCGTTTCGCTTGAAGCGCGTTTTAAGTTCGCTTCGTTGGGGCTGCTTATAATCTATAAAAAAAATAGAAATAGCCCCTTTTGACGAATGGGTGCCATGCGCCAGGCGCATAAGTCCAATATGATACCTCTTACGGTCCTGTTTCCCGCCTTTGACGCACGATATCGATGGGCTAGATTGCGGGCACGATTCATAGCCCTATCGGATGTCTCCCATGTTCCAGAGTTTCGACGTCACCTCCACGCCTGAATTCGGCCGCGAGCGGGCCGACGCCCTGCGCGCCACCTTCGATGCGCTCGGCATCGACGGTTTCCTCGTGCCGCGGGCGGACGAATATCAGGGGGAATACGTGCCGGCCTCCGCCGAGCGTCTTTCCTGGCTGACGGGCTTCACCGGCTCGGCCGGCGTCGCACTGGTCATGCGCGGCAAGGCCATGGTCTTCGTCGACGGCCGCTACGTCACGCAGCTTGCCGAGCAGGTGGACGGCAGCGTCTATACCGGCGGCGACCTCGTCGGCGAACCGCCGCATCTCTGGCTGCAGAACCACGCACCGAAAGGTTTCCGCCTCGGCATCGACCCGTGGCTGCATACCGGCGCGGAGGTGCGCCGTCTGGAAAAGGCGCTGGCCGGCCTTGGCGGCGCACTCGTCTCCCTGCCCTATAACCCGCTCGACAAGGCGTGGACCGATCGCCCGAACGAGCCGCTCGGCCGTGTCGCCATCCAGGCCATCGAGCATGCCGGCGAACTCGCCAGGGACAAGCTCGTGACGATGGCCGAGGCGACGGCGAAGGCCGGCGCGGATGCGCTCGCCGTCACCGACCCCTCCTCCATCGCGTGGATATTCAACATCCGCGGCAGCGACGTGCCGCACACGCCCCATCCGCTCGCCCGCGCCATCATTCCGGCAAGCGGCCGCCCGCAGCTCTTCCTCGACAAGCGCAAGACCGGCATCGAGCAGGAAGCCTACCTCACCCAGCTCGCCGACCTCGTGCCCCCCTCGCAGTTCGACGAGGCCATCGCGGCACTGGCGGCCGCAGGCAAGCGCATCCTCATCGATCCCGATCAGGCGCCCTTCGCGCTGGCCGAGATCGTGCGCGCCAAGGGCGGCGCGCTGGTGGAGGCCGTCGATCCGGCCCGCCTGCCCCGCGCCTGCAAGAACAAGGTCGAACTCGAAGGCTCCGCCCGCGCCCATCTGCAGGACGGCGCGGCGATGGTCGAATTCCTCGCCTGGCTGGACGGCACCACACCCGGCACCGTGACCGAGATGACCGTCACGAAGAAGCTGGAGGACGTGCGCCGCAGCGTCGGCGAGCGCCAGCAGAACCCACTCAAGGACGTCTCCTTCGACACTATCGCCGGGGCCGGCGCCCATGCCGCCATCATGCATTACCGCGTGACGACCGCCACCGACGCCACGATAGAGCCGGGCACGATGTTCCTCATCGATTCCGGCGCGCAATATATCAACGGCACGACGGACATCACACGCACGGTCGCCATCGGCGCGGTGCCCGAGGAGCAGAAGCGCTTCTTCACGCTGGTCCTGAAGGGCATGATCGCCATCAGCCTCGCCCGTTTCCCGAAGGGCACGCGCGGCTGCGATCTCGATCCCCTCGCCCGCATTTCACTCTGGAAGGCCGGCGCGGATTTCGCCCACGGCACCGGCCATGGCGTCGGCTCGTATCTTTCGGTGCATGAGGGTCCGCAGCGCATCTCGCGGCTTTCGACGCAGGAGCTGCTTGCCGGCATGATCCTCTCGAACGAGCCGGGCTACTATCGCCCCGGCAGCTTCGGCATCCGCATCGAAAATCTTGTCCACGTGCTGCCGCCCACGCCCGTTCCGGACGGCGACATCGACATGCTCGGCTTCGAGACGCTGACCTTCTGCCCCATCGACCGCCGGCTCGTCCTGCCCGCCCTGATGACGGACGAGGAACTGGACTGGCTCAATGCCTATCACGCAGAAACGCGTGAAAAGCTCCTGCCGCTCCTGTCGGACGACGCGACGAAGGCCTGGCTGGAAAAGGCGACGGCCCCCATCAGCCGATGACGAAGTAACGCAGGATCATCACGACGATCCAGCCGACCGCCAGCATCGGCAGCAGCGCAAGCCGCATGCCGGCGAGAAGCGCGACGGCCATCGTCAGGCTCACGTCCCACCCGCCCGTCACGGCGGCCGGAGCCACCAGCGTTGTGAGCACGGCCGCCGGAACGGCGTTCAGCGCCGCTTCGGCGCGCGGCGGAATACGCTTCATGCGCGTGATGAAGATATAGCCGCCGACACGCGTCAGATAGGTCGCGATGGCCCCTGCCGCGATGATCAGCAGCGTCTGGGCGTGAAACAGCGTGTCCATAGTCACGCCTCCCCTTCGATGACGTCGCCGATGGGCGCTTCGGCTTCCTTGGCATCGAGCGGCAAAAGCGCGGCGACGGCGATGCCCGCAAGCGCGCCCAGACTGACATGCCAGGGCGAGCCGACGAAATGCAGCGCGAGGATCGAGCCAGCCCCCGACGCGATCACCACCGGCAGCCAGTTCGCCCGGCTGCGGAAGCCGAGCACCAGGCCCATGAAGTAGATCGGCAGCAGCACGTCGATGCCGATGGAGCGGGGATCGCCGATCAGGTTGCCGAGAAAGCCGCCGACCACCGTGAGGCAGAGCCAGGGCACGTAGACGCTAAGGCCGAGCACCATGGACCAGATATAGGTGACGCGGATACCCGCATCGCCCCGCCGCTCGGTCTCGGCGAATTGCGGGTCGGTCAAAAGGAACAGCGACGTCGCCTTCTCGAAGAAGCTGAGATGGCGGATATGCGGCGCGATGGCCGCCGAATAGAGCACATGGCGGAAATTCACCGCGAAGATCGACAGCACCACCAGCCAGGGCGCGACATTGTGGTTGAACAGCTCGACACCGACGAGCTGACTTGCACCGGCATAGAGCGTCGCACTCATCAGCGCGGCCTCGGCGATCGTCAGGCTGTTGTCGATGGCGACGGCCCCGAACAGGACGGCGAAGGGCGCAGCGGCGATGGCGACGGCGATGCCGCGCCGGAAGGCGTCGCGGATTTCTTCTTTGGTGGCGGGGGTCATGGGTCTGCTCTCTTGCAATGGCAAAGCCATAGAGCAGCAAAGCCCCTCCGGCAAACCAATATGGCTGATGGTCCGTTCAGCGGGATTGATCGATCGGCACCGCAACACGACCTTTGCTGATGGATAAGCGGGACGCTATCCGTGCTCTTCCATCGTCACCCTCGGGCTTGCCCCGAGGGTCAAAGCGGGGCCGCAGTGGATAAACCCTCGGGTCAAGCCCGAGCATGACGGAAAGGCGTTACTGTACTAAGCCCTCAGCTCTTCTTGAGCTGGAACGTATGCTCCGGCCCGGGGAAGCTGCGCGCCTTCACTTCTTCCGCATAGGTCGCGAACGCCTCGCTCATGATGGGAGCAATATTGGCGAAGTGCTTGACGAAGCGCGGCTTGAAATCCGTGAAGATGCCGAGCACGTCATCCACCACCAGCACCTGCCCGTCACAGGCCGGCGAGGCGCCGATGCCGATGGTCGGGACCTTGACGTTGCCGGTGATCTCGCGCGCCAGCGGCTCGACCGTGCCCTCGATGACGATGGCGAAGGCGCCGGCCTCATCGATGGCGGCCGCGTCCTTGCGGATCTTCTCGACTTCCTTGTCGTTGCGCCCGAGCGAGCGGTAGCCACCCGTCGTGTTGATGAGCTGTGGCATCAGGCCGACATGGCCAAGCACCGGAATGCCGCGCTGGGTGAGGAAATGCACCGTCTCAGCCATCTCCGCCCCGCCCTCCAGCTTGACGGCCGAACAGCCGGTTTCCTTCAGCACCCGGGCGGCCGTCGCGAAGGCCTGCTCCTTGGACTGCTGGTAGGAACCGAACGGCAGGTCGATGACGACGCAGGCGTTGGACGAGCCGCGCATGACGGCCTGGCCATGGGCGATCATCATCTCGACGGTCACGCCCACGGTGGAATCGAGACCGTAGAGCACCATGCCGAGGCTGTCACCGACCAGCATGAAATCGACATGCGGGTCCATGAGCTTGGCGACCGGCGTCGTATAGGCGGTCAGGCTGACGATGGGACGCTCACCCTTGAGGGCCTTGATGTCGGCGGGAGCCAGACGACGCTTGGCGGTGTGTACGCTCATGTCACGCTACCTTTTTTGCATTTTGCGGGCCAAGAACCCTGTTATCGAGGAGCTTCGTGCCCCCAAAGCGCACGAAAAGCAACAAAAGAACCAGCCGGTCGCCGACCGTGTCGATTTCGGCCAGCGTTTCGGGATCGCGCACGGCGACCACTTCCGGCCTCGCCAGCGGCTCGGAGCGGATGAAGGCGGCAACACCTTCCTCCAGCGCGCGCGCATCCGTCTCGCCCGCCACGATCAGCCGCTCGGCCTCTTCCAGCGCGCGCGGCACGATGGCGGCGGCGGCGCGTTCCTCGGCGGAGAGATAGACATTGCGCGACGAGCAAGCCAGGCCGTCCGCCTCGCGCACGGTCGGCACGCCGATCACCTCTATGGGCTGGGCGAGATCGAGGACCATGCGGCGGATGATGGTGAGCTGCTGGAAATCCTTCTCGCCGAAATAGGCGCGGTCGGGACCGGCAATGTTGAAGAGCTTGGTGACGACGGTTGCGACGCCGGCGAAATGGCCGGGACGCACCGAGCCTTCCAGCTCCGCGCCAAGCTTCGGCACGTCGACCACCGTTTCCATCGGCCGCGGATACATATCCTCGACGCCGGGCGCGAAGAGATAGTGCACGCCCGCCGCCTCCAGCATCGCCTGATCGCGGGCAAGGTCGCGCGGATAGCGCGCAAGGTCCTCATTGGCGCCGAACTGCAGCGGATTGACGAAGATGGTGGCGACGACGATGTCGTTGTCGGCGAGCGCCCTGCGGGCAAGCTCCATATGGCCGACATGAAGATAGCCCATGGTGGGAACGAGGCCGATCGTGCGACCGTCCAGCCTGTGCGGCGCGAGAGCCGCGCGCAAATCCGCGATGGTGGTGAAGGTCTGCATCGCCATTCCTCCTTGCTCTCGCCCTCTCCCGTGGGCGATGCCGCCCGCATGCCTTCTCGGGAGCATTTCCGGGGGTGGCGTTTTCTATCTTGTGCAGCGCAAAAAGACAATCGGCAAAGACTTTTGCCACTTATAGCTTAAGCTGCTGGGCAGCTTTGCGTTTTGCGCACTGTACATTTGCGGCAATGACCAGTAGAGAGCGCCCACACACGCTCGTCATTCACGGGCTTGAGAGTGCGGCGCAAGATCGCCGCTGAACCCGAATTCCGAAAGACCCCACATGACGAGTTTCGAAAGCCTCGCTCCGGCGATGGCAAAGGCGTTGGAAAAACGCGGCTATACCACATTGACGCCGGTGCAGATCGCCGTCTCCGACCCCAGGATCGGCGATGCCGACGCGCTGGTCTCCGCGCAGACCGGCTCCGGCAAGACCGTGGCCTTCGGCCTCGCGCTCGCCCCGACGCTGCTGGAAGGTGAAGATCGCTTCGACCGCGCCGCAAGCCCGCTCGCCCTCGTCATCGCCCCGACGCGCGAACTTGCCATGCAGGTCAAGCGCGAGCTGGAATGGCTCTACGAAATGACCGGCGCCGTGATCGCCTCCTGCGTCGGCGGCATGGACGTGCGCACGGAACGGCGCGCGCTGGAGCGCGGCGCGCATATCATCGTCGGCACGCCCGGCCGTCTGCGCGACCACATCACCCGGGGCAATCTCGACCTTTCCGCCATTCGCGCCGTCGTTCTCGACGAAGCCGACGAGATGCTGGATCTCGGCTTCCGCGAAGACCTCGAATTCATTCTGGAAGCCGCGCCGGAAGACCGCCGGACACTGATGTTCTCGGCCACCGTGCCGAAGGAGATCGCCGCGCTCGCCAAGAACTACCAGCGCGATGCGATGCGCATCTCGACCGCCGCCGAGAAGGAGCAGCACGTCGACATCGACTATCGTGCCCTGCTTACCGCTCCTGCCGACCGCGAGAACGCCATCATCAACACGCTGCGCTTCTACGACGCGCAGAACGCCATCGTCTTCTGTTCGACGCGCGCGGCGGTGAACCACCTGACGGCCCGCTTCAACAACCGCGGCTTCTCCGTCGTCGCCCTTTCCGGCGAACTCAGCCAGAACGAGCGCACCCATGCCCTTCAGGCCATGCGCGACGGCCGCGCCCGCGTCTGCATCGCCACCGACGTCGCCGCCCGCGGCATCGACCTGCCGAACCTTGAGCTGGTCGTGCATGCCGACCTGCCCACCAATCCCGATACGCTGCTGCACCGCTCGGGCCGCACCGGCCGCGCCGGCCGCAAGGGCGTCAGCGCCCTGATCGTGCCGCTCAACGCCCGCCGCAAGGCCGAGCGCCTGCTCCAGATCGCAAACCTCAAGGCGAACTGGGCGACCCCGCCCTCGGCCGAGGAAATCCTGCGCCGCGACGACGAGCGCCTGCTCGCCGATCCGCTGCTTTCCGACAAGGTCACCGAGGACGAGGAAGCGACCGTCGAGGCGCTGGTCGAAAAGTTCGACGCCCGCCAGCTCGCCGCTGCCGTCACCCGCTTCTTCAAGGCCGGCCGCTCCGCGCCCGAAGACCTGATGGAAGTCTCGCTCGAACAGCGCAAGCCGCGCGAGCGCGGCAACGACGCCATTCCGGCCGAAACCAAGCGCCCGCGCGACAGCTTCGCCTCCAGCGTCTGGGTCTCCATCTCCGTCGGCCGCAAGCAGCGCGCCGAGCCGCGCTGGCTGATCCCGATGCTCTGCCGCAACGGCAACATCACCAAGAACGAGATCGGCGCGATCAAGATGCAGCCGGAAGAGACCTTCGTGGAACTCTCCGCCGATGCGTCGGACGGTTTCCTCGGCGCGCTCGGGCCGAACAGCATGCTGGAGCGTGGCATCCGCGTGACCGTGCTGGAAGGCATGCCGGACCTTACCCCGCAGTTCTACGAGCGCACGCCCGGCGAGAAGACGCCGCGCTACGACCGTCCGGAGCGCCGCGCCGACTGGAAGCCGAAGGGCGAATTCGAGAAGAAGGGCGGCTTCGACAAGAAGCCCCGCTTCGAGAAGAAGCGCGACTTCGACAAGCCGGAGGGCGCAAGCGCCAAGCCGCACTGGAAAGACCGCGACAACAAGGGCGACTTCAACAAGGGCGACGCCGACAAGAAGCCCCGTTTCGAAAAGAAGCGCGATTTCGACAAGCCGGAAGGCGCGAGCGCCAAGCCGCACTGGAAGGATCGCGAAGACGGCGGCAAGAAGCCCGCAAAACCCTTTGCCGGTGCAAAGCCCTTCAAGGGCAAGCGCGACGAGAAATTCGCCAAGCCCGAAGGCGCTACCCGCAAGCCCAAGGGCAAGAAGCCGGGACGCGACTGAATGAACGACTGACGGCGCGGACCTTTCGGTTCCGCGCCGTTTTCACACAGCCTTACGGCACGAGACGCCGCGAATGCGGCGAGCCGCCGGTGCTCACGATCCCTTGATCAGCTCGAACCAGCCGTCTTCGTCGATCACCTCGACGCTGAATTCGCGCGCCTTGTCGAGCTTGGAGCCTGCGCCGGGGCCGGCAACGACGAGATCGGTCTTCTTCGACACCGAACCCGCCACCTTCGCGCCCAGCCGCTCGGCCATGGCCTTGGCCTCGTCGCGCGTCATCTTCTCCAGCGATCCGGTGAAGACTACCGTCTTGCCCACGACGGGGCTGGACGACACGACGACCGCCTCGGCGGCCTGCGGCGTCACCTCCTCCAGCAGCCGGCCGATGACATCGAGATTGCGCGGCTCCTTGTAGAACTCGACCATGGCGCGGGCGACGACCTCGCCGATGCCGTCGATATTGTTCAGCTCGGCCCATGCCTCGCCGGAAAGCGGGGCGGATGCCTTCATCCCTTCCTCGAAGGCGGCATAGGTGCCGTAGGCGCGCGCCAGCAGCTTCGCATTGGTCTCGCCGACATGGCGGATGCCGAGCGCATAGATGAAGCGGTTGAGCGCGATGGAACGGCGGGCGTCGATGGCGTCGTAGAGCTTGCGCACGCTCACCTTGCCGAAGCCGTCGATATTCTCCAGCCGGGTCAGGGAAGCCGCCTGCCGCTTCTCCAGCGTGAAGATATCGGGCGCGGTGCGGATCGTGAGGGACGCGTCTTCCGCCTCGAAGAAGAAATCGATCTGCTTGGAGCCAAGCCCCTCGATATCGAAGGCATTGCGCGAGACGAAATGCTTGAGGTGCTCCACCGCCTGCGCGCGGCATACGAAGCCGCCCGTGCAGCGGGTCACGGAATCGAGCCGGCCCGTCTTCTCGTTGCGCTCGCGCACGGCATGGCTGCCGCAGACCGGGCAGGTCTTCGGGAACTCGTAGGACACCGCGTCCGCCGGCCGCTTTTCCATCACGACATCGAGCACCTGCGGGATAACGTCGCCCGCGCGCTGCACGATCACGGTATCGCCGATGCGGATATCGTGTCCCTCTTCGCGGATACGCTCGCCGTTATTGCCGATGCCTTCGATGTAATCGGCATTGTGCAGGGTCGCATTGGTGACGACCACGCCGCCGACCGTGACGGGCGTCAGCCGCGCGACGGGCGTCAGCGCGCCGGTGCGGCCGACCTGGATGTCAATCTTCTCGACCGTCGTGAAGGCCTGCTCGGCCGGGAACTTGTGCGCCGTCGCCCAGCGCGGCGAGCGGGAGCGGAAACCGAGGCGCTCCTGAAGCGCCAGTTCGTCCACCTTGTAGACGACGCCGTCGATATCGTAGTCGAGGTCCGGCCGGGCAAGGCCGATCTCGCGGTAATGCGCGATGATCTCCTCGACGCGCGAAAGCCGCTGCGTCATCGGGTTGACCGGGAAACCCCAGCCCTTCAGCACCCCGATCATGCCGAACTGCGTATCGGCCGGCATCTCCGACATCTCGCCCCAGGCATAGGCGAAGAAGCGCAGCTTGCGGCTCGCCGTCACCGAGGCGTCGAGCTGGCGCAACGAGCCGGCCGCCGTGTTGCGCGGGTTGACGTAAGTCTGCTTGCCTTCCGCCGCCATCTTCTCATTGAGGGCGAGGAAGTCGCTCTTGGCCATATAGACCTCGCCGCGCACTTCCACGACGGCCGGCGCGCCGGACGGCAGACGGTTCGGGATTTCGGCGATGGTCAAGACGTTCGCGGTGACGTTCTCGCCCGTCGTGCCGTCACCGCGCGTCGCGGCGCTGACGAGGCGGCCGTTCTCGTAGCGGATCGACATGGAAAGGCCGTCGATCTTCGGCTCGGCGGTGAAGGCAATGGAATCGTCCGGCAGGCGGCCGAGGAAGCGGTAGACGGAGGCGACGAAGTCGCGCACGTCCTCGTCGGAAAACGTGTTGTCAAGCGACAGCATCGGCCGGGAATGGGTGATCGGCGCGAAAGTCGGCAACGGCGCGGAGCCAACACGGCGCGACGGGCTGTCGTCGCGCACCAGCGCGGGAAAGCGCGCCTCGATCTCCTCGTTGCGGCGCTTCAGCGCGTCGTAGTCGGCATCCGAAATCTCGGGCGCGTCCTGGCCATGGTAAAGCTCGTCGTTGCGCGCGATCTCCGCCGCCAGGAAGGCAAGCTCGGCCGCGGCCTCTTCTTCGGTCAGGATTTCGACGGGGGTTTTCGCGTTCGCCATGACATGCTCCGGATTGCGGAGTCGTTTTAGAGCAAACTTGGCGAAAGGAAAGTGGCTCCAAAGGGTGGGCCTGCCCCTCATCCCGCTGCCGCGACCTTCTCCCTGTAAACGGGGAGAAGGCGGATACCGCCTCGTTTTCCCGCAAACAAACGGCAAACGAAGGATGAGACCATGCCGCAAGTCCCTTCTCCCCGCCTGCGGGGAGAAGGTGCCGGCAGGCGGATGAGGGGCAATCGCCTCAGACGCCGCCCGAAAGCAGCCGTGCCGCCGCCGCTCTCGCCTCGTCGGTCACCGAAGCGCCGGCCAGCATGCGGGCGATCTCCTCCGTGCGCGCGCCGTCGTCCATGCGGGCGACGCGGGTTGCGACGGTCTCGCTGCCTTCGACCGGCCCCTTGGAGATGAGAAGATGCGTCGCGGCACGGGCGGCGACCTGCGGGGCATGGGTGACGGACAGCACCTGCACCGTGGCGGACAGCCGCTTCAGCCGCTGGCCGATGGCATCCGCCACCGCCCCGCCGACGCCGGTGTCGATTTCGTCGAAGACGAGTGTCGGGGCCGAGCCGCGATCGGCGAGCGCCACCTTCAGGGCCAGCAGGAAGCGCGAAAGCTCGCCGCCGGACGCCACCTTCATGATCGGGCCGGGACGCGTGCCCGGATTGGTCTGGACGTGGAATTCGACCGTGTCGATTCCCTCTTCCGCCCCGCCGTCCGGGTCGGTGGCAATCTCGACGGTGAAGCGCGCGCGCTCCAGCTTCAACGCCGGTAATTCGGCCATCACGGCGGCGGCCAGTGCCTCGGCGGCGTGATGGCGCCTTTCCGAAAGCGAGCGGGCGGACATCTCGTAAGCGGCGCGCGTCTCGGTGAGCCGCGCCTGCAATTGCACCAGCCGCTCCTCGCCCGCATCGAGGTCGGCCAGATCGGCGATCATCTTGGCGGCAAGGGCCGGCAGGCCGGTAACGGGAACCGAGTATTTGCGCGCGGCGGCGCGCAGGGCGAAGAGGCGTTCTTCCGTCCGCTCCAGTTCCTTCGGGTCGTATTCCGTCTTGCGCAGCGCCTCATCCACGGCCCTCTGCGCATCGGAAAGCTGGTTGAGCGCCTGATCCAGAAACTCGACGGTCTCTTCCAGAAGGCCCGGCGCTTCATGGCTCTTGCGCTCAAGACGGCGCACCAGCGCCGCGATCAGCGGCACGGGCGAGGCATTGCCGTTCAGGAACTCGCTCGCCTCGTTGATGTCGCCGGCGATGCGCTCGGCCTTCATCATGCGCGCGCGGGTCTCGGCCAGCGCATCCTCCTCGCCATCCTGCGGCGAGAGGGCCTCCAGCTCCTCGACGGAGGAACGCAGGTAATCGGCCTCGCGGGCCGCCGCCTCCACCTTCTCGCGGTGACGGCGCAGCGTGCGCTCGGCTTCCTTCCACTGATGATAGAGCGCGCCCACATCGGCGGCCGCCTCGCCAAGCCCGCCGAAGGCGTCGAGCAGCAGGCGATGCGCATCGGTATCGACAAGCGCGCGATCATCATGCTGGCCGTGGATCTCGACGAGAAGCTGGCCGGCCTGCCGCATGAGCTGCACGGAAACCGGCTGGTCGTTGACATAGGCCTTGGTGCGGCCGTCGGCCGATTGCTGGCGCCGGAAAATAAGGTCGCCGTCGTCGTCGATTCCGTTGTCGCGCAGGAGCGCCCGCGCCCTGTGGCCGGCCGGCACGTCGAACACCGCCGTCACCTGCCCGCGCTCGGTGCCATGGCGCACCAGCGAACCGTCGCCGCGCCCGCCAAGGGCCAGCGAAAGACTGTCGAGAAGAATGGATTTTCCGGCACCCGTCTCGCCGGTCAGCACGGAAAGGCCCGGCTCGAAGGCGAGGTCGAGCCGTTCGATCAGGACGATATCGCGGATCGATAGCTGCGCCAGCATTGCCGCATCAATTCTCTTCGTTTCCCGCGCTTGCGAAGACAAGGCCGCTCACGCGCCCTTGCCGGAATCGCGCCCTGCTCAAGCGCCCATCAGCCTGCGGCCGGCGCGCGCGATCCAGGAACCGGAGTTCTCACGCGGCTCCAGCCCCTTGGTCTGAAGAAGCTTGTAGCTGTCCGCATACCATTCGCTGTCCGGGTAGTTGTGGCCCAGAACGGCTGCCGCCGTCTGCGCTTCGCTGTCCACGCCCATTGCGTAATAGGTCTCGACGAGGCGCGCCAGCGCTTCCTCGATCTGATTGGTCATCGGATATTTCTCTACGACGACGCGGAAACGGGTTGCCGCGGCAATGTATTCCTTGCGCTCGAGATAGTAGCGGCCGACCTGCATTTCCTTGCCGGCGAGCTGGTCGCGGGCAAAGCGGATCTTCGCCTGCGCGTCCTCGACATATTCCGATTCCGGATAGTTATCGACAACGGCCTGCATCGCCTCGATCGTCTGCTGTGAGGCGCGCTGGTCCTGCGTCACGCTGGGGATCTGCTTCCAGTAGCCGAGACCGACGATATATTGCGCATAGGCGGCGTCTTCAGAGCCGGGGTAGAGCGTGAGGTAACGCTTGGCGGCGGAGATGGCCTCCTCGTTCCGGCCCTGGCGATAACTCGTGAAGGCCAGCATGACGAGCGATTTGCGCGCCTGGTCGGAGAACGGACTTTGCCGATCGACCGCCTCGAACTTGCGGCCGGCCTCGGTGACCTTGCCGGCGTTGAGGTTGGCGAGACCCTGATTATAGAGCGTGTCGGGAGACTCGGCTTCCATGCCCAGCTTGGAGATGTCGATATCCGGATCCGACTGGCACGCGGAAAGAACCACCGGAGACACCGCCGCAAACAGCATAAGATAGGCAATGCGTGCCGTCTTCTTCACACCAACAGACCCTGCAACAACCATGTGACAATCCCAGTTCAACGGCACTCGATGCGGACGGGCCGCACATGCGCCCCGCGTTGTATCTCCAAATACGTGAAGACCGCAACGCCATGCCGGCGCATTAACGCATTTTTATGGCATTCGTGTCGGGAAGCGATGCCGGCCCGGTCTCACAGAGACCAGGGCGCGAACTCGGGGGCGTTGACGGCGATCAGCTCGCGCTGGCCGGCGCGCGAGCGCGGCGTGGAAGCCTCGACCACCTCATAGGCGGTGCGGTCGCTGAGCAGAGCCTTCAGCGCATGGGCGTTCATCTTGTGACCGCCGCGATAGGAGCGGTAGCAGCCGATGAAGGGCGCGCCGGCAAGGGCAAGGTCGCCCACGGCGTCGAGCGTCTTGTGGCGCACGAACTCGTCCTTGGCGTAGCGAAGGCCCTCGACATTGATCACCGTATTGTCATCGGAGATGACGACGGAGTTCTCCAGCGAGGAGCCGAGCGCGTGGCCGGAGGCCCAAAGGCGCTCGACATCGCGCATGAAGCCGAAGGTGCGGGCACGCGAAAGCTCGTTGCGGAAGGTGGCGGGCGTCAGGTCGCCCTTCCAGGACTGGCGGCCGATCAGCGGGCAGTCGAAATCGATCTCGACCTCGAATCGCGTGCCGTCATAGGGCGAGAACTCGGCCCAGGACGCGCCCGCTTCGATGCGGACCGGCTTGACGATACGGATATAGCGGCGCTTGACGGACAGCGCGACGAGGCCGACCTGGTCGATGGCGTCGATGAAGGGCGCGGAGCTGCCGTCCATGATCGGCATTTCGGCGCCGTGCACTTCGATCAGCACGTTGTCGAGGCCGAGCGCATAGAGCGCGGCCATGACATGCTCGATGGTGGCGATAGCGGTCGACGGCGAGAAGCCGAGAACGGTGCACAGGTCCGTGTTGCCGACCTGCGCGGAGACGGCGCGGTACTCGCTGACGGTGCCGTCGTCGTGCTGGCGCTGGAAGACGATGCCGCTGTCGGCCTCGGACGGGTTGAAGGTGATCGAAACGGCCGCACCGGAATGGACGCCCGTCCCGGAAATCGTCACCGGGTTGGAGATCGTCGTCTGGAAACCGAGCATCGTCATGTGCATTCGCCTTGTCTTGTTGCCGGCGCATTTATAGCCGACCGTGTCTGTTGAGGCTCAAGGAGCCATGCGCCGGACGCGTCGCGCCCGCCGGAAAATCTGCCGGAACGTCTGGAGTGTGCTGTCGCATCCGGCGTGCCGTCTGCGCGAATCCTGACTGTCCCCTTTGCCCACCCTGAATTTAGTAGGCACCTCAACATCATACAAATCACTGTTTCTTTCGATTTGTTACGCTTCTTTTCGTCCCGCAACCTATTGAAAGAATTATAGAATAAAAAAACGCCCGGATCAGGGATCCGGGCGTCTTGTCACAAAGCCGCAATCGGCGCCTCAGTTGGACTGCCGGCGCAGGAAGGCCGGGATTTCCAGCTGGTCGTCCTCACCGAGCGAGCGCGGCTGCGGATTCGCACGGCCGTGATCGTCAAGCTGGCCGCGACGCGGGGCGTAGAGGCTGGCTTCGGCCGAGAGCGGACGGCGCTGCTGCTGGGCGGGCGCGGCCTGTTCCTGGGCGGCCTGGGTCTCTTCATGACGGCCGAGGGAGGAGGTCAGGCGACGCAGCAGGCCCATCGGGCCACGCTCTTCCTGCGTACCGGCCATCGGCTGCTGGGCGGCGCGATGATCGATCTCCGCCTGCACGACCGGCGGGAAGTCCTCGATCTTCGGCATGCGCATGGCCTGCGGCTCCTGACGGATGATCGGAGCGGCCGGCTCGACGCGCTGCTGCATGACCGGAGCGTGTTGAACCGGCTGCTGAACCGGGATCGAACGCTGGACGACCGGCGTTTCGACGGGCGCGGCGAAGAGGCGGTTCTGCAGGCGCGGCTCTTCATTGTGAACGACGGCCGGCTGGACCGGCGCCGGAGCCATTGCCGGAATGGCAAGCTCGCGCTCGAGGCTTTCTTCCGAGGCGCGGATGGCGTCCGCGATCGGATCGGCCACCGGCTGCTGGACGGCCGGCTGCTGCATGACGGGCTGCTGCATCACCGGCTGGTGCTGCATGACAGGCTGCGGCTGCACGGCAGCGGCGACCGGCTGGGCATGCTGCTGGACCGGAACGGCGGCGGAGGGACGGACTACCGGCTTGCTGAGGCTGCGAAAGTCAGCCGAACGACCGGCCACCTCCGAGGCCGTGCGGTCGATGCCCGTGGCAACGACGGAGACACGGATGAGGCCTTCGAGTTCCTCGTCGAAGGTGGCGCCGAGGATGATGTTGGCGTCCGGGTCGACTTCCTCGCGGATGCGGGTCGCAGCTTCATCGACTTCGAAGAGGGTGAGGTCGCGGCCGCCGGTGATGGAGATCAGCAGGCCCTGCGCGCCCTTCATCGAGGTTTCGTCGAGCAGCGGGTTGGCGATGGCGGCTTCGGCAGCGGCCATTGCGCGGCCTTCGCCCGAGGCTTCGCCCGTGCCCATCATGGCGCGACCCATCTCGCGCATCACCGAGCGGACGTCGGCAAAGTCGAGGTTGATGAGGCCTTCCTTGACCATCAGATCGGTGATGCAGGCAACGCCCGAATAGAGCACCTGGTCGGCCATCGCGAAGGCGTCGGCAAAGGTGGTCTTGTCGTTGGCGATGCGGAAGAGGTTCTGGTTCGGAATAACGATTAGCGTATCGACCGACTTCTGGAGTTCCAGTATACCTTCCTCGGCCAGACGCATGCGGCGGCCGCCTTCGAAGTGGAACGGCTTGGTGACGACGCCAACGGTCAGGATGCCCTTGTTGCGGGCGGCCTGTGCGACGATCGGGGCAGCGCCCGTGCCGGTGCCGCCGCCCATGCCGGCGGTGACGAAGCACATGTGCGTGCCGTTGAGGTGATCGATGATCTCATCGATGCACTCTTCGGCGGCCGCACGGCCGACTTCCGGCTGCGAACCGGCGCCGAGACCTTCGGTAACCTGCACGCCCATCTGGATGATGCGGGTGGCCTTGGTCATGGACAGGGCCTGGGCATCGGTGTTGGCGACGACGAAATCGACGCCTTCGAGGCCTGCGGTGATCATGTTGTTGACCGCGTTGCCGCCGCCGCCGCCAACGCCGAAGACGGTGATGCGGGGCTTCAGCTCGGTGATGTCCGGCTTCTGGAGCTTGATAGTCATTGCCTTGTTCCTTTCGTTTCCGGCTGCGTCGCCCAACCGGTCTATTCCCAAAACTTCGTTGTCGGTCTTCCCCGGCGGCGCACCGCCGGGAAACCCGTCAGAAACTTTCCTTCAGCCACTGGCCCATGCGGGCGATGCGGCCGTTGCCACCTGTGATCTGCGAGAGCATGCCGCCCTGCACAGCGTGTTCTTCCAGTTCCGCGACCTGCGGATAGATCATCAGACCCACCGCGGTCGAAAAGGCCGGGCCCTTGGCCGCTGTCGGCAGGCCGGACACGCCGAGCGGGCGGCCGATGCGGACATTGCGGGCGAGGATGCGGCGCGCCGCTTCCGGCAGGCCGGTGAGCTGGCTTGCGCCGCCCGTCAGCACGATCCTTTTTCCCACGATCGGCGAGAAGCCGGAGCGCTGGATGCGGTCGCGAATGAGTTCCAGCGTCTCCTCGATCCGTGCCCGCACGATGCGCGAGATGAGCGCGCGCGGCACATGGGTCGGCTGGTCGCGGTCGTCCTCGCCGATGGGCGGGACGGTGATGATGTCGCGCTCGTCGCCGGCATTCGGCAGGGCCGAGCCATGGACGACCTTGAGGCGTTCGGCATCCTCGATGCGGGTCGAAAGACCGCGCGCGAGGTCCGTCGTGACGTGGTGGCCGCCGAGCGAAACGGCGTCGGAATGCACCAGCTTGCCTTCGGCGAAGACGGAGATCGTCGTCGTGCCACCACCCATGTCGATGCAGGCGCAGCCGAGTTCGACTTCATCGTCGACGAGAGCCGAAAGGCCGCTCGCATAAGGCGTCGCCACCATGCCCTCGACGGAAAGGTGCGCGCGGTTGATGCACAGTTCGAGGTTCTTCAGCGCGGTGCGCTCGGCCGTCAGCACATGCATGTCGACGCCGAGGACGTCGCCGTACATGGAGAGCGGATCGCGGATGCCGCGCTCGCCGTCCAGCGAGAAGCCGGTCGGCAGCGAATGGAGGATGGCACGGTCCTGGCGCAGCGATTGCTGGCCGGCAACGGCGAGCACCTTGCGCAGGTCGTTGGCGTCGACTTCCTGGCCGCCGAGATCGATGGTGGCCGTGTAGACGTCGCTCTGCAGGCGGCCTGCGGAAACGTTGACGATCAAGCTCTCGATGGTGAGGCCGGCCATGCGCTCGGCCGCGTCGACGGCAAGGCGTACGACGCTTTCGGCCGCATCGAGGTCGGTGATCACACCGTTCTTCACGCCGCGGGATTTCTGGTGGCCGATGCCGATGATCTCGACATTGTGCGTGCGGCCCGGAAGAATCTCGCTCTCGGCACGCGGCGTCAGCCGGCCGATCATGCAGACGACCTTGGTGGAGCCGATGTCGAGGACCGAAACGACGTGAGCGCGCTTGGAGGAAAGCGGCTTCAAGCGCGGCAGGCCGAAATGGGACGAACCGAAAATGCTCATGTGCGCTTCGCTGCCTTCTTCAGGTCCTTTGCCCTCTGCTCGACCGCCGCATTGCGGCGTTCCAGCGCCCCTTCCGTCAGCCGCACCGTGGTGCGGTCCTCAAGTCTCAGATCGACCGCAGCGATATCGCGCTCCAGGATCCCCTCCTCGCCTTCCAGCGTCGCCAGCACGTCCATGGCGCGGGGCACGTTATGCTCCGGCAGCTTCACGACGATGCCATTGTCGAGGCGCAGGTCCCAACGGCGGCCGGCGACCCGGATATAGGCCTTCACCCGCGCCTTGAGTTCCGGCCAGTTGTCGAACTCATCGGCAAAGCCGGCGGCGGCCGTCTCGGCGTCGCGGCCGACGAAGAGCGGCAGCGAGGAGAATTTGTTGTCGCGCAGCGGTGCGATCACGGAACCGTTCTTCTCGATCAGCGACAGGTCGTTGCCGTGCTGCCAGATCGCGAAAGCCTCGCGTTCCTTGAGCGCGATCTCGATGGTGCCCGGATAGATCTTGCGGACCGAGACGTCCTGCACCCAAGGCAGCTCGGCGAGTTTCGCCCGCGCATCCTTCACATCGAGCGCGACAAGCGAGGTCGTACCGTCGAGGCCGAGGCGCTCCAGGATATCGATCTCGGAGGTCTCGCGGTTGCCGGAGACCTTCACGTCCTCGATGGCAAAACCGATGGCCGTCGTCGAGGCCTGCGCGAAATCCTGCGAATGACCGCCGAGCGACATGCCGTAGAGGCCCGTCGCGCCGAGGAAGATCGCGGTGGCGGCGCTGCCGGTGTGGCGCGGAATATGGATGCGGCCGGCCGCAAGGCTCACGAGGAAACGGACGATCCGGCGCAGCGGGCGCGGCAGCACGCGGCCGGCTTCCGCTTCGGAAGGCCCGACGGGACGCACCCTGCTCTTCTTGACGCTCAACGTAAGCACGACGCGTCCTCCACCATCCACTTCAAGAATTCACCAAAGGCATGGCCGGCATGGTCGGCCATTTCGGGCACCAGGGAGGTAGGAGTCATGCCGGGCTGGGTGTTGATTTCCAGCCAGATAAGCTCGCCATTCTCGGAGAAACGGTCGTCGTAACGGAAGTCGGAACGGCTGACGCCACGGCACCCGATCGCTTGATGCGCCTTGAGTGCGAGTGTTTGTACTTTTTGGTAAATATTCGGTGAAATTTGCGCGGGGATGACGTGTTTCGAGCCGCCTTTTACGTATTTGGAATCGTAATCGTAGAAGGCGTGCCCCTGCGGCACCACCTCCGTGACGCCAAGCGCGACATCGCCCATGACACCGCAGGTGAGTTCGCGGCCGTAGATATAGCGCTCGACCATGACGGCATCGCCGTAGCGCCATTCCGAGGACGTGATGATCTGCGGCGGATGCGACTGGTCTTCCTTGACCATGACGACGCCGAAGGACGAGCCTTCGCGCACAGGCTTGACCACATAGGGCGGCTTTATCGGATGGGCCGAGGTGAAGTCGAAGCGGTTCATCAGGCGCTGCTCGGCGATCGGAATGCCGGCGGCCTTGGCGACGATCTTCGCCTGCGCCTTGTCCATGGCGAGCGCGGAAGCGAGCACACCGGAATGGGTATAGGGAATTTCGAGATATTCGAGGATACCCTGGATGGTTCCGTCCTCACCGAAGGGACCGTGCAGCGCATTGAAGGCGACATCCGGCTTCAGTTCGGAAAGCACGCTGGCGACATCGTGGCCGACATCGACGCGGGTAACCTTGTAGCCGACGGCCTCAAGCGCATCGGCGCAGGCATTCCCCGACGAAAGGCTCACCGGCCGTTCCGACGAAAAACCACCCATCAGCACCGCGACATGCTTCACGCTCATAGAACCCTCGACTGAATTCCGCACTGTGTCCCTCGTCCCTTGTGCGGACCTGATTTTCCTCTCGGTCCGACTCGCCGGGCGAGATGGGACCACTAGAGCGTCATTAAGGTTAATGAAGCGTTTACTTTCGTTAACCCGATGCGCCGCGAGGCAAATTTTCCTCGCTCCGAATCAAGACACCCTTCGATTCTCTCCTTGGAATCAGAGAGTTGCGGCCGTGGCAAGAAAAAGTGCGCCTATGCGCCAACGGGAAACGAAAAAGGGCCTCGCCATAGCGAGACCCTTTCATGGTTAGCGAAACGGATGGAGGAATCAGTCGTCTTCGCCGACGACCTTCCAGATCACGGCGCCGATGACGCCGCCGAGGATCGGCGCGACCCAGAACAGCCAGAGCTGCGAGAGCGCCGCCGTATCGGCAAAGAGCGCGACACCCGTCGAGCGCGCCGGGTTCACCGAGGTATTGGTGACCGGGATCGACACGAGATGGATGAGCGTCAGGCCGAGGCCGATGGCGATGGGTGCAAAGCCCGCCGGCGCACGACCATGGGTCGAACCGAGGATGATGATGAGGAAGAAGGCCGTCAGCACCACTTCGATGACCAGCGCCGCCGTCAGCGAATAGCCGCCCGGCGAAAGCTCGCCATAGCCGTTGGAGGCAAAGCCGCCGGCCACGAACCCGGCCTTGCCGGAGGCGACAAGATAGAGCACCGCGGCAGCCGCGATCGCGCCCACGACCTGTGCCACGATATAGGGCACGAGGCTGGAGGCCGGAAACTTGCCCGCGACCGTGAGACCGACGGAAACGGCCGGGTTGAAATGGCCGCCGGAAATGCCGCCGACCGTATAGGCCATCGTCAGCACCGTGAGACCGAAGGCGAAGGCGACACCAAGCAGGCCGATACCGACCTCCGGGAAGGCCGCGGCGAGAACGGCGCTGCCGCACCCGCCGAACACGAGCCAGAACGTACCAAGGAATTCGGCTGAAAGTTTCTTGAACATGAATTGTCCCCTGATCCAGGCCCCTCGCACATGGGGCCTCCTTGCGCAATCAACGCGCTGCCAAGCATAGCATTCCCCAAACTTGGCTGAACAGGGGCTGAACGAGCCGCCGGACGGCGGCTCGGCGAGGCCTGCGAATCAGGCCGTCGCGCGGCCGAGGAATTCCTTGACCTCGTAGCCCGGCATGAACTTGCCGAGGCGCTTGATCTCCCATTGCAGCATGATGCCGGAATGCTCCAGCACGCGGCTGCGCACGGTTTCGCCGAGATATTCCAGCTCGTAGCCGGTCGCCTGCCCCGTGTTGATCATGAAGTTGCAATGCATGGGCGACATCTGCGCGCCGCCGATCATCATGCCGCGGCAGCCCGCCTCGTCGATCAGCTTCCAGGCCGAATGCCCCTCGGGATTCTTGAAGGTCGAGCCGCCGGTCTTCTCGCGAATCGGCTGGACGGTCTCGCGATGCTGGCGCACGGCGTCCATCCTGGTGCGAATCTCCTCCTTGTCGCCCGCCTGCCCCTGGAAGACAGCATGGGTGAAGATGAGATCGGCCGGCGCTGCGGAATGACGATAGGTATAGCCCATGTCCGCATTCGACAGCACATGCCGGTTGCCCTTGCGGTCGACGGCGTGGACCTCGACGACGAGGTCCTTCGTCTCCCCGCCGTTGGCGCCGGCATTCATGCGCAGCGCGCCGCCGATGGAGCCGGGAATGCCATAGTAGAACTCGAAGCCGGCAATGCCGTGATCGAGCGCCATGGCGGCGATGTTCTTGTCCGGGCAGATCGCGCCCGCCTTGATGCGGTTCTCTCCGGCAAGCTCGACATCGCCAAAGCCCTTGGCCGAAAGGCGAATCACGACGCCGGGAATGCCGCCGTCGCGCACGAGCAGGTTGGAGCCGACGCCCGTCACCGTCAGCGGCACGTCTTCCGGCAGCAGCTTGAGGAAGGTCGTAAGGTCTTCGACGTCATGCGGATGGAACATCAGCTCGGCAAGGCCGCCAGCGCGGAACCACGTCACGCGATCCATCGGCGCATCCGGCGTCAGGCGGCCGCGGACCGCCTTGATGCCATCGCCCAACGACGCCAGAAGTTTTGCCCCATCAACCGTCTTCATGCCACCTCACCCGAAATGCCTGCAAGCTCCCTGGGCAGCGCCTGCGCCCAATACGTGATGCTGCCAGCCCCCAAGAGAACCACGAAATC
>Ga0209793_1000656_pt1 | contig 33728 bp, 39 predicted proteins | sample EBPBio122009_DNA_FD_185863 | JGI IMG/M metagenome (GOLD analysis project Ga0209793, IMG submission 185863) | Wastewater treatment Type I Accumulibacter community from EBPR Bioreactor in Madison, WI, USA - Reactor 1_2/2/2009_ DNA (SPAdes) (version 2) | ecosystem: Engineered > Bioreactor > EBPR >... | reverse complement strand
GGTTGCAAGGGGCCGTTCGAGACGACCAGGACGGAATAGCCGAGCCCGGTGAGAAGGTCGCAGCTTTCCGGGACTGAGGCAGGCATCGCTCCAGGCTGGAAGATCAGCAGGGCCGCGATGCGCGTGCCGAAGGCCTGCGCACCGTCATGCCGCTGCACCAGTTTCGGGCGGTCGCGGTCGTGCTGGCGGGTGCGGCGGCGGGCGTGGAGGAGTTCCCAATACCAGGCGATCTGCTGGCGGAAGCGCAGAAGCTCGCGCCTGACCTTCCAGCCGGGAATCACCCCAGATCCCCCCATTTCAGCTGGGTGTTCCGCGTCACGGCACGGGTCAGCCGTTTGCCGACCACCTTGTCGAAGTCATAGGCGGCGATCTCTCCCGATCCCGGGCGCCTTGCCCAGATGTCGGCCTCCTGGATCACATGGCCGAGGGGCAGGTCGCGGTCGGCCACGACCGAGCCGCGGGCGAAGCGGTAGACGTCTTCCTCGGGCGCGCTGCGCTGTTTCGGGTTGTTGGCGGCGATCCAGATTTCCTTCGAGCGGTCGATCAGGAAGCGCAGTTCCGCCGGGTCCATCGAGTTGATGATGTCCGGCCCCTTGCGGTAGCGGCTGTCGGTGTAGTGGCGTTCCAGGATGCAGGCGCCGAGGGCGACGGAGGCCAGCGCCATTTCCGGCCCGATGGAATGGTCGGAGAAGCCGACGACGGCCTTCGGGAAGGCCTGACGGAGTTCGGTCACGCCGCGCAAGCTGACGATCTCGGCCGGGCTGGGGTAGAGGTTGGTGCATTCCAGAAGCGCATAGTCGACGCCCGCCTTGTCGAGGATGTCGACCGAGGCGCGGATGGTCTCGATGGTCTGCATGCCGGTCGACAAGATCACGGGCTTGCCCTTGCGCGCGATGTGGCGGATGAGCGGCAGGTTGTCGGCCTCGCCCGAGCCAATCTTGTAGGCGGGGACGTCCTGCGTCTCCAGCCAGTCGGCCGCCGCCCGGCTGAAGGGGGTGGAAATCCAGATCAGGCCGAGGCTTTCGGTATAGCGCTTGAGGTCCGCCTCCTCATCGAGGGTAAGGGCGCAGCGCTCCATGACATGCCAGATCGAGACGTCGGCGTTGGGCGGGAAGATCTGCTTCGCCTCCTCGGTCATCTCGTCTTCGATGATATGGGTCTGGTGCTTGATCATCTCGCAGCCCGCGCCCGCGGCCAGGCGAACCATCTCCTTGGCGACGGCAAGGTCGCCGCCGTGGTTGATGCCGATCTCGGCGATGACGAGCGGGGGTTGGTTCGGACCGATCTCGCGGTGGGCGATCTTCATGGGTAGCTCCCTGGTTGCCATTCGTGGTGCGTCAGGGTGCTCTGGCTGTCAAGCCGGGGGGCGGGAGGTGAGCGGGTATCGCGCAAGGACCTGGTACTGGGCGCCGCGGGAGGTGAGATGGCTTTGCCAGAGCGTGAGTTCGGTGACATCCCAGGGCTCGCTGCGGAACCCCTGCCCCAGGGCGATGGCACGTTCCAGGCGCATCGCATCGGGCGGCGCGGGGGGTGGGAAGCGGCCGAGGGTGATGTGGGGGAGGTATCTGCGCGCCTCGACGGGACAGCCGGCGCGGCGGGCGATGGTTTCGACTTTCCCTTGCAGGTGGAGGAGGTCCGGCGCGGGGGCGACCCCGGCCCAGGCGGCGCGGGGCTTGTCCTTGCCGAAGAGGCCGAGGCCTTGCAGGGCGAGGGGGAAGCTTTGGGCGCGCAGGGTCTCGAACCCTTCATGCGCGGCCTCCAGCGCAGGCTCGGGGCAGTCACCGAGGAAGACGAGAGTCAGGTGCAGGCTTTCCGGCTCCACCTTGCGCGGCAGGGGCAGAAGGAACTGCTGCACCTGAAGCGCGCCACGGATGGCGGGGGGCAGGTCGATCCCCAGGAAGGCGCGGATCATCGGCGGGCCAGATGGGCGAGGCGGTCGCGGAGGTCCGCGCGGACCGGGCCTTCGCGGGGGGCGTCGAGCAGGGTTTCGATCATCTCCGACGCGGGCCGCGGGCGGCCTCCGCCGTTCCAGCTGAGGCGTTTCAGCACATCCTGTGCCGCTTCGGGCAGCCGGTCGGGCAGGTCGTGGCCCGCAAGCAGCCCCCAGATCGCCGTCCACAGCCGACCGACCGACCAGGGGTTGTAGCCGCCGCCGCCAAGGACCAGGACGCGGGGGGCGAGGGGAAGAAGGGCGCGGATCGCCTCCAGATAGGCGCGGTTCGAGAGGGCGAGGCGGGAGAGCGGGTCCTCCATCAGGCTGTCGGCGCCGCATTGCAGGACCAGCGCCTCCGGGCGTAATTCGGCCACGCGGGGCAGGATCAGGCCATGCAGCACCGCCCGCGCCTCGCTGTCATTGTAGCCCTTCGGGACGGGCAGGTTGAAGGCGCTGCCTGCGGCGGTCTGGGTCAATGCGCCGGTGAAGGGCCAGCGGCCTTCCTCATGCACCGAGATCATCCGGACGCGGGGATCGCCCGCGAAGGCAAGCTCGACCCCGTCACAGTGATGCGCGTCGAGATCGACATAGGCGATGCGGGTCAGGCCCGCGCGTTGCAGCACCTTGATCCCCAGCACCACGTCGTTCAGGTAGCAGAACCCGTTCGCCCGGCCCGGCAACCCGTGATGCGTGCCGCCGCCGGGGATGTGGATCACGCCGGGCGTCCGGGCCAGCAGTTCGGCCGCGAGCATCGTGCCCCCGGCCCCGGTGGCGGGGCGGCGGTAGACTTCCGGGAAGACGGGGTTCGAGAGGGTGCCGAGGTGGAAGCTGGCGCGCATCTCTGCCGTGGCCTCGCCGAGGGTCTCGGCGGCTTGCAGGGCGGCGATGTAGGGCGCCTCGTGCCAGAGGGAAAGTGCCGCGGGCTTGGCGCGGGGGCTTTGGCGGAAGCAATCGGGCGGCAGCCAGCCCAGGGCGCGCGCGAGGTCCATCACAGTCGAGACGCGGGGGACGCGCAGGGGATGGCGCGCGCCATAGGAGGACTGGCGGTAGATGTCGGAGCCGATGAAGAGGGGCGGCGCCACCGTCCCGGCGGGTGCAGGCGGCGGCGCGAGGATCATTCCAGCATCGCCTCGATCCGGCCCGCGATCTGCGGCCCCTCGGGCCTGACCGGCGCGCCGAAGGTGCCCGCGATGCTGCCGTCGGGGGCGATCAGCACCTTGTTGAAGTTCCAGCCGGGAACGAAGCCGGTCTCCTCCTTCAGCCAGGCGTAGAACGGATGCGCCTCGGCTCCCTTCACATGGGTGATCTCGGTCATCGGCAGGGTCAGATCGAAGGTCAGGGCGCAATATTCCTTGACCGCCTTCTCATCCGCAAGCTCCTGGTTGAAATCGTCCGAGGGGACGGCGAGGATCAGCACGCGGTCGCCGAACCGGTCGTGCAGCGCCTGCAGCGCGTCGAACTGCCCGGCGAAGCCGCAAAGCGACGCCGTGTTGACCACAAGGACCGGCTTTCCGCGCCAATCGTCCAGGTCGATCTCGCCCCCGTCGATCGAGGTGAAGCGGAATCCCCCCGCTGCCCAGGCCGGCGCGGCCATCGCCACTGCCAGAAGAACCGCCAATCCAAGCCGCATGATGATCCCTTTCGCTGCAATTCCGGAAAAGTAAGGTAATCCGACCCCTTCGCAGGTCAAATTCACGGGATTTTACTGTGATTTCTTCCTTTCCCATGCCATATTCATGATTGAGGATTGGGCAGTGGCAAGATCCGGAAACCGGACGGCCAAATGGGCGGAACGATGGGCTGGCAAGACAAAATAGCGACGCAAGGCGCCGACAAGGGCGGGACGAAACTGCAATACGGCGCCTTGTGCTGGCGCAGTGGCGATGCAGGGACCGAAGTGCTTATGATCACCAGCCGCGATACCGGGCGCTGGGTGATCCCGAAGGGCTGGCCGATGCCGGGCCTGTCGCCCGAAGCCGCCGCCGCGCAGGAAGCTTGGGAAGAGGCCGGGGTCTCGGGCGAGATGAACCCGCTCTGCATCGGGCGCTACGGCTATCAGAAATGCCTGTCGGTGACATCCTCGGTGCCCTGCGCGGTCGCGGTCTACGGGATGCGGGTCGACAAGCTGGCCAAGACCTTCCCCGAGATGAAGGAGCGCCGCCGCAAGTGGTTTTCGCTGCAGGAAGCCTCGACCCTGGTGGCCGAGCCGGAACTGGCGATGATCATCGCCGCCTTCCTGCCGCCGATCCCGGGCCGGGCGGCGCCGATCATGGGCGACGACGATGACCTTTCGCTGTTGGCTGCGGGCCACAAGCGCAAGGGGCATTGATCTTTTCAGCGCACTGCATAGGTAAGTTGCTGACGCGACGGCGGGATTGCGCGGAATGATCCGTTACAGCCTGAAATGCGAAGCCGGTCATGGCTTCGACAGCTGGTTCAAGGGGGCGGAGGCTTTCTCGGCCCTGAAGGCGGCTGGCCAGGTGGTCTGCCCGGTTTGCGGGTCGGGCGCGGTCGAAAAGGAGCTGATGGCCCCCGCCGTCCGCCCCGCCAGAAAGGCCGCGGCCGCAAGACCGGACCTGTCGGCCCCCGGATCGGACCTGGAGGAGAAGATCGCCGCGCTGCGCAGGCAGATCGAGGAGAATTCGGAATATGTCGGCCTGAACTTCGCCGCCGAGGCGCGGGCCATCCACGCGGGCGAAGCACCGGAACGGTCGATCCATGGCGAGGCCAAGCCCGACGAGGCGCGCGCGATGATCGAGGAGGGCCTGCCGGTCGCCCCCCTGCCCTTCCTGCCCGCCCGCAAGGTGAACTGACCCCCGCGCCCGGCTTGACGCGGGGATACGGCTACGCGACGCTTCCCATGCGGCACCCGACATGTGCCGTCAGGAAGGGATTGATCCATGCGTATTGTCACCGCTTTGCTGGTTTCCGGCCTTGCCCTCGCCGCCGCGCCCGCGCGTGCCGCCACGCCGGAAACCGAGGTTTTCGGCCAATGCCTCATCGGCAAGACCACGGGCGATGACCGGCTGCTGCTGGCCCGCTGGATCACCTTTGCCTTTGCCTCCCATCCGATCGTGCAGGACACGGTGAGCATGGACGCCGCCAAGCTGGTCGAGACCGACAGGGGCATGGCCAATCTGGTCATGTCGCTCTTGACCGAAAGATGCTCGGCCGAGGCGAAGGCCGCTGTCGCCGCCGAAGGAAATGCGGCTGTCGCCATGCAGAAGGCCTTCGAGATGCTGGGCATGGTGGCGTCGCAGGAAGTGATGATGGACGCGGCGGTCCAAGCCCGGATCAACGGCTTCGCAGGCTATCTTGACGAAGGCCGGCTGAACAGCGCGCTGACCCCTTGAAGCGGGCCAGCGCTTCGCGCGGCGCGACCCTAGTAGATGTAGCGGATCTGTTCGGTCCAGAACCGCTCCATCCGTTTCAGCGACATGTTGATCTCATCCATGCCCGACGCGTCGATCAGGGCGCGCTTCTCGATCCCTTCGGAATGGCGGGCGAAGAGGTCGGACAGGAGGCCGCGGACGTGGCGGCCCTTTTCAGTGAGCTTCACCCTGACCGAGCGGCGGTCGATTTCCGAGCGCTGGTGGTGCATGTAGCCAAGGTCGACCAGCTTCTTCAGATTGTAGCTGACGTTCGAGCCCTGGTAGTAGCCGCGCGATTTCAGCTCGCCCGCCGTCACCTCATTCTCGCCGATGTTGAAAAGGAGGAGCGCCTGGACCGAGTTGATCTCCAGGATGTTCAGCCGTTCGAATTCATCCTTGATCACGTCGAGCAGCAGCCGGTGCAGCCGTTCGACCAGCGCCAGGTTGTCAAGGTAGCAGGACAGGAACGCCTTCTGCGATCCGTCCAGCACCGGAGCATAGATTGTCATACCGTTTCTCCACCGTTCGGACCGGGGCAGAATCGGCACAAAGCACAAACATTCCGTAAACTTGCGAAGAACTTCTGCTAGTTTCCGCGTATCAGCCGCGCCTCGGCGAAGGCAGTGATGCGGGTCAGAAGCCCGGCCAGCGCGGGCGGGGGCGCGGACTGGCCAAGGACCCAAGCCATCAGGTCCTGGTCGTTCTCGGCCAAAAGCGCGTCATAGGTCAGGAGATCGGCTTCGCTCAGGCCCGACAGATGGGCATCGGCGAAGGGGCCGAGCACGAGGTCCATCTCCTTGGTGCCGCGGCGCCAGGACCGCATCGCCATCCGCTTCAGGCGCGCTTCAGCCGTCTCGCCCATCCGTCCCACCGTTCCCGCTTGAACCGCATCGGGGCGGACCCTAAGACAGGCGGGACCGAAACTCCACCACCGAAAGGGGTGCTGCGAATGGCCTTCCTCTCCGACACGCTGGCGCGGGTGAAACCTTCGCCCACCATCGCGGTGACGACCAAGGCGCAACAGCTGAAATCCGAAGGCAAGGACGTGATCGGCCTCGGAGCGGGCGAGCCGGATTTCGACACGCCCGAGAACATCCGCGCGGCGGCCAAGCGCGCGATCGACAGCGGCAAGACGCGCTATACGGCGGTGGACGGGATCCCCGAGCTAAAGGCGGCGATCTGTTCCAAGTTCCTGCGCGAGAACGGGCTGACCTACACGCCAGGCCAGATTTCGGTCGGCACCGGGGGCAAGCAGATCCTCTACAACGCGCTGATGGCGACGCTGAACCCGGGCGACGAGGTGATCATCCCGGCGCCCTATTGGGTGAGCTATCCCGACATGGTGCTTCTGGCGGGCGGGACCCCGGTGCCGGTGGTGGCGGGGATCGAGACCGGGTTCAAGCTGACACCCGCGCAGCTGGAAGCGGCGATCACCCCGAAGACCAAGTGGTTCATCTTCAACTCGCCGTCGAACCCCACGGGCGCGGGCTATACGCGGGACGAGTTGAAGGGGCTGACCGATGTGCTGATGCGGCACCCCCAGGTCTGGGTGATGTCGGACGACATGTATGAACATCTGGTCTTCGACGATTTCGAATTCTGCACCCCGGCCGAGATCGAGCCGGGGCTTTATGACCGCACGCTCACCTGCAACGGCGTGTCGAAGGCCTATGCGATGACCGGCTGGCGGATCGGCTATGCCGGGGGTCCGGTGGCGCTGATCAAGGCGATGGGGACGATCCAGTCGCAATCGACCTCGAACCCCTGCTCGGTCAGCCAATATGCCGCGCTGGAGGCCCTGAGCGGTCCGCAGGAGTTCCTGGCCGACTGGCGGCGGGTGTTCCAGGGGCGGCGTGACCTGGTGGTGTCGATGCTGAACCAGGCGCAGGGCATCCGCTGCCCGAAGCCCGAGGGCGCGTTCTACGTCTACCCGGACATTTCCGGTTGCATTGGCAAGGCCACACCGGCGGGCGCGGTGATTTCCAACGACGAGGTCTTCGCGACCGCGCTTCTGGAAGAGACCGGGGTGGCCGTGGTGTTCGGCGCTGCCTTTGGCCTCTCGCCCAACTTCCGGGTCAGCTATGCGACCTCGGACGAGGTCCTGCGCGAGGCCTGCACCCGTATCCAGCGCTTCTGCGCCGGGCTGGTGTGACCCCATGGCCGACCGCATCACCGCCAACCTGCCCGCCCGCGACATGGCCGGGACCTCGGCCTTCTACGCGAAGCTCGGGTTCACCGAGCAGTTCCGCGACGAGGGCTGGATGATCCTGTCGCGCGGCCCGCTGGTGCTGGAGTTCTTCCCGCATCCCGACTGCGATCCGAAGACCAGCTGGTTTTCCGCCTGCATCCGGGTTGACGATCCCGATGCGCTTCTGGCGGAATGGCAGGGCGCGGGACTGCCGTCCGACCATCGCTCCATCCCCCGGTTGACCGGCTTCTTCAAGCAGGGCGCCGCGCCGCGGATGTTCGCGCTGGTGGACGCGGACGGCAGCCTTCTGCGCGTGATCGACAACCGCGATGCCGGAGAGCGCGATGACGGCTGATCTTCCCGACTACTACTTCCGGGTCCGCGAGAACGGCGCGGTGGTGTTCCGCCTGGGCACCGAGAACCGCCAGCGGCGGATCGAGCTGGAGGAGATCGCCACGGTCAACGTGAAGAACGGCAACATCAAGCCGCATGGCGAGGTGGAGCTGACCGAGGCGGACCGGATGGCGATCGGGGACTGGCTGGCTGCGCGGCAGACCCAGCTGGCGGCGCGCGAGGTCGACGACATCCTGCGCACGGTCGACCACCTGAACCTAACGACGCAATGGGCGCAGTCGAAGGCCACGGATGCGCAGCTGGAGGCGGTGACGGACCCGCTTCTGCTGGCGATGCACGACCTGCGGTCGATGCTGGTCAAGCGCAAGGCCGACAGGTTGGGGAAAGACCAGTAGCGCCTCCTCGGTCGACTTCGTCTCCTCGTCGGAGGTCAGGCGAGGAGTGCCGAAGGCATCGACGAGCGGCCGCTTAGATCTGCTTTTCCGGCATCTGCACGCGCAGGCCGTCCAGCGCGTCCGTGACCTTGATCTGGCAGGTCAGGCGCGAGCGCACCGGATCGGGATTCCAAGCGAAGTCCAGCATGTCGGCTTCCATGTGGTCCTTCTTCGGCACCCGGTCGACCCAGGCGGGATCGACATAGACATGGCAGGTGGAGCAGGCGCAGGCGCCGCCGCAATCGGCCTCGATCCCCGGGATGCCGTTGTCGCGCGCGCCTTCCATCACGGTGAGGCCATTCGGGACCTCGACCACATGTTCCTTGCCGCTGTGTTCGACGTAAGTGATCTTCGCCATTCCAAGCTCCCGGGATCGTCTGACGTGACATAGGCCAGTCCGTCGGGATTTGCCAGAGGGCGCGGGGAGCCGGTCCTTGACACAAGACGCAATTTCCCCGGAGACGGAAATTCGCAACCTTCTTGCGGAAAAAATCAGGCGGCGAGGAGACCCCGCCGCCATGCAAGCCGCTGAAACAGGCCGCCTATTCGATGGACAGCGCCACGAAGCGCGGGTCGCCGCCACGGCGGACCAGAAGGAGGATCGACTTGCGCCCGGCGTCCTTGGCCTCCTTGACCCGGTCCTGCAGGTCCTGCAGCCGGACGATCTTCTGCTGCCCGGCCTCGGTGATCAGATCGCCCTCGACCAGACCCTTGGTGAAGGCTTCCGAGGCCTGATCGACCTTCATGACCATCAGCCCCTGCGCCGAAGGATCGAGCCCGAGCCGCGAGCGCATGTCATCGTCCAGCGGCGCAAGCGTCAGGCCCAGCGTCTCCATCTGCTTCGGCGCGTCGGGCGCGGGCGAGGAGGCGGGCATGGTCTTCGCCTCGGCATCCTCGCGGCGGCCAAGGGTGACGGCCAAGGTCTCGGTCCGGCCTTCGCGCAGCACGATCACCGGCACCGCCTCGCCGATGGGGGCGTCGGCCACGCGGCGGGTCAGGTCGCCCGCGCTGGTGACGTCATTGGTGCCGAAGTGGGTGATCACGTCGCCGGACTTGATGCCCGCGTCGCGGGCCGGGCCGTCGGGCACATCCGTCACCAGCGCGCCCTTGGCGTCGGCAAGACCCATGGATTCCGCGATTTCCGGGGTCATGTCCTGGATGCGGACGCCGAGCCAGCCGCGCCGGGTCTCGCCGAACTGCTTCAGCTGGTCGACGACCTTGGTGACGACATTCGAGGACATCGAAAAGCCGATGCCGATAGAGCCGCCATTGGGCGACAGGATCGCGGTGTTCACCCCGACGACCTGGCCGTCCATGTTGAAGAGCGGCCCGCCCGAGTTGCCACGGTTGATCGCCGCGTCGGTCTGGATGAAATCGTCATAGCTGCCCTGCAGCTGGCGCCCGCGGGCCGAGACGATCCCTGCCGAGACCGAGAAGCCCTGCCCCAGCGGGTTGCCCATCGCCATGACCCAGTCACCCACCCGCATCAGATCGGAGTTGCCGAAGGTCACGAACGGCAGGGGCTTGTCGCTTTCCACCTTCAGGACCGCGATGTCGGTCTTGGGATCGGTGCCGACCAGCTTGGCTTTCAGCCGCTGGCCCGAGAAGAACTCGATCTCGATCTCGTCGGCGCCTTCGATGACGTGGTTGTTGGTGACGATATAGCCGTCCTCGCTGACCACGAAGCCCGAGCCAAGCGCCTCGGACCGTTGCGGGCCACCCCGGCCGGGGCCGCCGAAATCATCGAAGAAATCTTGGAACGGGCTGCCTTCCGGCACCATCGGCATTCCGTCGGTGGGGGCGGCGATCATCGCGCTGGTGGTGATGTTGACCACCGCCGGGCTGATCTTCTGCGCCAGTTCGGCAAAGCTTTCCGGGGCGCCGAAGGCTTGGGCGTCCTGGATCGGGGCGACGCTGAGGCCGAAGCCCAGGACCAGCGCCAGAAGCGTGCTGGACCGCAGCGCGGTGCGGATGGAGGGGGTGAGATCGGGCACGATGCGAACTCCTGTTCATCGGGGCTGGCGGCGGTGGTGTCCCGCCCGGGGACCCTGCCGCTTCGGCGCTGAAGAAACAGTTAGTGGAAGGTCATCGCAATGCAAACCCCGTCGCGGCGCTTCAAAGGCGTGTGAAGGAATTTGTCATCCGGGCCCGGCAAGCCAGATCAGCGCCACGCCAAGGGCCAGGGCGATGAGCCCGGTCATCCGGCGGCGGTCGATCCCCAGCGTCGCGATCAGCCGCAGGGCATCCTCGATCCGGCGGGGGGCCAGTGCCAGCACCAGCCCCTCCACCGCCAGCACCAGACCCAGCGCCAGGATCACATGGCTCACGGCGCCGCCGGAGCGGGAGCGGGAGCCGGAACCGCCGCCGCAGCAGGGCCGCGGTCCGAGCGCAGATAGTCGAAGAACTCGCTGTCGGGCTGCATCACGATCGAGGAGTTCGCCCCCTTCAGGCTGGCCTCATAGGCCGAGAGCGACCGGATGAAGGCAAAGAACTCCGGGTCCTTGCCATAGGCTTCCGCCAGGATGCCGTTGCGTTCGGCATCGGCCTCGCCGCGGATCACCTCGGCCTGGCGCCGCGCGTCCGAGGTCAGCTCGATCACCGTCCGGTCGGCCGACGCGCGTACCCGCTGCGCCGCCTCGCCGCCGCGGGCCTTCTCGTCGGCGGCTTCGCGTTCCCGCTCGGCGCGCATCCGGGCGAAGCTGGCTTCCAGGTTCTGCTCGGGCAGGTCGGTGCGGGTCAGCCGCACGTCGATCACGTCGATCCCCAGAGCCGAGCCTTCGCGCTTGGCGATGGTCAGGATCTGGTTCATCAGCGCCCCGCGGTCCTGGCTGAGGACCTGGTCCTGCGTGGCATTGCCAAGGACCTCGGGGATCGCCTGGCTGAGGATGTTGCCCAGAAGCTGCTGCGCCCGGTCCTCGCCCCCGGTGCCGACCGACTGGCGGAATTCCACCAGATCGACGATGCGCCAGCGGGCGAAGGCGTCGACCACAAGACGGCGGTCGCTGAGAAGCGTCACCTCGATCGGCTGGGTCTGCAGGCCCAGGATGCGGTCTTCATAAAGGACTACGTCCTGCATCAGGGGAATCTTGAAGCCGAGGCCCGGCTCCTCCTTCACCTGCATGACCTGGCCGAATTGCAGGACCAGCGCCTTCTTGCGTTCGTCCACGATGAAGACCGAGGACAGCACCAGCACCAGCAGCACCACGAGGGCCGGAAGGATGTAGATCGCGCGCATCAGTTGGTTCCCCCCGTCGCAGCGCCCGCGCCTTGCGCAGGCGTCGTCCGGCCCAGTTCGTTCAGCGGCAGGAAGGGCACCACGCCCTGGCCACCGCCCTCGCCGCCGCTTACGCCGTCGAGGATCACCTTGTTCATCCCGCCCAGCACCCGCTCCATGGTTTCCAGATAAAGCCGCCGCCGGGTCACTTCCGGCGCCTTCACATATTCCTCGTAGACAGAGAGGAAGCGCGCGGCCTCGCCTTGCGCGCTGTTCACCGCCTCGGCCCGATAGCCCTCGGCGGCCTCGACCAGACGCGCTGCCTCACCGCGGGCGCCTGCCGTGACCTGGTTGGCATAGGCGTCGGCCTCCTTCTCCAGCCGGTCGCGTTCCTGCTGCGCGGCCTGCACGGCGCGGAAGGCGTCGATCACCTCGCGCGGGGGCTGGGCCACCTGCAGGTTGACGCGGATCACGGTGATCCCGGCATTGTAGCTGTCGAGCGTGGACTGCACCGCCTTCCGCAGGTCGGCGGCAATGACGCCCCGGTCGCGGTTCAGGATCGGCGAAAGCTCGGAGCGCGCGATGATGTCGCGCATGGCGCTTTCGCTGACCGCCTTGATCGTCACTTCGGGCTCGGCCAGGTTGAAGAGGTATTTCTCGGGGTCCGAGATGTTCCAGACCACCTGGAAGCCGATGTCGACGATATTCTGGTCGCGCGTCAGCATCAGCCCGCTGTCGTTGCCGGCGGACTGGGTGCCGATGTCGGTGGTGCGTTCGCCCGTGACTTGGACCTTTTCATAGGTTACGACCGGCCAGGGGGCGAAGTTGAGGCCGGGATCGCCGACGCCCGCGCTTTCACCCAGGAAGAGTTCGACCGAGCGTTCCTCGGGCCGCACGGTGTAGAAGGACATGAAGGCCCAGACCGCCACCAGCGCCAGCACGCCCAGCGCGATGGTCTGCTTGGTGAAGACAGGGCTGCCCGGATCGCCTCCGGGGCCGCCCTGGCCGGTGCGCCCGCGCCCGCCCATCAGCACGCGCAGCTGTTCCTGGCCGCGTTTCATCAGCTGGTCGATCTCGGGGATGTTCGGGCCGCCCTCGCCGCGCCGACCGCCACGACGGTCGTCGTCGTCGCCGTTGTTGCCCCTGCCCCCCCGGTCATCGCCGCCCGAGCCGCCACCGCCCCAGGGGCCGCCACTGCCTGCCATCTATCCGAACCCTTTCTTGCACTTTTCCCTAAGCTGGTCATATCCAGCCGGAAATCAACCCATTGCGACCGTCGTCAAGCCGTTCTGACCGGTTTTCGCATCGTCACCAGCTCTTCCGCCATGGTCGGATGCACCGCGCAGGTGGCGTCGAAATCCTCCTTCGTGGCGCCCATGCGGATCGCAATGGCGGCCAGCTGGATCATCTCGCCCGCTTCCGGTGCGACGATATGACAGCCAAGCACCTTGCGGCTGGCCTGGCTGACGACGAGTTTCATCAGCACCCGGTCCGGCTTGCCCGCGAAGAGCGTCCTCATCGGGCGGAAACTGGTGGAATAGACCTCGATCGGCTCCTGCATCCGTGCGGCTTCCTCGGACAGGCCGACCGAGCCGAGCTCGGGCCGGGTGAAGACGGCAGAAGCGACGAGCTGGTGGTCGAAGGCGGTGGGCTTCGCGCCGAAAACCGTGTCGGCGAAGGCATGGCCCTCGCGAATGGCGACCGGGGTCAGGTTGATCCGGCCGGTCACGTCACCCACGGCGAAGATCGACGGGATCGCCGTCTGGCTGTAGGCGTCGACCGGGATTTCGCCGTTGCGTCCAAGCTCCAGCCCCAGCGCCTCCAGCCCCAGTCCGGCAGAGTTTGGCCGCCGCCCGGTGGCGTAGAGGACCAGGTCGAACTCGTGCTCCGTGCCGTCGGTCGCCACGGCACGGATGCCGGTCGGCGTCTTCTCCAGCCGCAGGATGTCGGTGCCGCAGTGGATGGCGATGCCCTGCGTCTGCATCGCGTTCGCGACCTGGCCGCGCGCCTCGTCGTCGAAGCCGCGCAGGATCTGGGCGCCCCGGTAGTACTGGCTGACCGTCACCCCCAAGCCGTTCAGGATACAGGCGAATTCGCTGGCGATATAACCGCCGCCCACCACCAGCGCCCGTTTCGGCAGGGCGGGCAGGTGGAAGATCTCGTTTGAGGTGATCGCCAGCTCACGGCCGGGAATATCCGGCACGAAGGGCCAGCCGCCGGTGGCGACCAGGATATGCTTGGTGGTGAGTTCCTCGCCCGTCGCCAGCCGCACCCGGTGCGGATCGACGATGGTGGCGCGGGTGTCGTGCACGGTCACGCCCGCCGTCTTCAGCGTGTTGCGGTAAGCGGCTTCCAGGCGGTCCAGCTCGGCTTCCAGCTTTGTCCGGAAGGCCGTCCAGTCGAAGGCCCCGTCCGTCACCTGCCAGCCATAGGCGCGGGCTTCCTCGATGGCGTCCGGGAAGGCCGAGGCGAAGACCATCAGCTTCTTCGGCACGCAGCCCCGGATCACGCAGGTGCCGCCCATCCGGCTTTCCTCGGCCAGGCCCACCTTCGCGCCGTAATCGCCCGAGGCCACGCGCGCCGCCCGGACCCCGCCCGAGCCGCCGCCGATGACGAAGAGATCGTAGTCGAAGGTCATGATGGGTCCCGCCTGCCGCACAATCGCGACCACAGCTATGCTGTCCGGCGCCCGGGCGAAAGACCCTGACGGGCTTTTTGGCGGAAGGGTCGCGCCTCAGTCGAGGTCGGCGAAGATGTTGCGGCTTTCGGTCACATCGACCGATCCGTTCTCGATCCGGCCCGAGTTGATGTCGCGCACTGTTACTCGTCCGTCGCCGTGGCCGATCACCACCACGTCGCAGATGTCGATGAAAAGCCCGTTCTCGACCACGCCGGGGATCTGGTTCAGGACCAGCGCCAGCTGCCGGGGATTGCCGATCCGCGTCAGGCCGAGGTCGAGGATGTAATGCCCCTCATCCGTGCGCAGGGGCACGTCCTTCGCCATCCGCAGCGCCACATCGCGGGTCATCACATCCAGCGAATAGAGCGTCTCCTCGATCAGCGCCTTCGTCGTCTGCCAGCCGAAGGGGATCACCTCGACCGGCAGGGGAAAGGCGCCGAGCTGCGCCACTTCCTTCGCGGCATCGGCGATCACGATCATCCGGTCGCTGGCGGTGGCCACGATCTTTTCCTGCAGAAGCGCCGCGCCGCCGCCCTTGATCAGGTTCAGGTTCGCGTCGAATTCATCGGCGCCGTCGATGGTCAGGTCCAGCCATTTCGTTTCGTCCAGACCCACCACCTTCAGGCCGAGGCTGCGCGCCAACTCCGCCGTGCGTGCCGAGGTCGCCGCGCAGGTCACCGACAGGCCTTCGTCCCGCACCCGTTCCGCCAGGCAGCGCACCATCCAGGCCGCGGTCGAGCCAGTGCCGAGGCCCAGCTTCATGCCGCTTTCCACAAAGTCCACCGACCGGCGGGCGGCCACGAACTTGGCCTGGTCGATCGGCGAAAGGTCGGCAGCCATGGCAATCCCCCCTGTTTCCCATCCCGGATAGCGCAAAGCCGGGCGCAGGGCGAGAGGCTTCGCAATCCGGCATCAGACTGTTTCCGGGTTCAGCCCGCCCCCTTTAGCCGCGCCACCGCCGCGGTCACTTCCGCCACCGTCAGCACCCCGTTGCCATCAGCGTCAAGCTGCATCAGGGCACGAAGAAGGTCTGCCTCGTCCGCACCCAGGGCCGCCAGCGCCGCCGCCGCGCCCGCGGTCGTGATCTCGGCCGCATCGACCGTGCCGCTGCCATCGGCATCGGCGGCGGTGAACTGCCGTGCCAGTCGGCCCCTGCCCTGCGCGCTGGCGGCACGCTGGCTGACCGCAAGCTCCTCCTGCGTGACCGCACCATCGGCGTCGAGGTCCATCGCCGCGAACCGCCGCAGCGCCGAGGCCCGCGCGCCAGCCCGTTCCAGCGCGATATGCGCCTCGATCTGGCCGGACGTCAGGCCTTCCGCCCCGCCGAAACCCGCGATCAGGTCGATGGTCCGCGCCTCGAACTGATCGGGATTGCGCGACATCGCCTCGGTCAGCGCATCCTCCTCCGCCCGGGCCACCCCCGCCGCCAGAAGCGCCGCCACCACCATCCCGATCCGCCGCCAAGCCATGGGCACCTCCATCCTGCGGACCAGAGACTGACCCGAAGAAGGTTGACGATCGGTTAACGCCAGCGCATCTGCACGAGCGACGCCTCACAATGCTGCGCAGTCCCGCGACATTCGGTCGCTTTTCGACCTGCACCGGGGCTAGAGTTCGCCATCTTGGCAGGCAAGGTTCAGGACCGCCGATGTACACGCTGCACTATGCCCCGGACAATGCATCCCTGATCATCCGGCTGGTGCTGGATGGCGCGGGCATCCCCTATCGCACCGCGCTGGTCGACCGCGCCGCGCGTCAGCATCACAGTCCCGCCTACCGGGCGCTGAACCCGACCGGGCTGATCCCCACGCTGGAAACCCCCGCAGGCCCGATCTCGGAGACCGGGGCGATCCTCCTGTGGCTGTCCGACACCCACCATCTCGGCCCCGCGCCTGCCGACCCGGACCGGCCCGTCTTCCTCAAATGGCTGTTCTTCCTGTCGAACACGGCGCACGCGGACCTGCGCCAGATCTTCTACCCGCACCAATATGCCCCGGCCGACGGCCATGCCGCGCATCTGGAGATCATGTCGACCCGGATGCTGCGCCACTTCGCGCTTCTGGAGGCGGCGGCGTTGCAGCACCCGAAGCTCTTCGCCGCGGGCAGGCCGCTGGGCGTCTATACCATCGTGCTGACCCGCTGGTCCGCGCTGTACCCGGAGACCGCGCCACGCTGGCTGGACCTGTCCGACTTCCCCGTGCTGGAAGAGCTGGCACGCGCGCAGGAGGCGCGGGTGGAAACCCCGGTCGTCGCCCGGGCCGAAGGCCTCGGCGCGCATCCCTTCACCCGCCCCGAACAGCCGAACCCGCCGGAAGGAAGCGTCTTGTGACCCTGACCCTGCACCATGCCCCCGACTTCGCCTCGACCATCGTCCGCTTCGCGCTGGAAGAGCTGGAACTGCCGCATACGCTGGCCATCGTCGACATCGACGGCGGCGCGCTGGCCAGCCCGGAGTATCGCCGGGTCAACCCGGTCGGGCTGATCCCGGCGCTGGAAACCGATGATGGCCCGATGTTCGAGACCGGGGCGATCCTTCTGTGGCTGGTCGACCGGACCGGGCGGCTGGGACCGGGCCCGCAGGACCCCGGCCGGGGGGCGTTCCTGTCCTGGCTCTTCTTCACCTCGAACGCCCTGCACCAGGCGGCGCTTGCCATGTTCTACCCGCATCGCCCGGCAGGCGAGGCCAACTCCGCCGCCGCCCAGGCCGCCGCGCAGGAGCAGATCGTCGCGCGCCTGGGCCTGATCGAGGCGATGCTCGCCGCACAGTCCCCGCGCTGGCTGTCGCCGGACCATCCCGGCGTGCTGGGCTACTACATCGGCGTGCTGGTGCGCTGGCTGATCATGCTGCCGCCCGCGCCCTATGGCATCCGGCTGGCCGACTTCCCATATCTGCAGGCGGTGCTCGCCGCGCATGAGGCGCGCCCCGCTGCCCTGCGGGTCGCAGCCTCCGACGGCCTCGGCCCCACCCCTTTCACCAATCCGGGTTCCTGATGTTCCTCTCCGTCTTCGACATGTTCAAGGTGGGCATCGGCCCGTCCTCCAGCCACACCATGGGCCCGATGGTCGCCGCCGCGCGCTTTCTCGACACGCTGCGCGCCTCGCCCTTCCATTTCCACGGGCTCCGCGCCTCCTTGCACGGCTCTCTCGCCTTCACCGGGGTTGGCCATGCCACCGACCGGGCGACGATCCTCGGGCTGGCGGGCTTCGCGCCCGACACCTACGACGCCGACAAGGCCGAGGCCACGCTGGCCCGCATCCGCGAGACGAAGACCATCGAGGCGCCGGATCTCGGCACCCTCGACTTCGACCCGGCCAAGGACCTGACCTTCGATTACGGCCCGGCGCTGCCCGGCCATGCGAACGGGATGGTCCTGAAAGCCACCGACGCGCAGGGCGACGTGATCCTGGAGGAAACCTATTACTCCATCGGCGGCGGCTTCGTGCTGACCGCTGCGGAACTGGCCGAAAGCGGCGGGGCCAAGGCCAAGGCGCGGGCGGATGTGCCCTATCCGTTCGAGACGGCGGCTGAAATGCTGGAGATGGCGCGGAAATCCGGCCTCTCCATCGCCGCGATGAAGCGGGCGAACGAGCTGAAATACCGCTCTGCTGCCGAACTGGACGCGGGTATCAACCGCATCTGGCAGGTGATGAACGACTGCATCTCGCGGGGCATGCTGGGCGAGGGGATCCTGCCCGGCGGGTTGAAGGTGCGCCGCCGCGCCAAGGGCATCCACGACGCGCTTCTGGCGGAACGCGGGCTGAACCTGACGCCCCCGCACACGATCAACGACTGGATGAGCCTCTACGCCATGGCGGTGAACGAAGAAAACGCCGCCGGCGGCCAGGTCGTCACCGCGCCCACCAACGGCGCGGCGGGCGTCGTTCCCGCCGTGATCCGCTACTGGCTGGACCATGTGCCGGGGGCTTCCACCGCGAAGGTCGGCGATTTCCTCCTCACCGCCTCGGCCATCGGCGGCCTTTGCAAGCACAACGCCTCGATCAGCGGCGCGGAATGCGGCTGCCAGGCCGAAGTGGGCAGCGCCGCCGCGATGGGGGCCGCGGGCCTCTGCGCCGTTCTGGGCGGCTCGCCCGAACAGGTGGAAAACGCCGCCGAGATCGCGCTGGAACATCATCTCGGCATGACCTGCGACCCGGTGAAGGGGCTGGTGCAGGTGCCCTGCATTGAGCGCAACGGATTGGGCGCGATCAAGGCCGTCTCCGCCGCCTCCCTCTCGATGCGCGGCGACGGGCAGCATCTCGTCTCGCTCGACGTCTGCATCGAGACCATGCGCCAGACGGGCAAGGACATGCACGAGAAATACAAGGAAACCTCGCTCGGCGGGCTGGCGGTCAACGTTCCGAACTGCTGACGCCGGGGACGCCTCCGGCGAGAGTATTTGGCAAGGAGCAACTGAATTTGCTTCTTTCCCAAATACTCCGGGGTTTGGGGAGACCCCAACGCCGAGGAGGAGGCGAAGCCCGACGACGAGACAAGAGACTTGCGCGAAGCGCTCGATCTGAAACCCACCGCGATGTCGCTTTCAGGCAGGCAGCCCGGGCAACCAGCGGCTAGGCAACCTTCATGACCCGCGACACGACCCTCCAGGGCGTCATCCTGATGCTCGCCTTCTGCGTGATCGCGCCGCTTCTCGACGTGGGCGCCAAGCTTGCCGCGCAGAACGGCATCCCGGTGGGCCAGGTCACCACCGCCCGCTTCGTGGTACAGACCGCGCTGATGCTGCCGGTCGTGGCTCTGATGCGGCTTTCGATGCGGCTCTCGGGCAAGGCGCTGGCCTATACCACGCTGCGCGCGCTCCTTCTCCTCGTCTCGACCTACGCCTTCGTCTCGGGCATCCAGGTCATGCCCTTGGCCGATGCCCTGGCCATCGTCTTCGTCGAGCCCTTCATCCTCTTGATTCTCGGCCATTTCCTCTTTGGCGACCAGGTCGGCCCGCGCCGGATCGCCGCCTGTGTCGTGGGCTTCGTCGGCGTGCTTTTCGTGATCCAGCCCTCGCTCGCCGCCTTCGGCCTCGTCGCGCTCTGGCCGCTCGCCACCGCCGTTCTCTTCGCGCTCTACATGCTGGTCACGCGGGGCATTTCCACCTGGATGCACCCCGTCGCCATGCAGTTCCACACCTCCTGGACCGGGCTTCTGCTTTGCCTGCCGGTGATGATCCTTGCCGAGGGCAGCGGCATCCCCTCGCTCGATCCGGTCTGGCCCACCGGCTGGAACTGGCTCTGGCTCTTCATGGTCGGCTTCTGGGCCGCCGTCAGCCATATGTGCATGACCTACGCGCTGAAATTCGCCCCCTCGGCCACGCTGGCGCCGCTCCACTATTTCGAGATCGTGACCGCCGTCATACTGGGCTACCTGATCTTCGACGACTTCCCCAATGCGATGACCTTCGCCGGGATCGCGATCATCGTCGCCTCGGGCCTTTACATCATCCACCGCGAGCGGCTGGCGGCGAAGGCCAAGGCGGAGGAGCCGCAGATCATGGTGCTGCCAGAAGAGCCTTGATCGCCGCGTCCAGCCTCCGGCGCGGCAGGATCACCAGCATTCCCCGGCCGTCGAGCTCCAGCACGACCCGCCGCGCCAGCGCCCGGTTCGAGGTGCCGATCATCCCGTCGGGGGCGAAGCTGATTCCCGCGATAGGCCATTCCAGGCCCTCGCTTCGGCCGGTCACCGGCGCCATCGGGAAAAGCGACACCGGATCGCCTTCGCGGAGCGCCAGCTCCAGCCGGAGCGGGGCGGCGAAGGCCAGATCCCGTGGACCGATCAGGATGCAGCGCCGTTCGGCCCGGGCGATCAGCGTCGACATCGCCGCCAGCCCGTGATCGAGCCGCGCGCCCGCGAAGCCCAAAGCCAGCACCAGCGGCGCCGCGATCAGCCGCAGCGCCTTGTCGAAGTCGGTCGTCGCCTGTTCGGCCACAAAGTGCTGACGTTCCTGGGGAATCTCCGCCCGCGCCCGGTCCGAGATCGAATCCATGTCGCCGATCACCGCCTGCGGCGCGACCCCGAAGCGCAAAAGCCGGTCCGCCCCGCTGTCCGCCGCCACCGCGACCGGCGCGCGGGCGAGCGCGAGCTTCAGGTCCCGCGCGGAAAACGGCCCGCCACCGGCCAGGGTTACACCTTGGGTTGACTGGACAATCGGGGCATTCATGTAAGACTGTATCCAATTAAGGCAGGATTTCTGGGGTCCGGCCACAATCAATCCATCAAATTACCCCTGTCTGTCCATGCATTAGGACCTTGCCAGGGTAGTATGGTGCGACCAGCAAGGCGAAAGGCTGTCCGATCATGACCAGTGAAAGCAAGATCCTGACCGTGTCCTACGGGACCTTCAGCTGCACGCTGGAAGGCTTCGACAATCCCTTCGACACGATGAAGGCGATTGCCGAGTATTTCCGCGACCTTGCCGCCCAGGACCGCCATTTCGGCGCCGAACCGCCGCCGCCCGACGCCGCCATGCTGCACCGCCTGGCCGAGCGTGAGGTCTCGCGCCTGGCCACCAGCCGGGCCGAGGATGCGGCCAGGGCCGCCCCGGCCGAGGCGCCCGCTGCCGAATCGCCCGCCGCGCCGCTGGTGGCGCCGCGCATCCAGATCAACCCGGTGAACCGCCGCAGCGCGCCGCCGGTGGTCGAGGCCGCCGAGCCCGCCCTGGCCGAATCCGCCGCGCCCGAACCCTCGCTGCAGGACGTGATCCCCGATGGCGTCGCGGCCAAGCTGGCGCGCATCCGCCGCTCGGTGCAGCCCACCGTCGCCGAGGCTGCGCCGGTCGCGTCGTTCATGGCCGACCCGGAAATCTTCGCCCCCGCCGAGGTCGCCGAGGAAGATGAAGCCATCGCCGAGGACATCGAGGTCACGGCGGAACTGGCCGAGCCGACGCCTGCCGAGGCTTCCGAAGCGGTCGCCGCCCGTCTGGGCGCGCTGATCGCGACCGATGCGGGCTATGACGAGGAAGACGCGGAAACCTTCGCCGCCCCGGCCTGGGACGCCCCGGTCGACACCGTCGCCGAGAACGCTGGCACCGAAGACCTGGAAGCCGCGCCCTTCGTCGCGCTGGACGATGGGCCGGCCGAGCCGGAGATGGCCGAGGCGGAGTTGGCCGAGACTGTCGATCTGGACGACCTCGCCCTCCTGGCCGAGCTGGACGGTATCGCGCAGGAAGAGGCCGGGCTTGCCTCGGCGATCGACAGCCTGCCCGAGGATCAGCCGGAAGACCTCGCGCTGGCCGATGCCGAGATGCTGGACCCGCTGCCGGAAGCCTTCGTCGAAGCCGAGGCTGTCGAGGAAGTTGTCGCTACCGTCGCCGAAGAAGCGCCCGTCGAAGCCTTTGCCGAAGCGGCCGAAGCGCAAGCCGAAGAGCCGGTTCCCGTGGTCGAGGATTCTATCGCCGAGGAGGCTGCCGTCGAAGCCGCGCCCGAAGCGGCCGCGCCTGCCGCCGAAGAACCCGCCAATACCGCCGGCAAGCGCCGCAGCCGCCGTATCAGCTCGCGCGTCGTCCGGCTGCATCCCGACGAGACGCCGGATGCCGACTATGACTTCGGCGCGACCCGCGTTCTGGCCGCAGCGGACGAATCCGACGAGATCGCCCGCCTGATGCAGCAGGCCGAAGAGGTCATGGCCGAGGGCGAGAACCGTCGCCGTCAGGAAGCGCTGTCGCGGCTGAAGGCCGCCGTCGTCTCGACCGAGGCCGACCGTGCCGACATCGACTACGAGGCGCCGAAGGCCGAGGCCAATCTCGACCCCTACCGCGACGACCTGGCCGAGGCGATCCAGCCCGAGCCGCTGCCCGAGCCCGCGCCTGCCCCCGAGGTGAAGCCGACGCGCCGCAAGTCGGTGTCGATCCGCCCGACCGAGCCGCGCCCCGGCACCATCCGCCCGGGCATGATCAGCCCGCCGCCGCTGGTCCTGGTCTCGGAACAGCGCGTCGACCGGGTGGCCCCCGCCGTCGCGCCGCCTCCTGCCGCAGCCCCCTCCTTCGCGCCCGCCGCCCCCGGCATCTCGCCGTCGCTGCCCGAAGGCCAGCCGATGGTCGCGCTGCGCACCGGGCGGTTGTCGGGCGCCATCGGAGCGGGTGCCGCCGTCGCCGCCTCCAGCCTTCCGGCCCGCGGCATCGTGCTGGAGAAACCGTCCTACGGCACCGCCGCCGAGACCGAGGAAGACGAGGATCTTGCCGAGGATTCGAAGGAAATCAACGAATCCGGCTTCGCCTCTTTCGCCGAGCTGGTGGGGGCACGTTCGATGGCCGAGATGCTGGAAGCCGCCGCCGCCTATGCCACCTGCGTGGAAAACCGCGAGCAATTCACCCGCCCGCAGCTGATGCGGCGGATGATGGCCAGCGCCGGCGGCAAGTCGGTCAGCCGCGAGGACGGGCTGCGCAGCTTCGGCACGCTTCTGCGCACCGGCCGGATCGAGAAGGTCACGCGCGGCCATTACAGCCTCGCCGAAACCTCGCCCTACCTCGCCGAGGCCCGCCGCCTGTCCTGAGCTTTGGGTCAAGCCCTTTTCAGCAGCATCAGACGGAGGGGCCCTGCTCCTCCGTCTTTTTCGCTTCGGGGTCGGGCTGGCCGATCCCGCGGAAGATGAAGCGGAATGGCAGCGCCCAGGCGAAGCCGAGCCCGACGTAGATCGCCAGTTCCACCAGCACCGAGGGCCGCTCGATCAGCCCGACCAGTGTCACCGCCGCCACGACATAGACCGGCAGCCCGACCAGCAGGATCACCAGTGCCCAGCGCCTGCGGGCCGTGTAGCTCAGCGCCACGGCTTCCCCCTCAATCCGCGAAGGGATCGGTGACGAGGATGGTGTCGTCCCGCTCGGGCGAGGTGGACACAAGTGCCACCGGGCACTGGATCAACTCCTCGATCCGCCGCACATATTTGATCGCCGCACCCGGCAGATCCGCCCAGCTCCGCGCCCCGGCGGTGGTCTCCGACCAGCCTTCCAGCTCTTCATAGATTGGCTTGCAGCGGGCCTGTTCGTCGGCGGCGATCGGCAGGTAATCCAGCCGCTGACCGTCGAGGTCATAGGCGACGCAGATCTTTAGCGTCTTGAACCCGTCCAGCACGTCGAGCTTGGTCAGCGCGATCCCCGAGACGCCCGAGGTCGCGCAGGTCTGCCGCACCAGCACCGCATCGAACCAGCCGCAACGGCGCTTGCGGCCCGTCACCGTGCCGAATTCATGCCCGCGTTCGCCCAGCCGCTCGCCATCCGCGTCGTGCAGTTCCGCCGGGAACGGCCCCTCGCCCACCCGGGTGGTATAGGCCTTGACGATCCCCAGCACGAAGTCGATGGCCGTCGGCCCCACCCCGGTTCCCGTCGCCGCCTGCCCCGCGATGGTGTTGGACGAGGTCACGTAAGGGTAGGTCCCGTAGTCGATGTCCAGAAGCGAACCCTGCGCGCCTTCGAAGAGGATGCGCTTGCCCGCCCGCCGCGCCTCGTTCAGCACCTTCCAGACCGGGCCGGCATAGGGCTTCAGCTTCGGGGCGATCTCCAGCAGGGCGGCCTTCAGCGCCGCCGGATCGACCGGCTCCAGCCCCAGCCCGGCGCGAAGCGCGTTGTGGTGGGTGAGGAGCCGCCCGATCCTTGTGTCCAGCGTCGCCGCGTCGAAAAGGTCCGCGACCCGGATCGCCCGGCGGCCGACCTTGTCCTCATAGGCCGGGCCGATCCCGCGCCCGGTGGTGCCGATCTTGGCGACCGCCGTCTGCGCCTCGCGGCCGCGATCCAGCTCGCCGTGGATGGGCAGGATCAGGCTGGCATTCTCGGCCAGCATCAGGTTCTCGGGGCTGATCTCCACCCCCTGCCCGCGCAGCTTCTCGATCTCGGCCACCAGATGCCAAGGATCGACCACCACGCCGTTGCCGATGACGGAAAGCTTGCCGCCGCGCACGATGCCGGAGGGCAAGAGCGACAGCTTGTAGACCGTGCCGCCGATGACCAGCGTGTGCCCGGCATTGTGCCCGCCCTGGAAGCGCGCGATCACATCGGCGCGTTCCGACAGCCAGTCGACCAGCTTGCCCTTGCCCTCATCGCCCCACTGGGCCCCCACGACGACAACGTTGGCCATGCGCACTTCCCCTCGGTCACGTTCAAACCACGGGGGGTATATCGACAGGCGGCGGACGGGGAAACCCGGAAATGCAGGGAAGCCGATGCGAAAGGGGCGCGACCTAAGCGCGCCCCTTCCAGTCCTGCTTCACCGTGGTCAGAAGGCCGAGGTCAGCGCCGCGTTCAGCGCCCCGTGCCGCGGGTTCAGCACCGAATCCGCCACGCTGTTCAGCGGCACCATCGGCCCCTTCTTGCCCAGCGGGAAGCTGACGCCCAGCCGCACCGTGTCGATTTCCCCGTCGCCCAGATCGGTCTGCGCCAGTTCCAGCGAGACGGTCGAGGCAAAGCCCGCCATTCCCGACAGGTCATAGCCGACGCCCAGCCCCACCGTGTCCAGATCGCCCAGCCCGAAGATATCGGTGCGCGACACCCCGCCGAACAGCAGGAAGGACTCGCCCACCACATAGCTGGCGGCAATCCCCTTGAAGTCGATGTCTTCCGAGGCACCGCCCGTCGACAGCTTGGCCCGCAGGAACGCCCCGCCGACCTCCAGCCCCTCGACCCCGCTGTATTTCGCGCTGATGCCCTGGTTGTCGATCTCGAACGGCAGCGGCAGGCTCAACGAGGTGTTGGCGACGAAAGCTTCGACTTCGATGCCGTCTTTCTCATAGCCGAAGGACAGGCCGTTGGTCTTCAGGGTGAGGTCGAGCGACCCGCCAAGGCCGAGGGTCAGCCGGTCGGCGAACAGCCCCGCCTTGATCCCGTTCCCGAAGCGATAGCCGCCGTCCAGCGCGAAGAACTCGCCGTCGATGTCCACCGAAGACCCGTCTGCCGACATCTTGCTGACGCCCACTTCCAGCCCGAAGGTGAAGCCGTTGCCGAAGTCGGTCTCCATGCGCCCGTCGAGGCCGCGGGTGTTCACGTCCGACCCCTCAAGGTCCTGCCGGGTGTAGCTGAGCGTCAGCCCGCCGCTGATGGTCTGCGCCTCCAGAACGGCAGGCGCTGCGGCCGAAAGGGCCAGGGCAATGATCACGGAACGTTTCATGGAAGCCTCCTCGCGGGCGGTGCCGCATTCATAATCATTAACGAATATATGAATTTTACCTTTTCCGCCATTTTAGCCGGGTCTCTGCTGACCTAGTGGCAAGCTAGTTGCATAAAATCCACAAACTGGCTGCTCTGCCGGGGGCGACTCCCCACCCGGTCCCGCGCTGCCCCCGGACAGGAAGGGCTGGACACTGGCCCCGCGATTTGCCACCGCTTCGGAAATGGTCGAAAGGATGACCGAGATGGGCTTTCTCCTCCGCTGGCTCGGCGCCTTCCTCCTCCTCGCCGCGATCTTCAACCCGACCTCGTGGAACTATGTCGCCTGGGCGCGCAACGAATGGGGCAGCCAGACCCCGCTGATCGTCTTCCTCGGCCTGATCCTTGCCGTCCTCGCCATGGTCTACCTCGTCGCCACGATGCGCTCGATCGGCATCCTCGGCGCGATCATCATCGCCGCGATCTTCGCCGCAGGTCTCTGGGTGCTGACCGACTGGGGCCTCCTAGGCCTCGACAATTCCGCGCTGAACACCTGGCTCGGCATCCTGGTCCTGTCGCTGATCCTCGGCATCGGCATGTCCTGGTCGATCCTGCGCCAGCGCCTCTCGGGCCAGCAGACCACCGACGAGGTCGACAGCTGAGCCCCGCCCGAGGGAACGCCCTCACAGGGACCCGGTCTTTCACATTTGCCCAAATATCCCCGCCGGAGGCTCCCGTCCGCCGCCGCACCGAGGGCCGAAGCCCGGTCCGCGGCAGCGCCGTCCGAGCGGCTCGATGCCGCAAGGACGGCTCGCCCGCGCAGAACACCGACCCTTGCGCCCCGCCCCCCTTCCGCCTAGATAGGCGCGTCAGCTTCCGGGAAGGCTCATGCAGAACGTCATCCTCACCATCCACCTGATCCTCGCGCTCCTCCTGATCGGCGTTGTGCTCCTGCAGCGCTCCGAAGGCGGCGGGCTCGGCATCGGCGGGGGTGGCGGCACCATGTCGGCGCGCGGCGCGGCCACGGCGCTGACCAAGCTGACCTGGATCTTCGCCTCGGCCTTCATCGTGACCTCCGTCACCCTGACCATCCTCGCCGCCCGCACCGGCACCGGCGATTCCGTCATCGACAGAGCCGCCAGCGCTCCGGCGACCGAAGCCCCGGCGACCGGGACCTCGACGGAAGCTCCCGCCACCACCGGCGGCGGCCTTGCCGGAACCGATCTCACGCTGCCCGGCACCGCCACGGCCCCCGCGGCCCCGCCCCCGGCCGACGCGCCCGCCGCGCCGCCTACCAATCCCTGATCCACAACTGCTTGGCCACCGCCCCGGCTTTATCCGCATGATCTAGCGGGGGCGTTGCCTATTCCGACGGGAGTCGCTATATCTCGACTCCCGTGGTGCCGCGATTCCACCTGTCCCGAATCGCGCTATTTGACACGGGGAGCCGCACTTGGCGCGTTACATCTTCATCACCGGCGGCGTGGTTTCCTCTCTCGGCAAGGGTCTCGCCTCTGCTGCCCTCGGTGCACTTCTCCAGGCCCGCGGCTACACCGTGCGCCTGCGCAAGCTCGACCCCTACCTGAACGTCGACCCCGGCACGATGTCGCCTTTCGAACATGGCGAGGTCTTCGTGACCGACGACGGCGCCGAAACCGACCTCGACCTCGGCCATTATGAACGCTTCACCGGCGTCCATGCCCGGCAGACCGACAGCATCTCCTCGGGCCGGATCTATTCCAACGTGCTGGAGAAGGAACGTCGTGGCGATTACCTGGGGAAAACCATCCAGGTCATCCCCCACGTCACCAATGAGATCAAGGATTTCCTGAAGATCGGCGACGACGAGGTCGACTTCATGCTGTGCGAGATCGGCGGCACCGTCGGCGATATCGAGGGGCTCCCCTTCTTCGAGGCGATCCGCCAGTTCATCCATGAACGCCCGCGCGGCCAGTCGATCCTGATGCACCTGACGCTTCTGCCCTACCTCGCGGCCTCGGGGGAACTGAAGACCAAGCCCACCCAGCACTCGGTCAAGGAACTCCAGTCCATCGGCCTCGCTCCCGATGTCCTCGTCTGCCGCAGCGAACACCCGATCCCGGACCGCGAACGCGAGAAGATCGCGCTCTTCTGCAACGTCCGGAAAGAGGCGGTCATCCCCGCCTATGACCTGAAGACGATCTACGAAGCCCCCCTCGCCTACCACCAGGCGGGCCTCGACCAGGCGGTGCTGGACGCGTTCGGGATCACCCCGGCGCCGAAGCCCAACCTCGCCCGCTGGGAGGATGTGATGGATCGCATCACCCATCCCGAGGGCGAGGTGCGCATCGCCATCGTCGGCAAGTACACCCAGCTGGAAGACGCCTACAAATCCATTGCGGAAGCCCTCACCCATGGCGGGATGGCCAACCGCACCAAGGTCCGCGCCGAATGGATCGACAGCGAGATTTTCGAGCGCGAGGACCCGGCGCCCTACTTGGAGAACTTCAACGCCATCCTGGTCCCCGGCGGCTTCGGCGAGCGGGGAACCGAGGGGAAGATCCGCGCCGCCACCTTCGCGCGGGAAAAGAAGATTCCCTATCTCGGGATCTGCCTGGGGATGCAGATGGCGGTGATCGAGGCCGCCCGCAACCTGGTCGGCGTGAAGAATGCCGGCAGCGAGGAATTCGACCACGAGGCCGGCGAGAAGCGCTTCACCCCCGTCGTCTATCACCTGAAGGAATGGGTCCAGGGCAACCACACCGTCCGGCGCAAGGCCGACGACGCCAAGGGCGGTACCATGCGGCTGGGGGCCTATACCGCCAACCTCAAGGACGGCAGCGCAGTGGCCCGCATCTATGGCACGCAGGTGATCGAGGAACGCCACCGCCACCGCTACGAGGTCGACATCCAGTATCGCGAAGACCTGGAGAAATGCGGCCTGATCTTCTCGGGCATGTCCCCCGACGGTCGCCTGCCCGAGATCGTCGAGGTCAAGGACCATCCCTGGTTCATCGGCGTCCAGTTCCACCCCGAGCTGAAGTCGAAACCCTTCGCGCCGCACCCCCTGTTCGCGGATTTCGTGCGGGCGGCGGTGGAGGGGGCGAGGCTGGTGTAGGGGGCGGCGTCATCCTTCCCCAGCTTGCCAGCTTGAGGCGCCGCGGCTCTTGAATCCCGGACCCCCGCCTGCGCGGGGGTGACAGGAAAGCGCAGCCGCCCACCTGCCATCCCCCGACCCACCTGTCATCCCCGCGAACGCGGGGATCCAGTTCTTGCGAACCGCTCTCACGGCCCCAAGCCCATCTCTTCCGCCAGATTACGCCACTCGCGGTTCCCCGCTTCGATCAGGGCGATCTTCCAGCCCCTGTTCCACCCCTTGATCCGCTTCTCTCGCAGGATCACCTCGCTGATGTCCGTAGCGTCTCGAACCAGACCAGCCGTGTGACGCCGTAGCGATGGGAAGCTTTCCGCCCGCCCCTCCCGGTGTCCGGACACCCTGCGCAGCAGATCGTTCGTCACGCCGCAATAGAGCGTCCCGTTCCGGCGCGAAGCTAAGAGGTAGACGAAATAGGTGTGGTCGCGCCTGGGTCCCCGTTCTCGCGGGGGTGACAGTCGAAGATCAAGGTGAACGAAGGCTTAACACCGCCTCACACCATCTCCACCTTCAACCTTTTCCCCACCGCCTTGGCGTATTTTCGCAGCGTCTCCACCGTCGGCGACACCCGCCCGCTCTCCAGCCGGGCCACCGCCGATTGCGTGGTCCCCATCCGCTCGGCTAGGGCTTCCTGGGTCAACCCGGCCTCGGCCCGGGCGCGGATCATCGCCTCGATCACGGCGAACTCGGCATCCGCCTCGGCATAGGCGGCTGCGAAGGCCGGGTCCTTCATCAGATTGGCCTTCAATTCGGCCAGTGGGATCAACTCGACCATCAGTCCAACTCCTGCATCCGGGCGCGAGCCAGCGCGATGGCGCGCAGCGGCGTCCTGTCCGATTTCTTTACAAACACATGCAGCACAACGACCCGGCGCCCTGTCACCGTCATATAAAGACCGCGCGCAATGCCTTCCGCTGCCTTGGCCCGCAGTTCCCACAGCTTGCCGTCCAGGTGTTTGACATGTGGCTCGCGCATCTGGTCAAGTCCGTAGTCAGAGATCAAGTCCAGCAGCCGCACCATCCGGGCGCCCAATCCCGGAGGCAGGGCAACGAGCTCTTCTCGCGCGGCGGGAAGAACCAGAACCGTCCATCTCATCTTTGCTATATACCACATCCGCTATGCCGGTCAATCCGACCATCCCAGCTTCGCGGATCATGGTGAAGAAATGGTTGAGGCCCGGGCATCAGCGGGGGTCCCCGCCCTCGAAAGCAGCTTGGGCATTTGGGGGAAAGACGGGCTCCTGAACTACCCTCTCCCCTCACCACAGACACGCCGCCACCGATCCGTCCTCGCGCATCAGCCACAGCCCTTCGGGCGCGGCGACGAACTGGCGCACCTCGCCCAGCGCCTTCAGCCAGGCGGTCTCGCGCTGCATCCGCTCGGGCTCCAGGCAGGCCATCTCGGTCACGGCAAGCCCACTCAACTGCATCACCCCGGCATCGAGGTCTGCCGTCCCGGCAAAACGGTTGCAGCCGGTGGTCCCCTTGACCGCGCCATCCGGGGCAAGCTCCAGCGACAGGCCTGCGCCTTCGGGAACCGCCACGCCGTCGATCTCCAGCGGAACCCAGATCACCTCGGCGATGCGGCCGACCGAGATGGAGACGCCGTTTTCCGGATTGCCGTCGAAGACGGGCGGCGGGCCACAGGCCAGCGCAAGCGCGGGGTGCAGGATCAGCGTGGTGGCAAGGGCAAGGGGCAGCAGTTGTGGCATTGCGAACCTCCGGTCTGGCACGATCCTGCCAGAGCGGACCCGCGCGGAAAAGGCCGGGATTCCTGCCCGAAAGCGAAGGGCCGAGGTCTTTGCGACCCCGGCCCTTTTGGTTGACCAATCCTGAATGCCCGAAGCCAAGCCCGTGATCTCCAAGGCGCGGCAGGCTGCCCGGGCGCGGGCGGCTACAGCATGCCCAGAACCATCGGCTCCACCTGATGCCAGCCTTCCCACATCATCTTCAACGCGACATAGAGGATGATCAGAAGGCCCACATAGGCGATCCAGCGGTGCTTGTTCAGCAGCGAGGCGATCCAGCTGGCAGCAAGACCCATCAGCGCGACCGACAGGATCAGGCCGATGATGAGGACGGTCGGATGCCCATGCGCCGCCCCGGCGACGGCAAGCACGTTGTCGAGGCTCATCGACACGTCGGCCACCACGATCTGGGTCGCGGCCTGGGCAAAGGTCTTGCGCGGGGCGCCCCCGGCGACGGTCCCGTCGGCATTCAGGTCGGTGTCGGACAGCGCCTCGACAGCCGCCGTTTCATCCTGGTGCGAGGTCTGCAACTCGCGCCACATCTTCCAGCAGACCCAAAGCAGAAGAATGCCCCCGGCCAGCAGCAGCCCCGCGATGGCAAGAAGCTTGGTGGTGATCAGCGCGAACCCGATCCGCATGATGGTGGCGGCGATGATGCCCACCAGGATCGCCTTTCCCCGCTGCTCCTTCGGCAGGCCCGCGGCGGCAAGACCGATGACGATGGCGTTGTCCCCGGCCAGCACCAGATCGATCCCGATGACCTGCAGAAGGGCCATGAACCCTGCGTAGGTGAAGATTTCCATGGACAGCTCCCGATGCGTTATGCCGGTCCTACGCGGCTAACGTGCCGCGTTCAAGTCGGTTGCAGCTTTCCAAGCGGGGCAAAGCCGGGTAGCGAAGGCCCATGCTGTCCTACCAACATCTCTACCACGCCGGGAACCTGGCGGACGTGCAGAAGCATGCCGTGCTTGCCTGGGTGCTGGACTACCTGACCCTCAAGGACAAGCCGCTGACCTATATCGAGACCCATGCCGGGCGGGGGGTCTATGACCTGGGGGCGGACGAGGCGGTCAAGACCGGCGAGGCCGCGGCGGGGATCGCGCTGGCCGAGCGCCTTTTTCCGCCGGACCACCCCTACCGGCAGCGGCTGGACGAGGCGCGGGCCGCCTATGGCCCACAGGCCTATCCCGGCTCGCCGCTGATCGCCGCACTTGGCCTGCGCGAGACGGACAGGGCCCACCTCGCCGAATTGCACCCGCAGGAATTCGCCCGTCTTCAGGCGGTCGCGAAGGACTGGGGCGCCCATGTCCACCAGCGCGACGGGTTCGAGCTGGCCCTGGCCCTGACGCCCCCCACCCCGCGCCGTGGGCTGATGCTGATCGACCCGTCATACGAGGTGAAGGCGGATTACGAGGCGATCCCCCGCCACATGGCGAACATCCATCGCAAGTGGAACGTCGGGATCCTGATCCTGTGGTATCCGATCCTGACCGGCGGGGCGCATGGCCCGATGCTGAAGGCGCTGGAGGCGGCTTTCCCCGAGGGCCTGCGCCACGAAATCCGCTTCCCGCCGGTGCGCGAGGGGCACCGGATGCAGGGCTCCGGGCTTTTCGTCGTCAATCCGCCCTATGGGCTGGCCGAGGAAACCGCACGGCTGACCGCGATCTTCAAGGAGCTGCGATGATCCGCTTCCACACGCTGGATGTCTTCACCGAGACGCCCTTCGCCGGCAATCCGCTGGCGGTGGTGCTGGGGGCCGATGGGCTGACCACGGCGCAGATGCAGACCATCGCGCGCGAGTTCAACCTGTCCGAGACGATCTTCGTCATGACGCCCCGCGATCCCGCCCATACCGCGCGGGTCCGCATCTTCTTCCCCACCGCCGAAATCCCCTTCGCCGGGCATCCGACCATCGGCTGCGCCATCCTTTTGGCCGAAGAGGCGCATCAGGGCGATTTCCAGACCACCCTCACGCTGGAGGAGGAAGCCGGCCTCGTTCCCGTCACGGTGTCCCGCCAGGGCGGCCGGATCAGCGCCGAACTGACCGCGCCGGTCCTGCCCTATCCGGCAGGCGGCACGCCGGACCGCGCGCTTCTGGCCGCGGCGCTGGACCTGAAGCCGGAGGACCTCGGCCCCCACGCCCCCAGCGTGCATGAAGGCGGCCCGCGCTTCCTTTACGCGCCGCTCCGCAGCCTCGATGCGCTGGCCCGCGCCCGGGTGGTCGAGCCGCACTGGTCACGCCTGATCGCGGCGCATGGCGTCGACAGCGCCTATCTCTATGCGCCCGGGGAAGACTGCGACTACCGCGCCCGGATGTACAGCCCGACGGGAGGCATCCCGGAGGACCCGGCGACCGGCTCGGCCAGCGCGATCCTGGCGGCGCAGCTTCTGGCCAATGGCGCGGTGCCCGACGGCACCACCCGGCTGACCCTGCACCAAGGGGTCGAGATGGGCCGCGCTTCCACCCTGCGGCTGACGATCGAGGCGAAGGGCGGGGCGCTGACCGCCGTCCGCATCGCGGGCAGTGCGGTGCGTATCGGCGAGGGGCGGCTGCGGCTGCCGTGACGGCTGGCGTTGGCGCAAGCGAAGCCCTATCTTCCGCGCATGATCGAACTTCTCCGCCACCTCCTCGCCCCCGAACCGCCCCGCTTGGCCGAGCCCGATGCCCAGCTGGCACTGGCCGCGCTTCTGGTCCGTATCGCCCGCACCGACGGGCTTTATGCCGCCGAGGAAGTGGAGCGGATCGACCGGGTGCTCTCCCTGCGCCACGGGCTTGACCCTTTCGCCGCCGCGAAGCTCCGGGCCGAGGCCGAGATGCTGGAGGCCGAGGCCCCCGATACTGTCCGCTTCACCCGCGCATTGAAAGAGGCCATAGCGCTGGAAGACCGGGCCGAGTTGATGGTCGCGCTCTGGTCTGTCGCGCTGGCCGACGGGCTGCGTGAGGCGCAGGAGGACCGTCTGATGCGGCTGGTCGCAAACCTTCTGGGCCTGACGGATGTGGATTCGGCGCTGGCGCGGCGGAAAGCGGAACGCGAATGATCGCCAGCCTTGGCATGTATGACTTCGGCCCAGCGCAGGCCGCGAACGACCGGCTTTGGGTGCGGGTCCGCGACGGGTTGCGCGCCCGCCGGATCGACGCGCCCGAAGCCCTGACCCGGGGCGAACACGCTTATTGGGATGCGTGGCAGTCGCCCCAGCTTCTTCTGTCGCAGACCTGCGGCTATCCGTTCCGCGCGCGGCTGCATGACAAGGTGAGCTATGTCGGCACCCCCGACTATGGCGTCGAGGGTTGCGCGCCCGGCTATTACCGGTCGGTCTTCGTGGCCCGCGTAGACGATCCGCGCCGGTCGCTGCAGGACTTCGACGGCGCCCCCCTCGCCTACAACGAACCGCTGTCGCAGTCGGGCTGGGCCGCGCCGCAGACCCATGCGGCGAAGCTCGGCCTCCGCCTGCCGCCCGCGCTGCAGACCGGCGGGCACCGGCTTTCGGCCCAGGCGGTGGCCGAGGGGTGCGCCGACATCGCCGCGCTCGACGCCGTGACCTTCGCGCTCCTTCAGGATGTGGAACCCGCCATGGCGCAGCTGAAGGAAGTCGCCCGC
>Ga0209793_1000655_pt1 | contig 33901 bp, 24 predicted proteins | sample EBPBio122009_DNA_FD_185863 | JGI IMG/M metagenome (GOLD analysis project Ga0209793, IMG submission 185863) | Wastewater treatment Type I Accumulibacter community from EBPR Bioreactor in Madison, WI, USA - Reactor 1_2/2/2009_ DNA (SPAdes) (version 2) | ecosystem: Engineered > Bioreactor > EBPR >... | reverse complement strand
AGTCGACCTGCAACAAGGACTATTCCTGCCTCAAGGGTTTCTGCCCCTCCTTCGTGACGGTGGAGGGTGGACGGCTGCGCAGGGCGGCACGCTCGAACCCGGATATGTCGGGTGTTCCCGACCCCGATATCGTGCGGATCGGCGACCGCTCCTACAATATCGCCATTGCCGGCATCGGCGGCACGGGCATCCTGACGATCAGCGCCATCCTCGGCATGGCCGCCCATCTCGACGGCAAGTCGCCGATGATCCTCGACATGGCGGGACTTGCCCAGAAGGGCGGGGCCGTGATGAGCCACCTGCGCATCGGCCTGCACGACCAGGACGTCTCCTCGCCGCGCATCATTACAGGCGGCGCGGACCTGCTGATCGCCGCCGACGACGTGGTTGCCGCCTCCAAGGATGCGGCGACGCTGTGCGATCCGCACCGCACGACGGGCGTGGTCAACACCAAGCTGACGCCGGTCGCCGATTTCGTGCGCAAGCGCGACTTCGACTTCCGACGCCGCGACGTGGAGGGCACGGTGCGCGCCGCGTTGCGCGAGGCCTCGTATCTTCTCGATTTCACGACGGTCGCGGAAAAGGTCGCCGGCAATGCCATGGCGACGAACATTCTGATGACGGGCTATGCTTGGCAGAAGGGGTTGATCCCGCTCACCCGCCAGTCGATCGAGCAGGCGATTGCGCTCAACGGCGTTGCCGTCGATGCCACGCTCTCGGCCTTCGGCTGGGGCCGGCTGATCGCGGCCGATCCCGCCCGCGCCGAACGCCTGCTGCATCCCGGCAAGCCGGTGCCGACGTTGGAGACCATGGCGACGGAAGAGCTGATCGCCCATCGCATGAAGCACCTGGCGGCCTATCAGAACGCCGCGCTGGCGAACCGCTACAAGGCACTAGTGGACCGAGTGCAGGCGGCGGAAAGGGCGCTGGGGCCGGACGACCGGCTGACGCGCACCGTCGCCCATGTCCATGCGCAACTCCTTGCCTACAAGGACGAATACGAGGTGGCGCGGCTCTTCTCCGATCCGGCTTTCAAGGCCGGGCTGGCCGAGCAGTTCGAGGGCAAATACAGCATCGCCTTCAACCTCGCGCCGCCCTTCCTCAAGGGCGAGGACGCCAACGGCCGGCCGCGCAAGCGCCGCTTCGGCCGATGGATGATGCCGGCCTTCGGCCTGCTCGCCAGCCTCAAGGGCCTGCGCGGCACCGCTTTCGACCCGTTCGGCCGCACGGCCGAGCGTCGCATGGAGCGCCAGCTGATCGCCGACTACGAAGCGCTGGTGGACCATGTGCTTAGGAACCTTCGTCGCGAGAACCTCGACGCCGCCGTTGCGCTTCTTTCGCTTTACGGCGAGATTCGCGGCTACGGCCCGGTCAAGGAGGAGGCGGCGAAGCGCGTGAAGGCGCGCGAAGCCGGCATGCGCACGGCTTTCGAGACGGCAGGGCAGGAAAAGGCGGTCGCTTGAGAACCGCGAGGGGAGGACGGACATGTATGACGCCGGCATGAGCTTCGGGCTTGGCGAGGACATAGAGGCGCTGCGCGAGAGCGTGCGGCGCTTTGCGACGGACCGCATCGCGCCGCAGGCGGCGGAGATCGACCGCAGCAACAATTTCCCGATGCCGCTCTGGCGGGAGATGGGTGATCTCGGCCTGCTCGGCATCACCGTGCCGGAAAGCCTCGGCGGGACGGGCATGGGTTATCTCGCCCATTGCGTGGCGATGGAGGAGATCAGCCGCGCCTCAGCCTCGGTGGCGCTCAGCTACGGCGCCCATTCCAACCTCTGCATCAACCAGATCGTCCGCAATGCATCGCCGGCGCAGCGGGAGAAATACCTGCCGAAGCTGATTTCCGGTGAGCATGTCGGCGCGCTTGCCATGTCCGAGCCGGGCGCGGGGTCCGATGTCGTGTCCATGAAGCTGCGCGCGGAAAAACGTGGCGACCGCTATGTGCTGAACGGCAACAAGATGTGGATCACCAACGGGCCTGACGCGGATGTGCTGGTGGTCTATGCCAAGACCGATCCCGACGCCGGCTCGCGCGGCATCACCGCCTTCTTCATCGAGAAGGGCTTCAAGGGGTTTTCGACCGCGCAGAAGCTCGACAAGCTCGGCATGCGCGGCTCCAATACCTGCGAACTCGTCTTTACCGATTGCGAGGTGCCGGAGGAGAACGTGATGGGCACGGTGGGGCGCGGCGTCAACGTGCTGATGTCCGGCCTCGACTATGAGCGCGTCGTGCTCTCGGGCGGCCCGCTCGGCATCATGGCCGCCTGCCTCGACGTGGTGGTGCCCTATATCCACGAGCGAAAGCAGTTCGACCGTCCCATCGGCGAATTCCAGCTCATGCAGGGCAAGGTGGCCGACATGTATGTCGCGCTCAATGCCTGCCGTGCCTATGTCTATGCCGTGGCGAGCGCCTGCGACCGGGGCGAGACGACCCGCAAGGATGCCGCCGGCTGCATCCTCTATTCCGCCGAGATGGCGACCAAGCTGGCGCTGGAGGCCATCCAGTCGCTCGGCGGCAACGGTTATATCAACGACTACCCGACGGGCCGCCTGCTGCGCGACGCCAAGCTCTACGAGATCGGCGCCGGCACTTCCGAAATCCGCCGCATGCTGATCGGCCGCGAAATCTTCCAGGAGACGCTGTGATGCCGGTCCTTCCCTCCACGGTAAACACGCGCAGCGAGACCTTCGCGGCAAACCGCAAGGCGATGCTCGATGCGCTGGCGCTGGTGGAGGAGGCGGCGAACTTCGCCATGGATGGCGGCGGGGCGAAGGCGCGCGAGCGCCATATCTCCCGCGGCAAGCTCCTGCCGCGCGACCGCGTGGCGCAGCTCCTCGACCCCGGCTCGCCCTTCCTCGAAATCGGCCTCACCGCCGGCCACGGCCTCTATGACGGGGCTTCTCCGTCAGGTGGCATGATATCGGGCATCGGCCGCGTTTCCGGCCGCGAATGCATGATCGTCTGTAACGACGCGACGGTGAAGGGCGGGACCTATTATCCGATCACCGTGAAGAAGCATCTGCGCGCGCAGGAGATTGCCGCGGAAAACCGGCTGCCCTGCATCTATCTCGTCGATTCCGGCGGGGCGAACCTGCCGAACCAGGACGAGGTCTTCCCCGACCGCGATCATTTCGGCCGCATCTTCTACAATCAGGCGCAAATGTCCGCAGCAGGTATTCCGCAGGTCGCCGTCGTCATGGGAAGCTGCACGGCGGGCGGGGCCTATGTGCCGGCCATGAGCGACGAGACCGTGATCGTCGAGAACCAGGGAACCATCTTCCTCGCCGGCCCGCCGTTGGTGAAGGCCGCGACGGGCGAGGTGGTGACGGCGGAAGACCTCGGCGGCGGCGACGTGCACACCCGGCTTTCCGGCGTCGCCGATCACCTCGCGCGCGATGATCGCCATGCACTTGCCATCGCCCGCCAGATCGCCGCCAATCTAAATATGCGTAAGCCGGAGATTACAAAATCCGGCGAAGGCGACGCTCCGCTCTACGACCCCGAAGAACTGCTCGGCATCGTGCCGGCCGATACGCGCACGCCCTACGACGTGCGCGAGGTGATCGCCCGCGTGGTCGACGGTTCGCGCTTCGACGAGTTCAAGGCGCGCTTCGGCACCACGCTCGTCTGCGGCTTTGCCGCATTGCACGGCCTTCCCGTCGGCATCATCGCCAACAATGGCGTGCTGTTTTCCGAGGCGGCGCTGAAGGGCGCGCACTTCATCGAGCTCTGCGTCCAGCGCGGCATTCCGCTGCTCTTCCTGCAGAACATCACCGGCTTCATGGTCGGCCGCAAATATGAGGCGGAGGGCATTGCCAAGCATGGTGCCAAGCTCGTCACCGCCGTCGCCACGGCGAGGGTTCCGAAGCTTACCGTGCTGATCGGCGGCTCCTACGGCGCGGGCAATTACGGCATGTGCGGCCGGGCCTATTCGCCGCGCTTCCTCTGGACCTGGCCGAACAGCCGCATCTCCGTCATGGGCGGCGAGCAGGCGGCCGGCGTGTTGGCGACCGTCAAGCGCGAGGGCATCGAGCGGGTCGGCGGAAGCTGGAGCGTGGAGGAGGAGGCCGCCTTCAAACAGCCGACCATCGACATGTTCGCTCGCCAGAGCCATCCGCTCTATGCTTCGGCAAGGCTTTGGGACGACGGTATCGTCGATCCGCGCAAGACGCGTGATGTCCTGGCACTCTCGCTTTCGGCGGCGCTCAACGCGCCGATAGAGCCTACCCGTTTCGGCGTCTTCAGAATGTAGAGGAGGCAAGTGATGAAACGCGAATCGATCAATGCCAAAAACGCACCCGCTCCGCGCGGCGGCTATTCGCAGGCCGTTAAGATCGAGGATTTCAAGACGCTGGTCTTCATCAGCGGCCAGATTCCCGTTGCCGATGACGACAAGGTGCCGGAGACCTTCGAGGATCAGGCGCGGCTCGTCTGGCGCAATATCGACGCGCAGTTGAAGGCCGCGGGCATGACGAAGGCCGATCTCGTGAAGGTCACGACCTTCCTTTCCGACCGGCACCACGCCACCGCCAACCGCGAGATCCGCAGCGACTATCTCGGCGGCATCGCCCCGGCGATGAGCGTCGTCATCTGCTCGATCTTCGACGAGAAATGGCTGCTTGAAGTCGAGGCCATCGCAGCGCAATGAGAACCGGAGCCGGGATGTTCAGAAAAATCCTCATCGCCAACCGCGGCGAAATCGCCTGCCGGGTCATCCGCACCGCAAGGCGCATGGGGGTGGCGACGGTCGCCGTCTATTCCGATGCCGACCGCAATGCGCTGCATGTCGAGATGGCGGATGAAGCCGTCCGCATCGGCCCGGCGGAGGCGGCGGGAAGCTACCTGAACATTGCCGCGACCATCGAGGCGGCCAGGGCGAGCGGCGCGGAGGCGGTGCATCCCGGCTATGGCTTCCTTTCTGAAAATCCTGATTTCGTCGAGGCGGTGGAGGCCGCCGGCCTCGTCTTCATCGGCCCCTCGGCAAGCGCCATCCGCGCCATGGGCCTCAAGGATGCCGCCAAGGCGCTGATGGAAAAGGCGGGCGTGCCCGTCGTGCCCGGCTATCACGGCGAGCGGCAGGACGCCGCCTTCCTTGCCGGCGAGGCGGCGGCCATCGGCTATCCGGTGCTGATCAAGGCGCGCGCCGGCGGCGGCGGCAAGGGCATGCGGCGGGTGGATGACCCCGCCGATTTTTCCGCCGCGCTGGAAAGCGCGCGCCGCGAGGGCGAAAGCGCATTCGGCGACGGCCGCGTGCTGGTCGAGAAATACATGGCCAAGCCCCGCCATATCGAGGTGCAGGTCTTCGGTGATGGGCATGGCAATGTCGTGCATCTCTTCGAGCGCGACTGCTCGCTCCAGCGCCGCCACCAAAAAGTCATCGAGGAAGCGCCGGCACCCGGCATGACGGTGGAGATGCGCGAGGTGATGGGAGCGGCGGCCGTGCGGGCCGCGGTGGCCATCGGCTATAGCGGCGCGGGTACGGTGGAGTTCATCGCCGACGTTTCCGAAGGCCTGAGGCAGGATCGCTTCTATTTCATGGAAATGAACACGCGCCTGCAGGTGGAGCATCCCGTGACGGAGGCGATCACCGGTCTCGACCTCGTCGAATGGCAGCTCCGGGTTGCGGCGGGCGAGCCTCTGCCGAAGCGGCAGGAGGAGCTTTCCATCGACGGCTGGGCCTTCGAGGCGCGGCTATATGCGGAGAACCCGGCGCGCGACTTCCTGCCGGCGACCGGACGTCTTTCCGTCTTCGACCTGCCGGATAGCGTGCGCATCGATTCCGGCGTGCGCGCGGGCGATATCGTCACGCCCTATTATGACCCGATGATCGCCAAGGTCATCACCCATGGGGCAACGCGGGCGGAGGCGTTGACGCGGCTGGAGGCGGCGCTGGAAAAGGGCCGTGTCGGCGGGGTGACGACGAATGCCGGTTTCCTCGTCCGGCTCTGCCGCCTGCCGGCCTTTGCTGCCGGCGATGTCGATACCGGCCTGATCGGTCGGGCGGGCGAGGGGCTGCTGGTCGAACCTGACGCGTCTGAAGAGGCCTTCGCGCTCGCCGCCCTCTCGGCGCTCGGCCTTCTCGAAACGCCGGCCGGTTCGGACCCCTGGACCCATATCCGCGGTTTCCGCCTATGGGGGGAGGCGGCGCGGACGGTGTTCCTCGATCATGGCGGGGCGGAACATGCGCTGCGCGTCGTCATGCTCGGCGGCAGGCGCTTCCGTCTCGATCATAACGACCTCTCGACGGAAGTCGGCCTCCTCTCGGTGAATGGCGATGCCATCCGGCTGGACTGTGACGGCCATGTATTTTCCGCGACCGTGCATCGCGATGCCGCCGGTATCGCGGTCTTCTTCGGCGGGCATGCCCATGCCTTCGCGATTGCGGAGGAAGCCGGTCATCACGGCGAGGCGGCGGCGGGCGGAGACCGGCTTTCGGCCCCGATGCCGGGCCTCGTGCGGATCGTCTCGGCGGCGCCGGGCGCACGGGTCGCCAAGGGCGATGCGCTTGTCACCATGGAGGCGATGAAGATGGAACTGGTGCTCGCCGCGCCCCGCGACGGCGTGGTGGCGGCGGTGCCGGTGGCGGTGGGTGACCAAGTGGCGGAGGGCGCGCTCCTCCTGTCGCTGGAGCCCGAGGAGGCGGCATGAGCCTGCGCGTCGAAATCGTCGAGATGGCGGCCCGCGACGGGTTGCAGAACGAGAAGAAGATCATCCCTTCCGCCGACAAGATCGCGCTGATCGACCTCCTGTCCGGCTGCGGTTTCGAGCGTATCGAGGCGACGAGTTTCGTCAGCCCCAAATGGGTGCCGCAACTGGCCGACGGGGCCGCCGTGATGGCCGGCATTGCCCGCCGTCCGGGCGTTTCCTATGCGGCGCTGGTGCCGAACATGAAGGGCTACGAGGCGGCGAAGGCGGCCGGCGTCAACGAGGTCGCCGTCTTCCTTTCAGCGTCCGAAGGGTTTTCCCGCGCCAATCTCAACTGCTCCATAGCCGAAAGCATCGAGCGCGCCCGCCCGGTCGCGGAGGCGGCGAAGGCGGATGGTCTGTTGCTGCGAGGTTATGTGAGCTGCGTCGTGCAGTGCCCCTATGACGGGCCGGTCGAACCCTGCGCCGTGGCGCGGGTGACGAGCCAGCTTTTGCGCCTCGGGTGCCATGAGGTCAGCCTTGGCGACACCATCGGCCGGGCGCGGCCCGCCGAGGTCGCGGCCATGCTGGATGTCGTGCTCGCCGTCGCCTTCCCGGAAAACCTGGCCGGCCATTTCCACGATACGAACGGGCTGGCGCTCGACAATATCCGCGTGGCGCTGGATCATGGCCTAACCGTCTTCGATGCCTCGGTCGGTGGTCTCGGTGGCTGCCCCTATGCGCCGGGTGCGCGCGGCAATGTCGATACGCTTGCCGTCGCCGACATGCTGGCGGCGGAAGGCTACGAGACAGGGCTGGATCGGCAGAAGCTGGCGGCGGCGGCAGCTTTCGCGCGGCGGATCACCGGCAAGGACGATACAAGGAAGAGCGCGTAGCGGACTGCATACGCGCGGGAGATTCAAGGCATGACTTTCGAGACCCTTTCGGCTGCCGTCGATCGGCGCGGCGTGGCGACCCTCACGCTTTACCGCCCCGCCCAGCACAATGCGCTTTCCGGCCTGATGATCCGCGAGCTGACCGCTGCCGCCAGCATGCTGGGAGAAGACAAGGCGGTGCGCCTCGTCGTGTTGACCGGCGAGGGCGAGAGTTTTTGCGCCGGCGGCGATCTCAACTGGATGAAGGCGCAGATCGCGGCGACGCGCGGGGAGCGCATTGCCGAGGCCCGCCACCTTGCCTTGATGCTGAAGGCGCTGCGCGACCTGCCGAAGCCGCTGATCGCTCGCGTCAACGGCCCGGCCTATGGCGGCGGCGTCGGGCTCATCAGCGTCTGCGATGCCGCGATCGCCGTGGAGAGCGCGCGTTTCGGCCTGACGGAAACCCGCCTCGGCCTCATCCCGGCGACGATCAGCCCCTATGTCGCGGCCCGCATAGGCCCGGCCGCCTTCCTGCGTCTGGCGACCTCCGCCCGGCTCTTCGATAGCGGAGCCGCCGAGCGGATCGGCCTCCTGAGCGGTGTCGTCGCGCCGGAGGCGCTGGATGCGGCGGTGGAGGCGGAGATCGCGCCGTACTTCTCGGCCTCGCCCGAGGCCGTGGCGGCGTCGAAGGCTTTGGCGCATGCGCTGGCCCCGCCGATTGATGACACGCTCATAGAGATGACGCTGACGCGGCTTGCCGATACCTGGGAGACGCCCGAGGCGGCGGAGGGGATCGCAGCCTTTCTGGAGAAGCGCAAGGCGAATTGGGTGGTCGACGCGAAGGCGTGATGGGGAAGGCCCCTCACTCTAACCCTCACCCGGCAAGCGGGGAGAGGGGATTGACCCCACGAACCGTTATTGTCTGGAAAACCGGGGCGGCATATCCCTTCACTCCGCAGCCAAGGAGAAGGTGCCGGCAGGCGGATGAGGGGTGAACGCCTTCTGCTATTCGATAAACACCCGCACGCTCGCCGCTCGCCCTGCGGCATCGATCACCGTCAGCGTCGAAAAGCCCGCGCCCTCCGGCATCCATTGCGTCGTGCGCCGGCGCGAGGCGTCGGGCAGCACCTTGCCGTTGGCGAGCCAGCGGAAGGGCGCGCGGCCGCCCTGGAGCTTCAGGATGAGCGGTGAGAGGTCTGCACCGGCCGTCGCGCCGAGTTCCACATGCGCGCCTTCCGGCGGATAGACGATCTCGGGGGCGGGTTCGCGCGCGACGGTCGCGACGAGGCCGCTTGCCGTTGTCGAAAAGCGGCGGAGGCTTGCCGGGAGTTCGGATTGGGCGATACGTACCGCGCCGGCCGGCGCGCGAGGCAGCGCGGTAATGGCAACGCCGGAGCGCGCGAAGGCCTCGAAGAGGATGGGCGCGGCGGAGCCGTAGCCCGTCAGGCCCGGCACGGCGCCGTTGTCGGCGCGGCCGACCCAGACGCCGAGCACATGCCGGCCGTCGTAGCCGACAGACCAGGCGTCTCGGTAGCCGTAGCTGGTGCCCGTCTTGTAGGCGATGCCGAGGCGGCGGCTGCCGGCGGGTGGCGTGACGCCGGAAAGAACGTCCGAGACCTGCCAGACGGCGACGGGATCGAGCAGCGGATCGCCACCGATCACCTTCGCATCGCCCGTGATGCCGTCGCCGAGCTGCACCGGCATGCCGCGATTGGCAAGCGCGGCATAGAGCTGGGTGAGGTCGCGCAGCGTGATTCCGAGGCCGCCAAGGCCGATGGCAAGGCCGGGCGTCTCGCCCGGCGGCAGCTCGGGACGCACTTCGGCGCGGCGGAAGCGCACCATCATGCGTGTCGGCCCGACGGCTTCGAGCAGGCGCACGGCGGGCACGTTGAGCGAAAGCTGCAGGGCTTTGCGCACGCTGACATCACCCTGATAGGTCATATCGAAATTGCGCGGGCGGTAGCCGGAAAAGTCGGAGGGGCGGTCCTCGACGATGGTTTCCTGCGCGACAAGACCCTCCTCGAAGGCAAGGCCGTAGATGAAGGGTTTCAGCGCCGAGCCGGGCGAACGGCGGATGCGCGTCATGTCGATCCAGCCGGCGCGGCTGCCGTCGAAATAGTCCGCCGAGCCGACCTCGCCGAGGATTTCGCCGGTGCGGGTGTCGGCCATCACCATGGCGATGGAGATTTTCGGGCCGAGCCGTTCGGCCGCCTCGCGGGCGACGGTTTCGAGGCCGTCCTGCACCGTGCGGTCGAGCGATGTCTTGTGCTCGGTTGCCTTCGGGTCCTTGCGTAGTGCCAGTTCGGAAAGGTGCGCGGCATAGGAGGGGAGCTGGCGGCGGCGGTCGGGCACGGCTTCGGCGCTCGCGCGTTCGGCCTCGCCCTCGCCGATGACCTCGGAGACGGCCATGCGGGTCAGGACGCGCTCGCGGGCCTTTTCGGCAACGTCACGATGCCGGTCGGGGCGGCGCTTTTCGGGAAGCTGCGGCAGGGCGACAAGCAGGGCGGCCTCGGCGACGGAAAGGCGCTTCGGCTCCTTGCCGAACCAGGCAAGGCTTGCCGCGCGCACGCCCTCCAGATTGCCGCCATAGGGCGCGAGGGTGAGGTAGAGGTCGAGGATCTCGGCCTTGGAAAGCCGCCGTTCGAGCTGGATGGCGCGGGCCATCTGGCGCAGTTTCGCCAGCATCGAACGGTTCTCGCGCGGCTCGATCAGCCGGGCGACCTGCATGGAGAGCGTGGACGCACCGGAAACGATGCGGCCATTGGTGACGAACTGGCCGGCGGCGCGCAGCAGCGCCAGGGGATCGATGCCGGAATGCTCTTCAAAACGCCTGTCCTCATAGGCGACGAGCATGCGCAGGAATTGCGGATCGACATCGGCGGCCGTGGTCTTCAGCCGCCAATGGCCCTCGGGTGTCGCGAAAGCGCGCAGCAGGCGGCCGTCGCGGTCGAGCACTTCCTTCGAGACGGTCTCCGCCACCGCGACGGGCGGCGGATAGGTGCGATCCGCATAATCCAGCCCGAAGGCGAGGGCGGCGATGGCCGCCGCCCCGCTTGCGGAACCGATGAGGAGCTTGCGCCAGAGCGCCATCGCCATTTCCCCTTACTCGGCCTTGACGACCTGCATGCGGCCGGTCGCTGTGCGGGCGGAGAACTGCGGACGATACATGTCCTCCACCTGCGCGGCCGGCAGGTCATAGGTGCCGGGGGTGACGGCGCGCACGACATAGGCGAGCGTCACGTCGCGGTTGTCGCCCTCGCTGCGGTTGAAGGCGGCGACGAAGCGGTCGTAGCGGAACTCAGTATGCGCCGCTTCCGTCTCGCCGAGCCAGTCGAAGTTGGAAAGCTTCGCGCTGTCGACAAGGCTCGGATTGTCGATCTCGAACCCGGCGGGCAGGAGGTCGGTGATGATGATGCGTGAGGCCCAGTTATTGTGCTCCGTTGCCTTCAGCACCACGACGTAACGCTCGTTCTGCGTCGCCTCGGTGATGTTCGCCTCCTCGCCATCGAGCGTGTAGTAGGTGCGCTCGATGGAGAAGCCGTCGCCGCCCGCGGGCAGGGGATCGGCAGGGGCGGCCACCGTCGTCAGCACGGCGGAGACGGGCTCGTTTGTGCGGTTGGCGACGGTCAGCGGATTTTCCAGCAGCGACTTGCCCGTCATCTGCGCGGCATAGCCGCCGGCGTGTTCGGCGCCGTTGATTTCGAGCTTCAGGTCCTTGTCGGCATCCCGCACGGAGCGCGCGGCGAGCAGCATCCAGGTCTGTTCCTGCGTGCTGGTCCAGCGCTTGTCTTCCCATTGCTTTGCAACCTGCTTGGAAAGGTCCGGAATGATGGTCGGGACCGGCCGGGCTTCCGCCGCAAGCGCCAGGATCGCGGCGCCGTCGCGTAGCGACGAGCCGTAGTCGGTGCGCGAGAGGCTGGCGTTCATGGCGGTTTCGCGGGAAAGGCCGAGCGCGTTGGAGAAGATCGTCATCGAGCGCTGGGCATCGCCGTAGAGGCCGAGCGCGCCGCCGATCTGCGCGCGGGCGAGCGGCGAGGAGAATTCCGAGAGCTTCGTGTCGGCGTAGTAGCGCAGGTCGCTGATCGCGGCCTTGCGGTTGCGGGCGAGCACATAGAGCGCATAGGCGATCTCGTTGCCCTGGGTGGAGACGTTCACGTCATAGGAGATGGAATTCTGCAGGTTGGAAAGCGCCTGCAGCATCGCCTGCTCCGGCACGTCGAACTTCTGTTCGCGGGCGCGGGTCAGGAAGTCCGTGACGAAGGCGTCGAGCCAGAGGTCGCCATAGCCCGGAGACCAGAGGCCGAAGCTGCCCGAGGAGGACTGGTTGGCGAGCACGCGATAGATTGCATCCTGCACGCGCTTCTGCGTCTCCGGGTCTTCCGGCAGGCCGGACTGCTTGGAGAGTTCGCTGAGATAGAGCAGCGGCAGCGCGCGGCTGGTCGTCTGCTCCGTGCAGCCATAGGGGTAGCGGTCGAGCGCCATCAGCAGGGCCGGGATGTCGAAGGCCGCGGCGCGCGAGACGCTGAGGCTGACGGACGCGTCGGCAAGCTGGCTGTCGGCGAGCAACTGGTCGTCGATGGTGAGGCTGCCGTTGGCGGCGATCTCGATCGGCCGGCGCGTGGTGATGGGCATAGCGGCCGGGCGGACCGGCACGTTGAGCGCCTGTTCCAGCGACATGCCCGAACCGTTGGTGAGCTTGACCGTCACGAGGCCGTCGCCCGCCTCGCCGCCGATGAGCGGCAGGGTGAGCGCGGTCTTGCCGCCGGGCGTGAGCTGGATCGTCTGGCCCGCGCCTGATTGTTCGACCATCACGGAGGCGTTGTGGGTGATCTCGACCGTGTAGTCGCCGGCAGGAGCATCCGTATTGGCGATGTCGAGGCGCAGGTCCGAACGGTCCCCGGGGGCGAGGAATTTCGGCAGGCTCGCGGTCACGACGACAGGATCGCGGATCACGACGTCCTTGGAAGCGCTGCCGACGCCGGTCTTCGTCCAGGCGACGGCCATCACGCGGGCGGTGCCGTTGAACTGCGGGATGTCGAAGCTGACCTTGGCATTTCCGTCGGCATCGAGCTTCACGGGGCCGGCGAAGAAGGCGACGAGCTTTTCCTTCGGCGGATCGCCCTGGAGCGCGCCCTCGCCGCCGTCGCCGCCGGTGCGCAGCCGCCCGGTGGCGCCGAGCGAGCCGTCGATCAGGCGGCCGTAGAGGTCGCGGATTTCCATGCCGAGGCGGCGCTGGCCGAAGTACCAGCCGGCCGGATCGGGCGCTTCATAGCGGGTGAGATTGAGGATGCCGACGTCGACCGCGGCGACCGTGACATAGGCCTCCTCGTTCGCGCCCGCACCGGCGACCTTCAGGGAAATGTCGAGCGGCTGGCGCGGCAGGGTCTTTTCAGGCACGTCGAGCGCGACATCGAGCTTGCGGTCGGCGGGGTCGACCTTCAGCCAGGTGATGCCGATGGCGCGCATCGGCATGCGGCTTTCCTGGTCCGAGCCGGGCCGGAAGAGGGTCGCCGTGACATAGGAGCCGGAACCCCATGCCTCCGTGACGGGGATTTCCACTTCGCCGCCCTCCGCGCCGATGCTGGCCGTCTGGGTGGAGACGAGGCTTTCGGCGCCGACGGTGATGAGAAGCTGGCCGGCATGGCGCGGCGAGACCTTCAGCTTCGCCGTGTCGCCGATCGCATAGCTTTCCTTGTCGAGCGAGATTTCCAGTGCGTCGGGTGTTTCCGTCGAGCTTGCCGCGACATACCAGCCGGCATCGAATTCCACGCTGCTCGCCGGTCCATCGGGCTCGGCGCTTTCGACTTCGAGGCGGTAGCGGCCCCAGGTGACGGGCGCGGAGATGCGGCCGCCGTCCGCGGTGACGTCGAGCGTGCCGTTGGCGATCTGCTTCGTCGTCATGACAGGCTCGTAGCGCCAGGAGCTGCCCTCGCGATACCATTGGTAATTGCGCTCGATCTCCAGAAGCTTCCAGGGCATGCCCTGCATCGTCTCGCGCTTGCCATCGGGATCGACGGCGACGACGTGGAAGTTGGCGACGCTGTTTTCCGAAAGGTCGCCGCCAAATTCCGGCTTCACGCCGATCATCGCTCCGGTCGCCTTGACGGGAAGGGTGAGGTTGCGTTCGACGGCGCGGCCGCCCGCCTCCATCATGCGCAGGGTCACGAGCGCTTCGAGGCGCTGGGTCGTGGAGGGCAGGTCGTTGACGGTCACGTCGAAGGTCGTCTTGCCCTCGTCATCGAGAACGTCGAGACCGTCGAGCGGGATGCGGCTTTCCTCGATGGCCTCTTCGTCGGCAAGGCCGAAGACGTAGCCCGGATAGGCGGCGTCCTGGCGCGTCGGCTTCAGCGCGACGTCACCCTCGATCTCGAGGCCAGCGCCCGGTGCGCCGTAGAGATAGCGGCCCTCGACGGAAACGGGGGCGGGAACGCCGGTCTCGATGGCCTTGGCCTCGCTCGTCATGTCGAATTCGATGCGATCAGGCACGAAGTCGTCGACGAGGAAGGTCTTTTCGGCAATCGCGGTGCCCTTCGGGTCGGTATAGACCTGCATGGTCCAGGTGCCGCGCATGCTGTTTTCCTGAAGCGGCAGGTCGATGGCGTAGCCGCCGAGCGTGGCTTCGGCCACCATGCGGCGATCTTCCACGCCGTCAGGGCGGTTGAAGATGAAGGTGAGCGGCAGCTTCTCGACCGCGTTCGATTCGATGTCGCGGGCGAGCGCCGAGGCATGCACCGTCTCGCCGGCGCGGTAGATGCCGCGCTCGGTCCAGGTCAGCACGTCGATGGCGCCCGGTGCGGGGCGGCCAGTGACGCCGCGGTCGGAAAGGTCGAAGCCGGCGCGCGTCATGTCGAGGAAGACGAAGTTGCCTTTGCCCTTGCGGGCGAGGATCACGGCGGGCGTGTTGGCGGCGGTGCCGCGCATCAGGCCGGCGGTGAAGGTCGCGCGGCCGTCCGCATCGGTCGTCGCCGTGCCGAGGATTTCGTTGTTCTTGGCGATGAGCTGCAGTTCGACGCCTTCCAGCGGGCCGGCGCTGTCGAGCGAGCGGGCGAAGACGTTGAGACCATCGGTGCCGGCATAGGTGGTGAGGCCGACATCCGAGACGACGAACCATTGCGTCGCCTTGCTGTCCCATTCGTTGCTGCGGCCGTTCGTGGCGGCGGCGGTCAGCACGTAGACGCCGGGCTTGCGCTCGGGGAGGGCCTCATCGACCGGGAAGCTGGTGACGACGTCCTTGTTCAGCTCCGGCGAGATCTCGATCTTGCCCTGCCAGACCAGTTCGCCGTTCTGGTTCTCGATATTGCTGGCGGAATAGCCATCGAGCTGGGTGAGGAAGCGGCTTTCGGCGAGCAGGCCCGCGATGGCGCGGTCGCCGACGCGGTAGAGCTTCAGATCGGCGCTGTCCGTGTTGACCGAGACGATCGGGATGCCGCGGCGAACGCTGCCCGGCAGCACGAAGCCGTCGCCGGTGAAGCGCACCGTGGCGGCACGGTCCTGCACATAGATGTCGAGATCGACCGGGGCGGCCAGCGGCTCGTCGACGGCGGACGGCAGGCCGGTGCGGAAGGCGATCTTGTAGCGCTGGCCGTGAGACAGGCCCTCCACGCAGATCTGGCGGTCCTTCGCCTCCACCGCCTTGGGCGCCGCGCCGTCGAGCGTGACGAAGGAAGCGTAGTCGGCGCCCGACTTGACGAGCGGTTCGGAGAATTCGACGCAGGCGCGCGGATTGGCGCTGTCGGAATCGATCGTGTGGTTGACGATGCGGAAGCCCTGTCGCGTACGAAGGCTGACATAGGCCGAGCGCACGGCGACGTCTTCCTCCTGCTCCAGGCTTGCCTTGTAAGCATTGATGCCGGCGCGGTAGCTGCCCGAAACGTCGAGCGTGTCGCCGAGCACGGCGAGCGCGCGGGCGCGCGTTTCCGTCGTGCGGGAAAGCTGGTAGGCGTTGATTGCCGCAAGGGCGCCCTGGCCGGCCAGATAGCTGTTGTTGGTGGCACGGGCCATGGATTCGGCGGTCTCGAGCCAGAGATAGTAATCGTCCGGGGCAATCGAGAGCGCGCCCTTGTAGGCGGCGAGCGCCTCGTCGAAGCGGCTGGAAGCCGTCTCGATACGGCCGAGCGAGGCAAGGCTTTCCGCGCCCTGTCCTTCCTGGCCGGAGGGAATGGCGAGATTATCGCGGAAGGCGCGGGCATCGTTCGTCATATATTCGGTGATGAAGGCAAGGGCCGGCGCCGCACCGATGTCGGCGGCATTGTCGGCCTTTATGATCTTGCCGGCGACGGCGCCCTGGAAATGGTTGAGCTGGTTGAAGTCGCTCTTCAGGAAGCACCACTTCACCTTGGGATTATAGGTGAAGGCGCGGCAGGACATGTCGTCGATGCAATCGGTCTTGCACTGGTCGAGCGTCACATCCTGCACGGTGCGCAGGTCGAAGCCGAAATAGTCGCCATTGTCCGTGGTCACGACGGTGCGTGTCTCTTCGGCATGGGCGATATGGAGTGGAGAGGCGACGGCAGACAGAAGAAGTGCCGAGAAACCGAAGATTGCGCGCATAGACATGAAGTCCTCCTACCGCTGCCCGTCTCGTTGTCGCCGCCACTGTTCCGACCCCGCCGGGGCTTGTCAATCGAAAGACGAAGCCCGCTGTGGATGCCGGAAAGGGGATGGCGCATGGAACCAGGGGGAAGACGTTTGGATCGGCCGGTTCAATCGCTGGAAATGCGAAAAATTTTCACGGATCGCTGTGTTAACCTTTTGTTAACCATATCGGCGCAGACTCCAAATCATCGACGGGCGCTTCTCTGTCATGCCGCTGTAACAGGCGGCCGGTAGAAACCTCGTCAGACACGAAAGTCGTGTTTCGCAAACGCAGTGACCACGGATGTACTGGCACCGCGCGAAACACTTCCCCGGCAAGGCCGGGATGAGGAAGCGGGGGGATAACCCTCGCTTTTTTCATGTCTTCTTCCCGCCGCGAAGGCTGGACCCATCCCGGCGATTGCCCTACCCATGACACCGCCTTTCCTCCTTTGCCGGACGGTTTCATGTCTGACGTCGCCCTCAATGTCCTTCCCATCTTCGCGCTGATCCTGATCGGCTGGCTGCTCGTGCGCACCGGCTATCTCCGGGAAGAGCTGGGGGAGGGGCTGGGCGAATTCGTCTTCCGGGTCGCCGTGCCGGTGCTGCTCTTCCGCACCATCGCGGAGGCCGATTTCGCCGGGGAAGCCCCCTGGCGCATCTGGGTCGGCTATTTCGCGGGCGTGGCGGCGACATGGACGGTGGCGCATCTCGTCGCGACGCTCGGCTTTGCACGCGACCGGCGGATCGGCGTTCTCGCCGGTGTCTCCTCAGCCTTCGCCAATACCGTCTTCATCGGCCTGCCGCTCGTCGCGCGGGTCGTCGGCGACGAGGGCCTGGTGGCGATCTCGGTGCTTCTGTCCGTGCATCTGCCGGTCATGATGATTGCCGGCACCATCCTGATGGAACGGGCGGAGCGCAAGGAGGGCACACGCCCGCCGCAGAGCTTTGCCGCCCTGCTGGCCGGCATCGCCAAGAGCCTCGTGCGCAATCCTCTCGTCATCGGCCTCGTCGCCGGCGCACTCTTCCATGTCGGTGGCGTGCCGCTCGGCGGGCCGGTGAAGGCGGTCGTCGACCAGATCGCGGCGACGGCTGCGCCCGCCGCGCTCATCTCCATCGGCATGGCGCTCAACAAGCACAAGCTCGGCGGCAATGCCGGCATCGCGCTGGCGATGACCGCGCTCAAGCTCCTGCTGCTGCCGGGGTCGGTCTATGTCGCCTGCCGGCTGCTCGGCCTCAGCCCCGAATGGACCGCCGCGATGGTGCTGACATCCTCGGTTCCGACGGGTGTCAATGCCTGGCTGCTCGCCAACCATTTCGGCGTCGGCCACGCGCTCGCCTCCTCCACCATCACCATGACCACGGCCCTCGGTGTCTTCACGGTTTCCTTCTGGGCCTGGCTGTTGGCCTGACGGCGCGGCACGAGAGCATCGGCGCGGACAATTTCCCAACAAAAAACCCGGCGCGAAGGCCGGGTTTTCTTCATTCTCTCTATTTGGCTGACACTTACTGAGCGGCCGGCTGTTCCGCCGTGGTGCCCTGCGTCGCGCCTTCGGCCGGGGCGGCACCCTCGGTCGTCGTTGCAGCGCCACCCTCGGCCGGGGCCGCGCCCTCGGTCGTGGTCGCCGCAGCGCCGCCTTCGGCAGGAGCCGTCGCGCCTTCGGTCGTCGTGGCAGCGGCGCCGCCTTCCGTCGTGGTCGCGCCCTCTGCGGGAGCAGCGGCTTCCGTCGCGGCAGCGCCGCCCTCGGTCGTTGCGGCAGCGCCGGCATCCGCGCCTTCGCTCGAAGCGGTCGGCAGGGCGGCGGGGTTGTCGGAGAGCGTACGCAGGTAGGCGATCAGGTTGGCGCGCTCGTCTTCCTTCTTGAGGCCCGCGAAGCCCATGGCGGTGCCCGGGACGTGCTTCTTCGGCGCTTCGAGGAAGAAGTTCAGGTGATCGAAGTCCCAGACGATCTTGTGGCCTTCGGAGAAGGTGGTCATGCCGGCGGAGTAGCTGAAGCCTTCATGCGCGGCGATCGGGCGGTTCACGATATCCCAGAGATTGGGGCCGACCTTGTTCGGTCCACCCTTCTCCGGGGTGTGACAGCTCGCACACTTCTTGAAGACGGTTTCGCCGGCTGCCGCATCGGCGCTGGCGAGCAAGGTCGCGATCGGCGTGCCCTTGGCCTCTTCGCCGCCGCCTGCCGCTTCACCGCCGGCCGCTTCCTCGGCGACGATCGTGAAGCCTTCCTTCTCGGGAGCTTCCGAATGGAAAATGCCTTCAGAAGCGATCGACACGGACATCAGCACGAAGACGGTGCCCAAAAGGGCACCCACGCCCATGTTCACATAAGAGTTCATCCAAACGCTCCCCTAGCAACCGGCGGACAGACTACCGGCCAGTCTTGAAATCGCGCGGAACCTATGTCTTTTGCTGCTTCGTTGCAACAGTGATTGTAGCCCCCGCACTGAGACCTTTTGACACTTTTCCCGGGGGTTTTGAAGGGCCTGCGATGATTCCCGGTAATTTTGACAAGACCCTCGTGCTCATTCCCGCGCGCATGGCCTCCACGCGCCTTCCCGGCAAGCCGCTCGCCGACATTGCGGGCCTGCCGATGATCGTACAGGTTGCGCGTCGGGCGGCCGCCGCCGATGTCGGCCGGATCGTCGTTGCGGTCGACCACCAGGACATTTTCGATGCGGTCGTGGCGGCGGGTTTCACGGCGGTGATGACGCGGGTGGATCACCAGTCCGGCTCCGACCGCATCCACGAGGCGCTGATGAAAAGCGATCCGGAGGGCCGGGCCGAGATCGTCATCAACGTGCAGGGCGACCTGCCGACTATCGACCCCGACACGATCCGCGCTGCCCTTCGCCCGCTGGAAAACGCCTCGACCGATATCGCCACCCTCACGACGGAAATCCGCGACGAGCATGAGAAGACCAACCCCAATGTGGTGAAGGTCGTCGGCTCGCCGCTGAGCGAAAGCCGCCTGCGTGCACTTTACTTCACGCGCGCGACCGCACCGCACGGCGAAGGGCCGCTCTACCACCATATCGGCCTCTACGCCTATCGCCGCAAGGCGCTGGAAACCTTCGTCACGCTGAAGCCCTCGACGCTGGAAAAGCGGGAATCGCTGGAGCAGCTCCGCGCGCTGGAGGCAGGCATGCGCATCGATGCGGAGATCGTTGACACGGTTCCGCTCGGTGTCGATACTCCGGCCGATCTCGAAAAGGCCCGCGCTATGCTCGCGGCCCACCCCATCTGACACGGATATTGCCATGATCATGAAGACCAACAAGATCGCCTTCCAGGGCGAATTCGGCGCGAATTCCGACATGGCGAGCCGCGACATGTTCCCCAGCATGGAGCCGCTGCCCTGCCAGACCTTCGAGGATGCCTTCCTCGCCGTCGAGAATGGCGATGCCGATCTCGGCATGATCCCGATCGAGAACACGATCGCCGGTCGTGTCGCCGATATCCATCATCTCCTGCCGGAATCCCGCCTGCATATCGTCGGCGAATATTTCATGCCGATCCGCTTCCAGCTCATGGTGCTGCCGGGCGTGATGAAGGACGAGGTGCGCACGGTCCACAGCCATATCCATGCGCTCGGCCAGTGCCGCAAGATCGTCCGCCTCAACGGCTGGAAGCCGGTAATCGCCGGCGATACGGCGGGCGCGGCGAAGCTCGTCTCGGAGACCGGCGACCGCTCCATGGCGGCACTCGCCCCGCGCCTTGCCGCCGATCTCTACGGCCTGTCGATCATCGCGGAGAATGTCGAGGACACGGAAAGCAACGTCACGCGTTTCGTCGTGCTCTCGCGCGATCCCGCGCCGATCGAGCGTGACGGCGACGAGATCATCGTCACCACCTTCGTCTTCAATGTCCGCAATATCCCGGCCGCGCTCTACAAGGCGATGGGCGGCTTTGCGACCAACGGCATCAACATGACGAAGCTGGAAAGCTACCAGATCGGCGGCAAGTTCTACGCCACGCAGTTCTATGCCGATATCGAAGGCCATCCGGACGACCTGCCGGTGCGCCGCGCGCTGGAGGAACTGCGCTTCTTCTCGGAAAAGGTCCGCATCCTCGGCACCTACCGGGCGCACCCGATGCGCAGCGCCTTCTAGCTTTTCCAGTCGAGCCAGTCGCGCATCAGCCGGTGCGCGATGGCCCCCTTGGGCGGGGTCGCCATGCCGGGCGCGGCGCCGGACGTCGCGCTGTGTTCGATCATCGCCGCCGTTTCTTCGCGGGTGAACCAGCGGCAATCCTCCAGTTCCGTCTCGTCGCGGCGGATGTCGAAGGAGATCGCCTCGCCATAGCAGCCGATCATCAGCGAATGCGGCATCGGCCAGGGCTGCGAAGCATGGTAGCGCACGCGGCCGACCCTGATGCCGGATTCCTCCAGCGTCTCGCGGCGCACGGTATGCTCTATGGTCTCGCCCGGTTCGAGGAAGCCGGCAAGGCAGGAATAGACGCCGGGCTGGAAATGCGGCGAGCGGCCGAGCAGGCACAGGTCCCGCTCGATATCGATGACCAGCATGATCGCCACTGGATCGGTGCGTGGGAAGATCGTGTGGCTACACGCCTCGCAGACGCGGCGGTAGCCGCCGATTTCCGAGCGCGTCGGGGAGCCGCATTTGCCGCAGAAGCGGTTGTTGCCGTTCCATGTCATCAGGCTGGAGGCCTGCGCGAACTGGCCGAGCAGATCGTCGTCGAGCATCTGCTGGCGATAGAGCGTGCGCCCGTCGGCGGCCTTCAGCGGCTCCTGCAGGGTGTCGGGGTCGGCGCTGACGGGGATGGCGAGGCGCGGCTCGCCGTTCCTCAGATAGCCGAGCAGAATGGATTCGTCCGGCATCGGGCCAAGTTCGGCCAGTTCATAAGGCGCGAAGAGCGGATCGATGATCTTCTCGTCGTGCTTGACGACGAGCTTGCCGCCGGCCAGCGCGAAGGCATGTACGTTCTCGGCCTTGAAGGCCTGCTCCAGGCAGTCCGGCGCGCGGTGCTCCGACTGGCGGTCGAGGCTGTTTTCCGCAAAGGCCACCATGGTGCTGGGTTCCGGATGCGGGCGGTATTGATCGAAAAGCGATGGCTTCATGGAGTGAGCGCGTCCAGCAGTTTGGCGGAAAAGGCCTTGGTTTCCTCGGCCGAGCGCGGCTCGGCAGCGCCGAAGCCCCAGACGGGGCCGGGCCAGTTCGGATCGCCCTCGCTGCGCGCGATGACATGCACATGAAGCTGGCGGACGATGTTGCCGAGCGCGCCGGTATTGATCTTGGCCGCGCCCGTCACCTTCTTCAGGGCTTCCGCCACCAGCGTCGTCTCGAAGGTCAGCATCGTCTGGTCGAGCGGCGTCAGGTCGAAGACCTCGCTGGCGCCGGGGCGCTGCGGCACGAGCACCAGCCAGGGCCAGCGCGCATCCTTCATCAGCCGAAGTTCGCACAGGCCGATCTTCGTCACGAGATCGCTGTCGCGGACCAGCCGTTCGTCGGGTCGAAAATCGCTCAAGGGTCCCTCCCGAAATGCTTTTGCCTGATTCATGACACGCACCCGATCTTGCTCCAACAGTTTTTTATCGGCTCGGCTTGCATTCGGATGGAATATTGCCGATATGGGGGACGGGAGGTTGGTGGTGGACGAGCCACTCGCCAACCGGGTCAGGTCCGGAAGGAAGCAGCCCTAACGAGCCCCGGCACGGGTCATCGTGCCAGCCTCCCACCTACCGTCCTGATCCTGGCCGTCCTGTCGGGACTCTTGAGTTCGATTAGCGGCAGGGTCGATGAGCGACGTAACCTCAAATCCGTCCAGCGAAAAACCGGCCGCCTATCGCGTTCTTGCGCGAAAATATCGGCCGAAGGACTTCTCCGACCTCATGGTCGGCCAGGAGCCGATGGTCCGCACGCTGACCAATGCGTTCGAGACCGGCCGCATCGCCCAAGCCTATATGCTGACGGGCGTACGTGGCGTCGGCAAGACGACGACCGCCCGCATCCTCGCCCGCGCGCTGAACTACAAGACACCGGAGATCGACCGACCGACCATCGACCTTCGCGTGCCCGGCGAGCATTGCCAGGCCATCATGGAAGGCCGGCATGTCGACGTCATCGAGATGGACGCCGCCTCCCATACCGGCATCGACGATATCCGCGAGATCATCGAGCAGGTGCGCTACCGCCCGGTTTCGGCGCGTTACAAAGTCTACATCATCGACGAAGTGCACATGCTCTCCACGCAGGCCTTCAACGGCCTCTTGAAGACGCTGGAAGAGCCGCCGGAGCATGTGAAATTCATCTTCGCGACGACGGAAATCCGCAAGGTTCCGATCACCGTCCTGTCGCGCTGCCAGCGCTTCGACCTGCGCCGCATCGGCGCGTCGGACCTCGTCGGCCTCTTCACCACCATCCTCGGCAAGGAAGGCGTCGAATTCGAGCCGGATGCGCTCGCCATGGTCGCCCGCGCCGCCGAAGGCTCGGCGCGTGACGGCCTGTCGCTGCTCGACCAGGCGATCGCCCATGGCGCCGGCCGCGTCGAGGTCGATGCCGTGCGCTCCATGCTCGGCCTTGCCGACCGCGCCCGCATCGTCGATCTCTTCGAGCATATCGTGAAGGGCGATGCGGCGGCGGCGCTTGCCGAATTCGGCGCGCAATACGAGGCCGGCGCAAGCCCCTCCGTCGTGCTGACCGATCTTGCTGATTTCACCCATCTCGTCACCCGCATGAAATACGTGCCCGACGCTGCCGGCGACCAGTCGCTGAGCGAGATCGAGCGCACGCGCGGCGTCGAATTCGCCAATTCCATCGCCGTCACCGCGCTTTCGCGCATGTGGCAGATGCTGCTGAAGGGCATTCCGGAAACCGAAGCCTCCAGTCGCCCGGCGGGCGCCGCCGAGATGGTCATCATCCGCCTCGCCCATGCCGCCAACCTTCCCTCGCCGGAAGAGGCCGCGCGCCGCCTTGCCGAGCTTTCGAGCGGCGAGGATGGCGGCAATGGCGGGCGTGCGCCGCAATCCGGCGGCTATTCGGGCCAGCCCTCGGCTCAGGCCTCCGTCGCCGCCGTCGCGCGCCAGCCCGATGCGCCGGTGCGTGCCCAGTCGAACGGCGCGACCATGCTGCGCGCGGTGCCCCAGGCCGATCCCGCGCCCCAGCCTGTCGGCCGCGCCGAGGCAGCGCCCGCCGAACAGCCGGCGGCTACGCCGAAAGTGCCGGTCAACTCGATCTCCGACATCGCCGATCTCTGCACAAAGAACCGTGACATCCGCCTGCGCGCGCTCGTGCGGGCCTTTGTCCGCCCGGTGAGCGTGGAGGCCGGCAAGCTGGAAATCGGCCTTGCCAACGATGCTCCCAAGTCGCTCATCGCCGACCTCCAGAACCGGCTTCTGGAGTGGACCGGCATCCGCTGGCTGGTGATCCTCTCGAGGGAAGCTGGCGGGCCGACCCTGTCGGAAGCCGAAACCATGGCGCAGGAAGCGCGCGTCGCCGATGCGCGCCAGGACCCGGATGTTGCGGCCATCCTGCAGCGTTTCCCCGGTGCCAAGATCACCGACGTGCGCATCAAGGTGCAGGAAACGGAAGACGAGGCCGAGACCGTCGAGGTTGCGGCCGCCGCTGAATCCGCCGAGGGCGATATCCTGCCCGGCGACGACATCGAACACTGACGTAACAGGACGAAGAGGAGAGGCCGATGCGCGACATCATGGGCATGATGGGCAAGGTCAAGGAAATGCAGGCCAAGATGGAGAAGATGCAGGAGGAGATCGCTGCGCTCGAAGTGAGCGGCACCTCCGGCGGCGGCCTCGTCTCCGTCACGCTCGACGGCAAGGGCAACCTCAAGGGCCTGAAGATCGATCCTTCGCTCTTCAAGGAAGACGATGTCGAGATCCTCGAGGACCTGATCGTTGCCGCCCACAAGGATGCCAAGGACAAGGCCGAGGCCGAGACCGCCGAAAAGACCAAGGCGCTGACCGCCGGCCTGCCGATTCCGCCCGGCTTCAAACTGCCGTTCTGATCCTGTAGGGTCATGGCTCCCGAGGAGGAATTCCCATGAGCCTGACGACCCTGCTGATCTTTGCCGGTGCGCTGATGATGGCGGCCGGCTCTCCCGGCCCGAGCATCGCCGCTCTGGTCGCCCGCGTCCTGTCTCGCGGGCCGAAGGATGTGCTGCCCTTCCTCGCCGCCATGTGGATCGGCGAGGGTGTCTGGCTCACCTGCGCCGTGCTCGGCCTTGCCGCTATCGCGGAAACCTTCCACGCCGCCTTCGTCGCCATCAAGTGGCTCGGCGTTGCCTATCTGCTCTATCTCGCCTGGAAGATGTGGTTCGCCCCGACCGATACGGGCGACGAGGCATTGCCCGAGGCGCGGTCCGGCCTGAAGCTGTTCTTCGCCGGGCTGACCGTGACGCTCGGCAATCCCAAGATCATGATGTTCTACGTCGCGCTGCTGCCGGCGATCATCGATCTCGGCGCCGTCACGCTGGTCGGCTGGGCGGAACTGGTGGCCACCATGTTCGTCGTGCTCGTCGCGATCGATCTTGCCTGGGTCTTCCTCGCCTCGCGCGCCCGGCTCTTCCTGAAAAGCCCGCGCGCCGTGCGTATCGCCAACCGCCTCAGTGCCGGCACGATGGCCGGCGCGGCTGCGGCGATTGCCGCCCGCTGATCAGCCGGTGAGGGCCGCGCGCAGCTTGTCGTTGATGGGCGCGGCGAGGTAGCGGAGACGATCCTCCTCGGAAAGATTCCGGCCGTAGGTGCGCAGCAGCTCCGGCATGGTGACCGGGTCGCCGTCGAAGGGCGTGTAGGTCACGGTATCGCCGGTCTGGATGACGCCGTCGCGCAGCACGCGGCAGTAAAAGCCGGGTCGCCCGGCCTGCATGAAGCGCCTCGCGAAGCCGGGATCGCCCATGCGGGCGGTCAGCGTGTTGCAGGGAATGCGCGTCGAGGTCACCTCCAGCAGCACGCTATCCGTCTCGAAGCGGTCGCCGACGGAAACGCTCCGGCTATCGACGCCTTCGATGACGAGGTTCTCGCCGAAGGTGCCGGGCGCAACGGTGCGGCCGAGTTCCTTCGACCACCAGTCGAGATCGATGGAGCCGAGGCCGTAGACCGCCTGTTCCGGCCCGCCGTGATGTTTGCGGTTGCAGATGGCGTCGCCCAGCAGGCCTTCCCGGTCGACGACCACGGCCGCATCGGTCGGCGTCTTGAAAATGCCGGTCTTGTAGCTTTTGCCGGGAACCGGTCGGGCATGGCCCGTGCATATGGCGAGAATTCTGATCAAGCGCTGCCTCCCGAGAGGTGGATTCCGTTTCCCCTGGATATGGGCTAGATAGCGGCAATGGCAAAACGAGTCACCGGTCCCGAAATCGAAAAACTCATCCAGCTTCTGGCGAAGGTGCCGGGCCTCGGGCCGCGCTCGGCGCGCCGCGCGGCGCTGCACCTCGTCAAGAAGAAGGACCAGCTTCTCGGCCCTCTCGCCGAGGCGATGGGCGAGGCGCATCGCAAGGTGCGCATCTGCTCCTGCTGCGGCAATGTGGATACCAGCGATCCCTGCACGGTCTGCACGGATGTGCGGCGCGACCAGACGGTCATCATCGTCGTCGAGGACGTTTCCGACCTCTGGGCGCTGGAGCGCGCGGGCGCGATGAACGCGGCCTATCATGTGCTCGGCGGCACGCTCTCGCCGCTCGACGGCGTCGGGCCGGACGATCTCAACATCCGCGGCCTCGTCGACCGCGTGGCGAAGGGCGGCGTGCGTGAGCTGATCATCGCGGTCAACGCGACCGTCGAGGGCCAGACCACCGCCCACTACATCACCGACCAGCTTGCCGGCCTCGAGGTGAAGATCACGCGGCTCGCCCATGGCGTGCCGGTCGGCGGCGAACTGGACTATCTCGACGAAGGCACCCTGACGGCGGCGCTCCGGGCGCGCACGGCGATCTGAGGAGACCCATGCAGATCATTCGCAACATCCTGAAGGCCTCGGCAGCGCTGCTCGTTCTCGGCCTTGCCGTTCCCGCACAGGCAGCCTCGAAGGCCGAGGTGGAAACCCTGTTCCGCGCCTGGATCAACAACGATCTCTGGCCGGAGGCACAGAAGACCGGCGTCAGCGAGAAGACGTTTCGCGCGGCGATGCGGGGCGTGAGCCTCAACTGGGACCTGCCCGATCTCGTGCCGCCCGGCTCCAAGCCGCAGAAAGAGCAGGCGCAGAGCCAGGCGGAATTCTCCTCGCCGGGCGCCTATTTTTCCGAAAAGCGTCTTCAGGGGCTGGCCGGCAAGGGCGGCAGCCTTGCGAAGACCCATGCGGGAACGCTGCGCAAGATCGAGCAGCGCTTCGGCGTGCCGGGCGAGATCGTCGTCGCCATCTGGGGCCGCGAGTCTGGCTTCGGCAGCGCGAAGATCCCCTATTCGGCGGTGGAGGTGCTCGCCACCAAGGCCTTCATGTCGACGCGCAAGGACATGTTCCGCAACGAGCTGATCGCCGCGCTGCACATCGTCGACGGCGGCGACCGGACCGTGGAGCAACTGAAGGGCTCATGGGCCGGTGCGCTCGGCCAGCCGCAGTTCATGCCGACCAGCTACCTGCAATATGCCGTCGATTTCGACGGCGACGGCGTGCGCGATATCTGGAATTCGGTGCCGGACAGCCTTGCCTCCATCGCCAACTACCTCGCGCAGAAGGGCTGGCAGGCGGGCCGCGGCTGGGGTTACGAGGTGACGATCCCGGATGGCGTTTCCTGCGCGCAGGAAGGGCCGGACCTTGCCAAGCCGATCTCTGCCTGGGCGTCGAGCGGCATCACGCGCATTTCCGGCAAGGCTTTTTCCTCCGGCGAGGGTAAGGCCTCAGGCATGATGCTGGTGCCCGCCGGCACGCACGGGCCGGAATTCATCGTCACGCCGAATTTCTACGTGATCAAGGAATACAACAATTCCGATCTCTACGCCCTTTATATCGGCAATCTCGCCGACCGCATCGCCTATGGCAGCGGTCCGTTCCGGGGCGCGTGGGGCGACGTCGGCAAGATGCTGCGTTCCGATGTGCTCGCCATGCAGAAGGCGCTCGTCGCCAAGGGCTACGATGTCGGCAAGGTGGATGGCCTGCCGGGCTACAAGACCCGCCGCTCCCTCGGCGACTGGCAGGCAAAAAGCGGCCTTGCGCCGACCTGCTATCCCGATGCCTCGCTGAAGACGAAACTCCGCTAGAGCATTTCCAGCCGAAGCGGGACCGCTTCGGCGTCGGATAATGCTCTAGGGACGCCCGCGAAACTGGCTAGTGGATTTCCACCTGCCGCTTGAAGCGCTCGTATTCATGCGGAACGATCGTCTGGCGCTCGATCATGCGGTGAACGCGGGGTGCTTCCGCGCCGCGGTGGAGCTGGCGCAGCTTCTCGCCGTTGGCGGCATCGGCATGGGTGCGGCGCTGGTTGTGACGCACATATTCCACCCAGGTCGGCACATGGTAGGTCTCGGTCCAGACGGTCGGGTTTTCCAGGTCCCGCATCAGCGCCCATTGGCCCGCGCCGTCGCGGATGCGGATGCGCCGCCGCTCGGTCATCGTCTCCAGGAATTCGGGAATGTCGTCTTCGGCGATCTCATAATCGATGAGGACGACGATAGGGCCGCTGCGGGGTTTAAGGTCGAGCGGCAGGTCCGGCTCGCTGAAGCGGCCCAGCGGATCGACATTGAGGCTCTCGAGTTCCGGTAGTCCGAAGCGCAGGCCGAGTGCCGCGCCGGCGAGCATCGCGACGGCGGAGGCAAGCAGCGCCGCTTCAGCGCCGTGCGTATCCGCCGTCGTGCCCCAGATCCAGCTTCCGGCGGCGATGCCGCCGAAGGTGGTGGTCTGGTAGAGCGAGAGTGCGCGGGCGACGACCCAGCGCGGCGTTGAAAGCTGCACCGTCGTGTTGAAGAGCGACAGAGCCATCACCCAGGAGGCGCCGGCGATCAGCAGCACCGCGCCGGTGAAGATTGCGGAGGCGCTGACGGCGCAGACGCTTGCGCTCACGGCAAAGCCGGCGAAGGAGAAGCGGGCGATGGTCTCGCTGGTGAATTTCTCGCGCACCCGCTCGTTCAGCAGCGCGCCGCCGATGGCCCCGAGGCCGAAGCAGCCGAGCAGGATGCCGTAGGTCAGCGGCCCGCCCTTGATGAGGTCGCGCGCGATCAGCGGCAGGAGCGAGAGGATGGAGCTGGTGGCAAGGCCGAAGGCGAAGCCGCGCAGCAGCACCTTACCGATATTCGGCGACATGGAGACGTAGCGCAGGCCCGCCGAGATGGCGCGGGCGAAATCCTCGCGCGGCAGGGCGTTCGGCGAAACGGCCGGCTTCCAGCGGAAGAGGGCGTAGAGCAGGGCGAAATAGCTGAGCGCATTGGCGGCGAAGGCGGCTGCCGCGCCCGCCGCCGCGACGATGGCGCCGCCGATGGCCGGGCCGACCGAGCGGGTGAGATTGAAGCCCATGCTGTTGAGCGAGACGGCGGCGGGCAGGTCCTCGCGCGGCACCATGTCGCCAACGGAAGCCTGCCAGGCGGGATTGTTGAGCGCCGTACCGCAGCCGAGCAGGAAGGTGAAGGTCAGCAGCAGCCAGGGCGTGATGACGCCGTACCACGTACAGAGCGTGAGGCCGACGGCGACCGCCAGCATGAAACACTGGGCCGTCAGCATCAGCCTGCGCCGGTCGAAATTGTCGGCGAGCGCGCCGGCGGCGACGGAAAACAGCATGATCGGCAGCGAGGTGGAGGCCTGGACCAGCGCCACCATGTTGGCGGAAGGGGAGATGGACGCCATCATCCACGCCGCGCCGACGGACTGGATCAGCCCGCCGAAATTGGAAATCAGGCTTGCCGCCCAGATCACCCGAAAGGTTTGGTTTCGGAAAGGAGCGAGGGTGGATTTCCGGTCCGGCACGTTGGGGCACTCATTCTCGACGCAGCGTTGGTGACAATCTAGTCCAAAGGACGAAAGCGGCAACCCGGTGGCGGCGACGAGGGATTAATTTGGCCGCCCACAGGCGCGCCTTGCCGCCGAACTTGCAATTCCGGCGAACCCGGTCTATATCAGCCTCAAATTCTTGATCGTCAGATGAAGAGTGGGCCCGCGAGGACCCGCTCTTTTTTATTGCCCCGATCAAGCGCATGATAACGACACTCCCGGGGAGGGCATGTCATGACCGACACGACCCAGACACAAATTGCCGTCGAGCCGCGGCTGATCGTCGAGACCGGCCTCGACCGCCGCGTAGCCGACATCATCGAGCCGACCATCGAGCAGATCGGCTACCAGCTCGTGCGCGTGCGCCTTTCGGCGCAGAACGGCGCGACCCTGCAGATCATGTGCGAGCGCCCGGACGGCACCATGACCGTCGAGGATTGCGAGCAGGTCTCCATGGCCGTCTCGCCGGTGCTCGACGTTGAGGATCCGATCGACAAGGCGTATCATCTCGAAGTGTCGTCGCCCGGCATCGACCGGCCGATGGTGCGCAAGTCGGACTTCACGCGCTGGCTCGGCCATCTGCTGAAGTGCGAGACGTCGGTCCTCGTCGAAAGCCGCAAGCGCTTCCGCGGCAAGATTGTTGCCGCCGACGAGAACGGTTTCACGCTGGAACGCGATCAGCCCGCCGCCGGTGAGGAGCCGACGGTTGTCATTCCCTTCACGGCGCTTGCCGAGGGCCGACTGATCCTGACGGACGAGCTGATCCGCGACGCGCTGGCCGCCGACAAGAAGGCGAAGGCCGCGCAGGCCGCCAACCAGAACGACGAAGACGGCGACGACGAAGAATAAGTTGTGAGTGCGCTCCGCCAGTTGCGGTGGAGCGGAGAGGACGGAACCGGAGCGGCGAGCCGCTCCAGATATTGCCGGCGGCGATGCCCCGGCCTGAGACCATGGAGACCTGAAAATGGCAGTCAGTGCGAACCGGCTTGAGCTTCTGCAGATCGCGGATGCCGTGGCCCGCGAAAAGGTCATCGACCGCGAGATCGTGCTTGCCGCGATGGCCGACGCCATCCAGAAGGCGGCCCGCTCGCGTTACGGCACGGAATCGAACATCCGCGCCGACATCAATTCCAAGACCGGCGAAATCCGCCTCCAGCGCCTGCTTGAGGTCGTCGAGCACGCCGAGGACTATTCCACCCAGATCCCGCTGGAACTGGCGCGCGACCGCAACCCGGATGCCAAGCTCGGCGACTTCATCGCCGACCCGCTGCCGCCGATGGATTTCGGCCGCATCGCCGCCCAGTCGGCCAAGCAGGTTATCGTGCAGAAGGTGCGCGAAGCCGAGCGTGACCGCCAATACGACGAATACAAGGATCGCATCGGCGAGATTGTCAACGGCACGGTCAAGCGCGTCGAATACGGCAACGTCATCGTCGACCTCGGCCGTGGCGAAGGCATCATCCGCCGCGACGAGATGATCCCGCGCGAAAACATGCGCTACGGCGACCGCGTCCGCGCCTTCGTCTACGATGTTCGCCGCGAACAGCGCGGCCCGCAGATCTTCCTGTCGCGTACCCATCCGCAGTTCATGGTGAAGCTCTTCACCATGGAAGTGCCGGAAATCTACGACGGCATCATCCAGATCAAGTCGGTCGCCCGCGATCCCGGTTCGCGTGCAAAGATCGCCGTTATCTCCAACGATAGCTCGATCGATCCGGTCGGCGCCTGCGTCGGTATGCGCGGTTCGCGCGTCCAGGCCGTCGTCGGCGAGCTTCAGGGCGAGAAGATCGACATCATTCCGTGGTCGCAGGACCCGGCTTCCTTCATCGTCAACGCTCTGCAGCCGGCTGAGGTCGCCAAGGTCGTTCTGGACGAGGATGCGGAACGCATCGAAGTCGTCGTTCCGGATGAGCAGCTCTCGCTCGCCATCGGCCGCCGCGGCCAGAACGTGCGCCTCGCCTCGCAGCTTACCGGCTGGGATATCGACATCCTGACCGAAGCCGAAGAGTCCGAGCGCCGCCAGAAGGAATTCAACGAGCGCACCAACCTCTTCATGGAATCGCTCGACGTCGACGAGATGGTCGGTCAGGTTCTGGCTTCGGAAGGCTTTGCCGCCGTTGAAGAGCTTGCCTATGTCGATCTCGACGAAATCGCCTCCATCGACGGTTTCGACGAAGACACGGCCCAGGAAATCCAGACCCGCGCCCGCGAATATCTCGAGCGCATCGAAGCCGAGATGGACGCAAAGCGCAAGGAACTGGGCGTTTCCGACGACCTGCGCCAGATCGACGGCATGACGGCCCAGATGCTCGTCGCGCTCGGCGAGGACGGCATCAAGTCGATGGAAGACTTCGCAGGCTGCGCCGCCGACGACCTCGTCGGCTGGTCGGAGCGCAAGGACGGCGAGACGAAGAAGTTCGAGGGCCTGTTCTCGAAGTTCGAGGTTTCCCGCGCCGAGGCCGAAGCCATGGTCGTGCAGGCCCGTCTTGCGGCCGGCTGGATCACGGAAGAGGACCTTGCCGTTGAAGAACCGGCCGTCGAGGGCGGTGAAGAGGACGCCTGATCGGGCGTTCTTCAACATGGAATAGCAGCCGGGGCGCTTTCACAGCGAAGGCGCTTCGGAGTTTGACATGCCGTCGGCCTTTTGTGCTGCGGTTTGCGTCGGCAACAACGGAAACCTATATGAGCAAGAAGGACGATGGCGTGAACGACCGCATGTGCATCGTGACGCGCGAAAGCGGCGATGCGGATGATCTCATCCGTTTCGTCGCGGGACCGGACGGCAGCGTCGTGCCGGACCTCAAGCGTCAGCTTCCCGGACGTGGATGCTGGGTGAAGGCGGAAAGGGCGATCGTCGACAAGGCGGTCGCCAGGAAGCTGTTTGCGCGTGCGCTGAGGGCGGATGCGAAGGCAGGCCCGGAACTGGGCGCGGAACTGGATCGGCTTCTGGCGGCCCAGCTCGGCGGCATGATGAACATGGCACGCAAGGCAGGCCAGTTCATCACGGGCTCTGCGAAAGTGGACCTCGCGGTGCGCTCTCTGGCGGCCCTTGCGGTCTTCCACGCGACGGACGCGGCGGCGGACGGAGTGCGAAAGATAGATCAGGCGAGGAAGGCTGCAAGCTTCCTCACCGAGGACGAGACGGAAATACCCTCCTTCAAGCTCTTCTCGGAGAGCGAATTGGAGGGCCTTTTGGGCCAGAATGCTTTTATCCATGCCGCAGCGCTTGCAGGGCAGGCGGGTGAGGGTGTAGTGAAGCGCGCAATCATGCTCGAAAAATACCGGGGCGACGTCCGGGTAGGAGCACATGGCGGCGCTGGCCAGCCAAACCAATGATACGGGTTACCGGCTTTCAGCCGGCCCGAATGCATTGGATGTACACATTTGAACGACAGGGTCCGATCCGCATCCGGCCCTGATCTTAGGAACGGAACGGAATGACCGACAACGAAGACGACAAGACGATCAGTGTGGCTGGCAAGAAGACCCTGAGCCTGAAGCCCTCGGGGGTTCACCAGGGAACCGTGCGCCAGGACATGGGTCGTGGCCGCACCAAGGCCGTCGTGGTCGAGACCCGCACGAAGCGCCACTTCAGCCGCCCGGGTGAAGAGCGCCAGGCATCGACGCCCGTCGCGCCCGTGCAGCGCCAGCCGGAGCCGCAGCAGACGCGTCCCGCGCCGCAGCCTTCGCGCCCCGTACACCAGCAGCCCTCCCGCCCGGTCGAACAGAACCGTCCGCGCGGCGTTGTGCTGAACCAGCTTTCGCCTGACGAAGTCGAGGCCCGTCGCCGCGCGCTTGCAGAAGCGCAGATCCGCGACGCCGCCGAAGCCCGCCAGCGCGCCGAGGACGAAGCCCGCCGCAAGGTCGAGGACGAAGCCCGCCGCGTTGCCGAGGAAGAGGCCCGTCTCGTCCGCGAGAAGGAAGAGGCAGAGCGCCGCGCCGTCGAGGCCGCCGCTCCGGCGCCTGTCGTGGAACAGGTTGTTGCGCAGCCGGTCGCAAGGCCTGCTCCGGCCGCTGAAGCCCGCCCGCAGCCTGGCCGCACGCCAGCTCCCGCTCCGGCTGCTACGCCGGTCGCCGGCCGCCGTCGCGAAAACGAAGAGGACGACGACAAGCGTCCGCGTGGTGGCGCGCCTGTGAACCGCGGCGCTGTCAAGCGCCCGGAACCGGCAAAGGTTCCCGCCCGTCCGAAGGCCGATGACGGCCGTCGCCAGGGCAAGCTGACTCTGACCACGGCCTCGACCGATGAGGACGCGACACAGCGCGGCCGCTCGCTCTCGGCCATGCGCCGCCGCCAGGAAAAGTTCAGGCGCAGCCAGATGCAGGAGACGCGCGAAAAGGTTGTTCGCGAAGTCATCCTGCCGGAGACCATCACCATTCAGGAACTGTCGCAGCGCATGTCCGAACGCGCCGTCGACGTCATCAAGTACCTGATGAAGGAAGGGCAGATGATGAAGCCCGGCGATCTGATCGACGCCGACCTGGCTGAACTCATCGCCGGCGAATTCGGCCATACCGTCAAGCGCGTTTCGGAATCCGACGTCGAAGAAGGCATCTTCAACGTTGCCGACGATGCTGGCGATCTGGAAAGCCGTCCGCCGATCGTGACCATCATGGGCCACGTCGACCACGGCAAGACCTCGCTGCTCGACGCCATCCGCAAGGCCAACGTGGTTGCCGGCGAAGCTGGTGGCATCACGCAGCATATCGGCGCCTATCAGGTCGAGCACAACGGTCACAAGATCACCTTCATCGACACCCCCGGCCACGCGGCGTTCACCGCCATGCGTGCCCGTGGCGCGCAGGCAACGGATATCGCGATCCTCGTGGTCGCAGCCGACGACAGCGTGATGCCGCAGACGATCGAGTCCATCAATCACGCCAAGGCGGCGGGTGTTCCGATCATCGTGGCGATCAACAAGATCGACAAGCACGAAGCCGA
>Ga0209793_1000654_pt1 | contig 33919 bp, 34 predicted proteins | sample EBPBio122009_DNA_FD_185863 | JGI IMG/M metagenome (GOLD analysis project Ga0209793, IMG submission 185863) | Wastewater treatment Type I Accumulibacter community from EBPR Bioreactor in Madison, WI, USA - Reactor 1_2/2/2009_ DNA (SPAdes) (version 2) | ecosystem: Engineered > Bioreactor > EBPR >... | reverse complement strand
CGAACAGGCCGAACAGGCCGAACAGGCCGAACAGGCCGAACAGGCCGAACAGGCCGAACAGGCCGAACAGGCCGAACAGGCCGAACAGGCCGAACAGGCCGAACAGGCCGAACAGGCCGAACAGGCCGAACAGGCCATGGTCGGTGACGACAAGATCGGCCCGGATGCGCCGCTCGAACTTGCCCACCTCGACGAAGAGCTGCTGGACATCTTCATCGAGGAAAGCCTCGACCTGCTGGATCACAGCGACGGTCTCGCGGTGGCGTTGCGCACCGATCCCGGCGACCGCGAAGCGTTGGGCGCGATGCAACGCAACCTCCACACGTTGAAGGGCGGCGCGCGCATGGCGGGCGTGATGACGGTCGGCGATCTCGGCCATGCGATGGAGTCGCTGTTCGAGGCCGTGGCGGACCAACGCATCGTCCTGCAAACCGAGGATCTGCCGCTGATCGAGGAAGGGCTGGATCGCCTTCATGCGATGGTGGCGAGGATCAGCCGTCGCCGTGCCGTACACCCGGCCGAAGCGCTGGTGCACGCATTCAACCGGCATGCTTCCGGCGTCCGCGCCGCGGACCCCGAAGGGCAACCGGTGGCTCCCGCAGTGCGGCTGACGGCATTGTCAGCCCCGATCGAGCCGTCGAATGCCGGCGTGGAATCCGGCGATCAGCGCAGCGGCGGCGAGCAGGTCCGCGTACGCGCCGACCTGCTGGAGCGGTTGGTGAACTACGCTGGCGAAGTGGCCATCTACCGCGCGCGCCTGGAACAGCAGCTGGGTGCGTTCCGTTCGGCGATGGCCGAAATGGAGCAGACCAACACGCGTCTGCGCGACCAGTTGCGGCGTCTGGACATCGAGACCGAGGCGCAGATCATCGCCCGCTACCAGCGCGAGCACGAAGTGGGCGATCCGACGTTCGACCCGCTCGAACTCGACCGCTTCTCGACGCTGCAGCAGCTTTCGCGTGGCCTCGGCGAATCGGCCAACGACCTCAGCAGCCTGCAGGGCTCGATGGAGGATCTGACCCGTCAGTACGAGACGCTGCTGACCCAGCAGTCGCGGGTGAGCACTGAACTGCAGGAAGGCCTGATGCGCACCCGCATGGTGCCGGTGGAAGGCATCCTGCCGCGGCTGCGCCGGGTGGTGCGGCAATCCGCCGCCGAAACCGGCAAGCAGGTGGAGCTGCTGCTGGATGGGGCGCACGGCGAACTGGACCGCAACGTGCTGGATCGCATGCTGGCGCCGCTGGAGCACCTGCTCCGCAACGCGGTCGCGCACGGCATCGAAGCGCCGGACGCCCGCAAGCGCGCCGGCAAGCCCGAAACCGGCGCGATTCGCCTGAGCGTGCGCCAGGAAGGCTCGGAAGTCGTGCTGGAAGTCGCCGACGATGGCGCCGGCCTGGATCGAGTCGCCATCCGCAAGCGCGCCGAGGAACGCAGCCTGCTGGTGCCCGGCATGGAGCTGTCGGATGCGCAGATCGACAACCTGATCCTGGAGCCCGGGTTCAGCACCGCCACTGAAGTCAGCCAGCTGGCCGGCCGTGGCGTGGGCATGGACGTGGTGAACAACGAGGTCCGGCAGATCGGCGGCAGCCTCGAGATTGCCTCCGCCCTTGCCGAGGGCACCCGCTTCACCTTGCACCTTCCGCAGAACCTCGCAGTGACGCAGGCGGTGTTCGTGCAGGTCGGCGACAACACGTTCGCCGTGCCGGTCGCGTCGGTCCGGGCCGTCTCGCGCATCGACCGCGAAAGTTACGGTCGCGGCGGTCACATGCACCGTTACGGCGACGAGGACTACCTCGTGCACGACCTTGGCCGGCTGCTCGGCCAGGCCCAGGCCAAGGCCGAAGGGCAGGCGCAGATGCCGTTGCTGCTGGTGCGTTCCGGCGAACTGCGCGTGGCCGTGGGCATCGACCAGATCCTTGGCAACCGCGAAATCGTCATCAAGCCGACCGGTCCGCAGGTGGCTTCGATCCCGGGTATCTTCGGCGCCACGGTGATGGGCGACGGTCGAGTGATGATCGTGCTCGACATCGCGCCGCTGGCGCGCCGGCATGCCGCGCAGGCGCTCGAACAGCGCGATGTGGCCATGCCCACGCACGGTGCGAGCGCGCAGGTGCCGCTGGTCATGGTGGTCGATGATTCCATCACGATGCGCAAGGTCACCGGGCGCGTGCTCGGCCGCCAGGGCTTCGAGGTCGTCAGCGCGAAAGACGGCATCGATGCGCTCGAGCAGATGGACGAGCGCGTGCCCGACCTGATGCTGCTCGACATCGAGATGCCGAGGATGGACGGCTACGAGCTGGCGGCGGAAATGAAGCGTCGCGCGCGCCTGCGGCAGGTCCCGATCATCATGATCACCTCGCGGACGGGCGACAAGCACAGGCAGCGCGCGTTCGACCTGGGCGTCGATCGATACCTTGGCAAGCCTTACCAGGAGCCCGAATTGCTGCGCAACGTCTCCGAACTGTTGAGTGTGAAGCGTGAACGCTTCTGAGGCCCGCACCGTGCTGCTGGCGCGGCCGGGCACGGCGCGCGAACGCTTGCAGTCGGCGCTGGAAGGCGCCGGGCTGCAGCTGGTGCTGGTCGGGGACCCGCTTGATTCCGATCCGTCCGAGGTACGGGCGCATGCTCCGTGCAACGTGGTGATCGCGGTCGATGCCGAGGTCGAGGACGCGTTGGAGGAGCGCCTCGTCGGGCTGTTCGACGATCCTGGGCTCAACATCCTGTTCGAGGAATCCGCCGTCGTCATCGAGCGCTCGGGTTGGGACGTCGCGCGCTGGTCGCGTCACCTCGGCGCGAAGCTGTTGGGTCATGGCGATGTGCTGCCGGCCGGGCACGAAGGCGACGAGGATGCCGGCGACGCGCATCCATTTCCGGCGTCTGAACCTCATCCCGCCAGCACTGCCCCGCCCGCCACCGAGGACTGGCAGGCATTCCAGGCATTCGACGACGTGGTCGCGCTGCCGACCGACCGCCGTCCGCGCGAAGCGGACATCGGTTTCCGCAGCGCCTTGACCGCAGCGGACGACGAGCCCGTCGACGAAGAGCAAGCCTTCCTTCAGGTGAGGGAGGATCTGCTGAATTTCGTGCCGGATGCTCCTGGCGACCGTTGGCAGGATTTCGAATCCCCGGCTGCGGACAAGGCGCACGCGCCGCCCGTCGCCCCCGACTGGTCGCTGGGTGGCGAGCCGTCGCCGCCGGCGCAGGCTCTGGACGAGCAGGCCAGCGCCCTCGACGGCATGGATGCCAGGATCTCCAGCTTGAAGCTGGTGGAGCATGATACCGGCCCGGTGCCCGACACGGCACTCCCCGCCAACGACGAAGCCGCCACCGCCCCGCAAATGCAAGGCGCCGTGCTGTTGCTGGGCGGCATGGGCGGGCCGGATCCGCTTCGCCAGATATTGCAGTTGCTGCCGGCCGGTTTCCCGGTCCCTGTCCTGGTCCAGCAATGGCTGGAGGGTGGCCAGTACGATCGGCTCGTGCGGCAGATGGGGCGGGCCAGTGCGTTACCGGTGGTGCTGGCCGAGTCCGGCATGCAGGCGCTGCCCGGACAGGTGCACATCCTGCCCGCTGGGCTTGGTCTGGCGGATGATCCTTCCGGTGCGCGCTTCGTCGCCGACGCGGCCCCGGGCTTCGCGGACGTACTTTCAAGCCTGCCTCCGGCTGCTGCGGTGGTGGTCTTGAGTGGGACCAGCGGGGAATGCATCGACGCCATCCAGCGCCACGTCCAGACGGGCGGCCAGGCATATGCACAAGGCGTGGAAGGCTGTTACGACCATGCGTTGCCCGCGTTGGCGATCTCGCGCGGAGCCAAGGCCGGCATGGCCGCCGAAATCGCCATGCTGCTCGCGCAGCACTGGGACAACGGAACCCGAGCATGAACGAAAACGCGCAACCCCTGCGTGGGGTCATGATCCAGGTGGCCGGCGGCAGACTGCTGATGCCGAACGCCGCCATCGCCGAGATCCTGTCGGTGGTCGATCCGGAGCCGATGCCGGGCGCCCCCGATTGGATACTGGGTCAGGTCCGCTGGCGCGGCTGGCAGGTGCCATTGGTGTCGTACACACGGCTGGCTGGCCTGGGTACCAGCGACGAATTGCTGCGCGGCCAGCGCGTGTTGGTCCTGAAGGGGCTGGGCGGCAACGCACGCTTGCCCTATTTCGCGCTGCTGACCCAGGGCTTCCCGCGATTGGTCAGCGTGGGCGCCGATTCGCTGGAAACAGTCGATGGCGGGATCGATGGCGGCGGCGTGATCGCGGCCAGCGTACGCTACCAGGACGAAGCGGCGATCGTGCCGGATCTCGACGGCATCGAATCGCGACTGCAGGAAGCGTTGGCTGCCTGAGGGATGGGCGATCAGCCCAGGTCGCCCAGCCGCGCCTGCAGCGCGGCGATCGCCGCCAGGCCTGCCGTTTCGGTTCGGAGGATGCGTGGCCCCAGACTGATGCCGATGAAGCCGGCACCGTCCAGCGCCTGCAGGTCGCGCGCCGACCATCCGCCTTCCGGCCCGACCGCGATCAGCATGCGGTGGTCGACGGGAACCGTCATCGTCCCGATGCCGACCGTCGCGAGCGGGGACAGGTAATAGCGATCGCCCTGCAGTCCGGCATCGGCCACCGCCTGCAACAAGGGCGCGGGTTCGCCGACCACGGGCAGCACCGCGCGGCCGCTCTGCTCGCAGGCCGAGGCCACCACGCCGCGCCAGTGGGCCAGACGCTTCACCGCGCGGGTGCCTTCCAGCTTCACCTCGCTGCGCTCGCTGTGCACGGGGATGAAGCCGGCGACGCCAAGCTCCGTCGCCTTCTGCAGGATCAGGTCCATCTTCTCGCCGCGGGCGATGCCCTGCAGCAGGGTGATCGCGAGCGGGGATTCGTTGTCGATGCGGCGCGCGCCGATGACTTCCGCCTGCACGCCGCGCTTGCCGATGGCGGTGATGCGCGCATCGTAATCGTGGCCGTCGCCGTTGAACAGCACGCAGCCGTCGCCCTCGCGCAGGCGCAGCACGCGGGCGAGGTGGCCGCCGGCGTGCTCGGGCAAGTCGACGATCAGGCCTTCGTGCAGCGGCGCATCGATGTGCACGCGGCTCAGGCGCATCGGGTGGCCTCCTCGATGGCGTGGCGGGTGGCGTCGGCGAGCAGGTCGAGCGCGGCTTCATCCACGCAATACGGCGGCATCCAGTACAACGTGTCGCCCAGCGGGCGCAGGATGACACCACGCTCCAGCGCGGCGCGATAGGCGCGCAGGCCGACGCGCAGCGCCGGGTCGAACGGCGTCGTCTTGTCGCCGTCGCGGGTCAGCTCGAACGCGCAGACCATGCCGAGCTGGCGCGCATCGGCGACGTGCGGGAGTCGGGCGATGTGGCTGGCGCGCGTGCCCATCGACACGGAAGTCGCCTGGTTGCGCTGGATCACGGTGTCGCGGTCGAAGATGTCGAGCGAGGCCAGCGCCGCCGCGCAGGCCAGCGGGTTGCCGGTGTAGCTGTGCGAATGCAGGAAGGCGCGCTCGCGCGAATCGTCGAGGAACCCTTCGTACACCGACTGCGTGGTCAGCACCGCGGCCAGGGGCAGGAAGCCGCCGGTCAGGCCCTTCGACACGCACATGAAGTCCGGTTGCACGCCGGCCTGCTCGCAGGCGAACAGCGTGCCGGTGCGACCGAAGCCGGTGGCGATCTCGTCGGCGATGAAGAAGGCGCCGTGCGCATCGCACAATTCGCGCACCCGGCGCAGGTAGGCCGGATGGTACATGCGCATGCCGCCGGCGCATTGCAGCAGCGGCTCGACGATGACCGCGCAGATCTCGCCCGGATGGCGGTCGAACAGCGTGGCGAGCTGGTCGGCGACAGCGAGTGCAACGGATTCGGCATCCTCGCCTTCGCCAGCGGGATAGGCATCGGGCGTCGGCGCGAACAGGCATTCCGACAGCAGCGGTGCGTAGGTGCGGCGATACAGCGGGATGTCGCCCACCGAGAGCGCCCCCAGCGTCTCGCCGTGGTAGCCGTTCTCCAGCGCAACGAAGCGCGTTCGACGCGGCTCGCCGGCATTCCGGAACCAATGGAAGGCCATCTTCAGCGCCACTTCCACGCCTGCCGATCCGTTGTCGGCGTAGAACACCTTGGCCAACGGCGCACGACCGGGCTGGCGCGGCGCGATGGCCAGCAAGCGCTCGGCCAGTTCGATCGCGGGGGCATGCGAGAAGCCGGCCAGGATCACCTGCTCCAGCGTGCGCGCCTGTTTGGCGATGGCCTCGGCGATGCGCGGCTCGGCGTGGCCGTGGATGTTGGTCCACCAGCTGGATACCGCGTCGAGGTAGCGCCGGCCGTCCATCCCCACCAGCCATGCACCCTCGCCATGCGAGATCGGCACCAGCGGCAGGGTGTCCGGGTGTTCGCGCATCTGCGTGCACGGGTGCCAGAGCACGGCCAGATCGCGGGCCTGCCAGTGCGCCGCGTCGGCTAAACTGGCGGTCGAATGAGCATTGTTCTGCATAGCCCGCATTATCGCCCCATGCCCGGGGACAGCCAGTGACGCGCACGCCGCCTGTCCTGCATGGCGTCGAGCGCCGCGACGAGGGCGGCGGCCGCGTCGTCGAGGAACTCGATCTCGAATTCTCCAACGGCGAACGCCGGCGTTATCACCGCGTTCTGGCGCAAGGCCCGGGCGCGGTGCTGGTGGTGGCGATGCCCGATCCCGAACATGTGCTGCTGGTGCGCGAGTACGCCGCCGGCGTCGAGCGCTACGAGCTGGGCCCGGTCAAGGGTGCGATCGACCCGGGCGAGACGCCCGAAGAGGCCGCGAATCGCGAGTTGATGGAGGAAGCCGGCTTCGGCGCGCGCGACATCCGCGTCCTGCGCACGCTGGCCCTGTCGCCCTCGTACATGACCCATCATGCGCATGTCGTGTTGGCGCGGGATCTGTATCCGCAACGGCTCGAAGGCGACGAGCCCGAGCCGCTGGAAGTTGTGCGTTGGCCGGTCGCCGACCTCGACGCACTGGTCCTGCGCGACGAGATGTCCGATGGCCGCGCGATGGCCGCGCTCTACATCGCGCGCGCATGGCTGGCGGCGCAGGGATGAGGATCGACGACGCATTGCGCGATGGCGTGATCGCCGTTGCCGAGGCCGCCGCCGCCGACATACTGGACGTCTATGCGTGCGATTTCGAGGTGGCGCGCAAGCAGGATGCGTCGCCGTTGACCGAGGCGGATCTCGCCGCACACCGCCGCATCGTCGCGGGATTGTCCACGCTGACGCCCGACATCCCGGTGTTGTCCGAGGAATCGGCGGAAGCCTGTTTCGAGCTGCGCAAGCAGTGGTCGCGTTACTGGCTGGTCGATCCGCTCGACGGCACCCGGGAATTCGTCAAGAAGAACGGCGAGTTCAGCGTCAACATCGCGCTCATCGACGCCGGCGTGGCGGTGTTCGGGGTGATCCAGCAGCCGGTGACCGCGCTCGTCTGGCACGGTGCGCCCGGGCAAGGCGCGTTCAGGCGAGAGGCCGGGCGCGACACTCGCATCGCCGCGCGTCGTCCCGCGACGCTGCCGCTGCGGATCGCGGCCAGCCGCTCGCACCGCGACGCACGCACGGAGGCGGTGATCTCGCGTTTTCCGCAGGCCGAAGTGGTGGGGCTCGGCTCGTCGCTGAAGTTCTGCCGCCTTGCCGAAGGCGGCATCGACCTGTATCCGCGCTTCGGCCCGACCAGCGAGTGGGACACCGCCGCCGGCCAGGCGATCCTGGAGGCCGCCGGCGGTCTTCTCATCGATCCGCGCGGACGGCCGTTCCGCTACAACCAGCGCGAGACGCTGCTCAACGGCGATTTCTTCGCCAGCGGCGATCCGGCGCTTGCCATCGAGGCGATGGCATGAGCGATGGCAAGCGCGGCATCGATGAGTTGCTGCGGATCATGGCCACGCTGCGTGACCCCGAGGGTGGCTGTCCGTGGGATCTGGAACAGGATTTTTCCAGCATCGCGCCTTACACCATCGAGGAGGCCTATGAGGTCGCCGATGCGATCGACCGCGCCGACATGGACGATCTCAAGGACGAGCTGGGCGATCTGCTGTTGCAGGTGGTCTTCCACGCGCAGATGGCCAGGGAAGCCGGCGCGTTCGATTTCGGCGATGTCTGCGAGGCGATCTGCGACAAGATGACGCGGCGGCATCCGCACGTGTTCGCCGGTGCCGGCGTCGAGGATGCCGAGGCGCAAACGGCGGCGTGGGAAGTCCAGAAGAAGGCGGAGCGGGCGGCCAAGGATCCCGCCGACGACTCCGCCTTGGCCGGCATCGCCCGCGGCCTGCCGGAATGGCAGCGGGCAACGAAGCTGCAATCGCGCGCCGCCCGCACCGGCTTCGACTGGCCGGACCATCGCCCGGTGATCGCCAAGCTGCGCGAAGAACTCGACGAGCTGGAAGTCGAGTTCGAAGCGCGTGCCGCCACCCCCGACGACGCCGATGTGCAGGCACGCCTGCGCGAGGAACTGGGCGACGTGCTGTTCGTGGCGGCGAACCTGGCACGGCACGCGAAGGTGGACACGGGCGATGCGCTGCGCGCGGCCAATCGCAAGTTCGAAACCCGCTTCCGTGCGATGGAAATCCTTGCCGCTCGCGAGGGCAGGTCGTTCAGCCAGCTGGGCTTGACTCGCCAGGAAGCGCTCTGGCGGCGTGTCAAGCGCACGGACTGAGGCGATTGCCTGCTGCCTGCGCTGAACAGGCGCGACAGGTTGACCCTTGCCCGGGAGGCGACGACTTCATGTGATAGGTGAACTTCTTCACGCTTCGTGCACGAGCGACCCGGATGATTTCACAAAGCTGAAGAAGGGAAGCCCCCCATGCGCAATACACAGGAGCCCGGCGGGCTCGTCCTGATCATTGAAGACAACCGCAACATCTCGGAGATGGTCGGCGAATATCTGGAGACCAAGGGTTTCGAGGTGGATTACGCGGCCGACGGGCTTGACGGCTATCGCCTCGCCGCCGAGAACACCTACGATGTCATCATCCTCGACCTCATGCTGCCGCGGCTCGATGGCCTCGAGGTCTGCCGCCGGCTGCGCGAGGAAGCACGCAAGTCCACCCCGATCCTGATGCTGACCGCCCGCGACACGCTGGATGAGAAGCTGACCGGGCTGTCGTCGGGAGCCGACGACTACCTGACCAAGCCCTTCGCCATCCAGGAGCTGGAGGCGCGCCTGCGGGTACTGATCCGCCGCGAGCGTCGCCAGGTCGGGTCGGAGGTGCTGAAAGTCGGCGACCTGGTGCTGGATCCGGCATCGCTGCGCGCCACGCGCGGCGGGAGCGAGCTGCTGCTCTCGCCGATCGGGCTCAAGCTGCTGACGATCCTCATGCGCGAATCGCCGCGCGTCGTGAGCCGGCAGGAGATCGAGCGCGAGATCTGGGGCAACAGCCTTCCCGATTCGGACACCTTGCGCAGCCATCTCTACAACCTGAGGAAGGTGATCGACAAGCCGTTCGACAAGCAACTGCTGCACACGGTGCAGAGCGCGGGCTACCGCATCGCCGACATCGAGCAACCTCCCGCCTGACGGCATCACGACGATGTCGCCCAGCCACGACAGCCTCTCCCGGAAAATTCGCTGGATCTTCATCCTGCAGGCGCTGGTCGCATCCTTGCTGGTCAGCCTGGGGACGATGCTCGGCAGCCTGATCCTGCGCGAGACGCTGCTCGAGCAACGGATACTGCAGGAAGCCGCCCACGTCTGGGATCTGGTCGATCGCGATTCGCAGTCGGTCCTGCCGCAGAGCGGCGTGTTCGGTAGCTATTTCGTCCCGGCTGGCGTCATGCCGGATCAGGTGCCTCCGGACCTGCGTTCGCTGTCGCCGGGCCTGCACCACACCGACGACGGCGAATGGCGCCTGGCGTATGTCAGTGAGCGGGACAAGGGACGGGTCTACCTGCGGATGTCCCCGGGCCTCACGGACTGGATCGTCCTGTGGATTTCGGTGCTGGCGGTCGTGCTTTCGATCGCGGGCATCAGCCTGATCAGCTGGCTGGGCTACCGCAGCTGCAAGCGCATCGTGGCGCCGGTATCCCGGCTGACCCATGCGGTCCTGGGCTGGGATCCGGGGCATCCGCAGCTGACCCGGTTCGATGACATCGCGGGCCAAGGCGAATCGACCTACGAGGTGAGTCACCTTGGGGCCGCGTTGAACAGCATGTCGCAACGGATGCTGCAGTACGTCGAGCGCGAGCGCGACTTCACCCGCGACGCCAGCCACGAGCTGCGGACGCCGGTGACGGTGATGCGCATGGCCAGCGACCTGCTGGCCGGCGAGAACCTGACGCCGTTGGGCGAACGCTCGCTGCGGCGGATCCGCCAGGCTTCGCAGGACATGGAGATGCTGATCGATGCCTTCCTGTTGCTGGCGCGCCACCCGGACGTGCCGGTGGAGGTCGACGACATCCGCGTGCAGGACGTGGTGCACGAGCAGGCGGCCAATGCCGGCGAATGGCTCGAGGGCAAGCCGGTGGCGCTGGAAGTCGTCGCCGATGCCGACCCGGTGGTGCGGGCCCCACCGCGCGTGCTGGGCGTGGTGGTGTCCGAGCTGCTGCGGAACGCCTGCCAGTTCACCGCCGAAGGCAGCGTGCGGATCGAGGTGCATGCGGACCGGGTCGAGGTCCGCGACACCGGCATCGGCATGGACGAAACGACCCTGGCGCGGGTCTTCGCCCCGTTCTACCGCGCCGACATCGCCGACTACACCGCCAAGGGCATGGGGTTGACCACGGCGCGGCGACTGGCCGATCGCATGGGCTGGGCGATCCGCTTGCAAAGCGAGCCCGGGCACGGCACCGTGGCCGCGGTCGAATTCGCCTAACCTGTCAACCCGAGCGCCCATCGTGCGTTCCTCCCGGATGCGTCCATGCGGGCGCGATCCCTTGCATGAAGAACACAGGCCCCATGATGTCGAAAGCGCGTTCAAACCGTCGTCGTCCCTGGCTCGTCCCGGCCGTGATTGCCCTGGCGGTCGTCCTTGGACTCGGATACTGGTGGATCAGGAAAAGCCCCGCGGACGAGACAGGCGCATACCGCACCACGTCGATCGAGCGCGGCGACATCCGTGTGGCGATCTCCGCCACCGGCACCTTGAGCGCGATTTCGACGGTGACCGTGGGCAGCCAGATTTCCGGTCAGGTCACCGATGTGCGGGTTGATTTCAACTCGCCTGTGAAGAAAGGCGACGTGCTCGCCACCATCGATCCGTCAACCTATCAGGCGCAGATCGAGCAGGGCTCCGCGCAGATCGCCAGCGCACGGGCACAGCTGGTGCAGGCGCAGGCCACGCTGCGCAATGCCCAGCTCGACTATGGCCGCAAGAGCGACCTGGCCGGCCAGCAATTGATCGCGCGCAGCGACCTCGACCAATCGCGTGCCGCGCTGGAGCAAGCCCAGGCGCAGGTGAACTCGGCGCAGGCGCAGATCCGCCAGCAGACCGCGTCGACCCAGACCACCCGGGTCAACCTGCAGCGGACGGTGATCCGCTCGCCGGTGGACGGCGTGGTGCTGACCCGCAAGATCGAGCCCGGCCAGACCGTGGCCGCCAGCCTGCAGGCGCCGGAGCTGTTCACCATCGCCGAAGACCTCTCGAAGATGAAGATCGAGCTGGCGGTCGACGAATCCGATATCGGCCAGCTCAAGTCCGGCCAATCCGTCAGCTTCACCGCCGACGCCTTTCCCGACCGTCAGTTCAAGGGCACGGTCGAGCAGGTGCGGCTGTCGGCGGCCACGGCCAACAACGTGGTGACCTACCCGGTCGTGGTGACGGTGGACAACAGCGATGGCACCTTGCTGCCGGGCCTGACGGTCAACGCGGAGATCGAGGTCAGCAAGCGCAATGGCGTCCTCAAGGTGGCCAATGCGGCGTTGCGCTACAAGCCGTCCGAAGAAGAGATGAAGACCATGATGCAGGCCACCGGCGAAAACGGTGGCGGCGCGCCGGGCCAGCGCAGCGGCATCAGCGACGACCTGCCGGCGATCGCCGGCAAGCTCAAGCTCGATGCCGCCCAGCAGGCCGCCTTCGATGAAGCGCTCGAGCAGATGAAGGCGCGCCAGGCCGAACGCATGGCCGCGGCCCGCAGCGCGGCCAGCCAGCAGCAGGGCAACCGCGTGTTCGGCGGCGGTGGCGGCGGCATGCGCATGGTGACGATGGGCGGTGGCGGCGACGGCGCGATGCAGGCGCAGATGCGCAGCCGCATGCGCGACCGCTTCCAGCAGCAGTTCGCTGCGTTCCGCGGTCGCCTGGACGATGCCCAGCGGTCGCAATGGGATTCGGCCGTTGACGCGCTGATCAACGCGCGCCGCGCGCCGCTGTATCTGCTGGTCGACGGCAAGCCCAAGATGGCAATGGTGCGCGTGGGCGCTTCCGACGGTACGGCCACGGAAATCGCCGGCAACATCAAGGAAGGCGACGAGGCGATCACCGGGGCGCGCGCGGCGAACGCCGGCGACGCGGCGGCGCCGGCCAGGCCGTGAGCGCGGCGCTGGAGGCGGTGCCGATGGTGCCGCCGGTCATCGAGACCCGCGGTCTGCGCAAGGTCTATGCCGAAGGCAGCGAGGCCGAGGTGGTCGCGCTCAAGGGCGTGGACCTGCTGATCCATCGCGGTGATTTCGTCGCGATTATGGGTCCGTCCGGTTCGGGCAAGTCGACGCTGATGAACCTGATCGGCTGCCTCGACACGCCCAGCGACGGTCTCTACGCCTGCGACGGCATCGACGTCGCCACGCTCGACGCCGAGGAGCTGGCGACGCTGCGGCGGGAGAAGATCGGCTTCGTCTTCCAGGGCTTCCACCTGTTGCCGAGAATGAGCGCGCTAGACAACGTGGCGATGCCGCTGGGGTATGCGCGGGTGCCGCCACACGAGCGCCGCGAACGCGCCCAGGCGGCCCTCGCCGCCGTCGGACTGGGCGATCGCAGCCACCACCGCCCGAGCGAACTGTCGGGCGGCCAGCAGCAACGCGTGGCGATCGCGCGTGCGCTGATCAACCATCCGCCGATCCTGCTGGCCGACGAGCCGACCGGCGCGCTGGACAGCAAGACCGGCGAGGAAATCCTTTCCCTGTTCAAGCAGTTGCGCGACGACGGCCATACCGTGGTGCTGATCACCCATGATGCCGAGGTGGCGGAACACGCCGACCGCATCTTCGTGATGCGCGATGGCGAGCTGCACGAGGAGGTGCGCGCATGACCTGGATGGACATCCTGCGCACGGCTTTCTTCGCCCTGCGCGGCAACTGGATGCGGAGTGCGTTGACCTCGCTCGGCGTCATCATCGGCATCGCCGCGGTGATCGTGATGGTGTCGGTGGGACAGGGCACGCAGAAGGAGATCGACAAACTGGTGTCGGGGCTGGGTTCGCAGCGGCTGGACATCTCGCCGGGCGGCGGCCGTGGTCCCGGCGGAGGCGCACGGATGAGCGCCTCCAGCTTCTTCACGCTCAACCAGGGCGATGTCGATGCGATCCGCGACGAGATTCCCGAGGTCCAGTACGTCGCCGGCGCGCTGCGGGGCAACACGCAGGTCGTGTTCTCCGAGAACAATGCGTCGACCAGTTGGCAGGGCGTGCAGCCCGACTATTTCGAGATCAACGGCTGGAAGATCGCCGAGGGCAGCCTGTTCGAGGCCGACGACTACGGCGGCAACGGCCGCGACGTGATCCTGGGCGACACGGTGCGGCGCACCCTGTTCGGCGAGGACAGCGGCATCGGCCAGACCATCCGCCTGGGGCGGGTGCCGCTGACCGTGGTGGGCACGCTGGAGGCGAAGGGGCAGGGCGGCTTCGGTCAGGACCAGGACGACGTGGTGATGGTGCCGCTGGAAACCGGCCGTCGCCGGCTGATGGGCAGCATGGGCCTGCCGCCGGGCGCAGTGATGCAGATCGCGCTGACTGTGGCCGACCCCAAGGACCTGGACTACGTGCAGGGCGAGGTCGAGGCGTTGTTGCGGCAGCGGCACAAGATCAAGCCGGGCGACGAGGACGACTTCAACGTCCGCAACATCAGCCAGATCGTGGCGACGCGGACCGCGACCACCAATCTGATGTCGAAGCTGCTGGGCGCGGTGGCCGGCATCTGCCTCATCATCGGCGGCATCGGCATCATGAACATCATGCTGGTCTCGGTGACCGAGCGGATCAAGGAGATCGGCCTGCGCATGGCGGTCGGCGCGGGGCCTTCGGACGTGCGGCGCCAGTTCCTGATGGAGGCGATCCTGATTTCGCTGATCGGCGGCGTCATCGGCATCCTGATCGGCATCGGCGGCGCGGTATTGGTCTCCAAGTTCAGCGAACTGCCGATCGCCCTGAACGCCCAGGTGGTCGGGCTGGCGGCCGCGTTCTCCATCGTCACGGGCCTGTTCTTCGGCTACTACCCGGCGCGCAAGGCGTCGCTGCTGGATCCGATCGAGGCGCTGCGCCAGCAATAGACCTGGCGAAGCGCGAGCCCGACCCCGGCATCGTGCCGGGGCTGGCCGCGGCGGTTCGCCGCTGTCGGCTGGCCGCCGAGCTGTGGCAAAATCCCCGGATTGGCCCATCGGCCGCCGCCCCGATTCCGACGGACCCCGCATGCGCCACCCGCCCCATTCGCCAGTCGCCCGCTGCACGTGCCTGCATGGCTGACGCCTACGGCCACCTGCCGCGCGGGCCCCGCGGCATCTTCCGGGCATTCGTGTGGTCCATGAAGGGGCTGCGTGCGGCTTGGCTGCACGAATCCTCGTTCAGGCTGGAAGTGGTCGCCTTCGTATTCCTGGGGCCGATCGGAATGTGGCTCGGGCGCGACGGCATCGAGCGTTCATTGCTGGTCGGCTCGCTGCTGATGGTGATCGCCATGGAATTGCTGAATTCGGCGATCGAGGCCGTGATCGAACGCTATGGCCCCGAATTCCACGAACTGGCCGGCCGCGCCAAGGACATGGGGTCGGCTGCGGTGTTCGTGCTGATGATGAACGTGCTGGTGGTGTGGGGATGCCTGCTGCTGCCCCGGCTGACCTGACCTGCGGCAACCACAACGAGAGAACCGACGAACGATGGATCTGAGTTTCCTGTCTTCCCCCGATGCCTGGATGACCCTGGTCACGCTTTCCGCCCTGGAGATCGTGCTCGGCATCGACAACCTGGTGTTCATCTCGATCGCCGTGTCCCGGCTGCCCGACCACCAGCGTCCGCTCGCGCGCAAGATCGGCATCGCGGTGGCCTGCATCACCCGCATCGGCTTGCTGGTGATGCTGGCGCATCTGGCACGGATGGAGCGCAATCTCTTCCAGCTCTTCGGCATGGGGATATCGATCCGCGACCTGGTGCTGATCGTCGGCGGCCTCTTCCTGCTGGTGAAGGGCGCGGCCGAGATCAAGGACATGATCACCGGCGGCGAGGACGACGATCCGCGCACCACCAAGGCCTCGGGCATATTCTGGATCGTGATCGCGCAGATCGCGGTCATCGACATCGTGTTCTCGCTGGACTCGGTGATCACCGCGGTCGGGATCGCCGAGCACATCCCGATCATGGTCTTCGCGATCCTGCTGGCGGTGGCGATCATGCTGTTGGCGGCGAACCCGCTGGGCCGCTTCATCGACGCCAACCCGACCGTGAAGATGCTGGCGCTGGCCTTCATCCTGCTGATCGGCGCAGTGCTGATCCTCGACGGCTTCGAAGTGCACGTGCCCAAGCCCTACATCTATTTCGCGATGGGCTTCTCGGTGCTGGTGGAATGGTTGAACCTGTTGATGCGGCGGAACGCCTCGCGAGACCATGTACCCGGCGCCGGTGAATGGTGACCGGCCGACGATTTCACCCCGCTTGAACGTTCCGGGCGGCACCTTGGCTTCCCTTGATGCACGGCACCCGGCCGTGCCCATGCGACTGGAGTTTGCAATGCGTACGATGCGTTTCCTGGTGGTCCTGCTGATGGCATCGCTGCTGTCGGGCTGCGGCTACAACCAGATCCAGCAGAAGGATGAAGCGGTCAAGGCCGCGTGGTCTCAGGTGCTGAACGTGTACAAGCGTCGTGCCGACCTGGTCCCCAACCTGGTCAACACGGTCAAGGGCTATGCCGCGCACGAGGCCAAAGTGCTCACGGATGTCACCAACGCGCGCTCGAAGGTGGGCAGCATCAACGTCAATGCCGACGATGCGCAGTCGGTGCAGCAGTTCCAGCAGGCGCAGGGCGAGTTGAACGGCGCCATCGGCCGGCTGCTCATGGTGGCGGAGAACTACCCGCAGCTGAAGGCCGACCAGAACTTCCTGCAGCTGCAGGCGCAGCTGGAAGGCACCGAGAACCGCATCGCGGTCGAGCGCCAGCGCTACATCGCCGCCGTGCAGGACTACAACACCTACATCCGTTCGTTCCCGCAGAATCTGGTCGCGATGATGTTCGGCTACAAGCCCAAGCCCAACTTCAGCGTCGAGAACGAGCAGCAGATCCAGCAGGCGCCGACGGTCGATTTCGGTACCCCGGCTCCGGCCGCGCAGCCGGCACCGGCGGCGCAACCCGCGCCTGCCCCCGCAGGCTGATCGGGCCTGGTTGACGACGTGCACTGGACGCGGCGGCTCGCTGCGCTCTGCCTGCTGTGGCTGGTCAGCGTGGTCGCGCTGGCCCAGCAGGAAGCGGCCATCCCGCCCCTGGATTCGCCGGTCGTTGACAGCACCGGCACGCTGGACGCCGCCAGCCGCGCGCAGCTGATCCAGCAGGCCGAAGCCCTGCAGCAGCGCAAGGGCAGCCAGTTGCAGGTGCTCGTCGTCCCGACCACCGAGCCGGAGGACATCGCCCAGTACACCCAGCGCGTGTACGAGCAGTGGAAGCTGGGTCGCAAGGGCGTCGATGACGGCGTCATCCTGGTCGTGGCCAAGGACGATCGGCGCGTGCGCATCCAGCCGGGCTACGGCCTGGAGGGCGCGATCCCCGATGCCACCGCCAGTCGCGTCATCCAGGAATACCTGGTGCCCAAGTTCCGCACCGGCGATTTCGCCGGCGGCATCACGGACGCGACCGCGCAACTGGTGCGATTGATCGACGGTGAACCGTTGCCGGCTCCCGTCGCCGATCATCCGGCTGGGCGCGACCGCGGCGGCAACTGGATGTTCGCGCTGATCGCGGCGTTCATCGTGGCCAATGTCATCCGCGGAATCTTCAATGCCGTGCCGGCGGGCTTCCGTGGCCTGTTGGCCGCCTTTGGCGGTGGTGGCGTGGCCTGGCTCATTTCATCCGCCTTGCTGGTGGGCGGTATCGGCGCTTTCATCGGTTTCTTCCTCGGATTGGCCGGTGCCGGTGCAGGACGCTTTGCCCGCGATGACGGCTGGGGCGGCTTTGGTGGCGGCCCCGGGGGTTGGGGCGGCGGCTCTGGCGGCGGCTCTGGCGGCAGTTGGGGCGGTGGCGGCAGTTGGGGCGGTGGCGGCGGCTTTGGAGGCGGTAGTGGTGGTGGCTGGTCCGGCGGTGGCGGCATGTCCGGCGGCGGCGGTGCCTCGGGGAGTTGGTGACGATGCGCCTGATCAAGCACCTGTTCGCGCCTTCGGCCAAGGGCACGTTTCCCGCCGACAGCCTCAAGCGCATCCACGACGCCATCGCCGAGGACGAGCGCCGGCATCGCGGCGAAATCTGCTTCGCGGTCGAATCGGCCCTGCATTGGCGCGATGTCTGGAACGGCGTGGATTCGCGCCAGCGCGCCGAAGCGGCGTTTGCGCGTTTGCGCGCATGGGATACCGAGGCCAACAACGGCGTGCTGGTCTATCTGCTGCTGGCCGACCACCGCATCGAGATCGTCGCGGACCGCGGTTTGCGTGAATCCGTCAGCCCTGAACAATGGCGTGGCATCTGCCAGCTGATGGAAGAACGAATGAGGGCCGGCGAGCCCGAGGAAGCGGTGATGCGCGGCGTCGCCGAGATCGGCAACCTGCTGGCCATGTACTTCCCGCAGCGCGAGGGCGAGCTCGACCGCGATGAATTGCCGAATGCGCCGGTGATCCTGCGCTGATTTCGCCTTGCCCGGCAGGTCGGGCACAATGGCCGCATTCCGTAGCCGAAGAACCCGATGCCGCCCGTCTACCTGCACCAGCTCGACCCGATCGCCCTGACCCTCGGCCCGCTCAAGATCCACTGGTACGGGCTGATGTACCTCCTGGCCTTCGTCAGTGCATGGTGGCTGGGACGTCGTCGCATCCGCCAGGGACGCTTGCCGGGCGTGGACGAGAACGCCTTCGGCGACCTGATGTTCTACGGCATGCTGGGCGTGGTGCTGGGCGGGCGGATCGGCTACATCCTGTTCTACGACCTTCCGACCTACGTCGCCGACCCGCTGCAGATGCTCAAGGTCTGGCAGGGCGGCATGAGTTTCCATGGCGGTCTGATCGGCGTCTTGCTGGCCGTGGCATGGTGGGCGCGCAAGCATCGCCAACACTTCTTCGACGTCGTCGATTTCGTCGCGCCGCTGATTCCGCTCGGGCTCGGCTTCGGTCGGCTGGGCAACTGGATCAACGGCGAACTCTGGGGCAAGCCGACCGACGGCACCTGGGGCGTGATCTTTCCCGCATCGTTGCCGGGAGAGCTGCAGCGCTTGCCCGCCAACAGCCTGCGCGCGATGGCCGAATCCGGCGTGCTGAACCAGTACGCCGTCCATCCCAGCCAGCTCTACCAGATGATCTGGGAGGGCATCGTCATGTTCGCGGTGTTGTGGTGGTATTCGTCCAGGCCGCGTCCGCGCTATGAGGTGTCGGGCATGTTCGCGCTGCTGTACGGCATGTTCCGGTTCGTCGTCGAATTCGTGCGCCTGCCGGATGCGCAGCTGGGCTACCTGGCCTTCGGCTGGCTGACGATGGGGCAGTTGCTCAGCCTGCCGCTGATCGTGCTGGGCCTGTACTGGCTCTGGAAGTCGCGCACGCAACCGGTGCTGCAGCCGCAGCTGCCCGCGGGGCAGGGTTGATGCGGCAGTACCTGGACCTGTTGCGGCACGTGCTGGAGCATGGCGACGAGAAATCCGACCGCACCGGCACCGGCACCCGCAGCGTGTTCGGCTGGCAGATGCGCTTCGACCTGAGCGAAGGCTTCCCGCTGGTCACCACCAAGAAGCTGCACACCCGCTCGATCATCCACGAGTTGCTGTGGTTCCTGAAGGGCGAGACCAACGTCGCCTACCTCAAGGACAACAAGGTCAGCATCTGGGACGAATGGGCCGATGAAAGCGGCGAGCTGGGCCCGGTCTACGGCAAGCAGTGGCGCAGCTGGGAAGGCGCGGATGGCGTGGCCATCGACCAGATCGCCTGGCTGATCGACGAGATCAGACGCAATCCGGATTCGCGCCGCCTCATCATCAGCGCGTGGAACGTGGCCGACCTGCCGAATATGGCGCTGATGCCCTGTCACACGCTGTTCCAGTTCTACGTGGTCGACGGGAAGCTCAGCTGCCAGCTCTACCAGCGCAGCGGCGACATCTTCCTGGGCGTGCCGTTCAACATCGCCAGTTACGCGCTGCTGACGCACATGCTGGCGCAGGTCTGCGGCCTCAAGGTCGGCGACTTCGTGCACACGCTCGGCGATGCGCATCTGTATTCCAATCACTTCGAGCAGGCCCGCGAGCAGCTGGCGCGCGAGCCGGGCCCGCTGCCGACCCTGCATCTGAATCCGGATGTGGACGACATATTCGGCTTCCGCTTCGAGGACATCGGGATCCGCGACTATCGCCCGCAGGCCGCGATCAAGGCACCGGTCGCGGTCTGACGTGGTCGATGTCGTGCTCGTCGCCGCGCTGGGCCGCGATCACGCCATCGGTCGTGGCAACGCGCTTCCCTGGCACCTGCCCGACGATCTCAAGCGCTTCAAGGCACTGACGCTCGGCCAGCCGGTGCTGATGGGGCGCAAGACCGCGCAATCGCTGGGACGCGCATTGCCCAAGCGGCGCAACCTGGTGCTCACGCGCAGTGGACGCGTGCCGTTCGAGGGGATGGAGGCGGTGGCATCGCTGCAGGAGGCGATCGACATCGCCGCGGATGACGGCGCCCAAACCCTGGCGGTCATCGGCGGCGGCGAAGTTTATGCCCTGGCGATGCCGTTGGCCGACCGCATGCACCTGACCTGGGTGGATGCCGAAGTCGCGGATGCCGATGCCTTCTTCCCGCGTCTCGATGCCGATGGCTGGCGAGTGGTCGCGCGCGACGCGCATCCGGCCGACGCGCGCCATCCTCACGCATTCGAATTCGTGGATTACCTGCGCGCCTGATCCGTCGTGCGACGGCGGCTGAGCCGCATCACGCCTTGCGGCCGGGCACCTGCACCACTTGCAGCGTGTCGCTGTCCAGGCGCAAGGCAGTCAGCGTACCGCCCCAGACCGCGCCGGTGTCGATGGCGTGCACGCCATGGCCGATCATCAGCCCCAACGTGCTCCAGTGGCCGCACACGATCTTGAGATCGCGCGTCGCATGCCCCGGAACCGAATACCACGGGTACAGGCCGGGCGGCTGCGTGCCGGGCGCGCCCTTGATGTCGAAGGCGATGCGCCCGCGCGGCGTGCAATAGCGCATGCGGGTGAACGCGTTGATGATCGCGCGTAGGCGATCTATGCCGTCGAGCTGCGGGTTCCAGCCAGGCCGGTCGCCGTACATCGCACGCAGCAGCTTGCGGAAGTTCGGGCCGCGCAGGCGGGTTTCCACTTCGCGTGCGAGGCCTTCGGCCGTGTCGATGTCCCATTGCGGCGCCAGCCCGGCATGCAGCATGCACCATCCGAGCTCGCGGTCGCTGTGCATCAACGGGCATTGCCGCAGCCAATCCAGCAGTTCGCGCGCGTCCGGCGCTTCCAGCACGCGGCGCAGGTCCGGGTTGACCTTCTTCTGCTCCTCCGGGTGACGTTCGCCGATCGCCACCAGCGACAGGTCGTGGTTGCCGAGGACCACGCTCGATTGCGCGCGCAGCCCGTGCACCAGGCGCAGGGTTTCGAGCGACTCGCCGCCCCGGTTGACCAGGTCGCCGCAGAACCACAATCGGTCGGCGGCCGGATCGAAGCGCAGACGGTCCAGCAGCCGACGCGTGGCGTCGTAGCAGCCTTGCAGGTCGCCGATGGCCCAGATCGCCATGCGCGGCCTAGTGGAGGGTGCGCGGCGTGGACAGGGTGAAGACGGGGATCTCGGCCTGGAAATGCGTGCCGTCGTCGGCCATCAGGTCGTAGCTGCCCTGCATCGTGCCCAGACTGGTCGCGAGCACCACGCCCGACGAGTACTCGAAGCCGTCGCCCGGACGAAGCCATGGCTGCTCGCCGACGACGCCTTCGCCATGGACTTCCTCGACATGGCCATCGGCATCGGTCACCACCCAGTGGCGATGCAACAGCTGGGCCGGCACGCTGCCCTGATTCTCGATGCGGATCGTGTAGGCGAACACGAAGCGGTTGTGCTCGGGAACCGACTCCTCGTCCAGGTACTGCGTCGCGACCTGGATACCGATGGCGTAGGGCGTTTCGATGGACATGTGGGGATTCTACGCAAGCGGCGTGAATCCCGGGACAAATTGATCGGTCAGGAGGCGTTGGCCAGCGCGATGAAGCCGCCGACCGGCACCTGTTCCGCGCGTAGCCCCGGATTGAGCCCGGCTGCCCGGATCGCATCGTCGTCGCAGACGTCCTGGAGCGCGTTGTGCAGGGTCTTGCGGCGTTGCCCGAAAGCCGCGCGGACCACCTCGGCAAAGCGGCCACGGTCGCGCACTTCCACCTCGCCGGCTGCCTTGGGTACCAGGCGGACCACGGCCGAATCGACTTTCGGGGCGGGCCGGAACGCGCCCGGCGGCACCTTGATCAGCGGAGTGACGCGACAGTACGCCTGCAGCATCACCGACAATCGCCCGTATACCTTGCTGCCTTCGCTGGCGGCCATCCGCTCGACCACTTCCTTCTGCAGCATGAAGTGCATGTCGACGACGGCATCCGCATGGTCCAACGCGTGGAACAGGATCGGGCTGGAGAGGTTGTAGGGCAGGTTGCCGACCAGACGTAGCGGACCGCCCAGCCGGTCTGCCAGCCCGTTGAAATCGACCTGCAGCACGTCGCGATGGATCAGGTCCAGCTGGCCGCCGGTTTGGCGCGCGGCGGCGGCCAGCGGGGCCAGCAGGTCGTTATCGAATTCGATCGCGGTCACGGCCCCGTGGCGGGCGAGCAGCGGCAGAGTCAGCGCACCCTGGCCCGGGCCGATCTCGACGATGCGCTCGCCCGGGCGGGGATCGACCGCCAGCAGGATCTTGTCGATGATGCCGCGTTCGTGCAGGAAGTTCTGGCCCAGCCGCTTCTTGGCCTGGCGGAGGAACCCGTCGGCATCGCGCAGTCCGTCGCTGTCGGGGCGGCGGCTCATGCCGGTTCCATGCGACGGCGGGCCAGCGCGGCGCAGGTGCCGATAGCCGCGCGCAGGCTGGCGGGATCGGCGAGGCCGCGCCCGGCGATATCCAGGGCGGCGCCGTGATCGACCGCTACGCGGGGGTAGGGCAGGCCCAGCGTGATGTTGACGGCTTGGTCCAGGCCGGCGGACTTCAGCACCGGCAGGCCCTGGTCGTGGTACATGGCCAGCACGGCGTCCTGGCGGCCGGCCCTGTCGGGCAGGAAGGCGCTGTCGGCCGGCACCGGGCCGGACAGGTCGATGCCTTCCGCCCGCAGCCGCGCGATGACGGGGATCAGCACGTCGATTTCCTCGCGACCCAGATGGCCGCCCTCGCCCGCATGCGGATTGAGGCCGAGGATCGCGATGCGTGGCGACGGGATGCCGAAATCATCGCGCAGTGCGGTGTACATGATGCGGATCGTCGTTTCGATGCCGTGCCGGGTGATCGCATCCGGCACCGCGCGCAAGGGCAGGTGGGTCGTCGCCAGGGCGACGCGCAATCCCGACCGGGCCAGCATCATCACCACATCACGCCCGGTCTGCGCGGCCAGGCGCTCGGTTGTTCCGGTATAGGCGATGCCGCCTTCGTTCAAGCTGGCCTTGTGGGTGGGGCCGGTGACCAAGCCGTCGAAGCGACCGGCCAGACAGGCCTCGGCCGCGATGTCCAACGCCGCAATGACCCGTTCGGCATATCGTGGATCGGGATGGCCGAAAGGCGGCGGAGGGCCATCCAGTGCGACCGGGAGCAGGCGCAGATCGCCGGGCAACTCCGGATCCTCATTCATATCGAGCAGCCGCAGCGGCAATCCGATGGCCGCGGCGGCGGCGCTCAGGACGGCTGGGTCGGAGAAGGCGACCCATCCGGCATCGGCGGCCGGGTCCTGCGCCAGCCGAACGCAAAGCTCGGGGCCGATGCCGGCCGGTTCGCCAGGCACCAGCGCCAGCCGCGGACGCATCTCAGCCGCCGGTGGTCGTGGGAGCGGGGGTGGTGCCGGAGCGGATGTCCACGTAAGCGTCGCCACGCATTTCCTGCAGGAAACGGTTGTATTCGTCTTCCAGCTTGCGGCGGCCGATCGTCTCGCGGGCGGCGGCGCGCTGCTCCTCGCTGCCGGCGACGGTTTCGCGCTTGCCGTTGACCTGGACGATCTGCCAGCCGGCGTCGGTCTTGACCGGCGTGGTGACCTGACCGTCGGAGAGGGCGGGCAGCTGTGCTGCGATTTCGGCCCCGAGGGCGTCGGCCGGCAGCCAGCCGAGGTCGCCGCCCTTGTCCTTGCTGGAGGCGTCGGTCGATTCCTCGCGCGCCAGCTTGGCGAAGTCGGCGCCGCCGGCGATGCGCGCACGCAGGGTGTCCAGCTTGGCGCGGGCGGCGTTGTCGTCGCCATCCACCAGGATCCTGCGCACGTGGTACTGGGTGACGTGCGGGGCGCTGCCGCCTTCGCGCACCTCGACCAGCTTGACGAGCTGGAAGCCGCTGACGCCGCGCATCGGGCCCACGACCTGGCCGGGCTGCATGCCGCGGACGATTTCGGCGAATGCGGGCGGAATCTCGGAAGCGGGTCGCCAGCCGAGATCGCCGCCTTCAAGGGCGTTCGGGCTGTTCGAGTAACGAACGGCCGCGGCGGAGAATTCCATCTCCTTGCGGTCGATCAAGTCCTTGATGCCATCCACCTTCTTTTGGCCGACCTCGATCTGTTCCGGGGTAGCGCCTTCTGGCAGGGCCACCAGGATATTGGCCAGCCGGTACTGGACGCCGCCGCCCGCAGCGGCCTGCTGGGTTATCAGGGCGTCGATCTCGGCCTCGCTGACCTGGATGCGGCTCTGCGCGTAGCTCTGCTTGAGGCGCTGGATGATGATTTCATCGCGGATGCTGCTGCGGAAATCCGGCATCGTCATGCCGTCCTGGGCCAGCTTCGCCTGCAGTTGCGGCACGCTGAAGCCGTTTTGCTGGGCGATTCCGCTGATGGCCTGATCCAGCTCCTGGTCCGGGACGCGGATGCCTGATTCCTGCGCGCGGGCGATTTGCAGGCGAGTCAGCACCAGGCGCTCCAGGACCTGTCGGGTCAGCACGTCGTGCGGCGGCAGTTGGCCGGGGTTGGCGGCGTACTGCGTGGTGATGTTGGCGATGGCGCGATCCAGCTCGCTCTGCAGGATCACGTCCTCGTTGACGACGGCCGCGATGCGGTCGACCGGCTGCGTCTGCGCGAAGGCGACAGAGGCGCCGGTCGCCAGGACGGCGGCCAGCATCAGGGTGCGGAATGGCTTCATGGCGTGGGGTCCGTGGTGTCCGCATCGGCTGCGCCGGCGCCGTGCGTGATGGAGGGCGGGGGCACCAGGTAGAGGTCGTCGCGGTAGTACCCGAGAATAGCACGGCGCAGCGTGCGCCTCGTGTCCTGGCCTGCGGAGCCGAGGCCCTTGAATTCGATCTCCAGCATGATGCCGCTGTTGAGTTCGCCTTCGCGGTTGCGGATGTATTGCCGGCCGACCAGCCGGACCGCCACGCAGCAGCTGTCCCATTGCACGCCGCCGACGGTCTCGAGCACCTTCTTGTCGAGCAGGGAATAGTAGTAGCGGCCGACGATGCTCCAGGTTGGCGTGATCGGGTACACGAAGGAAAAATCGACCTGCTTCAGCAGATCCGGATTGTTGTTGACCGGGTGCGCGGGGAAATTCGGATTGAAGGCGTAGTTGCGGCGGTAGCGATAGCTCAGGTTGACGATGCCATCGTCCTTGAGCAGATAGCGCGCGCGCACCGAAGCCAGGTCCTTCCGGCGGACCTTGGGATCCCACTGGTAGGAGGCGCCCAGCAGCCAGCGGTCGCTCGGCGACCAGTTCGCATCGGCGATCCAGGCGGAGCGGCCCTTGCCGACCGGGCGTTCGAACGGATAGGCGGTCACGCGGGCATCGTCCAGGTACTGGATCTGTCCGAGGCTGGCGCTGAATTTCTCGAACCCGTCGCGTTCCCTCAGGATGCGCGTGGTGATCGCCGCGGTCAACTGGTTGGCGTCGCTCTGGCGATCGGCGCCGCCATAGCGATTGTCTCGGAACAGCTGTCCCCAGCTGAACGTCAACGGGCCGGTATCAAAGATCGGCAGGCCGTCCTGGTTGCGATAGGGCGTGCGCAGGTAATACAGGCGGGGCTCCAGCGTCTGCAGCAGGTCCTCGTCGCGAAAGCGGAAATTGCGGTCGAACTGCAGCCCGGCATCGACCGAGAAGATCGGCAGGCTGCGGGTCGGGCTGGCATTGCGGAATGCGGCGTCCATCGCCGGGTTGTAGGCGATCCCGCGATTCGTCGCATCTAGGAACGCCCGTTGCGTCGCGATCTGGTTGGCCAGGTCGCCGTCCAGCTTGTAGGCGGTATAGCGCCAGGCCAGGGTGGGTCGCAGGAACCAGCTGTTGCCCTCCAGCGGCAGGCTGACGTAGGGCTTGAGGTCGAGCCGGCTGCCGCCGGCAATGTCCCGGCTCGGGCCGAACGGCTGGAATTGCGCGTTGATCGTGCGGTAGGACTGGTGGCTGAAGCGGACCAGTTCGCTGTCCATCCCGACCCGAAGCGCCGAGCCCAAGGGCTGGTCCCAGTTGAGCCACAGGCGCGGCTGCCGGTCGTAAGGCAGGTTGGCCTTGGTCAGCGTGTAGTCCGCCAGTTGCCAGCGGTCGACGGAGATCCCGGCGTTCCAGTAGCGTCCGCGTCCGTACAGGCCGATTTCGCTGTACGCGGAATAGGCCGATACGCCAAGCGACGAACTGCTGAAGTCCTCGAAGTAGCGGGGATCGCTGATCCAGAGCAGGCTGGCGCGCGCTTGCCAATGCGTGGAAAGGTTCTGGAACGCGCCCAGGTTGAGCGAGCCGCGGCTGCGGTCGCGCAATTTGTCCGAAGGCATCCAGAACGCGCGGACGGTGCCGGCGCCGGCTTCGTTGAGGTAGCGGAACTCGCTGCCGAGCGACACCCCGCGCGAGGTCATGATCCGTGGCGACAGCGTCAGGTCGTAATTCGGCGCCAGGTTGAAGTAGATGGGCTGCTTGTAGTCGAAGCCGTTGCGGTTCGAGTTGGAGATCGAGGGGAACAGCAGGCCGCTGATGCGGCGTTCGTCGATCGGGAACTTGAACCACGGCACGTACAGCACCGGCACCTTGCCCAGGCGCAGGGTCGCGTTGCGGGCCACGGCGAAGCCGGCCTCGCTGTCGACGTCGATCCGGTTCGCCACCAGCCGCCAGTGCTGCGCGGTGGGCGGGCAGGTGGTGTAGGTGGCGCCGAACAGCTTGCCCCGTCCGGCGTCCAGCTCGATCCGGTTCGCTATGCCGTTGCCGCGGCGTGCCGTCAGCTGGTAGGTGAGGTCCTCGATGCGATGGGTATCGGTGTTGCCGTTGCCGCTGGCGCGTTCGGCGACGATGCGCATCCCGGTGTCCTGGAAGCGCACGCTGCCTACGGCCTGGTAGTCGCCGGAGTTGCTGTCGATGGTGATCTTGTCGGTGCCGAGGAACTGGTCGCCGCGGGTGATCGCCACGTTGCCTTGCAGGATCGGCATTTCGATGGTGCCGCTCTGCTCGTCGCCGGCCACCTCGGTCGGCAACTTGGTGCGATCGGCGGGCGCGAGGCCCGGCATCGCATTGGGGGCCTCGGGGAAGCGGGGGACGGCGTCCTCGATCGGGCACAGGCCGTAGTCCGGCGGCATCTCGCGCTCCTGCGCCATACCGGGGAGTGCGAGGGCGACGGCGAAGGGCAGGGGCAACAATCGGAGCGATGGGCGCACGCGGCTGTCCGAACGGCGGAAACGGCGCCTAGCTTGCCGCATCGCTTCGAAGGCGGCAATGCGGCTCACCCCCGATATTCAGGCGGCGGCATGTCCGGACCCCGGAATCCGCTCACGCGACCAGCGCCTCCACGTGGGCGACCGCCGAACTCGCGAGTGCCTCCAGGTCGTAGCCGCCCTCCAGCATCGAGACCATGCGTCCGCTGGCATGCGCTTCGGCGATGCGGCGCAGCTCACCCGTGAGCCATCGGTAATCGTCGGCCTCCAGCTCGAGCGAGGCAAGCGGGTCGGCGCGGTGTCCATCGAAACCGGCGGATACCAGGATGAGCGATGGTGCGAAGGCCTCGACGGCCGGCAGCAGTTGGCGCGACCAGGCATTGCGGAATGCATCGGATCCGGATCCGCCGGGTAGCGGGGCGTTGAAGATGTTGCCGATGCCGGTTTCGCTGGCCGCTCCCGTCCCCGGATAGAGCGGCATCTCGTGCGAACTGGCGAAGCGCACGCGCGGCTCGCGTTCGAACATGGCCTGGGTGCCGTTGCCGTGATGCACGTCGAAATCGACGATGGCGACGCGGTCGACCCCTTGAGCGAGGGCATGCGCGGCGGCGACGGCGATGTTGTTGAACAGGCAGAAGCCCATGGCCCGATCGGCCTCGGCATGGTGGCCGGGGGGGCGTACCGCGCAGAAGGCGCGGCGTCCGGGCGCACCCAGCACCCAATCCACCGCCGCCACCCCGGCCCCAGCCGCCCGCAGTGCGGCATCGAGCGAACCGGGCGAAAATGCGGTGTCCGGATCCAGCCACTCGATGCCGTCGGGTTGGTGGGCGAACATCCGATCCACGTAGGCCGCCGCGTGAACCCGCAGGAGTTCATCGCGCCCGGCTGACGGAGCGGAGTGCCAGTGCCGGCCCGGCAGAGCGATCTCGAGGGCATCGATCACCGCGCGGAGCCGCTCCGGGCGTTCTGCATGGCCGGGGCCGGTCAGGTGTCCCAGTCCGGCAGGGTGCGTATAGAGACGAAATTCGTCAGTCACCCGCGACGCCGTTCGTGGTTCCAGATCACCTCGCCATGGCCGCTGGCACGCGCCAGCACCCGCGAGAGCACGAACAGCAGGTCCGACAGGCGGTTGAGGTAGCGAACCGCCTCCGGGCGCACCGGTTCGGCCCGCGACAGCGCCACCGACTCGCGTTCGGCCCGGCGCACTACGGTGCGGGCGACGTGACAGCGGGCGGCGGCCTCGCCACCGCCGGGCAGGATGAAATCCTTCAGTGGCGGCAAGTCGTCGTTGTAGCGGTCCAGGTGCTGCTCCAGCCGCGAGACATCTTCGTCGTCAATCGCCGCATGGCCGGGGATGCACAGCTCCCCGCCGAGATCGAACAGCTGGTGCTGGACGGAGGTCAGCAGGCTGCGGATGTCGTCCGGCACCTCGCTGGCGAGGATCAGGCCGATGCAGGAATTGGCCTCGTCCACCGTGCCGTAGGCTTCCACGCGCAGCGAGTCCTTGGCGACGCGGCTGCCATCGCCCAAGCCCGTGCTGCCGTCATCGCCGGTGCGGGTGTAGATCTTGGAGAGGCGATTGCCCATTCGTCTCGGGCCTGGCTCAGCCGCGCGCGGCCTGCGTGCGTTGGCCGCGCAGGGCATGAGCGGTCAGGTGCAACGCCAGCGCGCCGCCGACGTACATCGCGGTGGTCATCAGGTACGGGCCGACCCAGTCCATGTAGTTCCTGGCCCAGCCGGCGACGGTCTTGTCCACCACCACGTCGCTCAGCCAGTAGAAGCCGCCCTGGGCGAACAGCTGGCAGGCCGCGACCGAGGCCACCATCGCCAACGCCAGCTTGCCGATGCGTGCGCCTGCATCGCCTTCCTGCTTCGCCACCCACAGGCCGCCGGCCCACAGGCTGAAGTAGGCGGGGACCAGCATCCAGTAGCCCGGCGAGACGCAGTAATGGCTCCAGAAATTGATGCCTTGCGAGGTGATCACGGCCCAATCGACGACCACGGCCAGCGCCATCAGCAGCGGGAAGGCCCACTTCGTCCATTGGCGCAGATAGAAGCCGCCGACGAAGAACACCGCCCATGAGGCATCGGGGATCGCGCCGAAATGGTTGAAACGGGTGGCCACCATCACCAGCGCCAGGCCAGCCAGGAGGGCAAGGTTCACGCCACGGCTGCGCGGCTCGAGATTCGGGTTCAGGTTCATGGGGGCGTTCTCCGTCATCCCGGGATTCTATCGTGGTCGCTATCATTCCCGCATGCACGCGCAACACGACATCGTGATCGTCGGCGGCGGACTGGTCGGTGCCAGCCTCGCCATCGCGCTCGAAAACAGCGGTCTGGACGTGGCGATGGTCGAAGCCGCGCCGCCCGGCGCGTTGCCGCCGGTGTTCGACGAGCGCAACCTCAGCCTGGCCGAGGCCAGCTGCAACGCCTTGCGGGCGCTGCGCATCTGGCCGCTGCTGCACAGCGCATCGCCGATTCGCCGCATCCACGCCAGCCGCGTCGGCGATTTCGGCCGCGTGGTGATGGATGCAACCGAGACCGGCCGCGAGGCCTTCGGCCACGTCGTCATCGCCAGGGATTTCGGCCAGGCGCTGGAAACGCGATTGGGCGATGTCGCTTCGCTCACCCGTTACCGGCCCGCGCGCTTCATCGGCACTCACCTGCGCGAGGATGGCCTGCGTGAAGTGCGGCTGGCCGACGCCGAGGGCGAGCGCATGTTGGCCACGCGCCTGCTGGTGGGCGCCGATGGCGTGGAAAGCGCCGTGCGTGCCTCGCTCGGCATCGGCGCCCAGCGCCATGACTATGGCCAGGCCCTGTTCGTCAGCCGCGTGCGTCCGCAACGTGCGCCCGACGGCACCGCCTGGGAGCGCCTCGGCCCGCATGGTCCGACCGCCCTGTTGCCGCGGCTGGACCGTCATTACGGCGTGGTGCACGGCGTGCCCAGCGAGGAGGCCGATGCCGTCGCCGCGCTGGACGAGCGCGCATGGCTGGCGCGCCTGCAGGACGCCTTCGGCTGGCGCGCCGGGCGTTTCCTCGCCAGTGGCGAGCGCAGCCGCTATCCGGCCATTCGCGTCGTCACCGATCGCCTGGGAGCGCCGCGCGCGGTGCTGCTGGGCAATGCCGTGCAAAGCATCCATCCGATCGGCGCGCAGGGCTTCAACCTGGGCCTGCGTGATGCGCTGACGCTGGTCGAGGAAATCACCGCGCACGGCTTGGACGATGCCGCGATGCCGGAAGCCTATGCCGCGCGCCGCAGCGAAGACCGCGAACGTACGCTGGCTTTCTCCGACGGCATGGCGCGTGCCAGCAGCAATGAAGGCCTGGTGATGCGCGGCCTACGCAGCCTTGGCATGGCGGCGCTGGCGAACGTGCCGGGCCTGCGCGCGCAGGTCGCGGCTGGTGGCATGGGGTATCGCGGCGACGTACCGGCGCTGTGCCGCGAGGCCGTGCGATGAGTCGGCGCCTGCAGCGCGATGCGATCGTGGTCGGCGGTGGCGTGGTCGGCGCGGCCTGCGCCCTCGCCCTGGCCGATGCCGGCCTGCAGGTGGCGCTGGTCGAGGCGGGCCAGCCCGCGCGCTGGTCGCGCGATCAGCCCGACCTGCGCGTGTTCGCCTTCGCGCCCGACAACGCCGCGCTGCTGGATTCACTGGGCGTGTGGCAGGACATCCTCGCCACCCGCGCGCAGCCCTATCGGGAAATGCGGGTGTGGGATGCGGCCGGCGGCGGCGAGCTGCATTTCGATGCCGATGCGCTGGCGCGGCGCGAACTGGGCTGGATCATCGAACACGACCTCCTGGCCGAGCGGCTGTGGATGGCCGCCAGCCGCGCCGGCGTGGAGCATTTCCAGCCCGCGAGCGTGAACGGACTGGAGCAGCGCGAGGATGGCGTGCGCCTGACGCTGGAAGGCGGCGAAATGCTCGACGCACGCATCGCCATCGCCGCCGATGGCGCGAACTCCACGCTGCGCTCGCTTGCGGGGATCGCGGCGCCCACGCATGACTACGGCCAGCGCGGCATCGTCGCCTACGTCGAGACCGCGCTGCCGCATCGGCTCACCGCCTGGCAGCGCTTCCTGCCGAGCGGACCGCTGGCCTTCCTGCCGGTCGATGCGGATCGCCGCAGCTCCATCGTCTGGAGCCTGCCGGATGCCGAGGCCGAACGCGTGCTGGCGCGGGACGAGGAGGCTTTTGGCATCGAGCTGACCAACGCCTTCGGCGCCAGGCTGGGCGATGTGCGGCCGGTTTCGCGCCGCGTCGCCTTCCCGTTGCGGCGCCGGCTGGCGAGCACGCAATGCGAAGGGCGCGTGCTGCTGCTCGGCGATGCCGCGCATGTCGTGCATCCGCTCGCCGGGCAGGGCGTGAATCTCGGCCTGCGCGATGTCGCCGCGTTGCGTGACACCGTGCGCGAGGCGAAACGGCGCGGCCGTGAGTTCGATGCGCCGAATCGCCTGCAGCGCTGGGCGCGCATGCGGCGCAGCGACAACGTGGTGTCCACCTTCGCCTTCGAGGCGATCAACCGCGTCTATTCCAACGATGCCGTGCTGCCGACGATGCTGCGCGGCCACGCGCTGGGCGCGGCGAATGCGCTGGTCCCGCTGCGCAACGCGCTGTGGCGGCATGCTGCCGGCGCCCGTTCCTGAGAAACCCGTTGCCACGATGCCCATGAAACGACTGACCTTGTTGCTCTTGTCCTGCCTGCTGCTGCCGTGCGCCTGGGCGCAGTCGCCCGCGTCGGATACCCCGTTCCTGGTCGAGCGCACCATCTGGGTGAAGCCGGGGCGGATGGCGCAGTTCATGACCCTGTTCGAACGGGTCGATCGCCCACGCCTGGATGCCTTGCGCAAGGATGGACGCATGCTCTGGTACCGCATCGCGCAGCCCTTGCTGAACAAGAAGAACGACGAATGGGACCTGCGCATCACCATCGCATGGAAGGATGCCGCCACCGCGGCCGCCAAGCTGGATGCGCGCGCATCGGTCGGGCGTATCGATACCGAGCGGGCGCTGCTGGAAGAGTTGGTGGTGGACCAGCAGGAAACCTGGGTGCGCGAGACGACCGACTCAGCGCCGGTCGAATGATGGCGCCCGCGAGGCGAAGACGGTGATCTCCTCGCGGTCGTGGTAGAGCTGCCGCGCGCGCAGCACCAGCGGTACGCAGGCCTCGTCCGCGAACAGCGCGAGACAACGCTCCGTTTCCTGCCAGCGCTTTTTCATCGGCAGCTTCAGGTTGAAGATCGCGTGCCGGCACCAGCCGTTGGCAAACCATTCGGCCATCCGCCGGGCGACGCGGATCGGCTGCTCCACCATGTCGCAGACCATCCAGTCCAGCGGCTGCGCCGGGTGCCAGCTGAAGCCGTCCTCGCGCAAGTGCGTCACCCGCCCGCTATCGAACACGTGCGGGCGCAGAGGACCGTTGTCGATGGCGGTGACGTGCAGGCCGTGGCGCGTCAGCACCCAGGTCCAGCCGCCGGGTGCGGCGCCGAGGTCCGCGGCGCGCATGCCGGCCTGCAGAAGGGTTTCGCGCTCGCGTGCATCCAGCAGGACCATAAGCGCTTCTTCCAGCTTCAACGCACTGCGCGAGGGCGCCTCGGCATGCATGCGCAGGCGCGGGATGCCGAGCGGCCAGGGTGCGCTGTCGGCTGGATCGCTCATCGCAAGGAAGGCATGGCCGCCATCGACGAAGGCCACGTGCAGCCGGGGCAGCTTGTCGTTGTCTTTCGGCGTCAGCGTGCCGGCCTTGCGCAACGCGGGTCGCAGCGCGTTGCCGAAGCTGCGGGCAAGGCCTGCCAGCGGCTTGCCGGCATCCGAATCCGGATGCTCGACCCAAAGTTCGCCAAAGCGCGTTCCATGGGCTTGCAAGGCTTCCAGCATTGGGCCGATGCGGTCGCTGGCGGGCAGGTCGCGCAACTCCGCGATCAGCCGCATCTTCTGCCGGGCGAACACCAGCGAGCGCCAGGGCAGGGCCGTGTCCAGCGCCGCGGCCTCGTCAGCGTGGAACACCACATGGCCGCTGCCGCGCTCGGTGCGCGCGTAGCCGGCGATGCCGGCTTCGGCCGCCCGCGTGGTCAGCTCTGCGGCAAGGTCCGGCTCGAAGCCGCTTCGGCACCAGCACAGCAGGCCGTCCACGGGTCAGTAATTCGCGCCGCCGAGCAGGCCGTAGTCGCGCAGCACCTCACGCGCGGCCTCGCGCTGGACATCGCGCACCACCTCGATGCCGCGACGCTGCAGCTCCCCGATCCAGTCGGCAGGCAGCGGGCCTTCATCGAACTCGGTCAGTGATTCGACATCCTCGCTGCGCGCACCGATCAGCAGCCGGTCGATGCCGGCCCAGATGCTGGCGCCATAGCACTGGCAGCAGGGCTGTGCGGAGGTGGCGAGGGTGATCGGCGTGTAGCGGGTGCCGTCATCGTTCACGTTCAGGCGCGCGCGTTGCAGGCGCTGCTGGGCCAGCATGAAGGCCATCATTTCGGCATGCGCCACCGAGCAGTTCTGTGGCAACACGCGATTGACGCCGACGGCGATCAGCCGGTCGTCCGGCGAGAACACCGCCGAGCCGAACGGCCCGCCGGAGCGCGAGTCGATGTTGTGGCGCGAGAGCTCGACGGCCAGGGCGACCTTGGCTTCGTCGCCCGGATAGCGGTCGGCGAAGGGGAATTCGTGCACCCACGCCGGCAGGGTCAGGTGCTGTTGCAGCGGCAGCATCACGGCGTGGCGGTCCGGTTGTCGGCGGCGCACTGGCCTTTCACGCAGGTGCAGCCGCTGATCTCGCGGAAGCCGCATACGCTCGCCATGCCGGATTTCGCGCACTGCGCCTGCACGGCCTTCGG
>Ga0209793_1000652_pt1 | contig 33972 bp, 28 predicted proteins | sample EBPBio122009_DNA_FD_185863 | JGI IMG/M metagenome (GOLD analysis project Ga0209793, IMG submission 185863) | Wastewater treatment Type I Accumulibacter community from EBPR Bioreactor in Madison, WI, USA - Reactor 1_2/2/2009_ DNA (SPAdes) (version 2) | ecosystem: Engineered > Bioreactor > EBPR >... | reverse complement strand
GTCACAATCGCAAACGCCATCCTCAAAACAGGCGTCCCGTGGCAGACCCAGCCCGGTAGATGACACAGTTGCTAGCCCCTCGACGGCCAAAGGGGTGTTGTCAGAAGAACTTCGCTTGCGATGGGGTAGGGCGGTTTACTAGCCTTATTGCATGACCAAACGCTCCCCTTTCGCTACTTCAAGACGAGCCCGGAGATCATCCGCTTGGCCATGATGTTCTACATCCGCTTACCGCTGCCGCTCAGGAATGTGGAAGACCGCCTGCATGAGCGCGGCGTGGAGATCAGCACGAGACGGTGCGGTTCTGGTGGAACAGGTTTGGCCCGATGATCGCCTGCGAGATCCAGGAGAAGCGGGTCGAGGCGATGCGCGTGCATCGGCACTGGCAGTGGCACGTGGACGAGGTTTTCGTGAAGATCAAAGGGGTGACACATTACCTCTGGTGTGCTGTCGATCATGAAGGCGAAGTGTTGGAAAGCATCGTCACCAAGAGCCGCGATCGCAAGGCAGCGCTGAAATTTCTGAAGAAATCGATGAAGCGCCACGGGCGACCAGAAACCATCGTGACCGACAAGCTTCGATCCTACGCTGCAGCTTTAAAAGAAGTTGGTCGCGGCGATGACCGCGAGATGGGGCGCTGGCTCAACAACAGAGCAGAGAGTTCGCATCTGCCGTTCCGACGACGAGAACGAGCGGTGTTGCAGTTCCGGCGCATGCACACCTTACAAAAGTTCGCTTCAGTCCATGCCTCGGTCCACAACCACTTTTCGACGGAGCGCCACCTCCAAGATCGCGGCGCCTACAAGCGGACCCGCGCCGTTGCTCTCGCTGAGTGGCGCGGTCTTCTCGCCTGACAGTTCGGCGGGGTAGGGGAAACGGAGACCAGTTCGCATTCGTCTGACAGCACCGCCAGTTTTACCCATCATTGGTCTCCCCTTTGGCGGGGGCCGCTGCTAACCGCCGGTAACGGGGCACTGTCAGTGCGCCTGAGGTAGGTCGCATCGATCATTATCGTCTCGTGTTCGGCGCTTTCGGCGGCCAGGCCCATCATGATCCGGGCGAAGACCCCGTTGTCACTCCAGCGGTTGTAGAGGGTCTTCGCCGGCCGTATTCCCTGTGCGCATCGCACCAGCGCAAGCCATTGCGATTGATGAAAATTATACCACTTAAGACACGTCGATCATCAACACGCGGCTTGCTGTGGCTCTTCGGCAGGAACGGCTTAAGACGCTCCATCTGCGCCTCAGAAAGCCAGTATAGGTTGCTCATCGGTCAAGTCTCCTTGCAGAGCCTGCATCACGCTAAATGAACGAAATCAACGGGTCCTGAGCCTAGGGGCGCTGCCGAAATAGGGTAGCAACGTCTCCTGGATCTGCGCCTCGATAAGGGCCCTTGGCCAGTCGGTTCCCGGTCCTTCCAGCGCTAGAGCGCGAGAGATCGTCGCCTCAGCGAAGAACTGGGTCAGCAGGAGGTTCTGCCGCGGCTTCTGCCGCAGAAAATCCAGCAGAGCCGTCACCATGTTCCGCGCAACCGGGCGATCCCAGTAATAGCGGATACGGTCGGCATAGCCGAAATGGCGCAGCAGGCGCAGTTCCTCTGTATTGCCCTGATAGTGCCGCTGCCACTGGCCGGGATCCTCGGCCAGCAGGGCCTCCATGCCCGACCGCACCGAGGGCGGCCTGCCGTCAAGCCAATCCGCCATCATGTCCAGCGCATAGACGGCCTGCCGAAAGGCAAAGGTCAGCGCGGGCCCGACCTTGAGCACCGCGAAATGCCGTTCGGCGAGCGCGGGATAGACTTCCGAGCGCTGATAATCGGTCGAATGCGCCTCGAAGGCGATGCCGGGGAAGTCCGTCAGCACCGGGGACAGATGATCCGGCGCGCCGATATCGAAGGCATGGACATGATCGCCCGAAAACTCCAGTCCCGGCTGGACCACCAGCGACACCACACGCGACCACCCTTCTGCCGAGACCCCGCTCAGGATTGCGCTCTGCTGCGCCAGCAGGGTCGCACGGGCATTTTCGGGGCGGGTCGGGATGACGGTCGCATCCGCCTCATCGGCGCGCGCACCTCCGGGGGGCGGCACCTCGGTGCCGACGATGTAAGACAGCGCACGCGGATCCGGGGCATACCGCTCGCAGATCGCCATCAGCCGGGCCGTGCGCGTCGCACTGACCGCATCCGAGACCTGAGCGGGTTCTCCAGCGCATCCTTCGGAGCAATCGAGATGGATCTTTGTGAAGCCCGCCTCGACGAACAGCCGGAGCAACGTTTCTGCGTGGTCCATCGCCTGATCGGCCGGCAGGGCCCGCCAGACCTGCGGGCCAAGATGGTCCCCCCCCAACACGACCCTGTCGAAATCCAGTCCGGCCTCGTTGCAGATCCTGCGCAGATAGCTGACGAAATCTGCCGGCTGCATCCCGGTATAACCGCCGAACTGGTTGACCTGATTGCTTGTGGCCTCGATCGCCAGAGGCGCACCGAGATGCGCCGCCAGCCGCGCCGAGGCCCGCAGCACATCGGGATGGGATGAGCAGACGGAAGGCAGCGCAACCGCCTCGCCCGCCCGGTTCCGGGCGATGATGTTTGCCAGCAGATTTGTCATTGTCACCCCCGCGGCAGGTGGATCAAGATATCTGCCGCCTTCATTTGACGCCGCCCATGGTGATGCCGCTGATCATCCTGTCGGACAGGAAGATGTAGATCAGGATGGTCGGCACCATGACGATGGTCACCCCGGCGAACAGCCCCGGCCAGTTGCCGCCGGAGTATTGCATCGAGGTGATCAGCGAATAGATCCCCAGCGACAGCGTCCGGTTTTCCTGTGCGCTGATCAGCACGAGGGAAATCTGGTATTCGTTCCAGAGCCCGACAAAGTTAAGGATGGCCACCGTCGCGGCCCCCGGCGTGGCAAGGGGCAGCATGACGTGCCAGAACACCTGCCAGTCCGAGCAGCCGTCGATCACCGCCGCCGATTCCAGATCTGTCGGCAGCGACGAGAAGAACCCCTGCAGCACATAGATGGTGAAGGGCAGCGAGACCGACAGATAGACCAGTGTCAGCCCGGTCAGCGTGTCGATCAGCCCGATCTCGCTGAGCATGACGACCAGTGGAATGAACAGCAGCGGGATCGGGATACCCATGCCGAAGATGAAGAAGTTCAAAAGCGCCTTGCGACCACGGAACTTGCCCCGGCTCAGCACATAGGCGGCTGGCAGCGCCACGGCCAGAAGGCCGATGACCGAAGCGGTGACCACAAGCAGGCTGTTCAGGAAGTATTCGCCGAAGTGGCTGGTCACCCAGACCTTGGAATAGTTGATGAAGGCCGGGGACGAGGGGAACTCAAAGGGTTTCCCGAACAGGCTGCGGGTCGATTTCAGCGAGGCCATGATGACCCAGAGCACCAGGAAGATGGTGAAGGCGCCCCAGCCTGCGAGAATGATCCAGGCGATGCCGCGATGAAGCCGCTGTTGGGTGGAAGGCCGCATCTCAGAACTCCACGCGTTCACGCCGGGTGGCCCATGTCAGGACAAGGACTGCCAGAATGGTGAAGAGGAACATGCAGACACCGATCGCGGTGGCATAGCCTAACTCATAGACAGGCTGGCGGAAGCCGAAGCCCATGATGAAAAGGTATATCGACGGGGTGAGCAGGTCCTGACTTGGCGTCGGGCCGCCAAAGGCAAAGGGGAACTCCATCATCTTGATCGCCTCGATCACCCAAAGGACCATGGTGATGGCGATCACGTCCCAGATCATCGGCACCGTGATCAGACGGAACATCTGGATCGGGCCGGCGCCTTCGATCCGGGCCGCCTCATACATGTCGGTCGGGATCTTGTCGGCGCCGGCCAAGATCAGGATGGTGAAGAAGCCGGTCGAGATCCAGACCAGTCCGACCAGCATCGACCAGAAGATGTTGTCGGGCGTGGTCCATGAAATGGCGGCAGCCTGCTCAAAGCCCAATGATTTGAAAAGATTGGACAACATGCCGTAGCGCGGCATGTAGATGAAGGACCAGAAGGTCGAGAGCGCCACCACCGCAATGACATTGGGCATGAAGATCAGCGCCCGGAACAGCTTTTTGCCCCAGATGCCGGAATTGATCAGGATGGTGAACAGGAAGGCCAGCGCGAAGATGGCAACCCCGCCGACCACAAGGATCAGCGCCATGTTCTTGATGCTGAGCCAGAAGATCGGGTCGGCTAACAGCTTGGCATAGTTTCCAAAACCGACCCAGCGCGGGGTCTCGCCGAAACCGGAGGTTTGGAACAGGCTAAGGTAGAAAGAGGCGAAGGCCGGCGCCATCACGAAGAACAGATACAGCAGCACGGCCGGGGCAAGGAAGGTGAACACCATCCGGCGTCGCATGAAACTCTCCTCGGGCGAAGGGGCGGCAAAGCCCGGACCGACCCTGTGGCCGGTCCGGGGATCAGATCAGCGGGCGTTACTGGGCATCCCAGTATTTCTTCGTTTCTGCCGCCATGGTGTCGACAAACGCCTGAGCCTCGATCTCGCCCATGAACATCTTGTTCTGCTGCGGTGCGAGGACGGTGGTGTAGAAGTCCGGGTAATTCACACCGACGCCGCCGTAGATATTGCTGATGGCGGTGGCATTGGTCGCGGCCTGATAGGCCTCATCCAGCATCGCCGGCCACGGCACACCGGCACGGGTGCTGCCCACGCTGCCCTGCTCGACAATGATCTTCTGCGCCTCTTCGCTGACGAGGAAGGTGAGGAAATCGACCGCTTCGTCTTTGTGTTCAGAGCTTTCCAGCGCGATCATCGACAAGAGCGCCACCTGCAGGTCGGCTTGCTGGCCCGCGCCGCCCTCGACCGCCGGGAAGTTGAAGGCGCCCCAGGGGAAATCCTCTCCCGCCGAAGAGGAAAGCTCTGCCGGCAGCCAGGATCCGTTCAAGTTGCCCATGGAATCGCCCAGAGCCACCGTTTGCTGGCCGGCCGGATACTGGAAGCCGCGCGCGTCATCCGGGATGCAACGGCCCCAAAGACTTTGCGCCATCTGTGCGGCTTCCAGCACTTCGGGCTTGCGCCAGCTTTCACCGGTCTTGTCCTCGAACGTCGTCACCAGCGCGTTCACGCCCAGCTTCCGCTCCAGCAGATACGAGAAGTAATACAGCGCGTAGGTGTCGTCATTGTCGACCACCAGCGCATATTTGTCGATCTTGCGCACCGCATCGCACAGGGCGAGCAGCTCGTCCCAGGTGGCGGGTTCCTGCCCGCCAGCCTCTGCCATCATCTCGGTGTTGTACCAGAAATTGACTGAGTTGTAGACATAGGGCACTTGATAGTGCTTGCCCTCGGAGGCGTAAATGTCAAAGACGCCAGGCAGCAGGGCTGCCCCGAAATCGGCATCGACCAGACCGTCAAGCTGCAGCGCAAGCCCCTGTTTTTGCAGCCCGCCGATCAACTGGTCGCCGTCCTGATCCATCAGGTCGACCTTTGTTCCGGCCTGAAGTGCTGCACGCAGCTTGGTCTGGTTGCCGCGACCGTTCCAGACCACGCTGAAGGTGGTGTCGGGATTCTTGGCCGTGTAGGCGTCCATGATGGCGCGCAGGGCAACGGCCTGCGGCTCCGGCTCGTTCCACATCGACCAGAAGACCAGTTCGGAAGCCCCTGCCTGCGGCGCCATCACCGCAAGCGCGCAACCCGCAAGCATGGAGGACAGGAGTGGGCGGGAAGATCGTGTCATTTCAACCCTCGCTGTTGGAGTGAGCCAGCCTTTGTGGTGGCTTTCTATGATTCGCTTCAAAAATATGTAGCGAAATTTCTATTCGGGCAACTTATTTGCGAAGCTCGTTACATGGCTTGCTGGACATCGGCCCTGATCTAGAGCGGCAGGCAGAAAAATATGTTGTAAAATTACATTCTTCAAATAACCTGTCCCGGACTGTCGACTCTGAGCGGAGACAAGGCGTGGGCGAACTCAGATTGCAAAACATAGGCAAGTCGTTCGGAACGCTTGAGGTGATCCGCGATGTCAGTCTGACCATCCGGACCGGCGAATTTCTGGTGCTGGTCGGCCCGTCTGGCTGCGGAAAATCCACCCTGCTGCGCTGCATCGCAGGGCTGGAGGCGATCACCAGCGGCACCTTGACGGTGGACGGCATCGACATCACGGATGCGGCCCCGGTAGAGCGCGGCCTTGCCATGGTGTTCCAGTCCTACGCGCTTTACCCCCATATGACCACCGCCCAGAACATCGGTTTCGGCCTGCGGATCGCCGGTGCGCCAAAGGCCGAAATCGCCACCCGGGTGGCCGAAATCGCGGCCCTTCTGAGGATCGAACACCTGTTGCCGCGCAAACCCAAGACACTGTCGGGCGGCCAGCGTCAAAGGGTGGCCATCGGACGGGCGCTTGCACGCAAGCCGCGCTTTTTCCTGTTTGACGAGCCGCTATCGAACCTTGATGCCGCCCTGCGGGCCGAGATGCGGGTGGAACTGGCCCGCCTGCACGCCCAGTTGGGCAACACCATGATCTATGTGACGCATGATCAGGTCGAGGGCATGACCCTTGCCGACCGGATCGTGGTGATGAATGCCGGCCGGATCGAGCAATGCGGTTCGCCGCTGGAACTGTTCAACCGGCCCCGCAACAAATTCGTCGCGGGATTCCTTGGCCAGCCGCCCATCAACTTTGTGCCAGCCACCGGCTGGACGCAAACCGGGTCCGAGGTGCGGCTGACGCTGCCTGGCGGCACGGTCAATGTGCAGTCCGTCACCCGGATCGCCACCGGAGAGCGGCTTGAACTGGGCATCCGACCCGAAGACATCCGCCTTGCCCACGAAGGGCTGCCGGTGACCGTCGAGGTCGTCGAACATCTTGGAAACGAGACCATTCTCCACGGTCGGCTGGGCGATGCCAGCAGTCTGACCATCCGCCTGACCGGTCAGGCCGGAGTTCAGGCCGGCGATCTTTGCCATGTCGTCCTTGACCCGCAGCGGGCAATCCTTTTCGACGCGGCGGGCGACAATGTCTCGAACCCTTGGTCCTAGGACCAGCCCCATCCATGACGCCCCGGCCTGACCACGGGGCGAAAGATTGCCGAAGGACATGCCATGGAAGCGCCGCTTCTCACGCGGATTACAGAGCAGAGAGACAGCCTGTCGCGCGCCTTCAGGCTGGTTGCGGATGTGCTGCTGGCCGATCCAGAGCGTTTCATGGCCGGTTCGGTCCAGGAGATTGCGGCGGCGGCCGGGGTCAGCCAGCCCTCGGTGGTGCGCTTCTGCCGCCACTATGGCTTCAGCGGGGTTCCGGACTTCCGCATCGCGCTGGCCATGTCGCTGGTGGCGCAGAACGCGACACGGGTCCGGCCCTTTCTTGAGCCGAGCATGGCCGACAAGGCAAATGTCAACACCGACAAGAAGCGGGCCATCGCCGAAACGGCCCTGCAGTTGATCGCAACCGACCGGGCGATCATTCTGGATTCCGGTTCCACCCTGCAGCTTTTTGCCGGCCATCTGCGCGAGGCGGCGGCGCTGACCATCCTGACCGCCGGCCTGAACATCGTCGAGACGCTTTGGGGATGCCGCCAGCATTCGGTGATCATGCCGGGTGGGGTCGTGCGCTTTGACGCCCACGCCCTGACCGGCCGGATGCTGGAACAGTCGCTGGCCAACATGCGCTTTGACACGATCTATCTTGGCGCCGACAATTTCGATGCCGAAGACGGGCTGAGCACCTTCAACGAGGACGAGGCGCATCAGGGAGCGGCGATGGTCGGGGTTGCCAAGCGCATCGTGGTGCTTGTCGATTCATCGAAGTTCCACGCGACCAGCCTTCACCGCTTTTGTGCCATCGACCGCATCGACACCGTCGTGACCGACTGGGCGGTGCCCGATGAGGTTGTCTCCACTTTGCGGGGCCATGGCGTCACCGTCATCATCGCTCCGGATCCTGCCCGAAAGGTCTGACATGCTTCCTTCCTCGAACCCGCCTGACATGCTGTCACGGTGGACCACCTATCGGGAGATCGTTGCCCAGCCACAGATCTGGCGGGACTGGGCCCGCCCGCTTGGGGACCATGCCGCCAGGATTGCCACCTGGTTCCAGCCCGACGCCTATGACCAGATCTGGCTTTGCGGGGCTGGCACCTCGGCCTTCATCGGAGAGGCGCTGGCGACGCATCTGAACCGCGCGCCGCATCCGCTGCGCTACCGTTCCATCGCAACCACCGATCTTGTGGCAAGCCCCGGCGCCTATCTGCGCCCGCAGGACAGGGTTCTGGTGATCTCGTTCGGGCGCAGCGGCGACAGCCCCGAGACCTTGGGCCTGCTTGATTTGCTGGATCAGCACATGCCCACGGCCGACCAGCTGCATTTCACCTGCAACCCGAAGGGCGCACTTGCCCAACGCAAGGCCGCCGGCTCGGGCCGCCGCGAAGTGGTGCTGCTGCCGTCTGCAACCAACGATGCCGGCTTTGCGATGACCTCCAGCTATACCACCATGCTGATCTCGGCGTTGGTCTGTCTTGATCCGCAGACCACCCCCTCTGCGGAAAGCCGTATCGCAGCGCTGGCCAGCGGCGCTACGGATGTCATTGCGGATATGCTGGCCCGGATGGATGAGGCCGACCCGTGCCCTTCGCGGGCGGTCTTTCTTGGCTCGGAGGTGCTGACCCCCTTTGCCCGCGAGGCCGCGCTGAAGGTGCTGGAACTGACCCATGGCCGCATCCCTTCATGCTGGGAAAGCGCGATGGGCTTCCGCCACGGGCCGAAAGCCATTCTTGACAGCGAAACACAGGTCTTTTCCTTCCTGTCCGGCACCGCTCAGACCCGCCGCTACGAAGAGGACGCCGCGGATGAGATCCGCCGCCAGTTCGGCGCGGCAGCCGTCATCACCCATGGACCCAAGGACAGCCGCGCGGATATCATCATCGATGGCGCGGATCAGGACATCTGGCGCGGCCTTCTCTACGTGCTCACGGCGCAACTTCTGGCGGTCTGGTGGTCGGACCGTCTGGGCTTCAACGTCGACAACCCGTTTGAAGACGGCAGCCTGTCGCGGGTGGTGTCGGGGGTAAGGCTTTACCCTTACCTGACCGGGGACGGGCTGTGATCGTCGGCATTGATCTGGGCGGCACCAAGATCGAGGCCTGCCTGTTCGACCACCGGCTGGAGCCGATGATCCGCCGCCGCACCGCGACCCCGACCAGCTCTTTCGAGGCGATGCTGGACGGGCTGGTCGACCAATACCGCTGGGCCTGCGCAGAGGCGGGGCAGCAGGGCCTGAAGCTCGGGATCGGAGTGCCGGGTACTGTCGACAGGCTGACGGGACGCCTTCTGGCCTCGAACCTGCCGAGCACCGACAAATCACTGCCGCGCGAACTGGAGCAGCGGCTGAACGTGGCCGTCGCCGCCGAGAACGACTGCAAGTGCTTTGCCTTGTCCGAGGCGAATGGCGGCGCGGGCGCGGGCGCAACGACGGTCTTCGGCCTGATCCTTGGCACCGGATGCGGTGGTGGGGTCTGTCACAGGGGCGCCTTGGTGCGCGGGCTTGCCGGCCTTCCGGGCGAGATCGGCCACCTTGGCATCCCGGTCGGTTTCGCGGGGCGGGTTCCTGTGCTGACCTGTGCCTGCGGGCGTGTGGGTTGCTATGAGACCTTGGTCTCGGGTCCGGGGTTGCAGATTCTCGGACGCTGGATGACCGGCGATGATGCCCCCGCGCCAGAGATCGCCGCCCGTGCGGCAAGCGGTGCGACCGGGGCGACCGCGGTCATGGCACTGTGGTGTGAGCTGGTTGCCGAGCTGCTTTTGACCATCCAGACCAGCATCGATCCGGACCATATCGTCCTTGGCGGCGGGCTGTCGAAGATCCCCGGCATCACCGGCCTGCTGACGGCACGGATGCAAACGACGCTGATGGAAGGTGTGCCCTTGCCGCAGCTTTCAGTGGCGCAGTTCGGCGATGCAAGCGGCGTGCGCGGCGCGGCCATGCTGCATATCCATGCCACCGGACCCGCCCTCCAGACCTAGCCATGAGGAACCCCTGAGATGACCAGCCACCCCACGCAGCCGCCCAGAGGCAATATCCTGACACCTTCGGGCTGGATGCTTGGCACCATAGCGTTTGACGGTCCAAGGATCGCAGCCCTTGATGCCGCGCCCTGTCTGCGGCCCGAAGAAAACGGGCTGCCATTGATCCTTCCCGGCTTCATCGACCTGCATATCCATGGCGGCAACGGTTCAGACTACGCTGATGGCGAGGACGGTATCCGCGCCTTCATGCGCTATCATGCCCAACAGGGAACCGTGGCCCTGACGCCCACGACCTCGACCGCCCCGATTCCGGTGATCGAGACGGCGCTGGCCGATATCGCCCGCGTCCAGAGCGGCCCCGCCAAGGATGAGCCGGTGGTTCTGGGCGCCCATCTGGAAGGTCCGTTCATCAATCCCGGCAAGCTGGGGGCGCAAAGCGATTGCACCCTGCTTCCCGACCTTGATCTGGCCGCGCGCTGGATGAAGATCTGCGGGCTGCGGATCGCCACAGTTGCGCCGGAAATGCCGGGCGGGATGGAGCTGACCTCCGCGCTTGCTGCGATGGGATGCAGGGTTCAGGTCGGCCACAGCCTTGCCTCGCCCGAACTTCTTGCAAGGGCCTTCGGCAGCGGGATGGTCGGCTTCACCCATCTCTTCAACGGCATGTCGGGGGCGCATCACCGCGATGCCGGCGTCGGGGCCTTTGCGCTGGCCCATGGGGACTATGCCGAACTGATCTCGGACATGATCCATGTCGATCGCACCATGATGCTGGCGGCCATCCGGGCCATCCCCCGGCTTTTCGCGATCACCGATGCCACGGCCGCGGCAGGGCTGCCCGACGGCCGCTATGCCAGCAGCGATGATCAGGCGGTCATCAAGACCGGGCTGACGGTGATGACCGAAGACGGGCGCTCGCTTGCCGGAAGTGCCATCACCATGCTGGATGCCTATCGCAATCTTGTCTCTCTCGGTCTGTCTCCCGCCCGCGCCTCCGAACTGTGTTCAACCCGTCAGGCAGACTATCTGGGGCTGGAGGATCTTGGCCGGCTGACCCCTGGCCGCAGCGCAAGCCTTGTTGTCCTGAACCAGCGGGATCTGTCGATACAAGAGGTCTGGATGCGCGGCGTGAAAATCCGCTGAAGGCCGCGGGTCACGGGTGCCGAAGGGCCTGGTCGTGACTGACATGCTTAGATCATACGGCGCTGCGCTGAAGGACCTTGGGCGCGGCGACGATCTGGAGATGGGCCGCTGGCTCAACAATCGAGCGGAGAACTCGCAGCTGCCGTTCCGACGAAGCGAGCAGGTTGCGGTTCCGCCGCATGCACACTTTGCAGAAGTTCGCTTCATTGCATACCTCAGTCCACAACCACTTTCCAACGGAGCGCCACCTCCATCGTGACACCTACAAGCAGACCCGCGCCGCCGCTTTCGCCGAGTGGCGCGGGCTTCTCGCGGCCTGAGCGGCAGGTGGGGTAGGGGCAACGGAGACTGGTTCGCATTCGTCTGACAGAGCCCACCAAGGAGGCCCTTGCGGTCGCGAAGGCGCGAGGGGCGAGGCTGGGGAATCCGAACGGCGCGGCCAGCCTGCGACGGGCCGGCAAGGGCGGAGCCGCCCTGCGCGCTAACGTCACCGCCAATACCAACAGCTTCGCCCGTGACCTTGCCCCCCGCTTCGCGGATAGCCGGGGCCGGCGGGCACGGCTCCCTCCGCGCCATCGCCGCCGAGCTCACGGCGCTCGGCATCAGGACATGGCGCGGGGCAAGTGGGGTGTGGCAACGTGAAGGCGGTGATGGAAAGGATTGCCAGTCTGGAAGTGCTGTAGGGTGTGTGAGCGCTGGTCGGCGACAACGGTTAGAACGTGGTCCGCGCAGGCCTATCCTCCGAGGCCGCTCGCAGGGGACTTGCAAGGTTCCGTTGACGCATGCGCAGCGGCCATTCATCTTCTGAAAGCTACGAAGCCAGCACTGGCTGACTTGAGTGAGCCATGAGGCCATTCTGATCTGGAGCTTTCTGTTTCCAGGTGTCGCTGTTCGGATTGCCCCGCACGAGCGTCACGTCCGGCAGACGGCGGCCTGAATCGCTCCAGTTCAGGCTGCTGCAGGCTATCGACGCTGCAGGGCAGGTTAATGTCGCACGGCAGAGGGGCTCCGTAGGGGACATTCATTGTTCGGTCGCGCAGGGCAGGGGCTATGGCCCCACACTATGCGCCACGGACGTCGGATACAGGAAAACCGCCCACACGCCCCTTGCAACGCGGTCCAGCGGCGGTATGACTTCCGGAGCCAATCACAGGATCATGTCATGTCCATCATTCTCGACCCGGCCCCGCCGGGCAGTGCCGTCACGGAAACCGCGGAAGTGATCGTCCTGGTCAAGGCCGGACAGGCCGGCTTCGGCCCCGAGGCGCTGGCGTTGGACGCCAGGACGGGCGGCGCGATCTCGCGGGCGATGCAGGCTCCGCGCTGCAAGGGCAAGGCGGGGGAATGCATCGACCTGCTTGCACCCGTTGGCTTGAACGCGCGGCGGGTGGTGGTGCTGGAACTGGGCGAGGCCGGGGTGCTGACCACGCTGGAGGCGACCCGCGCCGGGGCGGCGCTGGCCCGGCATCTGGAGGCCGAGGAAGAAACCGTCGCGGCACTGGTCTTCGAGGCCCCGGCGGGAGCTGCTCTGCCCGCCGAGGATATCCTCGCCCGCGTCCTGCTGGGGATGCGGCTGCGCAACTACCGGTTCCCGATGATGGCGAAGTCGGAGACCGCGCCCGACCTGCGGCTGACGTTGGCCGCCGCCGACGGCCCGGCGCTGGCCCGCAGCGCGGCGCTGGCCGAGGGGGTGGCGCTGGCCCGCACGCTGGTCAACCTGCCGGCCAGCCACCTGAACCCGGACAATTTCGCCGACCACCTTGCGCCGCTGGCCGAGGCCGGGATCGGCATCGAGGTGCTGGAGAAAGCCGATCTGGAGCGGCTGGGCATGGGGGCGGTGCTGGCGGTCGGCAATGGCTCGGCCCGGGCGCCGCGGGTGATCGTGCTCCGCTACCAGGGCGCGGAAGGAAAGCCGCTGGCGCTGGTCGGCAAGGGCATGTGCTTCGACGCGGGCGGACTGTGCATCAAGTCCGGGCCACAGATGTTCACCATGAAAGGCGACATGGGCGGTGCGGCGGCGGTGATCGGCACTATGCTGGCGCTGGCCCGGCAGAAGGCGAAGGTCCATGTCGTCGGTGTCCTCGGCGTGGCCGAGAACATGCTGTCGGGCAATTCCTACAAACCGGGCGACGTCGTGACCACGATGTCGGGCCGCATGGTCGAGGTCTTCGACACAGACTGCGAGGGGCGGATGGTGCTGGCCGACATCCTGCACTACGCCGCGACGCGGTTCGAGCCGGCGGCGATGGTCGATCTGGCGACGTTGACCTATTCGGTGATGCGCGGCCTCGGCCATGTCTTCGCCGGGCTGTTCGCCACCCATGATGAGCTTGCCAACGGCCTGCTGGCGGCTGGCGAGGCGACGGGCGAGCGGTTCTGGCGGATGCCCTTGGACCATGCCTATGACGAGGGACTGCGGTCGCCCATCGCCGACCTGCGCCAACATGCCCGGGATCTGGAGGACGGCGACTGCGCCTTCGCCGCGGCCTTCCTGCGCAACTTCACCGAGGGGCGGCCGTGGGTCCACCTCGACATCGCCGGGAAGGAGATCGTTGACGAGGACCGGCTGCACGCCCGGCCGGGCGGCGCGGGCTTCGGGGTGCAGTTGCTGGAGGAATGGATCACCTCGGGCGCGGCGACGCGCTTCGCAGGGTAAGGCTGGAAGGGCGGCCAACCGGCCGCCCTTTTCCTTCAACCCTCGATCATCACCAGATGGCCGGGGGCGACTTCCTCATACCGCCGCACGGGCGGCGCATAGTCCAGCGGGCGGATCGGGGTGCGCAACTCGGTCACCGCCAGGTTGCGCCGCAGGTGGCGTCGGGCCGGGTCGGGCACCGTCACTGCGCCGATCAGCTGGCGGGTATAGGCGTGGCGCGGGCGCTCCAGGATTTCGGCCCGTGGCCCGATCTCGACGATCTCGCCCATATACATCACGGCGATGCGGTGGCTGATGCGCTCGACCACCGCGATGTCGTGGCTGATGAACAGGAAAGCGATGCCCATCCGGTCCTGGATGTCGAGAAGCAGGTTCACCACCTGCGCCTTGACCGACACGTCCAGCGCCGAGACGGATTCGTCGGCGATGATCAGCCTTGGGTCCAGCATCAGCGCCCGGGCGATGCAGACCCTTTGCCTCTGCCCGCCCGAGAATTCATGCGGGTAGCGTTCCAGCATGGCGGCGGTCAGTCCGACCTGATCCATCAGCCTGGCGGCCTTGGCGCGGCCCTCGGCCGCCGTTCCCATGCCGTGTTCAAGGAAGGGCTCGACCAGCGCGTCGCCCACGGTCATCCGCGGGTTCATGCTGGCCAACGGGTCCTGTGGGATCATCTGGATCTCACGCCGCTTGCGCCGCATCGCCTCGGCCCCCAAGCCGAAGAGGTCGTCGTCCCCCAGTCGGACGCTGCCGGTGGAACGGTCGTTCAGCCGGATGATCGACCTCCCCGTGGTGGACTTGCCGCAACCGGATTCGCCCACCAGTGAAAGCGTCTCGCCGGGGAAGATGCGGAAGGAGACGTTCTCTACCGCATGGACCCGGGCAACGCGGCGGTTCAGCATCCCGCCGCGCACGTCGAAGCGGGTCACCAGGTCGCGCACGTCGAGGATTGGCGCGGTCAGGTCCGGCTTGCTGCGCAGCGGCAGGGCTTCCCCGGCGACGCCGGTCTTCATGTCCACCACCGGGAAACGCAACGGCGCCGGCTCGCCCTTCATGCTGCCGAGGACAGGCACGCTGGCCAGCAGCGCCCGGGTATAGGGCTGCTGCGGATCTGCGAAGATCGCCGCCGTCGGTCCCTGCTCGACGGATCGGCCGCGCAGCATCACCACGGTGCGGTCGGCCATCTCGGCCACCACGCCCATGTCGTGGGTGATGAACAGCATCGCCATGCCAAATTCGGCCTGCAGATCCTTCAGCAGGTCGAGAATTTCTCCTTGCACCGTCACGTCCAGCGCCGTGGTCGGCTCGTCGGCGATCAGCAGCTTCGGGCGCGAGGCCAGCGCCATGGCGATCATCACCCGCTGCCGCATCCCGCCCGAGAAGGCATGGGGGTAGTCGTCGATCCGCTTGGCCGCGTTGGGGATGCGCACCCGCTCCAGCAAAGCGATGGCTTGCCGCCGCGCCTCGGCCTTCGGCATGTCGCGGTGACTGGTCAGCGCCTCCATGATCTGGTCGCCCACCCGGTAGATCGGGTGCAGGCTGGTCATCGGCTCCTGGAAGATCATCGCCGCCGCCTGGCCGCGGATGTGGCGGATCATTCCCGCCTCGTCCAGCTTCAGCACGTCGTGGCCGTCCAGCAGGATCGAGCCTTCCAGCCGGCTAGTCGCCGGGTCCAGCAGACCCAGCACGGACAGTGAGGTCACGCTTTTCCCCGAGCCGGATTCGCCCACCAGCGCCACGGTCTCGCCCGGGGCGACATCGAAGGACAGGCCCTCGATCACCCGGGTCCAACTGTTGCGCGCGCCAAGGAACGAGACCGACAGGTCGCGGATCGACAGGATCGGCCTGGTGCCGACCGCAGCGGCAGGGGTCAGGGTTGCGAGGTCGGTCATGCGCGTCTCATCCGCGGGTCGATCAGCAGGCAAAGGAGGTCCACCACCGCATTGGCGACGACCACGAAGAAGCTGGCGTAAAGCACCGTCGCCATGATCATCGGCAGGTCCAGCACCTTCAGCGCCTGATAGGTCAGCCGCCCGACACCGTTGATGCCGAAGACCACCTCGGTCAGCACCGCGGCCCCGCCCACCAGCACGCCGAAATCCATGCCGAACATGATGACGATGGGAATGATCGCGCTGCGGGTGGCGTGTTTCAGCAGCACCTTGCGCCCGGTCAGGCCCTTGGCGCGGGCGGTGCGGATGAAGTCTTCCTGATAGGTCTCGATGATGCCGGTGCGCAGCATCCTTCCATAGAGGCCGATGTACAGGAAGGCCAGCGTCAGCCAGGGGAAGACCATCGACCGGAACCACAGCCCCGGGTCTTGCGAGAACGGCGTGTAGCCAAGGGCGGGCACCCAGGAGAAGGCCCAGGTGTCGTGCAGCCGGTTCTGGGTGATCAGGTTCACCATCTCGCCCACCCAGAACACCGGCATGGCGACGGCCATCATGGATATGCCCATCAACAGCTTGTCAGGCCATCGCCCGCGCCAGGCGGCGGCGGTGATGCCGGTGAGTATCCCGCCCAGCATCCACAGCACCGCGGCCCCGGAAACCAGCGACAGCGTGGCGGGGGCTGCGGCGGCCACCGCCGGCACGATCTGCTGGCCGCGGTTAGCGAAGGAGGTCAGGTCGCGCGTGATGAACAGGCGCTTCATCATCAGCCCGTATTGGACATAGAGCGGCCGGTCGAGGCCGAAGTCCTTGCGCACCGCCTCGATGGTTTCCTGCGCGGCGTTCTTGCCAGCGATGCGTGCGGCTGGGTCAGAGGAGGGGGTGGCGAAGAAGATCAGGAAGGTGATGACGGAGATGCCGAACATCACCACCACCATGCGCAGAAGGCGCGAAAGGATGGCTGCCAGCATCTCAGCGCCCCCGTGCCGATTTCGGGTCCAGCACGTCGCGCAGCACGTCGCCGAACAGGTTCAGAAGCAGCACCGTAACCATGATCGCCAGGCCCGGCGCCAAGGACACCATCGGGCGCGAGTAGAGCAGCGTCTGGCCGTCCTGCAGGATGGTGCCCCAACTGGCGTTCGGCGGCTGCACGCCCACCGATAGGAAGGACAGCGAGCTTTCGGTGACGATGTTCAGCGCCATCAGCATCGGCGCGAAGACGATCAGCGTGGTCGAGACATTCGGCAGGATATGCCGCCACAGGATGCGCCCGGGCCGGATTCCCAGACCGCGGGCGGCCATGACAAATTCGCTCTGGTTCAGCGCCAGCACCCGGCCGCGGATCGGGCGGGCGACATAGGGCACATAGACCAGGCCGATGATCAGGATGGGCACGATCAGGCTGCCCGAGGATATCTCGAACGGCCCGAAGGCATAGCTCTTGCCGATCATCACGATGGAAAGCGAGATCGCCAGAAGATAGACCGGGAAGGCCCAGATCATATCGATCAGGTTGGACAACACGCCATCGACCGCCCCGCCCAGATAGCCCGCGGCGATGCCGACGATGGCCGCGATCAGCAGGCAGAGCACGGTCGAGGCCCCGGCGATCAGCAGCGAGTTCTGCCCGCCATACAGCAGCCGAGCCGCCACATCGCGGCCCTGCCCATCGGCGCCCAGCATGTATTGCGGCCCCCAGGTCGGCCCGATCGGCGTTACGCCAAGGCCGAGGCCCTCGGTCGATTGCTGCATCACCGGGACCGGCTTGCCGTCGATCTTAATCTTGGCCGACAGGCCGGAACGGAACGGATCGGTGCCCGCGACATGTTTCGCATAGACCGGGGCCAGCAGCGTGGCGATCACGATCAGCACCAGAAGCGCAGCAGAGATCATCGCCGTGGGGCTTCCCAGCAACCCCTGGAGGACACGCCTCCAGGGGCCGCGGCGCGACCAGACCTTCTCCCCGGCCGAAGGGTCGGCCGGGGGCAGGGCGGTCTCCTGTTCAGGGGATGCGCCCATCACTGGACCCAGGAATTCCCGACAAGCCAGTGGAACTGGCTGGAGAATTCATAGTTGCCCATCCGTGTGGAGATCAGGTCCACGTCCTTCGGCGTGAACAGCGGGATCGCCGGGGCCAGCTTCATCATGTCGTAGTCGATGTTGCCCCATTCGGTCAGCGCCGCCTCCGGGTCGGTCCCGGCCAGCGCCATCGCGGCCTTCATCCGGTCGTCCAGCCCCTTGTCGCAGATCCCCGACATGTTCACCGAGCTGTCAGAGCCCGGGGTGAAGCTGTCGCAGCCGAACAGCACGTTCAGGAAGTTCGAGGCCGCGGGGTAGTCCTGATACCACTGCGTCACCGAAATCTGCACATTGTTGTTGGTGTTCTGGATATAGGTGAACTGGATGTCGCCCGAGATCGACTGCACGGTGGCGTCATAGCCCAGTTCGGTCAGCACGGTCTGCAGATAGGTGCCAACCGCACGGCCTGTCGACGTGTCGTCGGCGACGACCGTGACCTTCTGGCCCTTCGTGCCCGATTCCTCGACCAGCGCATGGGCCTTCTCCATGTCCGGCGCACTCCAGAACTCGCCGGGATCGGCGGTGTAGTCGCAACGGTCGGCATGGCCGGGCATGTCCGGCGGCAGGATGGTGCAGACCGGAGAGGCCAGCGCCGGGCCGCCGAAGACCGACACCAGTGCATCGCGGTCGACGGCATAGTTCATCGCCTGCCGCGCCTGCAGGCTGTCGAACGGCGGGATGTTGACGTTCAGTGGCGCATACCACCAGGCCACCAGTGGCGAGACGCGAAGCTGGTCGGGGTTCGACACACTCAGCTCGGCCAAACGGTCCGAGGGGACGGGTTCATACATCCAGTCGGCCTGACCGTTCAGGATGGCGTTGACCGCCGCCTCCTCGGTGCCGCCGAAGGTGTATTCGATCCGGTCGGGATAGCCCTTCGGCTGGGCGTCCTTGCTCCACTCCTTGAAATGCGGGTTGCGCACCATGATCAGCGAGGCGTTCGGGTCGTAGCTTTCGAACATGTAGGTGCCGGTGCCGGGGATCGGCTGGTTGCCGGCGTCCTTCATGACCGTGTCGGCGGGCATGATCACCGCATGCGGCACGGCCAGCTTGAACAGGAACTCCGCATCCGGCGCCACCAGGTTGATGGTGATTGTGTTGGTCGCGGCATCGCCGATCACGCCGCCTTCCAGGGTGCAGGTCTCGGCCTCGGCCAGGCATTTGTCGGCGCCGACGATGCCGGAGTAGAAGCTGCCCGAGGTCGGGCTGGAAACCTTGAAGATGCGCTGGAACGAGGCCACCACGTCATCGACCGTCAGGTCCTTGCCGTTCGAGAACTTGATGCCCTGCCGCAGCTTGAAGGTATAGGTCTTGCCGTCGTTCGTCACCTCGGGCATCGCCTCGGCCAGATCCGGCACCACATCGGCGCTTTCCGGGCCGCCCACCTTCTTGAAGGCCATCAGCCCGTCATGGGTGTAGATGAACAGCGGCCAGTAGCGCGCGGTATAGTTGATATGCGGGTCCAATGTGCCTTCGGACGAAACCCCCAGAAGCTTCATCGTGCCGCCGTAATGCGCATCGTCCTGTGCCATCGCGGGGAAGGCCGCGCCGATGGCCAGCGCGGCGACGCCGCCCAGGAAACGGCCCTTCAGCCGCGCCCTGATGGATCTGATCTCACTCATATTATGTCTCCCTTCTGGTGCCATGGCGGCCACACAGCCGCCGGATTTCTTTCCCCTGGAACAGATGCGAGGGGCGCGCGGGAAAAGGATCAGCCGGTGCTTTGTTCCACATCGCACCGGGCCAGGAAGTCCCCGACCACTTTCATGCAGTCGTCGAATTCCTCGACATGTGGCATATGACTGGAATTCGGAAAGACATGCCAGCGCACATCCGGGATACCATCGGCGAAAGGCTGCACCGTCGCCGGGGTCGCCTCGTCAAACGCACCCGAAATCAGCAGGGTCGGCACCTCGATCAGGTGAACCCGGTTCACCACGCTCCAATCGGCCAAGGTGCCGGTGATGTGGAATTCGTTCGGGCCGATCATCAGGTTGTAGACGTGGGAATCCGCCTCCATCGCCGCATTGGTACGCTTCACCGCATCGGGCAGCGGGTCCAGCCGGCAGACGTGGCGGGCGTTGAAGGCCTTGGTCGCCCTGGCATAGTCGGGGTGATCGGTGGTGCCGGCGGCCTCGTGCCGCGACAGCACCTCCTTCACCTCCTCGGGAAGGGCGTCGCGCAGGCGGCCGGTCTCTTCGATCCAGACCGGCATCGAGGCCGGACTGTCCGCCAGCACCAGCGCCTTCAGCCCTGCGGGCCGGGTGATGGCGAATTCCGCCCCCAGCATCCCGCCCCAGGACTGGCCCAGCAGGTAGTAGCCCCGTCCCAGGCCCAGGTGGGCGATCAGATTGGTCAGCTCGTCCAGGAACAGGTCCACCGTCCAGAACTCCGCCCCTTTCTCCGGCAGGCGGGTGGACCGGCCATTGCCGATCTGGTCGTAATGGATCACCGCCCGGCCCGCCCCCGCCAGCGCGGCGAAGCTCTCCACATAGTCATGGGTGCAGCCCGGCCCGCCATGGGCGACGATCAGCGGCGTCAGGCCAGAGGTCAGGTCGCCCGTCACTCGATACCAGGTTTCGTAATCGCGGAACGGGGCCTTGCCTTCGGTGACCTGCATGGAAGTGTCCTGTCTGCCCGGCTCAGGCCAGGCGGGTGAAGTCGAGGCCGCGGGCCAGCCAGCAGCCGAGGGTCAGGCCGATCACCGCGCCGCCGGCATCGCGGCGGACCCGCAGCGTCCAGTCGCCCGGCGCGGGGGCGTCCATCGACCGGCGGGTGCGCAGCAGCCAGACATCCGGCCCGGCGGGAAGCACCGGCTCCATCCGCCCCTGACCCAGCCGGCCGGTGAACAGCGCGAAGACCGCACCGTCGCGCGCCTCCAGCCGCAGGGTGCCGCCGGTCTCGCCGCAGCGGTACTCCCCGGCGAGGACCCCGCCATCGGCGGTTTCCATCACCGGCAGCGGCTGTAGCAAGGTGTCGAGGTTGTCGCGCCGCCGCTGCATCCGCAAGCCGTCGCCCTGCCATTCGACCCGGATCTCCTCGGAGGCGAGGACGCCCGGCCCCTGCTGGCGCAGCACCTCGGGGCCGGTGGCGAAATGCAGCTTCACACCCTCGGCTTCCGGCTCCAGCCGGGCGATCAGGCCCGTCGTGGGGCAAAGCCATTGCCCCTCCCACCCCGGCTCCGGCGGCTGCCACGCGGGCTCGGGCTGGCCGAGTGCCGCGCGCATCAGGAAGGCGGCGGCGTCATGGGCGCTGGCTTCGTGGTTGAACATCACCACCACCGAGACCCGGGCCGCGGCCGCATGCATCCGCTGCGCCCGGAAGCCACGCAGCGCGCCGCCGTGGCCCGTGACGGCGACGCCGCCCACCGCCTCATGCGACAGGCCGAAGCCATACAGCGCGGGGGTCCCGTCGGCGAAGGTCACCGGCGCCGACAGCCGGCGGTAAATCCCGGCCGGGTCGTCGCGGGTGGCGTCGATCCAGGCCTCGTAGGCCAGCATGTCGTCCAGCGAGGCTGAAATCCCGGCATCACCGACCCAGTAGATGCCGTTGTCGGCGGGGAAATAGCCGGTGGCCTCGTTGCCCTCGTAGCCGGTGACACCATCCTCGGGGTGGCGGGTGTCGGCGGTCAGCACCGCCGTCCGCATGCCCGCGGGCCCCCAGATGTGCCGTTGGTAGAGGTCCGCCAGCTCCTGTCCGGTGGCCTTGCGGATCAGCTCGGGCAGCAGGCGGTAGTTAGCGTTGCAATAGGAATAGCCCATGCCCGGGGCGAAATGGCCGCTGCGGGTGGCGGCGATCATCGGCAGCGCATGTCCGGGGCCGAACGTCTGCTCGGCCTTTGCGCCCTCGACCACCGTCATCGCCCAGTAGTCGCGCAGGCCCGACTGGTTGTGGCACATCCGCCGGACCGGGGGCAGCGGCTCCAGCGCCGGCAGGAAGCCCGGCAACAGCGGGTCCAGCGCCTCCGGCTCCCCCACTTCGGCCAGCAGGGCACCGCAGGTGAACTGCTTCGAGATCGAGCAGATCGGCAGCCGGGTCTGCCGCGTCATCGGCCGATGGCTCTCCAGCCCGGCATAGCCCCAGGCCCGCGCGGCGACCTCCCTGCCGTCGCGCAGCACCACGACGACGCCACCCGGCCCCGGGAAGCGCCGGGGCAGCAGGTCAAGGGCAAGGTCCAGGGTAAGGGGATTCCGGTCAGCCATGTCCGGGGCATTTTCGCCGGAAATCGGGCAAGCGCAAGGGGCCGAGAGGGCAATCAGGACCGGTTCTGACGAAGAGGCCGCGCTCGAGTGGATCGAGGTCGCGAACATGATCCGCAAAGGACAGATGACGCCCGGGCTCTGTCCGTTAGCTCAGTTTGCAGCGCTGGCAAGGGAAACAACGGCATCAAAGCTGTCAGGTGGGCCACAGTCCAAGCTTGCGACAGAACCCGTCTCTACTCTCGGGCCTGTCTTGTTGTCAGATTAAGACGGCGCGGACATGCGTGTGAACATCACGCTTCCCCTTGTTACGCGCGGTCGAACAGCCAAGAAGCGAACCGGTTCTGCATAGTCAATCGTTTATTGTATGCTTACACTATAAAAACGAATCAAGGTGCTGACATCCGGCACCCCGGGCGGAGGTGCCATGCCCAAGGTCGGAATGGAGCCGGTGCGCAGGCGCCAGATCATCGCGGCGACGATGGCCTGCATCCATGAGGAGGGCATTGCCAAGGCCAGCTTCGGCCGCATCGCCCGCAAGGCTGGCGTGGCCCCGGCGCTGATCCAGCACTATTTCGAGGACAAGGAGACGCTGCTGCTGGAAACCTTCCGCAGCATCTACCGCGAGTTCACCTCGGGCATCCGGCGGCGGCTGGCGCTGGCGCGCACCCCTGAAGAGAAGGTGACGGCGCTGATGGAGGCGCAGATCGCGCCTTCGGTGCTGACGCCCGAGGCGGTGAACAGCTGGTTGGCGATCTATGCGCTGATCCGCGAATTTCCGCTGTTGCAGCGGATCGAACATGCCTACGACCGCCGCTTCATCTCGAACCTGTCGCATGCGCTGCGCGACATGGGCCTCTCGGCGGAGGAGGCGCGCGAGGTTGCGGAGGAGCTGGCGATCTTCATCGACGGGCTGTGGCAGAACGCCGCCAACCCGGTGACCTTCACCCCCGAACGGTCGCGCGACCTGCTCTACCGCGTGCTGCACCGCCGGCTGCCCGGCCACAGTTTCACCCCGCCCGAGGACGAGACCCCGCGGCGCGAGGCCGAGGATGCCCGCCTCGGCCCCGAGGCGCGGCAGTTCCTGCGCGACAACCTGCCGGTCGGGGCGATGAGCGTCTCGGCCGCCAGCCTGCCGGCCTTCCGCGACAACTACCTGCGGCTCAGCCGCCCCGAGGGTCGCGCCGCCGCGCGCGACCATGCCGTGGCGCTGACCCGAATGTCGGTGGGCGGGGTGGACAGCCTGGTCATCCGGCCGAAGGAAGGGCTGCGGCCGGGCGCGCAGCGGGTCTTCTACCTGTTCGGCGGCGGCTACATCAGCGGCGAGCCCGAGGCCGACCTGCCGATCTCGGCCGCGCTGGCCGCCCGGCTGGGCGCGCGGATCACCTCGCCCGCCTACCGGCTGGCGCCGGAACATCCCTGGCCCGCCGCGCCGCAGGATGCGCTGGCGGCCTATCGCGCCTTCGTCGCCGATGCCGGGGCGCCCTTCGCGGTGGTGGGCGAATCCGCTGGTGGCGGGCTGGCGATGGCGATGCTGCAGGCGGCGCGGCGCGAGGGGCTGGCGATGCCCGCCGCCATGGCGCTGCTGTCGCCTTGGGTCGATGCTGGGCAGGGCCTGCCCTGCGCCAACGACGGCTGGGATCCGACGGTGTCCCGCCGCCACCTGGCCGACGCCGCGCGGCTTTACGCCGGGGCCGAGGCGACGGCGCGCAATCCTTCGGTCTCGCCGCTCCACGGCTCGATGGAGGGGATGCCGCCGGCGCTGATCATCACCGGCAGCCGCGACCTCCTGCGCGAACAGGCCCATGCCCTGGCCGCGGCGCTGGAGCGGGCGGGCACCCCAGTCGTGCTGCGCGACTGGCCCGGACTCTGGCATGTCTTTGAATTCTATCGCGTCCTGCCCGAAGCTGCCGCCTCGCTGGACGAGATCGCCGCCTTCCTGCGCAGCCACCTTTCCCCGGAGACCCACCCATGAAAGCCGCCATCTTCCACGGCCCGCACCGGCCGCTGACCCTCGGCGAGGTGCAGGTCGCCAACCCCGGCCCGCGCGAGGTGCTGGTGCGGACCATGGCGGCGGGCCTGTGCCATTCCGACCTGCATTTCATCGACGGCACCTATGCGCTGGAGGCCCCCGCAGTGCTGGGGCACGAGGTTGCGGGCATCGTCGAGAAGGTGGGCGAGGGAGTGATCGGGCTGCGGCCCGGCGATCACGTCATCGGCTGTCTCTCGGTCTTCTGCGGCCATTGCGGCCATTGCACCAGCGGCCGGCCCTACAGCTGCGACCACCAGCACGAGACCCGGCGCGGACCGCAAGAGCCGCCGCGGCTGTCGCAAGCCGGCGCCCCGGTCGGGCAGTTCTACGAGCTGTCGGCCTTCGCCGAGATGATGCTGGTCCACGAACACGCGCTGGTGAAGATCCGCCCCGACATGCCCTTCGACCGCGCCGCGCTGATCGGCTGCGCGGTGACCACAGGCATGGGCGCGGTGATCAACACGGCAAGGGTCGAGGTCGGCGCCACCGTGGCGGTGATCGGCTGCGGCGGCATCGGGTTGTCGGCGATCAACGGCGCCGCCATCGCCGGGGCGGGGCGGATCATCGCCGTGGACATCAACACCGGCAAGCTCGCGCTGGCCCGCGACTTCGGCGCCACCGACACCGTCGACGCCTCGGCCTGCGATCCGGTAGAGGCGATCCACGACCTCACGGGGGGCGGGGTGCAGTATTCCTTCGAGGCGCTCGGCCTGAAGCGCACCTCGGAACAGGCCTTCGAGATGCTGGCGCCCTCGGGCATCGCCACGATCATCGGCATGGTGCCCGTGGGCCAGCGGCTGGAGATCGACCCGGTGTCGCTGCTCTACGATCGCCGGTTGCAGGGGTCGAACATGGGGTCGAACCGCTTCCGGGTCGACATGCCGCGCTATGTCGACTTTTACCTCTCCGGTCGGCTGCATCTGGACCGGATGATCTCGCGCCGCCTGCCGCTGTCCGCCATCAACGAGGGCTTCGACGACCTGCGCGCCGGCCGGGTTGCACGCTCCATCATCACCTTCGATCCATGACTGCTGCCACAACCAACAGGGAAAAAACCATGAAGACGCTTGCTGCCACCAGCCTGATCGCCTGCCTTGCCGCCAGCACCGCCCTTGCCGATGCCGAAAGCTGCAAGACCGTCCACCTGGCCAACCTAGGCTGGACCGATATCCTGCTGACCGACGCCACCGCCGAGGTGATCCTGAACGCGCTCGGCTACGAGGCCAGCGACACACTGCTTGGTCTCGGTATCGCCTATACCTCGCTGCAGGAGGGGAACATGGATGTGTTCCAGGGCAACTGGCGCCCGGTGCAGGACGAGAACTTCAAGGAGTTCTTCGACAAGGGCTGGGTCGAGGTGCTGGGCAAGAACCTGGAAGGGGCGAAGTTCACCCTGGCGGTGCCGGCCTATGTCGCCGAGGGCGGGATCGCGACCTTCGCCGACGTGGCCGCCAACCACGAGATGTTCGAGGGCAAGATCTACGGCATCGAGCCGGGGTCGAACGACTACCTGCTGGATATGGTGGCGCAGGGGCTTTACGGTTTCGATGCCAGCTGGGAGGTGGTGGAGACCAGCGAGACCGGGATGCTGTCGCAGGTCGAACGCGCGGTGTCGCGCAACGAGCCGATCGTCTTCCTCGGCTGGGAGCCGCATCCGATGAACATCGACTACAAGATCGCCTATCTCGGCGGCGGCGACGAGGTGTTCGGCGCGGATTACGGCGGCGCCACGGTCTATACGATCTCGCGCCCCGGCTTCGCGGCGGAGTGTCCGAATGCGGCGAAGCTGTTCTCGCAGTTGGCCTATACGCTGGACTACGAGAACTACGGGATGCGCCGCATCCTGGCCGACGGGCTGGAGCCACAGGAGGCCGCCCGCGCACAGCTGGCCGAGATGCCGCAACTGCTGGAGGGCTGGCTGGCGGGCGTGACTACCTTGGACGGTCAGGAGGGGCTGCCGGTGGTGAAGGCGGCGCTGGGGATCGAATAGCCGCTGCATCGTCTCCAGATCATACTACGACGCCAAACTAAGCTCCCACGACAGGCAGCTTATGAGGCCAGCCGGAGGTCGCAGCTTGCCCGTCGGGTAAGCCAGTGGGCACCGCTCTGCTTCCGGGCGCAGATTGCCTCACGGGCATGCTTCCCCCTCGCCGATGGTTCCGATAAAGCCTGCGCTCCACGCAGGATCGCTATTGGTACCGAATTGCCCGACTACGACGAGGCGAGCTCCCGCGCCGCCTTCCGGCACTTTCTGGCGGGGGGGTCGGTGATGGAACCCGGAGATTGCCGCAGTCGCTGCATCCTGGTGGTGGGGGATATAGACGATTCCCGGCTGACCGCCCTGCCACTCCGCAAAGTCGAGGTTTTCCTGCACGAACGAGTGCGAAATCGGCTACGACCGCGCTGCTTGTGGAACCGGGGGAGACGGAAGATCATCGTCTGGCGGTGACGCTCTACATCCATGCCCCCGCTGCCACCCCGCCTAGGGCTTCTGGAGATCAGCACGCCGTCAATCATCGGACTAGCGTTCAGTGAAAAGCCACCGTAACAAGGTTGGACAGAAAAACGGCTCGTAACTGCGCGCGGTGTCACAGCTTTGTCTCGAGCGCTGGTTACATGGGGCCGGTCAACAATGGAGGTTACCAACATGACGACCAAAACCGCGCTGGCAAGGACCGCGAGCCTTGTCGCAGTGCTGTGGGCTTCGACTGCCTCTGCGCAGTCCCTGGAAGAGATGGAGACTGCCGCAAAGGCAGAGGGGACGCTGAGCACCATCGCGCTTCCGCACGACTGGTGCGGCTATGGCGATGTGATCGCGGGCTTCAAGGCCAAGTATCCCGAAATCAAAGTCAACGAACTGAACCCCGATGCGGGTTCGGCCGACGAGGTCGAGGCGATCAAGGCCAACAAGGACAACAAGGGCCCGCAAGCGCCCGACGTGATCGACGTGGGCCTCGCCTACGGCCCGCAGGCCAAGGCCGACGGGCTGACCCAGGCGCACAAGGTCGCGACCTGGGACGAGATTCCCGAGGGCATCAAGGACCCGGATGGCCACTGGTATGCCGACTACTACGGCGTGATGGCCTTCCTGGTGAACAAGGACCTGGTGCAGAATGTGCCGCAGGACTGGGCTGACCTTCTGAAGCCGGAATATGCCGGGCAGGTGGCGCTGGCGGGCGACCCGCGCGCGTCGAACCAGGCGATCCTGGCGGTTCTGGCCGCGGGCATGTCCACCGGGGCGGCATCGGGCGAGGCGGCCGGCAAGGCCGGGCTCGACTTCTTCAAGCAGCTGAATGATGCGGGCAACTTCGTTCCGGTGATCGGCAAGGCCGGTACGCTGGCGCAGGGCACCACGCCGATCGTCATCATGTGGGACTACAACGCGCTTGCCGCACGCGACACGCTGGCCGGCAACCCGCCGGTCGAGGTCGTGGTGCCGAAGTCGGGCGTCCTGGCCGGGGTCTATGTGCAGGCGATCAGCGCCTATGCGCCGCAGCCGAACGCGGCGAAGCTGTGGATGGAGTATCTCTACAGCGACGAAGGTCAGCTTGGCTGGCTGAAGGGCTACTGCCACCCGGCGCGCTTCAACGCGATGGCCGCTGCCGGCAAGATCCCGCAGGACCTGCTGGATGCGCTGCCGCCGGCCGCCGCCTACGAAGCCGCCTATTTCCCGACGCTGGAAGAGGTGGACGCGAACAAGGCCGCCGTCACCGGTGGCTGGGATTCGGTCGTCGGCGCCAACGTCGAGTGATCTGAGCCTCCACCCCCGTCCCGGTCCGTCCGGGGCGGGGGCCTACCTCACCGGGGCCGCCAGACGCCTTGGGAGCCTGACCGACAGGGGAAAGTCCACGATGCGAGACACCGCTCCGCCCGCCGCGAGATGGCGCCTGCCCGTCGAGTGGCTGGGCATCCTGCCGTTCGTGGCCTTTGCGCTCTTGTTCCTGATCCTGCCCACGATGAAGATCGTGATCGGGGCGTTCCAGTCGCCTGACGGCAGCTTTACGCTTCAGAACCTGATCGACCTGAACACCGATTCGATCCGCAATGCCTACTGGACCTCGGTCAAGCTGTCGCTGATCACCGCCCTTCTGGGCTGTGCGGTAGGGTTCGCGATGGCTGCCGCGGTGGTCTTCGGCGGGCTTCCCAGATTCATCCGCAGCCCGCTGCTGACCTTTTCCGGCGTGGCGTCGAATTTCGCGGGCGTGCCACTGGCTTTCGCCTTCATCGCCACGCTCGGCCCGGCGGGGCTGGTGACGCTGTGGCTGAAGACCCAGTTCGGCATCAACCTGCGCGCCTATGGCTTCAACCTTCTGTCCTTCTGGGGGCTGGTCGTCACCTATCTGTTCTTCCAGATCCCGCTGATGATCCTGATCATCACCCCGGCGCTGGACGGGCTGAAGCGCGAATGGCGCGAGGCGGCCGAGGTGCTGGGCGCGACGGCGGGACAATACTGGCGCATGGTCGCCTTCCCGATCCTGTTCCCCTCGCTTCTGGGCACCTTCGCGCTGCTGTTCGCCAATGCCTTCGGGGCGGTCGCCACAGCGTTCGCCCTGACCGGGCCGCAGCTGAACATCGTGCCGATCAAGCTTTTCGCGCAGATCCGCGGCGATGTGTTGGGCAACCCCAACCTCGGTTATGCGCTGGCCTTCGGGATGATCGTGCTGACCGGGCTGGCGAATGTCATCTACATCGTGTTGCGAACCCGCTCCGAAAGGTGGCTGAAATGAAGCGTCTCCTCGCCTGGGCGGCCTTCCTTGCGGGCTGCCTCTACTTCCTGTTGCCGCTGGTCGGGATGACCGAGTTCAGCCTGAAAATGCGGCGGGGCGAGTATTCCTTCGATGCCTATGCCCGCGTCTTCGAGGATCCCCGCTTCTGGGAGACCTTCGGCTATTCGCTGACGCTTGCGGCGGCGACCATCGTCTTCGGTGTGCTTCTGGTGGTCCCGACCGCCTATTGGGTGCGGCTGAAGCTGCCGCAGGCCCGCCCGGTGATCGAATTCATCACCCTGCTGCCGCTGGTCATCCCGGCCATCGTCATCGTCTTCGGCTATATCCGGCTGTACAACACCTCGTCGATCCTGCCGCTGACCGGCTCGGCCTTCGGCACCGATATCCTTTTGATGATGGGCTATGCCACGCTGGCGCTGCCCTACATGTACCGCGCGGTCGATACCGGGCTGCGCACCATCGATGTTGCCACCCTGACCGAGGCGGCGCAGTCGCTGGGCGCGGGCTGGTTCACTATCCTGGCGCGGATCATTCTGCCGAATGTGCTGGTCGCGGTCTTGTCGGGGGCTTTCCTGACGCTGGCCATCGTGATCGGCGAGTTTACCATGGCCGCACTTCTGAACCGGCCGGCTTTCGGGCCGTTCATGCAGCTTCTGGGCGCCAACCGCGCCTATGAGCCGCCGGCCCTGGCCGTGATCGCCTTCGCGATCACCTGGGGCTGCATGGGCCTTATCCAGCTTGTCACACGGCTTTCGAAACATGAAAGGGCGAAGGTCTGATGGCCTTTCTTGATCTGACCAACCTTGAAAAGGTCTTCGGCGCGAACCGGGTTGTCACCGATTTCAGCTTGGGCATTGAAAAGGGAGAGTTCGTATCTCTCCTCGGGCCCTCTGGCTGCGGGAAGACAACCGTTCTGAGGATGGTGGCGGGGTTCGAGACACCCACGTCCGGCTCGATCCGTATTGATGGCCAGGATGTCACCGGCCAGCGTACGAACCAGCGCGCCATCGGCATGATGTTTCAGGCCTACGCCCTGTTTCCCAACATGACCGTGGCCGACAACGTGGCCTTCGGCTTGAAGATCAAGGGTGTCCCGCGCGACGAGCGTGAGGCCCGCGTGGCAGAGATGCTTCGGCTGATCGGCCTGCCCGATCTTGGCAGCCGCTTCCCGTTCCAGTTGTCGGGCGGTCAGCAACAGCGCGTCGCCCTTGCACGCGCCCTGGCACCGCGCCCCCGGGTTCTCCTGCTGGACGAACCCCTGTCAGCACTGGACGCCAAGGTGCGCGTCTCTTTGCGCAACGAGATCCGGGAAATCCAGCGCGAGCTGGGGATCACCACCATCTTCGTGACCCATGATCAGGAAGAGGCGATGTCGATTTCCGACCGCATCGTTGTGATGAACGGCGGTATTGCAGAGCAAGCGGGCGCGCCGTTCGAAATCTACAATCATCCGCGCACCCGGTTCGTGGCTGGGTTCGTTGGCACTCTCAACATCTTCACCGCGACAGTCGAGGTGCCCGAGCAGGGGCTGCTGACAGTCGCGGGGCAAAGAGTGGCCTTGCCCACGGGGGGGATTGCAGCGCGTGCTGGTGACACCGTGACCTTGGCGCTCCGGCCGGAAGCGATCCAGCTTGGCAGCGCCGAGGGCCGCGAAGTCGTGATACCCGCGACGATCGAAGAAGTGCACTTTCTAGGCTCGGTGATCCGCGTGCGGGCGCGTGTCATGGACACGATCGTCGCTCTCGATACGTTCAACCGCCCGGATCAGCCGCCGCCATCTATCGGCAGTTCGGCCGAGATCAGCTTTTCGCTGCGCGATGTCATCCTGCTGCCATAGGGCCGCAGCCGTCGACATGTCAGAGCCCGATGATCGTGCCTGCCAGCCTGCTCCGGAATCTCCCTTGCGGGCCAAAGAGTGATCAGATCGCAGCCTGCGGAGCCCAGGCCCAGGCTTCGATCTCCACGCGCAGCTCGGGATAGATGATGGGGGCCAGCAGGGTCGCCCTGGCGGGAGGATGGTCTTTGAAGAATTCGGAGAACACCCGGTCCATGGCCCCATATTCCGCATAGTCGGCCAGATAGACCGTCATCCGGACCACATCCCGCAATCCTGCTCCCGCCCCAGCCAGCGCAGCCGTCAAGTTTTCCAGGGTGGCGCGCGTCTGCCCGGCGATCTCGCCGGGAAAGCGTATCTTGCCCTCGATATCCAGCGCCGATTGACCCGAGGTCACCACCCAGTCGCCTGCCCGGACCGCCTGGACATAGGTGCCGATGGGTTGATGCAGGTTGGCGGGATTGTGGCGGATGATCATGGCACGGCTCCGTCTGGTAGGGGAAAGGCGGCGGGGTCGGACAACCTGCGGAAGGCGTTGGCGGTCAGTCGTGCGACCGGGTTGTCGAAGCGTCGGGTTGGCAGCGCCGCCGCCCAAGCGATGGACCCGGTCGAGACGACCGCGCCTCCCGCCCCGGTCTCGAAGAAGGTCAGGTCGGCGCGGCAGAGCGGGTTGTCCGGCGCGCCGATCATATAGTTCGCGGCTGGCATATCCTCTTTCGAAATCATCATCTCCTCGGTGTGACCATCCGACCGGGCCACCACCAGCGCATGGCGGGGCGAGCCGAGGGCCGTGTCATAGCGGTCGATCTCCTGACCGCCTGCACCACCTCCGGCCAGTCCTTCGGTCCCGATCTGATCCCCGTCCACGCCCTCGAACAGGAAGGCGGCGCGAGGGTCCGCTGCAGCGGGCAGCCGGCGGTAGGGGCGCGAAATGTCGAAGCCCGAAGCCGAGAAGCCGATCCCCAGAAGGGTTTGCGGTGGCCGGCCGCAGCGGCGCCACATGCCGCCATATTCGCCGGTAAAGGCGTGGTAATATTCCCCCGGCGCCGACTCCCAGGGGCGGGAGCCGTCTTCGGCCCGGCGCAGCTCGATCACTCCGGGCACCTCGGTGTGGAAGGCCACGCGCCAGTAGAACCCGTTGCCGCCGAGGTAGAGCAGGCTGCCGCCAGCCGCCCGATGGGCCAGCAGCGCATCCCACATCCGGGTGCTGACATATTCCGGATGGTTGCCGGTGACGACCAGCCGATACCCCGCCAGCGCTGCTACGCCTTCGCGGTCCAGATCCTCGTCGGTCAGCATGTCGCAAGCCAGCCCCTCGTGGCGCAGGAAGGACCAGATCCAGCCATCGTCGCTGAAGGCCGAGAGAGTTGAGTTGGGACGCATGTTCAAAATCGGGCGCAGTCGCGACGAGATCGCCATGCCAGATCCGTCGGAATGGGTCGTATAGAGGGAATCCCCCAGTTCGGGGTGCAGGTTCAGGTAAAGGTCGCTGTCCACCACCTCGGGCACCTGGCCAAGATACATCTCGTACAGGTTGGAGCGGTTCATCACCCGGTAGTTTGCATAGGCCATGTAGGTGCAGGTCGAGACGAGGAAGACCGCGTCCGCCGCAGGCGTCGAGGGGCGCAGGAACAGCGGGATATATTCCGCATCACCGCCACCTTCGGGCAGCAGCCTTGCGGCATAGACGCCGCTTTCCAGGCCTTCGGGCACCTGCCAGGTGAAATCGTCCTGCCAACCGCAATCGCCCAGATCGTCGTCATGGAAGTGGATGGCGTCGTAATGCGCGGGATTGACGTGCCAATCCTGAACGCTGCCGTCCCAGAGCGGACCTGTCACCGCCCTCAACGGCATGTTGACCAGATATGCAGTCAGCCCCTGTGTACCGCGGTCCGGCACCTGAAGCGAACCCATGTCAGCTGAAAGGTCCCAACTGGCGAAGGAGGCGCCCTGAGCAAGGGGACCGTCCCATAGCTGGGGCGAGGCAATCTTGCCGTTGAAGCAGCAGCAGCCGGTGGAATCGCAGGCGAAGGTCAGCAGGGGCAGGCGGGCAAAACCGCCGGGTGGCGCGGGCAGGCTCGCGCTAGTGTCCCGCCCGCCGTCTTGGCAGCCTGCCGAGAGGCGCAACTCCGTTCCGTCGCAGGCCAGCGTGAGTTGCCACCAGCGGTTGGGCAGCACCGGAACCGACAGCGTCGCCCGTTCGCCCCCGGCCTCCAGCACCAGGGTGCCGGAAACGAGCGCGACCAGCCACTGATCCGTCGCGGCAAGGGTCTGGGGGCGGTCGTTCTCCAGCGTCGACAGGAAGGTCAATCGCAGCGCAAAGCGCGGCAGCCCGATCAGCGCCGCGCCCCGCACCTCCATCGCCGACCCCAGTCGGACAGGCTGGTGCCGGGCGGGCCAGTCGCCGGCAAAGCTGGCCGGGACCACCTCTTCCTCGACTCCGGGGCCGTCGCGGTGATCGTCCACGCACCAGAGCCGGACGAGATCGGCGCGGTAGCGGGCAACATCGGGGTCGGCCGAGACCTTGAACCCCACGCGGTCGCCCGGGCGGGCGCTGATCCGGTCGGTATAGCCTGCAATCCTGCGCATCTCAGCCGATCTCCCCGGGCACCGGCGTGCCGAACACCTGCTGCCAGCGCAGCTTGAAGACCGCCCATTCCACCTCGTTCCAGTCGGTATAGATCTCGGGCGAAACCTCGGTCAGCGGCTGGCCCTTCACCCCGTTCAGTGCGACGATCTTCCAGGCGCGGCGATGGTCGACGCGCAGCGCCGCATGCTTGCCCGGCACCGGCAGCGTGCGGAAGACGCGGAGCAGCTTTTGCAGCGCGGGGCTGTGGTGGCCCAGCGGGCAGGCCCGGAACTCGGCCGCCAGCGCGGGATCGGCGACAAGGGGCCAGCCGGTCATGCCGCCCTCGGGAGGTGATGGATCGCGGCCAGCAGGCTTGCGGTATAGGGGTGCTGCGGGCGGGTGAAGATCGCCTCGGTCTCGGCCAGTTCCACCACCCGGCCCGCCTGCATCACTGCGACCCGGTGCGACAGCCGGCGCACCACCGCCAAGTCGTGCGAGATGAAGAGCATCGCCATCTTCCTTTCCTCCCGAATGCGCAGGAACAATTCGATGATCCGGGCCTGGACCGAGACGTCGAGGGCCGAGAGCACCTCGTCGCACAGCATCACCCGGGGCTCGGCCAAGAGGGCGCGGGCAATGGCGACGCGCTGGCGCTGCCCGCCCGAAAGCTCGGCCGGCAGGCGGTCGAGATGCTCCTCGGCCAGTTCCACCCCTGCCAGCGCCTGGGCGGCGCGACGGCGCAACTCGGGGCCGCGAAGGCCGTGGAACACCTGCAGGGGACGGGCGAGGATTTCGGCCACCGTGCGCCGCGGGTTCAGAGAGGCGTCGGGGTTCTGGAACACATACTG
>Ga0209793_1000651_pt1 | contig 33998 bp, 30 predicted proteins | sample EBPBio122009_DNA_FD_185863 | JGI IMG/M metagenome (GOLD analysis project Ga0209793, IMG submission 185863) | Wastewater treatment Type I Accumulibacter community from EBPR Bioreactor in Madison, WI, USA - Reactor 1_2/2/2009_ DNA (SPAdes) (version 2) | ecosystem: Engineered > Bioreactor > EBPR >... | reverse complement strand
TCATGGTCACGGCCGAGACCCCGGAACAGCTGGAGGAAGCCGCGTCCGAAGTCTGGCGGGCTGGACAGGATTGCGGGGCGACTCTGGTGCGCGAGAGCTTCGCCGCCCGCGCGGCCTGGTTTGCTCAAGCCCCCGGCAATTGGGCTTACCGCCCGCGCACATCACTTTTGTCAGCCCAGAACTTTGCCCATCTCGCGGCGCTCCACCGGGTGACGGAAGGTCGATCAAAGATACAATCCCCGTGGGGCGAGACGATCACGGGGCTGCCAACGGTCACCTCAAGCCTCTACCGCTTCAATTTCCACGATAAGGGCGAGCGCGGTGCCGAGCCGAGCGCCGGCCACACGCTGGTGTTGGGCCGCACGGGGTCGGGCAAGACCCTCGGCACCGCTTTTCTAATGGCGCAGGCCCGGCGAGTGCATGCCCGCATCCTCGTCATCGACAAGGACCGGGGTCTCGAGATGGCCGTGCGCGCTCTGGGTGGCAGCTATTCTGCGATCAGGATCGGCGAGGCGACCGGCCTCAATCCGTTCCAGACCGAGACCGATGAGCGCGGGGCGGCCTGGCTCACCGACTGGCTTGGTGACATCCTTGCAGGGTCGCGCCCCTTCGAGACGGCCCAAACCGTCAGCCTGAACGCCGCTGTCCGACAAATCGTTTCGGCGGATCCGCGGCTTCGGACCTTCGATGGTCTGGCAACCCTCGTCGCCTCGACCGACGACGAGGGTGATCTGGTGGGCCGGGTCCGAGAATGGGGGCAGGGGGGGCGGCATGGCTGGCTCTTCGGGCCAGGGGCCACATCCCAGATCAGCCTGTCCGAGGATGTGGTCGGCATCGACATGTCGGAGATCCTCGATTTGGGGACCGAACGCTCGGCGCTTCTCGCCTACCTCTTCCGTCGCATCGAACGGGTGATCGAGGATCGCCGTCCGACCCTCATCGTGATCGACGAAGCCTGGAAGATGCTCGACGATCCGATCTTCGAAAAGCGCCTGCATGACTGGCTTGTGACCATGCGGAAGAAGAACGCGGTGGTGATGATGCTGACCCAGACGCCGACCCACCTGACCCGCGTCAGGGTCGGCCAGATCATCGCGGAAAGCGTGGTGACGCAGCTTCTCTACCCGAACCCGCGCGCCAACCCCGAGGATTACCGGATCCTGCGCCTGAACGAGAAAGAGGCCGAATTCCTCTGCACGCCCACCGGTGGCCTTCGCCTCGCCCTCCTGCGCTCGGCCGGTGACTCGGTCTTCGTGAACATGGACCTCGCCGCCCTCGGACCTGCACTCACCGTTCTTGGCGGCGGCCGGTCCGGCGAAGACCGCGCCCCCTATCGCTGGCGCGATACCTCCGATTTCTGGAAGGACATGACGTGACTAGACGCAACCGCCAAATCAACCTTTCTCTTCTCGGGTTCACCCTCCTCTCCGCCTGCGCCGGCGTCGAGACTGGAGCCGTCTCCCCCTGTCACGGTCAGTTCCGGGCCGAGGGCAAGTATTTCGCGGCGCGGGAGCAAAGCGACGGCACGACGGTCGTGGTCTCGACGATGAACGCCCGCGACGCGACTTGCGCGGATTGAGCCATCCAATGCGTCGTGCCCCCCTCCTTCTTGGGCTTCTCCTCGGCACTGCGGTGCCCATGGGCCTTCTGGCCCAGGGCGTGCCGATCATCGACGGCTCACGGCTGTCAAACTTCATCTCGCGTCTTGTCGAACAGGCCGAGGACGCCGTGAAGCAGGGGGAGAAACTCGCAACACGCACAGAACTCAGCGATATCGAAGATGACCAGCTGGCCGCCTATGAGCGTTTCCTCGCAGATACGACCGGCGTGACCGACCTCAGCGGCTTCGAGATGGGGGTGGGAACCTTCCCCCCTGCCGACGAGGTCTATCCCCTTGAGGAGACAAGCCCGGAAAGCCAGCGGCTCTTCGGTGAAAGCGAGACGGTCGAGGCGATGATCATCGCCACAGCGGCGCGCTATGAAACGCATCCCGGTGTCGTGAAGGTCGGGCTCACGCCCACGACCTGGCGCATTCTTTTCCAGTCGCTGGTGAAGCAGGAAAGCGGGTTCTCCAACGCGGCGATCAGCCCGGTCGGGGCCATGGGCTTCTGCCAGTTGATGCCGGGCACTGCCGCCGATCTCGGCGTCGATCCGACCGACCCGCTGCAGAACCTCGATGGTGGCGCACGCTATCTCGCGACCCAGCTCAACAGCTTCGGCCGGATCGACTTCGCGCTCGCGGCCTATAACGCCGGCCCAGGCAACGTCCAGAAATACGGCGGCATCCCACCTTTCGAGGAAACCCAGAACTACGTCCGCCGGATCTCGGGCTACTACGACGGCTACCTCTCAGTGATCACCGGCGCGGACGTGACTGGCACGCTGGCGGGGGTGGAGGGCGCCAGTGCCGAATGGGGCAACATGTCCTCGGCCTTCATCGGCTATTCCGGCCAGCAGTCGGGGCAGATCGAGGCGGCTATGGCGCGGATCAAGGGGTTTCTTGAAGAGGCCAAGCCCCAGACCCCGAAAGAAGCGGTCGATCAAAACACCTACATGCTCGCCGAACGCGCGCGCCTCATGGCCCTGACGCTGCGGCTGCGCGCGGGCGCAGTCAAGGTCGAGGCGGCCCGTGGGCTCTCGGATGCCGCGCAATCCCTGCAATACACCACCTTCTGGGAGTACACTCCGTGAGACCTTTCGTCCTTCGAACGAGGGCGCGTCTCGCGCTCGCCGTCTGTGCAACGCTTCTGGCATCACCTCTTCTGGCCCAAGGCGTGCCCGTTATCGACGGCACCAACCTTGCCAAGAACATCGAGCAGCTGCAGGCGGCACTGCGCGACGCCGAAAACCAGATCGCGCAGATCGAAGAGTTGAAAAAGCAGGTCGAGACCGGTCTCGAGCAGCTGACCAACCTCGAAGGCATTCTCGGATCGATCTCGGGCCTGAACGAGATCGCAAGCCTATACAATTCTGTAGAGGACCTGCGCTCGCGGGCGGCCAAGATCACCGATCTTTCCGGCTTCCAGGACGCACTGACCATCGGGGACTTCGATGGGCTCCTGGACAGCCTTCTAGATGGCGATGTGACCATGGGCGACAAGATGGCCGCCGAATATATGCGCGACACACTGGAAGGGGCCGGCCTGACCTCGGAAACCCTGGCCGGGCTGTCCTCCTCCGCCAACCCACAGGACAAGCTCATCGCGACGACTGCTGCCACGAGCGCCACGGCCATGGGCGTGGCGCAGCTCTCCTACGAGGAAGCCGCCCAAAGCCTCGCGCGGATCGACGGCCTTGTCGATGAGATCGCCAAACAGGAAGGCCTGAAGGAAAGCATCGACCTCAACACGCGGATGGCAGCAGAGACCAACTACATGCTCGGCCAGATGTGGCGGCTGAACGCGGCTGCGGGGCTCGCTGCCGGGCAGACGGGTGTCAACTGGGCCGCAGAACAGGCCAAGGAAAAGAGCTTCTTCGACTATTCGGGGGCTGAATGATGCGGTGGGCGTCTCACCAAGTTGTAGCGTTTGTAGCGCTCGTTTGCCTTGCCAACGTCGCCGCGGCGGAGGACCTGACCTCGCTCAGCGACGTTCAGCTGGCGCAAAGAGCCCGGGAAGCCGTCGTGGCGCGGGATGGTGACGTCGCGCTGGACCTCCTGACCGAAATGCAGCGTCGCGGGACCGGGATCTTCGCAGGCTTGAAAAGTGGCACCTGCGAGGAGGTGATCGACCTGCCCGAGGGGATCGCCGACTGGCGCTTCAAGGGGGCCGCGCGGCAGGCCTATATCACTGCGGCGAAGAAGAAGGCATTGGAGGCGGGGACATGCGGTTGCCTCTTCGATGGCTACAGCTTCGACATATTCACCTCGGAAATCTTGGACAAGCCGCGTGCAGACCTCGTCAATGATGATCGTGTCGTTCTTGAGGGTTACCTCACGCAGCACCAACGCGAGACGGAGGCACGCTATCGCGACCTCGAGACCGTCTGCCGGTCCATGTGATTCATGGCCATCATCGCCGACATCCTGACCCAGGTCGATGCTGCTGCAACTGCGGTTGGCGCCACGGCGTTCGACGCCGTGGCCGCCGAGATCGTACCGGTGTTTCGGGTCGGCTCGGTTCTGGTGGTGGCGCTGGTCGGGATCAACCTGATGGCACAGGCAGTGCCAATGACACTGCGCAACGGGCTCGGCCTGATGGTCCGCATCGCGGTGGCGTCGGCCTTCCTGTCGTCCTGGACGAACTTCAATTCGGTCTACGGTGTCCTGACCAATGCCCCGAGCGAGATCGGGGCTGTCGTCCTTGAGGCTTTCGGCGCAGGATCGGGCAATCTCTATGAGGGTCTCGATTCGCTCTACCTTCAGGCCCTCGATGTCGGGCAGGCAATCAGCCAGAACGGCAGCTATATCACCGGTGCCCTCGCGGGCCTTCTGATGTTCCTCGTGGCCGCGCTGATGGCAACCGTCTCGATCATCGTGATCTCGGCAGCGAAGATCATGATCGGCGTCCTCGTGATCTTCGCGCCGATCGCGATTGCCTGCACTCTCTTCAAGGTGACCGCACCTCTCTTCGATCGGTGGGTGAACCTCGCCCTCGGCTTTGCCTTCTATCCGATGCTGACCTCGGGCATGGCGGCCTTCACCATCGCGATCGCCCGCGACCTGACGCCAGCCTCTCTCGCCTCGGTGGAAACCATCGGCGATGTCCTGAGCTTTGTGGTCGTCATGATGCTCGGCACCGGCCTCATGGCCATGGTGCCGACGATCGCGCAGTCTCTCGCGTCAACCGCAACCGGTCTTGGCAGCGTTGCAGCCTCAACCTTCCGCACCGCTGACAGCGTCAAGGGTTACGGACGCACCGGCATCGCGTCCGGGATCGGCGCAGGGCGGGGAGCGGCTGGATTGGATGCCGGCGGCCGCCGACCATCGGACGCTCGCCTGAACGGCAATACCGCCGGACAGGTCGGCCGGTCCGCGGTGCAGACCGCGATGCGGCTCGCTAGCCGGACACCGGACAAGAGCTGATGCCCCAGAATTCGAGAAGTGGAGGACCGCCCATGGAGGCGCATGGATTTGATGTCGATCTCGTTCTGGAGCCCCGCCTCTCGGCCCGGCGTGCCTGGATCGTCGCGAGCGCCGCAGGCGGGCTGAGCCTGATCCTTGCGACCGCGCTGGTCCTCGTCCTGCCCTTGCGGGAAATCCAGGTATTCACCGTCCTTGTGGATCGCCAGACCGGGGACGCTGAAAACATCCTGCAGGTCGCCCCAACCGGGATCGAGGATCAGGAAGCCCTGAAGCAAAGCCTCCTCGTGGCTTACGTCTCCGACCGCGAGGGCTATTTCCTCGCAGGCATTCAAGCCCGGCTCGAGAGCGTTCAGCGCCGCTCCACAGGGGGCGCGGAGGAAAGTCTGCGACTTCTCTGGTCGAAGGGCGGCGGCAATTCTGCCTATCCGCCCGATGTCTATGGGCCCGGTGCGGAAGTCACGGTGACCGTGCGCCGGATCACGTTCCTTTCGCCGAACGTCGCCCAGATCCGTTTCCTGAAAACCCTGCGCAAGACGAAGCAGGAGCCGGTGACCCAGCCCTTCGTCGCGACGGTCGAGTTCGCCTTCGAGCCGAAGACCGAGCGCTCCCTCGCCCATGTCTGGGAAAACCCGCTCGGCTTTACCGTCTCGGCCTACCGCGTCGACGCCGAAACCCTGGAGACGAATCCATGAGCCGTTCTCTTCTCCTCCCGGGACTTGCCTTCGCCTGCGCCCTCGGCATCGCGAGTGCCGCTTCTGCCGAAATCGCCCCCGCCTCGATGGGCGCGGATGCCCGTGTCCGGTCGGTCCTCTACAACCCCGTCGATGTCATCCGGCTCGACACGCATTTGCGTGTGAACACCGCCATCGAACTCGGTGCCGGCGAGCGGATCGACTCGGTCCTTCTTGGCGACAGCGAGGCCTTCGAGGTCGAGGTGCTCTCGAACCGCACTACGGTTTCCGTGAAACCCCTGATCGCCGGGGCCGAGACCAACATGACGATCTATACTGGGCGGCGCACGATCTCGCTGTCGATCAGCGAGGGCAGGTCTCGTAACCCGACCTATCGGCTCGTCCTGCGCTATCCTGAGACGGGCACAAGCCGGACCGCCCGCAGCACGGTGGCCGCAGGTTCGCGCGACATCGGCTATGCCTGGTCGGGCGACGAGTCTCTGAAACCCGTCCATATCTGGAACGATGGGCAAGCGACCTACTTCGCCTTCCCACCAGGCCTCCGGCCATCGATCTTCGGCGTCGATGCGACGGGACGCGAGGTCACGCTGAACTCCGGCACGCGGGCCAGCATCGTCCGCGTCTCGAGCCTGCGCTCCGCCTATTCGATCCGGATCGGCACGCAGGTCCTTTGCATCGAGAGGGTGGACGGCGGCGTGACCACCGATCCGGCCCTGCTCGCCAAGCTTCAGGGATGGGAGTTCTGAATTGGCGCAACCGGAAATGACCGATCCGCAGAAGGGCGCCGAGCAGGACTACAAGATCGAGCGGCCCAAGCCGAAGATGACCCGGCAGCAGCGACTTGGCATGGGTGCGCTCTTGGCCGGGGCGAGCATTGCTGCGCTCTGGACGGTCTGGCCCTCCAGCCGCGCCATCCCCGATGTGGAAACCTCAGCCGTTGAGGAATTCCAGGATCAGGCGGGCGGCTCGCCCTTCGGAGCGATTGAGCCCGGACCGGAAGCGAAGCCCGCCGGGGATGGGTTCTCCGACATCGAAGGGGAACTGGCCTCACAGCGGGAAGATCTTGAAGCGCGAAACGCCACACTCCAGTCCGAGGTCGAACGGCTGCAGCGCGAACTGGGTGATCTTGCCGACAAAGCCGATGCCGAAAAGGATCAGACAGCCAAGGAACTGGCGCTCGCCCTTGAAGAGGCACAGTCCCAGAACCTTGCTCTCATGGAAGACATGCGGCGGCAGTTCGATCAGGAAATCGCCGTCCTAAAAGCAAGCGCCGACACCGCTGGTGCCGCAGACGCCGCGCGGGAGGCCGAATTGGCTGCCAAACGCGCCGAGCGCGATGCGCAGCTGGCGGCCCGCGTGGCCTCGCCTTCGGTCGTGTTCGACGATGGTCAGAAGGGTGGGGCCGGGGATGCCGGTATGGGGATGTCTGAGCCCCCGACTGAGGGCCGCGATGCGACAGGGCGGGATTTCGTGCAGTCAGGGAGGGAAGCCACCGCCACCGAAGTGAGCCAGGTGATCGCCAATCCGTCAAACACGGTCCTGCAGGGCACAATGATCGAAGCAACGCTCGAGAATGCGGTCGACTCGAGCCTGCCCGGCCAGATCACAGCGATCGTGACCCGGCCGGTCTGGTCCTTCGATCAGGCGCAAATACTGATCCCAGCCGGCTCGCGCCTCTTCGGCGATTATTCATCGGACGTGGCCATCGGCCAGGGTCGCATCCTTGTCGCCTGGACGCGGCTCGTCACCCCGGATGGGCAGTCCGTGCAGATGGAGGCGTTCGGTGGAGATGCCCAAGGTCGCTCCGGCATCACCGGCAAGGTCAACACGCGCTTTGGTGCCAGATTCGGGTCAGCTGCGCTCATTTCCCTTCTCGGGGCAGCCCCTGCCGTCGCCGCCGCGAAATACTCAGACGAGATCAGTTCCGACACGGCTGAAAGCATGGGCGAGGACCTGAGCACTGCCATGGGTTCAGCGGTCGAGGCCTATACGAGCCTGCCGCCGATCATCACGGTCACCCCCGGGGCCGCGATCACGGTCATGGTCGATCGCGACTTGGAAATCTGGTGATGGATGATCGGCCGAGCTTCCTCGGGACATACCTGACTCCTATCGCGCCATTGTTCATGCGGGACGATCTGGTCGAGGTGGCGATAAACCCCGACGGAAAGGTTTGGATCGAGCGAAAGGGCGCGACCCACATGGAGCGGGTCGCGCACCTGTCGATCGATCGGGTTCTTTCGTCCAACCTCGGCCAGGCCATCGCTTCCGCCGTCGGCGTGCAGTTCTCCGAAAAGAAGCCCACCGTTTCGGGAAAGATCGTCTGGGGCGACATGGCGATCCGGGCGCAGGTTGTGGCGCCGCCCATCGTGGAAGGCGGGATGGCTATCACCTTCCGACCATTCAAGGTTTCCGCCGATCAGCTGATCGAGCCGCGCCTCTTACACGGTTGTCTCGTCGATCTCGACGCCAAGCGTCGGGAAAGGGCAGGGGAGGCGATGAGGCTGGCCGAGGCCGGGCAGGTCGTCGAGGCTATGCGGCTCTGTGTCGAGGAGCGCATGAACATCCTGATCTCAGGCGGGACCTCGACCGGCAAGACGACATTTGCACGGTCGCTCTTGTCGATGGTGGAGCCGGGCGAGCGGATTCTGACCATCGAGGATGCCTACGAGCTCTTTCCCCGCCAGGAGAACGCCGTGGCACTCAAGGCGGATCGAAGCGCTCAAGGCGAACGCACGCCTGCGCGGCTGTTGGAAGCCTCGCTCCGGATGCGACCGGATCGGATCATTCTTGGTGAGTTGCGGGGCGAGGAAAGCCGGACCTTCCTCGAAGCGATCAACACCGGGCACGGCGGTTCGTTCACAACCATCCATGCCGACACCGCCCGGAAAGCCATAGATCGGTTGGCGATCATGGTCATGACCGCCGGGCTGGGCATGGGGTTCGAGGAGGTGAAGCGGTACTGCGAGGGAAGCGTGGATCTGGTAGTGCAACTTTCGCGGCAGGCTGGGCGGCGTGGGGTGGCGGAGATTCTCTGCCTTTGATAACGGCGAAGGGCTGAGACCTGCCCACCAGGGTGGGCTGTGACGTTCAGTTAATAAACACCCCTCAGACCCTTGCGGGCAGTTTCCGTTGGCTCTTTGCGCTCTTTGCAATCGCCTGAAACACCCGTGCCGCCTCCCCAAAGACCTCGGCATCTGCACGCTCAGCGGAAGCGGCCAAGCCCGACAGCTTCCCAACAGCAACTTGCCTGCCATCCGCTCCGCTTCCCCGTGTGGTCGGCAACGCCTTCCCCTTCCGCGCTCGATCAATCGGCCCAAAGTGCCGATCCTCGTAGTACCGGATGTGCCGCGCGCGGATCGGATACTGCCCCTCGGGCAGCACCAGCACCTCGCCCAGCGGAAACCGCAGCACCTCGTTCGCCGAAATCAACGGCCGCTCTTCCGACCGCCTGCTGACATTCGCGCTGTCTTCCAGCGCTCGCACCCGCGACTGGCTCTCGGTCACGGCAGTGATCGTGGACCGCCCCAAGGCATTCGACAGCACCTCGGCCGTCCGGTCATCCTGGGGCGTCATATAGATCTGCACGCCAGCCCCACCCTGCAGGGAGCGCCGCCCGGTTTCGCCATAGATATCATCAAGGCCAGGAATGGTTTGTGAGATGATGAAGAACCGGCCGCCGAAGCTGCGGATCGTCTTGATGGAAGAGAGGACGAGAGGCTGGCGGCCCAGCTGGTCGAATTCGTCCATCAGGAACATGACCGCATGGGGTTCGTCCGGCCCAGGTTCGCGCCGCTGGAGGGATGCGATGGCATCCGCGAAGAGAAGACGGACGAGCGGTGCGAGGGTTTTCAGGTGCTCGGGCTGGACGACGATGTAGAGACTTTGGGGATCGCGCCGGAAGGTAGAGAAGTCGAAGTCGCTTGCCGAGGTTACGCGGTCGACCGCTGGGTCATTCCAGAGTTCGAGACCGGATCCCTGGATGACGGACACATAGGCCCCGAGGGTTTTTTCCGGGACGTCGGCCATTTCGAGGAACGTGCGGGAAACGATTGGAATGTTCGTGGTCTCGGCAATGGCCGTGTAGCTCTTCTTCTTGTCGCCGCCTCCGGCCATGATCTCACCGGCAAAGCCCAAGGTCGGGCGGCGCTGTTCGATGGCGTAGAGGCATGAGGCGATGAAGAGCCGCTTGCCTGCATTGAAGAAGCTCTGCGCACTTTCGCCTTCCGGTATGAGGAAGAGGTCGGCCATCGAGTTCAGCGCGGTATACTGACGCTCTGCGGAGGGAAGGGCGGCGATCCGGGCGAGCGGGTTGAACCGGTGCGAACCCCGGTCCTCATCGAAGGGCGAAAAGTACCAAATGCCGTTATTCAGCCCATGCTTGCGGTGGATGGAGGTCTTGGCGAAGTTCTCGCCCTTCACGTCGAGGATGATCGCCGAGCCTGAGAAGTGAAGCAGGTTCGGGATGACGAAGCCCACGCCCTTCCCCCGGCCGGTGGGTGCGATCATCATCGCATGGGGGAAGCGGTCGGGCGGCGCCATCACGAAGGGCGCGTCGGATTTCGGGAGGCCGAGCTTGCCGAAGATGAAGCCGTTCTGATCGCGGGTTCCGACCATGTGGTTGCGCTTCAACTCACGGCGCGACTGGAAATGCGCGTCGTCGTACTGGTTGAGGCGGCCGCGATGAACCCCGGCCAGACCGACAAGCGTCAGTGCGACCGTCACGGCACCGGTGATGATCAGCGCGCCTTGCAGGACCGAAGGCCGAGCGGCGAGATCGGCCCAGGCGTAACGAAGGAACCAGGGGCCCATCGGGCTCAACGTATCGAGGCTCTCCCGGAATGCAGTGATTACGTAGATCGTCGCCCACATACCGCCGATGTAGAGACCGGTCAGCAGGCCGAGGAGCAGCGCCAGCGGATACCGCCAGGCGGTGTCGAGGTTCGAAAGCATGGGTCTGTCCTCAGAGTTCGTGGCCGGTGTCGCGCTCAACGGCGCGGTCACGCTGCCCCAGTTCGGCGGCGCGATGCTGCGCCCGTGCGAGGTCTGCCCAGGGACCGACCTCGCCCGATTGACCGAGATCGCTCTCATTCTTCAATTCATGCGCAACGGCGGCCCTGAGTGCTGGATCTCGGACCTGCTCGTCGAGCGGTGCGAGATCGCCGGACCGGACGCGGTCGAGATCCTCGGGTTTCAGGGTGTCGTGCAGGCGGTCGACGATGGCTTCCAGCGCGGGCACCTCGGAGAGCTTCATATGGCGATCTGCGCTCAGCAACTGGTCGCGCGCGACGGCCTCCATCAACTCCGGCGCAAAGTTGAAAGCGGCGACTTCTGCCCGAACCTCCTGGCCGAGGGCGCGCTCCGTTTCCATCCAGAACACCTTTTGCATCGTGTTCGGCTGCTCCGTGATCCAGCTCGCACGCTGGCCTTCGCTACGCTCGGCCAAACTGAAGCGGGCGACCATTTCCTCGACGGACGTGCCGGCTATGCGAAGCTCATCTTCCCGGATCGAGAACAGCGCCGTCAGCCGTTCGCCGATCTCGTCGCGAACATGTGCAAGGGTCGCGCGTAGACCTTCATCGAGAGAAACTCCCTCGGTCTGGCCTTGGTCCAGCCGCGCCAGCGAGGCGAGGGTCGGGTTGTGGTAGGGATCGGTATTCCGATCGGCAACCTGAGCATGCTCTGCCAGGAGGATGCTGTCAGGCGCGAGTTTCAAGGAGGCGCGTGCCTGTTCCGCAAAACTCCGTTCAAGGTCTACACGCTCGGCCGACGGTTCCATGGCGCGGATCGCCTCCCAAGCCTCGGTGGCCGAAGCGATCATCTCGCTGCGCGCAGCCTCAACCCGCGCAGCGGGGTCGCCTTCGGCATGAAGCGAGTGGTCGGGCATGAGGGGAACTCCTTGTCTGAGAGCGGCGGCGGAGGCGCCAAGCGCCCGAGCCAGCCGGGAAAGGTAGGAAGAGGCGTTCGCCTCAGTGCCGGTTGCGGCGGCAAGACCGGCGAGGTCGCCTAAGGCGTCGTACTCCCGGGCAAAACCCTGCAACGCAGCAAGTCGGCGGCTCCGCTCCCCGTCGGACAGTGGCGGCGGTGCAGGGGGCGTGGCCCTCCCTCCGTCTCGCAAGGCACGCAGCTCGGACTGACGCGGCGGGTTCTCGATGATGCCGCGGGAGAGGCGCGACGAGGCGAGAATGTTCAGCCCATGCGACTGGCTGATTTCGGCGTGAAGCTCGCGCATCACATCGAAGTTCAGTGCAGCATGACGACAGATCGACAGGAAGCGACCTTCCTCGATGCCATGCTTGTCGACCACGAAATGCGCATGCAGATGGTCAGTGTCCTTGTGCAGGGCAGCAACGTAGCGCCAGACATCCCCATACTCACCGGACCCGAACACAGCCTGCCCCCATTCCCGGGCGATGACCTCGGCGCGCTCGGCGTCCACCCCCCGCGGAAAACTCAGAACGATGTGATCGGCATGTCCCCTGCGCGGCGCGCCTGTCCAGGTCGAAGACCAGATGTCCGCCGTCCGATCCGTTCGTGCTGGATCGAAGTCGCGCTCGTAGCCCGCCAGATTGCACCAGGTGCTTTGCACACCCTCTTCACGAGCAACATAGTCGAGCAGGCGTTTCAGCTCCTGCGGCGTTCGGGCACTGCCGCCTGCGATGCGTTTGACGACCGACTGCCAGCCGCGTGGTCCGCTAGCGTTTCGCAGAAGCGCCCGGGTCTGACGTTCTTTTCGTGTGCCGAGACGGGCCGATGCGCCGTCGCCACCGCCACGCCCACGACGGCGGTCGTCGAGGACATGACCGAGAACCAGATCCTCGATGGAAGGAGACCGGGTCATTTCGATGCCTCGGCAGAAGGATCAGTCGCTACAACGAAAGGAGAGGTTTGATCACCAAGTCCCTGCTTGGCCCGAAGCGCCGAGAGAAGGTGGACGACCTCTTCAACAAGGTCATCGACCCGCGCTCCAACCTTGCGCACCAGGGCGGCATCGCGGGCGTTCCAAGTCAGACGGCCAACCGCCCCCAGACGGGCGATCTGGTTGAGGTTGTTGCCGACGGCGGACAATTCCCGCCTGGCTGCAGCGATGGCATCAAGCTCGTCTGCCTGGATGGCCAGACGATCGCTTGCCTGTCTGACCAGATGCCGGACTGCCTCGGAAACCGTCAGACCGCTTGCCTCGGCAACTGCCTGAAAGGCTGCATGCTCGTCTTCCGTGATGCGGATGTTCAGCTTTACCGAAAGCCGCCGCACCTCCTTCCGGTCGAGGTTGCCCTTGAGCCGTGACAGTGCCTGGCGAGAACGGCCCATCGACCTCGCCACGGCCGCGACGCTCTCGCCAGCGAGGAGCCGCGCCGTGATGGCGGCAGTCTCAGTAGAGGTCAGGCGTGAGCGGGGCATTGCATCATTACATGTGTTTTGCAGTCATTGCGCATCATGTACCACACACCACCGTTCCTGCCAACCGTCCTCACCGGCCGGTTTCCGCTCCTCCGCAGAGGAGCCCGCTTGCGGAAACCGGGCAGCCGGTGAGGACTCAATTTGGCGTCAGGGGTCGGCGGCTGGCCCGCCGACTGCATCCCTGCGCCCGGGCCGACAGGCCTCCGTTTGAGGCGAGACCAAAGTGGTCGAGCGCCTTGAAACGTTGGGCTTTGCAGAAGTGTGAGGTCCCTCCACGAGGGACTGCCGGGAAGGGCATGACAGTCTGAAGGAAGGTTTGCCCGGGAAGGGAAGAGGGGATGGGGAAGGGGTCTCCGGATGCTTCAAGGCCTGCCGATGGCGGACCAAGGCGGACCATGGATGGCTTTGGGCATGAAGCCACAGGCTGGATCGGCGCAGCGTCAACCCTTCACTGGGCGAACAGGCAAGCAGGCGGACAGGCAAGCAGGCAGATTGTCCGGCATGCAGCCGGTTGGCGGGTCAAGTTCGGGATCGTCCCCCGAAGGAGGCCTGATGTCGCCTTGCCTTCGGATAAGCCGTGCGGACAGGTTCCAATGCAGGTATGCGGCCTGTCACCTATGCAGGCATGCAGACATGCAAACCGCCATATGGGCCGAAAGGCAAACGGCCACGATTGCGGGCAGGCCGACGGAGTGCTCGGACGCCGCGCCGCAGCATTGCGGCTGCGGGAATCCCCAAGAAACATGAAGGCTTCGGCGGTGTGTTACAACTTCCGGCACATCCCATTTGACGTTCTTGCAACCTTATGCCTAAACAGCGCACCGCACGCCGGTCAGATTAGTGACGCCTTTACAATGGCTTCGCTTGGTCTTGGCTTGCCCGCGGTGCACCGCCTTCCGCAGCGTCATGAAGGAACGCCGGACGTTGGTGCAAAGGGTAGCGAGTACCGTTTGTGGAGGCGTCATTTCATGCAAGTCATTACCATCGTGCAGACCAAGGGCGGCTCGGGCAAGACCACGACCGCCATGCTTCTCGCGTCTGCAGCACTGAACCTCGGGCGTCGCGTCACCCTGATCGATGGCGACGTGAATGCCCAACTCGGCCGCTGGCGCGACAGTTTCGAACTGGCCGCCTGGGAGGGCGCGCAAAAACCCGAGTGGCCGGAAAGTCTCGCGATCCTTTCACCGCCCGAGAGCGTGGAAGGGCTTCTGTCGCTCCTCGAAGCTGAGGAAGCGCGCGGCGTCGATCTCGTCGTGATCGACACGCGACCGGGCACCCATACTGACACCGAGGACTTCTGCCTGATCTCCGATCTGGTGCTGATCCCAGCCCGCCCCGTCTATGCCGAATGGGAAATGACCCATCGCGCCGTCCTCTGGATGGACGACCTCCGCGCCTCGATTGCCGAGGGCGAGCGGTTCCCGGCGGTCCGGGTCCTCGTCATGGACGCGGGGCCGAAGATCATCGACGCCGCAACCCGGGAAGGGGGAATGGCACAACTGCCAAAGCGCGACCAGAACGTGCTGCAAGAGATCCTGCGGCTCGACCATCTCGACGTGATCGTTCCGCATTCGAGGATCCTCGAACAACTGGGCTATCACGGCCCCCTTGGACCGGCGGCCCGCGCCAACGCCAAAGCACCCGGCGGTCGGCTGGTGGCGGATGCCATCACACGCCAGCTTGAAGTTGCGGAACTTGTCCTGACCGGGATCGACGAGGTGATCCCTGCATGAGCCGTTTTCGCCTTCCTGCACGTGTCGCACCCTCCCCGGCGGCGGAAGAACCGGGCCTGCAGAACTCCGCCGCACGTCTGCGATCGTCGCGCGAGGTACAATCGCGCATTCTTGCCGACCGGCGTGCGCCGGAGCAGGGAGGAAATGTCGAGGGCGTCAAGACCCAGCTCTCCGACATTACGACGGTGCAGTTGGCCGACCCGGAGTTTGCCGGGAAGAGGGAAGGGGAGAGTGGTCAGCCGCAGCCCCCCGCTTCGCCGCCCGAATGTGCTGCCAGTGGGTTGGCGAGGCCCCGGAAAGAGAAGTTGGTGGTCCTCTTTCGGCTGCCGTTGGCAGCCGAGAAGCAGCTTGAGCAGATCCCGGGCGCGGGCGAGGTTACTCCAGCCTACATGCTGCGCGCCTTTGCCAAGGAAGCCCGGGCCGAACTTCGGCGGCTCTTGGCGGAAGATGATCTTGCGCCGCATGTCGAAGAGGCGAGGCGCATCTTCGACATGGCAGCAACGGACATGGCGGTCGGAGAACCGATGACCGTCTACGCCCAAAGTTCAGCTATCCGGGCTATGCATGCGGCACTTGATGACCCTTGGCTGATCGAGCCCCGGGCAACGATCGTTGGTGCCTTCCTCGCCGCAATCGCGTCGCAGCTCATCGAGGCGCGACGCGTCAGATAGACCTCACCCATGCAACGGAAATCGATGAACTGCCTGCGGTTACTCGCAGGCAAGATCGGGCAGTGGCGCTGTCTCGAAGGTCAGGCTGTCGACGCTCATGACCAAGGCGAATTCACCGCCTGTGCGGAAGGTCGCGACCATCTTCGCCCAGTCCGCTGCGTCAGCCGTCGCTTGGGCAGAGATGCCGTTCTTGACCGGCAGGCGTGCTTGTTCGCCCGACTTTGCGAGAACGACGACCATGTCCGGTGCGGCGTCTTTGAGAAAGCGAACCACGAGAGCGCCGTTGGGCGTTGGCCCGAAGACGCGATCCGGATCGCAGACAAGCCGCACCTCACCCGCCTCGCTGGTGAGCGCGTAGGTCGGCAGGCCACGTTCGACACCTATCGTCCAGGCGTCGAGCGCGTGGACGGGAACAGTCATCGCCGCAAACGTGGAAACAACCAGAACGGGGGACAAGATATGCATCGACAGGAACGCCTTTCGTGGTTCGCGTGGCGACAGCAAAGCACCACTTCTGATGTCGGTAGATATGTTCTGATGTGGCTTCTGTCCATGACCGCCTCTCGCCAACGGACCATCGGAGGTGGGAATGGATAACGTCGTCCGAAGCGCTGCCAAGAACCCAGTTATCGATCGTCGGCTGTGGCGTATCGACCGTGGAGACCGGGAACTCGTCGCGGAGCGGCATCGCACCGCCAGCGGTCGGTTCAGAACCGTGTGGCTGGTCCCGGAGGAAACCCTGCGTGGCGTCCTCTGGGTCGAGGTCGTCGAGGGAGCACCGGGCGATCCGTCGCAGTAACCCATCAGCTTTCTGAATCGGACCGCCCGGATCGATTCAGAAATGCAATTGGACTTGGAGAGCGGCAAGGCGGAGTCTCTGCGGGGGGAGGACCGCCATGGCTCTGTCACATCTGCACCGCATCGACCCGGAGGCCAACATGGCGCGGTTCTACTGCATCGATGTTGCGGCGACGCTGTTCGGAGACGTCTCCGTCTTTCGGACCTGGGGCCGGATCGGAACGCACGGACGGACAAGACTCGAGACGTGCGCCACCGTGGAAGAAGCGGAGAGGGCGGCATCTCAAACCCTTCGACAGAAGATGCGACGGGGGTATCTGCCTGCCGGCCAAATGCTGCTGCCAGACCTTGCGGTATGAAATCTGTCAGGCCTTGCGCTGAAGCCTGCCCTCCAGCTCGGCACCGGCCTCGATGGCGATCCGCTCATGGATAACATCGGCCTGCACAAGGGCACTCGGCGCGAGCTGAACGTTTCGCGCTGAGACCCTGCCGGACACCGCCCCAAGCACGACGAGGTCGTGCGCGACGACGGAACCTTCAACACGACCTGAACCAGCCACGGTGATCTCTGGCGCCCGCAGTGAGCCAACGACATTGCCTTGGACCTCGATCGGTCCACTGGAGGTGGCATCACCTTCGACGACAAGATCCTGCGCGAAGACGCTGCGGCGAGCGTTCGAACTGGCCGGGTCCGGCCAGCGGTCCAAATCGCCATGTGGAGTCTTCATCTTGGTGCTGCCTCAGCTCAACTTCGTGCAGCACGACTGGACCAGAAGCGAAACGAAAGGGCAACGCGCGGCACTGTGATCGGCGAAGAAGCGCGTCCGGGAAGCAACCCTGAGGTGTGACGCATCATTTTGATTATGTAACCTATCGTAAAGTTCCACTTGATGAGTCGCGCCTATTGCGGAGACCAAGAGAACCCTATGTTTAGCCCCAGAACATCGCGCCAAGACTCCCTGTACCTGACCTATTCCACCGCCTCATTCCCAAGCGCCTCGTCGGGGGTGATGCCGTCAAAAAAGAACTTAACGATATAGCGATCGAAGGGACCAAGAGACTTGACCGACAATACAACTTCCAGTCCTAAACGGTTGAACCTCTCCAGCGCCGCCATAAGATCCAAATTCGGGTCAAGGAAGTCGATGAGGCCGGAAGCATGAATTTTTTTGGAAACCATCCGAGGGAGTCCGTACTCCTCGAGGTGATACACAGCGCTCGGAAGGAAAGCCCGACTCATTCGCCCGATAAACGCAGACACATCAACCGACGGGTTAACGATCATCTTATGAAGGACGTTGGCATCGCTGAGAAGTGCGGATAGCTTGAACGTAATAGTTCTCTCGAGTTTGAAAAAATCTTCAATGTCGACGCTATCGCTCCTAAGGGTCGAAAGCAGCGTTGGAAGATCACAATCCCAATTTTTTGAAATTGCCTTCACAGAAGCCACTACCTTATTAAACTGACTATCCCAGATTCCAGGCTTCAGTCGAAGAATTTTGTACAACGTCGATTCCCAATTATCTGGGTTTCCCGAATTCAAATAGCCAAACCCCCGCCAATCATCGGGGTTGGACTTCATGTCGGAGGCAAGACGAAGAAGAAACTCAGCATCGCTGTCCTGCAACAAATTTTCCCGCCTAACCCGGTCGAAATTTTCAGTGCCAATTATATTCGTCATTCGCGATCGATATTCTATAATCTTGTCGATCTGCCGATCCGTTAGCGAATCTGCATCTTGCTCTTCGTCGAGTGTGCCAAGTAATTCTTCGGGAAATTCAATCTCCAACTGTGTATCTTCTGACTTAGGAGGAGAGTCCAAGAGGAAGATGTTTCCAACAAAGTACTTGAACATCCGCCCGCCGCGGCCAATAATATTCTTGTACGTGAAATCCTTTAAGTTCGTCCGCCCTAGCTTGCTCTTCCAAACGACGACATTCTGAGCAGACGTGTTCACCCCTTCGATGATGGATGATGTTGAGATAATACTATCAAATCCATCCGCATACTCAAAAAGCCGAATCTGCAACTGGCTAAGGCACCTATGCATGCTGCCGTTGTGAACTCCAATCGCTCGATCAACCAAATCAGCCAAGACCCAATCTTTCTGATAGTTCTGCCGAAGCCACTTTGAAAATGAGCTGGTGTAAATACGGTCAACAGTTGGCATTTCCTCAATGACAAGTTGCGAAATCTTCGTGATTTCGGAGTAGGTGCCTGCGTAGACCAGTGACTTTTGATTTCCCGTCGAGAGTAATTCTATGAGTTTTCTGCCCTTCTCTTCTTGGTCCCCGCCGATCTCTTTGTACAATTCCTTAATGTCGAGGAAAACTGTGTTGAAGTCGAGAAGCTCGAGGAACTCCATGTCGTGCGTGAAAGCGTTGTCATTTAACTTCTTAATGTTTGGAGCAAGGTAGTACCTCTGCTTTGCTTTCTTGGAGAGCTTCAGAATCGCCTTAATAAGGGAGGGGGCACGATCGCGATCATGTGTCAAACTCGCTTTGTAGAATTCATCGACAACTAGAAGGTCAATCTTATCAAGCACCGCCAAGTAGCCGAACGCTCTCTCCTGGGGGAAGATTAGAATGTTTTTCGAGCCAAGGCGTGTATCGGGCGCAGTAACGATCGTGTATCGATCAGCGAACTTCTTAAACAGCCGGCGTCGAGTCTCATCCATCAGAGCAATAGTTGGGACAATGATAACAACGTTGTCTGGCTGTTTGGACGCGATGAAGGCATCGATTATGAAGCTCTTTCCAAAGCTAGTCGGAGCGCTTACTGCAATGTTCCGTCCATCAAGCAGTTTTGAGAGAACACTTGACTGTTCCCGGTGCAAGGTTGCGATGCGTCGGCCAACATCAACCTCGAACGCGCGATGCACAAATTTTTGATCCCAAGATGCGCCTTCGAGTTGCAAGTATGGAAATAGCCCAGTCGCCCTAATCATGTGGTTTACGACTTGCGGGTACACTTCCTTCGCCTGGTCTAGGTCTGCGAGCAATTTGATCAAGAGATTCCTCGCCGCCATCTCATTATTCGATGACAGGAGACGATTAACTTCATAGCAAGTGTCGAATGTGTCCATCATTTTTGCCCCTTATAAAAGGCAACGGCCTGCACAAAAGCGTCCACGATCTTCTTCTTGCTTGGAACCGGGAAAAGAATCATATGAAATCTGATGTCATTGTATTTGTGAATGGCACCCGCCTGGGCAAACTGTTTCTGAAAGTATACGTCCGCCCGTTCCTTATGAAACTTTACCATTTTCGATCTATAGGCTTCGGTAATCTCTTTCTCGCCAGATGTAATTTGGCATTCGTGTAGGATCAGGATTGGAATGTGAATCTTCGGCTTTATGGAATCAATTGACTCCCTATTGTCAAGGGCAGACTTTATTCTTGCCCGGAGTTCAGGCGTAAGTGGCAACCCATCAAGATCAGACAAGCTTGTAATTATTGCATTCTCCTTCTTCAGCTTGTCAGTAGATAACGAATTAATTACGGAAGTCACAACCGCATCTAGGCGGGCATCTGCAATAGAGTTGTAGAACTTTGCCTCCCCGAACCAAAGGGAAAAGTCGTCGCCTTCGATGACTATGTGAACGCTGTCTGCACCTTTGGCGTTATCTTGGGCATTCTGTTTGTAGAAAATTTTGGGGACAACAGGAAGCGCTCCGAATTGATGCCGCATCAGGCCGTACAGAAAGACTTCGGCGATTTCGCTTCCTTGGCCAATTTCGTCATTATCCGTGAGCCTGAGATTTCTAGCGGCAGCTACTAGGCTACTATGACTTTGATCAACTAGTGCGGCTCGCTCCTTCTCTGAAAGAGCTGTTTGCGCAATGTTGTCCCAGAGATAGTTTTGAAATTTTGGAAACCGCCACTGCGCGTCTTCGAAATCGTTTATCAAGCTCAGAACGTGCTTTTTTACAGCGTCAATAAGTTGAGGCGTAGTCGTGATATTGGCAAGTGTTTCGTCAACCAAGATCTCAAACGAATGTGCGGCCATAAGTGCCGATACCCCTACTGTCAATGTGGCCTCAGCAACATACTGCTTCGAGGCGCACCTGGCTAGATAGAGACGGCCGACCGAGGCACGTTGAGGTTGTGTTTTGCTATACGGCCGATGGAGGCACAGTGGCGACACGGACAAGGTCTCTCGGGAAGAATCCGCTACTTCTTGTAGGTGAGTTGCTAGGGATGAACGTTGGAAAAGTGGGCGATAAGGATCGGACGGCTAAGCACGTGTCTAGTAGCCTGAGCTGATTTATCCCTTGGACCGGCGGGTTCTGCCCGCCGGGCCACGGGCTGGTCGGCTCAGAAGCCGACCTCGTCGTCGCGGTCGCGGTCGACCAGCTCGGGCCCATCGCCCTCGGTCGCCTTCGGGCGGCTGAGGAAGTCGACCTTCTCGGCGATGATCTCGCAGCCGTAGCGGTCAACGCCCGCCGCATCGGTCCACTTCGTGTAGTGGATGCGGCCCTGGACGAGGACTTTCATGCCCTTCTCGCAGTTCTCGGCGACCGATTTGGCCAGACCGTTGAAGCAGGTGATGCGGTGCCACTCGGTGTCGACCACGCGGTAGCCGTGTTCGTCGCGGATCGGGCGGCCTTCAGCCAGGCGGGGGCGGGAGGTGGCGAGGGTGAAATGCACGATCTTCGTGCCGCCTTGCGTGGTGCGGGTCTCCGGGGCCTGACCGATGTTGCCGGCGAGGATGACGATGTTCTGCATGGTGTTTTCCCTTCTGTCCGTCTGAAGGGACCATCCCTTCGACAAGACCCGGCCAAAGCTTGTCGGTCGAAGTCCGCACAGGTGACGAAGGAACCCGGAAACCCCCGAGGGTCCGGGGTGGAGCGGGCAGCCCTGTCACAGGGCAACACGGCCCGGGCAGGAGTTGGGGTTGCGGGCAGGAGACCAAACAGGCTTAGGGGATTGTCCGTCGAAGGGAAGGTGCCTCAGCCAGACTGCGGGAGGAGAACCCAAGCAGACACGCTCAGACCGGTCTCATCCGGCAATGTCAGGACCAGGGGAAAAGAACCCGGAAAGGGAGAAGGGGATCACCACGCCCAACCTGCCCCCTGCCCTGCGCCCCCGCTCGTCTCTTGCCGCGCGGTCTCGGCACGAGTACGCCAGATGCATTGGATCAACCGGAGCACCCGATGCCTGATTCAACCTCTCGGCACTGTCGCTCGCCGACCTGCGGGTTTTGCAGAAGTCCGTCGCCAAGGCGATTTCAACCTTCGAAGCCCGGTAAAAGGCGGCAGCCCGCGACAAGGTCGAGATGCTCGCCAAGGACCTCGGCTTCACTCTCGCCGAACTGGCGGAACTCGAGGAGCCGAAGCGCAAACGGGCGCCCTCGACGAAGATCTACCGGCATCCTGAGAACCCGACCCTCACCTGGTCCGGCCGGGGTCGCAAGCCGGGCTGGTTTGCAGCCCATGTCGATGCAGGCAAAGACCCGGAAGAGCTCCTCGGCTGATCTGCATTTCTCGAGGATAGCGATGCCATCCAAACATCGGAGCCCTATTGCCGTCAGTCCGGCGGACCGGCCAAGACATCATTTAGCGGCGAATGCCTCATTCGTATCACGCGGCGAAACTGGTGAGAAAGCGCATGTAAAGTCTCGGCGCGACGATCGCGGCAAAGCGGTCGTCAGGCACCGGCGGATATCCTAGCCAATCTTTAGATGCTCACTCTGCCCCCCAGACCTCAAAATCAGCACCAACCGCATTCGCAGACAATTTGGCAGCAAGAAGCAATGTGTTGAGCTGCTTCATTTTCAGAATTCGTCTAAATGTAGCTGTACCATCGGCGCAATTGTTGTGTTCAGTTCTTGTCATCTGCGGCTGAATAATTACTACTCTCTTTCGATAATTTGAGGGAAGAGTCTGGATCCGAGCGATCAAACCTGTTCTGTTTGGTTGACGAACACCGTTGTGCCAAACAGCATCGGCAATAAGATGATGACGTCCTGCGTCGAGCGCCGCAGCCAGAGAATGCCGCTCTAGGTGGCGCAGGTTCTTTACGGCTTGCCCGGTTACAACCTCATACTTTGAGGCGGATACTTCCCTATTGGCGGCCGCAGAACCAGCCCCCTTCGCATGAATTAGTGTGACAAGGTTAGTATTGTCGTCGATATGAACAAAATCAGCGAGTTCCATAGACCCGTCATCGCTAGCTAGCCAACCGATATTGAATATATCGTGACAATACCCAAAGAGTGAGTCGTCACGCTGGCCAGGCGCTTTCGGGATGCCGATCGAAAATCCAAGTGTTTGGCCCGCAAGTACTATTGGCTTCTCCAGAGTAACGTCATATCCAGACAGATTCTTGAATTTCCAGTCAGGAAACCACTGGTCAGTATAAGCACTACTGAAACATTTCTCGCCAGAAATAGTGTGGCCACTGTTATAGTAGATCTTTAGCCACCCGTACTCCACCATCAAGGCATCAAAATCCGCCCGTCCGGCAACTGCATGTGCAGGCTGGGTAATCCACTGAAAATTCAGAGCCACTTTGTCGCCAGACAATGTTGGAGAGATAGATAAATCTCCAAGTTGCACCGATTCAAAGGTCACGGATGCAACCAAATTTGGCCCGATGCCAGCTACGACACCAAACTCAGCCCCATGGGCCCATCTCGATGCAAGTTCTCGTAAGGCTGGATCGGTGTCATCACCAAGAAGTTCCGGTGGAACCAAAGCGACTGCATCAGCATCGCTGACTGCGGCCAAATCGGCCACTGCTTGAGCTAGTATCGGGAAACGAACAGTTACGGGGCCCGCGGCAACGGCAGCCACCCTATCTAGCAGGGCCTCCGTATCTGCCAAGAACTCCGGCCAGCCTCTTGGTCGATTGACCCAGAGGCGACTTTCGTCCGGCGAGGCACCAATTACCGGGTTCGCTGCACCGTTCGACAACAATACCGGTACTTTGCTGCGGACCGCTTTGAAAGCGTAGGTCTGATCGCCAAGGGGGTCAATGGCAAACTCCAGTGCGCGCCCAATCAGCACCTTGGCATCGGGCTTGGCGTCAGAGCGAGCATGTATGCCGTCTAGCCAAAGAGCTTTAGCCTCATCACCGACGAAGGCGGACTCGATTTGGGCCCTAGGAATAGGGCGCGCTGCCGTAATTTTTCTGTAGATGCGTGGACGGAAAGCAGACTCTGAAGCAGAGATTGCTGCAAGTTCTCCTTTAACAGAAATCACTAGGAGGTGATGAGCAAGGTCGACATATGCTCCTGGCTGCGCCCAGGCCGGCGTTGATCGGTGCTCATACTCAATCGTCGCTGTTCGCAAAAGGCCATTAGCAGTCGGTGGGGACGATTGGATCATTGCCCTTTGGCCGCCGGCGACGGTTAGCAGTTCCAAGATTTGGTCCCTAAGTTCTCTTAGCAAGCGGGCACCAGAAAGGTTACCGACGCGGCGTAGAAACATGGGAGCGAGATAGGGGCGGAAAGGGATGGGTGCGGGTTGTTGAGCCATGACTACAGCTTATTGGTTTGCTCTCTCGTGTCGAGACGATATTCCTCGACCGTTCATGATTGGCGATCTAGCCCACTTTATGGTCGCTGGTCGGAACTGCGAAGTGGCGACGGCCGAGCTTAAGTAGATTGACGATCCTCGTCGTCGGTCGCGGTGTGTTGTCTTCAATCTCCCCGATCCGGTGACTTTTGTGGCTACCGAGGTTTTGTTGCGTGCCAGCAAAATGTACGCCTTCGAGGTTCACTGAGGCCGGCAGATCTGGTGCTGACGCGGAGGTCAAGGAGGGCTCACGCCCCCCTCTCGAACTTCACCACTGGGATGCCGAGCTTCTTGGCCTTGTCGGCGAGGTTTTCCTGGATGCCATTGCCCGGAAAGACCAGGACACCCACCGGGAGCACATCCAGCATGGCGTCGTTGCGCTTGAAAGGTGCGGCCTTGGCGTGCTTGGTCCAGTCCGGCTTGAAGGCGACCTGAGTGACGCCCCGGGCCTCGGCCCATTTGGCGGCGATGAGTTCTGCGCCCTTCACTCCGCCACCGTGGAGAAGGACCATGTCGGGATATTTGGTCCGGACCTGATCGAGCTTGCCCCAGATCAGGCGGTGATCGTTGAAGTCGGTCCCACCGGTGAGGGCGACCTTGGGGCCTGCGGGCAGCATTACCTGGGTCTCGGCGCGGCGCTTGGCGGCCAGGAAGTCGCGGCTGTCGATCAGGGCGGCGGTCAGGTGCTGGTGGTTCACCTTTGAGCCGGTGCGCGGCCGCCACGTCGAGCCCGTGTGATGCCAGAACTCAGTCGCGGCGTGATCGCGCATCATGTCCATGCAGTTCCGCCGTTCGGTGAGGGTCAGGCCCTCGGCCGTCAGACGCTCGAGTTCGGTGGATTTCACCTCGGAGCCGTCCTGCTCGCGCTGGAGGCGGCGCTGCGCCTGCTCGTTGTCGTCGAGCGACCGTTCGATCCGGGCGGTGGCGCGGTGGAAGAGGTTGACCTGGCCCCAGAGCACTTCTTCGAGGTCGGGTTCCATGCGGGTGTCGGCCAGGCTCGCGACAAGGGCGTCGAAGATATCGGCGACGGCACCCCGGAGGCGGTCTGCATCCGGCATCGGGCGAGGATCGGGCTCGTCTTCAAAGGGGCGGTAGCCGTAGAGCTGCAGCTCCTCAAGCGCATGGGCGGTCTGGGATGCGGTGTGGCTGGGTTCGTAAGCGTCGTCGCGGGTTTGGAACGTCATCTTCTTCTTGCCTTCGGGCCTGTCTGGTCCGCGCGTCATCCCGCGCGGCCTTCATGGGCTGCGAAAGCCGTCACGGGGGAGGACCCTTCACCCCGCCTTCGGGGCCGGAACGCATGTGGAGGAGGACGGGGGGCGGCTGATTTGCTTCGCGATGCAAAGGCGGGGCGAGCCCCGCCGGCGGAAATCAGTTGCCCCCAGTCCTTGAAGGGTCGTCCCCTTTGACGGCCGCCTGCCCATCTCTTGAAGGCCGCTCGGGGGACGAGTGGATGAGCTGCCCCGAGAAGAGGCAGGAGGTGACGGTTCAGACCTGCGATGGTTTCGGTCCCCCTGCCCCACTGTCCTGAACAGCCCCTTGCGCGGAGACGATCAGATTTTCAGGCGCTGCTGATCCTCGGGACCGATCTGTTTTGCCAGATGCTGACGCAGCACCGCCGGTCCGTCTGCCCGAAGATCGTCGTTAAAGTCCCCAAGCCGAGGCTCGAGCACCCGTACTGTAATCCCGACCTCGACGGCTCTGGCGCTCAACCTCTCCGCAGCGCGCTGCCCCGCCAGATCGCGGTCGATGGCGATGTAGAGGCGCCGCAACCCCTCCGGCAACAGAACCGCTCCAAGGTGACCCGATGAGAGAGCGGCCCAGACGGGAAGGCCGGGGGCGGCCTCACGAATGGACAGCATGGTCTCGATGCCCTCGCCGATGAAAAGGATGTCATCACACGGCGTCAACCTGACGGCATTGCCAAGAAGGTGACCCATGGCCCGCCGCTGCGTCTCGACTGCCGCCTTGCCTCGGCCGTCAGGCGCAAGCCAGGTGCGATGCACACCCTGCAAAGCCCCTGCCCCATCGGAGACTGCAGCGATCAGCGCCGGTCGGGGAATGCTCTTGGTCTGGCCCTCATCCCGATGCCAGCACTTTGGGTGAAAGCGAAGGGCGCTCGTCTTGCCGCCAAGGGTGATGCCCCGGGAGCGGAGATAGGTTTCCGCAAGCGTGCCTGCGACCGGCATCGAGGCCGCAAACAAGCGCGCCGCTGCTTCTGGCGTGCCCCCATGGGACTTTGATCTTCTCGGTGCGGGGCCATCCGGGAGAACCGGCGCCGGACGACCAAGATGCCCACGCGCCTCGGCGAGAAGGTCGGGAAAGCGACTGATCCCCGTCCGTTCGCGGATGATATCGAGGAGATCACCATGTTCGCCGGTGGCACCGTCAGTGAACTTGCCGGCTGCCCCCCGCCCGGATGAAGGGCCGGTCAGACGCACAAACAGCGACCGACCGGGATTGTTCTGCAGATCGCCCACGATCCAGTAGGACCCTTCCCGCCGTCCGGCGGGAAGGTAATGGCGACAAACGCTTTCGGCACGGGACGAAAGCTCACGCAAGAGGTCTTCTGTTTCCAATGACATGATCACACAGTTCAACCATTGCGTGCATGTAGACCAGAGACCGCAAACCGCGCAAGCAGCCGCTCAAGCACCGCGATCCCGAAAGAATCGGTCGGGCAAAAGAGCCTGAGTTTCCAGGCGATGATCTCCGAAAAGAACCCGTCCGCTTTGAGGCGATCCTTCTGCGCCTCAGTGAAGCCCGAAAGCTCGATGCGGTTCACGCCCATGACGCGGGACCGGTGCAATTCCATCCCCTCGGCCAGACGCACGACGGTCTTGCCCTCCAGAACGAGGGAATGGATCTCAGCGGCCGTCAGCTTCGGCGCGTCGGCTGCGAGTGTGGTCGCGACCCAGGCGGGCGAAACACGGCGGCCGATGATGCGCTGACCGTCATCGGTCTGCAGCCGGTAGACGCGGGTTTCGTCCTGCGGGAGCTGCTTCCAGATCGGCAGAAGAAGGCCCGCCACGATATGCAACGTGGCTTCCGAGAACTGCGGCACCTCGGCCAGTTCCGCTGTCCAAGCTGCGGCAAAGGTCGCGCGGTCCGCCTCAAGCCAGTGGGTGTCCTCCATGATCTTGGCAGGCAGCGTGCTGGCCTCAGTCGGACGGATCAGGCGCAGGCGGGGTTCAATGGTGCCATCGTCCAGCATCAGGCTGGTGGCCGGCGCCTGTACCGTCGCGCGCCCCGAGCGGCTGTTGACCAGAAGCCGCGCCTTCGGATCATCCAGCCACTCGAGCGCATCTGCAAGGGACAGCGGCGTGTTGCGGCGTTTTTCGGCAATGGTCAGAAGCTGGGTTTCTGCACCAGAGCCGGGATGGGTGTAGATCACCCGGGCGTCCGTGACTCGGAAACTCTCGGCACGCAGCGTCTCGAGCCCAAGGTCATAGACTCCGGCAGCGATGGCCCCCTCGATGCGCTGATCGAGAAGCTCCTCGAAGGCCGAGAAGAGCACGGCCTGCATGGCGATCGTCAGCGCCAGCAGGCGATTGAGGAAGGTCGTGATCGGCGGCAGGTCATCCTTCAGCCCATTGTCATCGGTCAGGCTGAGGCCGGTGGCATCCTCGAATTCGCCAAGCGAGCAGCCCGGCAAGTCGCCGCGATAGATGCGGCGGTAAAGTTGGCGCAAGGCGTCCCGGGCATATGGCGACTCGAGGTTGTCCTCGGGGCGGAACAGCCCCTGCCCTCCGGTCTGGCGCTGACCGCGTGTGATGGCCCCGAGCGTGTCGAGGCGGCGCGCGATGGTCGACAGGAACCGCTTTTCCGCCTTCACATCGGTAGCCACCGGCCGGAATAGCGGCGGTTGCGCCTGGTTGGTACGGTTGGTGCGGCCGAGACCTTGGATGGCGGCGTCCGCCTTCCAGCCAGGTTCGAGGAGGTAATGGACCCGCAGGCGCTGGTTCTTGGCACCAAGGTCGGCGTGATAGCTGCGCCCCGTGCCACCAGCATCTGAGAAGATCAGGATGCGCTTCTGGTCATCCATGAAGGCGGCGGCCTCGGCGAGGTTGGCAGAACCCGCCCGGCTTTCCACGACGAGCCGGGCAGCACTTCCCTCACCCTTGCGGACAATGCGGCGCGAACGTCCCGTCACCTCGGCCACGAGATCGGTGTCGAAGCGCTGGACGATCTGGTCAAGCGCCCCCGGCACGGGCGGGAGAGAGGCCAACTTCTCGATCAGCGCGTCCCGCCTGCGGACAGCCTCGCGGCATTCGACTGGTTGGCCGTCACGCACAACGGGCCGCGAAGACAGATTGCCCTCGCTGTCGGTGAAGGGCTCGTAGAGCTGCACCGGGAAGGAATGGGCGAGGTAATCGAGGACATATTCCCGCGGGGTGATGTCGACCCGAATGTCGTTCCATTCGTCGGTTGGGATCACCGACAGGCGGCGTTCCATCAGCGCTTCGCCGGTCAAGACGATCTGGATGACGGCCGCGTGGCCCGCCGCCAGATCGGCCTCGATGGCGGCGATCAGCGTCGGGGTTTTCATCGAGGTGAGCAAATGGCCGAAGAAGCGCTGCTTGGCAGACTCGAAGGCGGAACGTGCGGCGGATTTCACCTGCCGGTTCAGAGTACCGTTCTCACCCGTGATGTTGGCAGCCTCCATCGCCGCAGCCAGGTTGTTGTGGATGATGGCGAAGGCCCCGGCATAGGCATCGTAGATGCCGCGTTGTTCAGGCGTCAGCGCATGCTCGAGCATCTCGTATTCGACGCCGTCATAGGAAAGCGACCGGGCAGTGTAGAGACCGAGCGAGCGCAGGTCGCGTGCGAGGACTTCCATCGCGGCAACGCCGCCAGCTTCGATGGCTTGCACGAATTCCGCCCGCGTCGCGAAGGGAAAATCCTCGCCGCCCCAAAGTCCGAGCCTCTGCGCGTAAGCCAAGTTGTGGACCGTCGTCGCACCCGTGGCAGAAACATAGACCACACGGGCATTGGGCAGCTTGTGCTGGAGGCGCAGGCCCGCCCTGCCCTGCTGCGAGGCCTCGGTATCACCGCGCTCGCCATTGGAGCCAGCGGCATTCGCCATCGCATGGCTTTCATCAAACAGGATCACCCCGTCGAAATCGGCCCCGAGCCAGTCGACGATTTGGTCGACTCGGGACTTCTTGGCACCCCGTTCTTCCGAGCGCAGCGTGGCGTAGGTGGTGAACAGGATACCCTCGGTCAGTGGAATGTCGCAGCCTTGCGCAAAGCGAGAAAGTGGCGTGACGAGCAGGCGCTCCTGGCCGAGGGCCGACCAGTCACGCTGCGCGTCTTCCAGCAACTTGTCGCTCTTCGAGATCCAGAGCGCCTTGCAGCGGCCCTGGCACCAGTTGTCGAGCAGGATCCCCGCAGACTGGCGGCCCTTGCCCGCCCCGGTGCCATCACCGAGGAAGAAGCCCCGGCGGAACCGGACGCTATCGTTAGCATCCTCGGACGCGGCGGAAACCATGTCGCCGGTCTCATCCACGCACCACGACCCCGCGAGATGCGCGCCATGCGCCTCGCCAGCGTAGATCACGGTTTCGAGCTGGGCATCCGACAGGAGTCCGTCCCGCAAAACGGCGGCGGGGAGTTTCGGGTGGTAGGTCGGTGTCGGGGGCGCGACGGAGGCCATGGCTGCCGATTGCACCAGCTTGGTCGGATGCGACGCCGCGCCGGGGATGTCGATCGCCTGCAGACGGAAGGTTTCATAGATCGCATCTGACAGACGCGCAGCGCTGTCGTCTTCACTGGCCTCGCGCGGGATGTAGGCGAGATCTTCGGCGTCGACCGGCGTGTTTGCCCCGAAGGACGAGGCCGAGGCGGAAGCCCGCGAAATGGCGACGGTGGTCTTTGCGGCGTGGGCAGGGTTTCCCGGGAAGGAAGAAGAGCGGCCCTGCCCGGCCGAGGCGTCATGCATGAGTTCGAGACGCGGCGGAACTTCTGCGGTGATCCGGGCCAGCAGATGCGCCACATCGGGCGACATTGGCTGGGCTCGGTCGGCCGTGATGCCGCCCTTCTCGCCACCACGGCATTTGTCAAACACGGAAATTCGTGTCGCGAAGCTGGTGCCGTGTTTTGCGAAAGTACCTCCCGACACCGAGCCGGTGAAGACCAGATGCGCGGACTCGGTCAGCCGAGCGAAGGTCTGAGCCCAAACGGGTGCATCCGGTGCGAAATTGGTGCCGGTGATGGCAACGAGCCGCCCGCCCTGCGCAAGGCGCGCGAGCGCCGAACGCAGATGCCGCGCAGTCGCCTCGGTGCTGCGGCTCTCGACATTGGCCGCAGCCGAGAACGGCGGATTCATCAGGACGACACTCGGGCGCAGCCCGGTGTCGAGATGGTCGTCGATTTGCGCGGCGTCAAAACGAGTGACGGAGCGGCCCGGAAACAGGAGCCGCAGAAGATCGGCGCGGGTGTCGGCCAATTCGTTCAACGCAAGAGTGCCGCCCCAGATCGCCGCGAGGACCGCCAGAAGTCCGGTCCCGGCCGAAGGCTCCAGGACGAGATCACGGGGCGTGATCTGCCCTGCCGCCAGAGCCGCAAGCCCCATGGGCAAGGGCGTCGAGAATTGCTGGAAGCGTTCCATTTCCTCCGAACGCCTTGTGTGCGTGGGCAGAAGGCCAGTCACCTTGGCGAGGATGGGGAGCAACGCGTCCGGCGAACCCGCCCGGGCCAGCAGGGCACGGCCGAATTTCCGCAGGAAAAGGACGAGCGCCACCTCGCCCGCCTCATAGGCAAGCTTCCAGTCCCAGGCGCCAACTGAATCAGAGCCACCAAAGGCGCGCTCCATCTCAAGGCGCAGGCGCAGGGCGTCGATCTGGAAGCCCTGCGCCAGATCAGGTTGCAGCGCTTCAGCCACGGCCAGGATGCGGGAAGCCGTCGTGGAAGGAGGCGGCACGGCAGTCGGCGCAGGCGCCAGGGTCACAGCGGAAAGATCGTTCATCAGGGAAACCTCAAGAGAGCCGGAGGGGTCAGTCCCGCACGGCGCTCTCTCTCACCCGCCGGAACCTGACCCCTTCCGGCAGCCCTCTCCCTCCCCTTCCCCTTCTTGCGCCAGGGACTGTTGCCCGCATGGGGGGAGACGGCCAAGGCTGGCTCCCGTCCGCAGGACCAAGGCCCGGTCACGGCGGCACGCCGGGAGGTGCCCACCCGAATTCCGCCTCCCTCGATCTCTCCGGCTGCGGCAGAGTTGAATTTGTTCCTGTTATGTTCTATATTCAGAATGACGAGCCAAGGGAGATACCCGATGGAAAGCACCACTTTTGCCCTGCCCTCCACGCCGAAGCAGATCGCCTATGCGCGCTCACTGGCATTGCGGAACCAGACACTTCTGCCTTGGGAGGTTCAACAGGACCGACGCACCCTCAGCGCCTGGATCGAGGCCCAGGCAAACCTGAAGCCAGTCTCTGAATTGGATGGTCTGCCGTCGTCCAAGCAGGTCGCATTTGCCGAACGCCTCGCCCGCATCAAGCGCCGCGCGGTGCCTGACGAATGCTTCCGCGACAAGGGGCTCATGTCGAAATGGATCGATGGCAACCGGTGAGCGAGGACTAGTCTTCGCTTAGGACTTCATCCTCTGGGTCTGCCCCCAGTTGATCGGCGCGCCTGATACCGGCGGCAAATGCAGCAAAGACATCTTCCGTTCGCTTGAAGATCGTAGCTTCAGTGAAGTGTTTGGCGACTTCAGCCCGAATGTCATCGGCGGTCTTTGCCTCAGTGTTTGCTTCAGCCCATTTCCGGCCGGGGTGCAACGTGTCCCAAGGAGACTTGTTGTTTGCGCGAGTTTCCGCGCTGTCGCCATGCTTGCCGATACCAAACAGAATCCGCGTCTCGTTGTTCCAGATAGGCTTGAACAACCTGATCAGGTGACTTTCGGCCGCTGCTTGGTATCCGCTCTGAACGGCCAATGCACGGCACTCAAAGTCGGAGATATCAAGGGTGGTGCTTGCCTTGGTGATGCTCTTGCGATGCTCATTCAGTCGATCAGCAAGTTTTGTACCTTGCTCAATCAAGGACTTCGCGTTCGCGTTCGGGTCCGCCTTGCCGACATAGATTGGCGTTTCTGTGCGAGAAATGGGAGCGTATAGGTCTGCATCGCCAGTGTAATAGATCGCGTAAACGCCGGCGCCATAGAATTTGGTCAAGTCCTTCAGGGCTTGCCGTTCCTGCGCGATGAGCGCCAACGCGACGAAATGCCCAATCAGCCTGGGCTCAGTCGGATCGAAGAAGGAATCCGGCATGCGCACAGGATCGATTTCGCGGCTGAGCGCATCAAGGCTGTCCTTCATCAGCGAAATCGATGCCAGGAGCTTTCCTCGAGTGACAGCAGTGATCCCGCCCTGGAGAACGGCTTGCCGAAGCTCCTCGATCTTCTGGGCAGTCTGCTCCGCCTTATCGAGCTCCTGACGTTTTGCCATCAGGCCGTCGCTTTCAGTTTTTCCATAACGCTGACACCAACTTGCCGCGCCAACTCAACCGGCACTGCATTGCCAAGCTGGCGCATGCATTCCGTCCAAGCCCCATGAAGGCGATAGTCATCGGGAAAGGTCTGGATCCGGCAGCTCTCCCTGACGGTGAAATACCTCACAGCACCATTGGGCAGACGCACCATATTTTCGCCGCCAGGAACACCATGCACTCCAGCTTTCAAGGTCTTGGCCGGCTCGTCAATGTAGCTGCCGGTATGGCCGGGATAAGCCTTGGCACCCGGCTGGAAGCGATGATCATGGATTCCAGACGCATGTCTTCCAGTTGGATCCGGCAGGTCCGCAATGGCGTCGCGCGTTGTGCGCCACGGCTTCGCGATGGGCTTCTCGTCTCTGGACAGCCGCCTCGCAGTTGCCTGCGAACGCCCTTCAAGGACACGATCAGACTTTGCGACCCTGTGGCGATCCCAGTAGTCGCCAAAGACTTGGTCCCAGATCAGGCTTTCCTGTGTGTGGCCGCCGCTCTCAGGGGCCCAACGCGCGTCAACATCGTCGCGAAAGCCAACGAATACCACCCGCTCCCGCCTCTGCGGAACACCAAAATTGGCAGCGTTCAAAAGCTTGGTCACAACCTTGTAGTGAAGCCCCGGCCGGGACTTTGAGGTGTGGTGCTGTTGCAGCCTGCGAAGATGATCCTGCCATGCTTCCTCAGACTGGGCGATCAACTCTGGATGTTCGAGCTGAAGCTGGACGTAGGAGAAATAGTCGTGAAAGCTTGCGCGGGTGAGACCCTTAACGTTCTCGAAGATGAAGGCTCGTGGCCGGGCTTCCCTGACAGCGCGGACGGCCTGGGGGAACATATCCCGAGCATCGTCATAGGCACGGTGTCGCCCACCGAGAGAGAACGGCTGGCACGGTGGTCCGCCAGAGATGAGATCGACTCTGCCCTCATAGATGGTGAAATCAACCTTTCGGACATCGCCCTCGATGACGTTCCAGTCTCCACCGTCTTTTGACAGCGTCGAATGGTTCTGGCGGAGCGTGTCACAGCACCACTTGTTGAACTCAACCACGGCTCGGGGTTTGAAGCCAGCAGCGGAGAGCCCTATTCCAAGGCCACCAGCCCCTGCGAAAAGCTCGAGGGAAGTCCCCAACATGTTGATACTCTCCCTGCCTGTTCTGCGTTTTTGCATCATGTGCCGAAATCCTTCAAGAACTGATATCACCCGAACCGCCGTCCGGTGTCGGTGAAGGTGTACTCATTGATCACGATCCCCTCCTCGATCGCTTCGTCCGAGGTGAGATGGTCATATTCGGCCTGAAGCTGGCGGTAGAGCCAGCGGGCCAGATCGCGGAAGATTTCTGTCACGACCTCCTCAGCATCGTCGGTCGGTGGTTGGCCAGTCTGGCTGTCGCGGGTGACGTCCACGGACATGGTGAATTCGTGGTAGTAGCGACCCCGGTGGCTGGCCTCGGCGGCAAGCTGATAGAAGTTCCGCCGTTGGATCGCCTGCAGCCTGTCTGCGATGCCATGCAAGGTCTCGTCCTGCGGGGCATAGTCCCGGATGCTCTTTGTCGCGCCCTTGGCGTGGCTGAGATATCCCTCGAAGGACGCTTTATGCAGAGCACCGCATAAGGCCTGTTATGCCGAGCGACGGATTATGCGGAGCGGTCAGGTCATCACGCTGTAAACGCGAGGGATTTTCGACAATCC
>Ga0209793_1000643_pt1 | contig 34288 bp, 51 predicted proteins | sample EBPBio122009_DNA_FD_185863 | JGI IMG/M metagenome (GOLD analysis project Ga0209793, IMG submission 185863) | Wastewater treatment Type I Accumulibacter community from EBPR Bioreactor in Madison, WI, USA - Reactor 1_2/2/2009_ DNA (SPAdes) (version 2) | ecosystem: Engineered > Bioreactor > EBPR >... | reverse complement strand
CGCCTCGCGTCCGCAACGCGTTCATGGGCTGGCTGATGGGTCACTTCTCCCCGGAAGCCAAGCCCGACGGTTCGAGGAGCTAGTTCCTCGTGACCGTCGGGTGATTTGGTACCTGGCGAGAAGGTACCTCGGGATGAGCGTCGATGAGTGGAAAGCGCTCCCGTGGTACGAGGCGGAGATGTATCTCCGCGGACTGGAGGAAGAGGGCAAGATCGATCGCGGTAACGGCGGCGCCAACAAGAGTGGCGGTGGCGGCGCGGTGGACCTGGGAGGCATGGGTGACATGTCCGGGCTGGGGCTCAACGTAAGGAGGGCAGATGGCTAAGTTCGACGGTGGCAAGATCGAGGCCGTGCTTGATCTCGACCGCACTCCGTTTAACACGGGGTTGGACAAAGCGATCGCTGATGGCGAACGCTTCGCTGCCATGCGGTTCACCGCCACGTTGGACTACGACGTCGACGACTCCGCGTTAAACGCCAGCCCGGACACGTCGACCATCACCCGCAAGGTCGTGTACGACGACAATGCCACCCCAGCCGCGCCGTCGGACTCGACATCGAACGCGAACGTCAACACAGCCGTTGCTTCGGCACAGGTGGCAAGGTTGCAGGCCCAGCTCGACGCTCTGGACCGCAGCAACCCGGAGGTTGACGTCCGGATGGGTCGTGGCATCAACACCTCCAGGATCGGTCTGGGGTTGCTCATCACGGCAGTGTCGAACCTGGTCGCCGCAGCGATCCCGGTAGCGGGCGTACTTGTCGGAGCCGTCGGTGGCCTTGGCACTGCGTTCACGGGCGCCGGGATCGCTGCTGGCATCTTCGGCGTTGGCGCTGTCGGCCATCTCGGTCGACTCGCCACCGCGATGAAGAAGGCGAAGGACGAGGGAACGGAGCTCCCCGACAAGTTCAAGGAGGGCGCTGAGGCCGTCGACGAGCTCGGCGATGCGTGGAGCGACTTCCTCGACAATACGGACACGCAGTTCTTCAGCGTGATGGCGCTCGGTGTGGAGATCCTCTCCAATGCCCTCGACAAGCTCGACCCGACGTTCAACCTCATCGCTGCGGGCGTGGAACGGATGCTCACGCCTCTGAACGAGTGGATCAAGGGTAGCGGGTTCGACGCGTTCCTCAACTGGGTCGGGACCAACGGCGTCTTCTTCATGGAGTCCTTCGGCAGGATCATCGGAGACGTTGCTCTCGGTATCGGTGGTCTGATGAGTGCGTTCACACCGTATGCCAAGGAGTTCATGCTCGGTTTCGAGGGTATGGCGGACAGCTTCCGGAAGTGGGGCCAGTCACTCGCCGAGAGTGAGCGGTTCCAGCAGTTCATCCAGTACGTCCGTGACAACGTACCGCTGGTGACAGGCTTCATCAGCGCTGCTGTGGGTGCCGCGACGCACCTCCTGACCGCACTCGCACCTCTGGGCGGTCTCGTCCTCACCGGACTGACCTCGTTCCTCAACTTCATCCGCGAAATGGATCCGACCGTACTCGGCGCTGTCGCAACCGGTGTGCTCGGTCTGGTGACTGCGTTGAACGCTTGGCGGGCTGCACAGTGGCTCCTCAACTTCGCCCTGACTGCGAACCCGATCGGCATCGTGATCGTCGCGATCGGTGCTCTCGCTGCAGCGATCTGGTACCTGTGGAGCAACAGCGAGAAGTTCCGCGCCACGTTGGCGCCGCTGTTCGCAGCGTTGACGCCGCTGGCTACGGAGCTGCAGGGCAAGCTGGCGCCTGCGTTCAAGGTCGTCGGTGATGCGCTCATCTCTGCGTGGGGTCTTATTCAGACCGTCGTCGGTGACGTCGTAGGGTTCATCCAGGACAACTGGGGGACCATCGGACCGATCGTTTCCGGTATCTGGAACGGTGTCGTCGAAGTGATCGGCGCGGCGTTGACGTTCATCGGCTCGCTCATCCAGCTGATGGTGACCGTCTACTCGGCGATCTGGCAACAGTTCGGTGGGACGATTATGCAGTACGCCCTCGTCGCGTTCCAAGCCATCGGTTCGATCATCCAAGGGGCCCTCGACATCATCACGGGACTGCTGCTGGTATTTTCCGGCGTCTTCCAAGGCAACTGGAGACTCGCTCTCGACGGTGCCACGAACATCATCCGCGGGTTCGTCCAGATCTTCCAGGGGATAGGCACGGCGCTCATCGACGGACTGATCGCTGGCATCACGCAGGCCGGTGCTGCGATCGGAGCGAAGATCCAAGCGATCGGCATCGCGATCATTAACTGGTTCAAGGCCGTGTTGGGGATCAACTCGCCGTCGACGCTCACGACCGCAATGGGTTTGGACCTCATCCGCGGCCTCGCGAACGGCATCGCTGCCGCATGGGGTCTGGTGCATGCGGTCATCTCCGCGGGCTTGGCAACGATCCGAGCATTCTTCTCCGCGGGACTCGCAGCGGTCCGCTCCGTTGCGGTGACGGTCTGGAACAGCATTCGCAGCGTCTTCTCCTCTGCGATGGGAACGGTCCGGAGCGTTGTCTCGGCCGGGATCGCTACCGTACGCAGCGTCGTCTCCGCGGGCATGTCCGCAATCCGCGGAGCCTTCTCTTCCGCGTGGAGTGCCATTCGTGGAGCTACGAGTGCAGCTGTCAGTGCGGTGCGTGCAGCGATCAGTTCTGGCATCAGTGCCGCTGTCGCGATCGCGCGCAGTCACTTGAGTCGTCTGGCAAGCATCGGTCGTTCCGCGGTCACAGGCCTGGCGAGTGCCATTCGTGGCGCACTCGGCAGCGTCGGATCCGCGCTTAGCGGGATCAAGAGTCGCGTAACCGGAGCACTCTCCGGCGCAAGCCGCTGGCTGTACGACGCCGGCCAGGCGATCATCCGCGGTCTGGTGGCCGGCATCCAGTCGATGATCGACGCCGCGGCGAATGCGGTGCGAAAGGCACTCGCCAAGGCACGTGCGGTCATCCCCAGCTCGCCCGCCAAGGAAGGTCCGTTCTCAGGCACTGGCTGGTCGAGCTTCACGCAGGGCCAGATCATCACTGCGATGGCTGACGGCATCCTCAGCAAGAAGGACTACCTCGCCCGGTCGGTACGTGAGGCCATGAGTGCCGCCCGTGACGAGGCTGCGTTCGGAACGACCTTCCCTGGAGTGTCCATTGCCGGAGCGGGGATCGGGACAGCGAACCTTCCCGGGACCGGAGACCTGCCTGTGCCGAACGGTGGCAAACTCTTCGAGAACTACTACGACTACGGGAACAGCGACATCAACGCGATCGCTGAGGAGCTGTACGGGCTGACAAGGAGTCGCGGATGAGCCTCACGCATTTCAATCTCGATGGTGGGCTCCGGACCAACGATGCCGTTCCTGGCGATGGAATCGAGGTTGATGGACAAATCGAATGGCGTGGAATGATCCTGGGTCCGCGTAGCTGGTACGGGTACAAGAAGCTCACTGGCTGGGATGACTTCTCCATCGCGGATGTGAACGACGTCGAAGTTCCGCGCGGGCACGGAGCGTGGCCCGGGGACATGTATGTGGCGAATCGTACGGTGACGTTCGAGACGACCATCTGGGCAGGTCTGGAGAACTTCGCCGCGACACGGAAGCTACTCATCCAGAAGATGACACCGACGAATGAAGAGTACCCGCTCATCATTCGACAACACGGCGAAACGTTGATGGCATACGCGCGCTGCACATCTCGTGTGGTTCCGATCGATCGAGCATACTTGACGGGGACGCCGGTCTTTGTTCTGCAGTGGTTGTGCGCAGACCCGCGTCGGTACTCGTTGGATCTCCACCAAGCAGTCGTCGCCGTTCCGCTCTTTTTTGGTGGACTTGATTGGAGTGGCGGTCTCCCCTGGAACGCGGGTCTCGATTGGGGAACAGCAACGCATTCCAACGTGACCGTTGAAAACGAGGGTTCGACGGACACACCGTTGACTGTCGTCTTCCGCGGCCCCCTTACACCGCCGTACCACCTTGTCTCTTCCTCCGGCTGGCAGCTGGGTCTCAGCTTACCCCTTGCCGCTGGAGAAGAGCTCGTCGTTGACTGTCGCAAGGATACCGTCAGACTCAACAACGGCGGCAGTCGTTTCGGGGCAATCCTCGCGGCAAGCAGTATCCCATCAGACTGTACCCTACCTCCGGGAGAGACTTCTCTGTCACTGCGTTCAAACGACGTCACGGATACAGGCACAGCACTCGTCGAGTGGCGACACGCAACCATCTAAGGAGAACCCATGTCTCGCTGGACATTCGCACTACAGAACCTCGTTGACACTGCCGTTCGTTTTCGCCTCGCGTGGGCCACAGCATGGCACGGCAACGGCAACGGCAACGATCTCCCGATTCGTTCTGGAGTCGTCGTTGGTGGCGGCGGCGCGGTTAGTGTCCTTGCCGGAACGATGAATGTCCGCGTTGGACCTACACGTGCGATCGTGCAAGGCAGCGCCGCAGGTCAAGGTGCGTATCCGTGGGTCAACACGGCAGACTACGACATCACCCTCCCCAACGGTGGTGGTGGTCCGACCGTCTACAACATCGCGATCCTCGTTCAGGACAGCACCTTCGATACCAGCGGGTTGCAGACGAGTGAACTCGTTGCGTATCCGGTTGGCTCACCACCGGTAGGTTCACGTCTGGACCTTCGTCAAGTCACCGTACGTGCGGGTGTGTCCCTTGGCACAGGTGGGCTCTTGGTTTCCGACTTGGGCAACGACCTGCGGAAGTACACCGCGGCTAACGGGGGCATCGTTCCTGTCGCGAATAGCACCGACATGACTGCATTCTCGACGGTCGAAGGAACTGTAGTGAGTCGTCTCGACGATCTCGGTTCGCTGCGTGTGTTTCACTCCGGTGCCTGGCAACGTCCGATTGATCAAGCACCTTCTAATGGTGGCTGGACACAGTTCACGGGTCGTGGAGTGTCCGGGTGGTCGACAACCATTTGGGTTCGTCGTTGGGGGCCGATCGTGCACATCTACGGAACAACCCTTCGTTCCGGGGGCAGCATTACTGTTCCAGTAACGTCGGACATCGCTAACATCATCATCGGAACCCTTCCCACGGGTTGGACTGTTTCGAACATGTCGGGACTTACCGCTCCGCTTGCTTCCGGCGCTTTGGGCCGTCTCGCGGGGATCGTTATTGACCCGGCCAGCAACATCACGCTCGTTACGGTCGCACCCGGACAAGACATCGTTACGGGCTCCGGATTCTCCTTTGGGGGGATGTACTTCGTTGCCTAGTGCACGCTACCGGTACCTGATCTGCGACCTCCTCACAGACCAGCCGATCGCGACGCTCCCCCTGACTGGGGTCAAGTTCTCGCGACGGATCTCCCGCGTAGGAGAGTTCTCTGGGAACTGGGACATCGCGGTTCAGGAGCAGGCTTCGCTGTTGGCAGAGATCCTTCCGAACCTGGGTCGGTGCTCGCTCTGGGTCTACCGGCAACCACCTGTGCCTCACCACGCGCCGTGGAGCCTCTGGTGGGGTGGGATCATCTGGCAGGCAACCCCGACACGGAACGCCCGTGGACCGGTCTCGATCAGCTTCAAGGCATCGACCTTCGACAGCTACGCTCACCGCCGTCTCATCTTGCAGAACCTCGTGTACAAGGGCCAGGGCCAGGAGTTCATCATGCACGACCTCTGGGCTCGGATGCAGGCGCGAAGCGAGGGCGACATCGGCGTACAGACGAGTGCGGCGGGCAAGGAGCTGCTCGGGACACGTCGCGACAGGACCTACCTCTTCAACGAGTCCGCGTCCTATGGGAAGCGGATCGAGGAGCTCGGAGACGTCATCGGTGGTCTCGAACACACGATCGACATCCAGCTGAACGGTGACAACGGGCGTCTCAAGATACTCCGGACGCAGTCGTCGCTTGGCTTCGATCGTCAGCCGTTCGTGATGACCGGCATCAAGATCCCGACCGTGCAGCAACAGCACGACACCGGTCTGCTCGGGACGGCGTTCGTGACCCGTGGTGACCCTGATGCCGCTGGCAACGTGGTCATCAGCAACGTGTATGAGAACACGGCACTCCTCGCCGCAGGATGGCCCCTTCTGGACATCGTGGAGGATTACCCTGGCGTGGTGCTCAAGACTACGCTCAACACCTATGCAAGTGGGCTCCGTGCTGCGTACAGCAAGCCCTCCGCCGTCCCGAAGTACGTCGTCCTACCAGATGAGGATACCGACTGGAACCCCAACTTTCTTGGCACACCGATCGTGATGAAGTTCGCCAGCAACGAGATCTGGGCTCCGGCCAAGAACTCCGTTGTCCGGCCCACAGTTGTTGAAGTGCAGCCCGGTGAACGCGGTCAGGCGGAAACGTTGTCGTTCACAACGGATGGGGAGGAGACATGACCACACCACGGGGGGCCAGGCATGACGACATGCAAGCCTGGATGCGCATGATCGAAGAGAGACTGGGGGGTCTGCTCACGTCCATCGGGAGTACGGTAGCAAACCGAGAGGAGGCCTTTCACCCGATCGCTCTGACGTACATGCAAGCGTCGACAACGGGCTTCGGGAACATGTTCGGCCTGCAAGGTCGCTTCCACGTTGTGGGGACAGTGTTGGACGTCGACCTGCACGTCATGAATCCTACGGGACTCACGTCGGAAGTACGCCTCGTCTACAACGGGGAGGTGGTCGGCGCGGCACAGGCTGTGGCGACAGGTAACCATGTCGTGAACTTCGTGGATGTGTTCATCCCGACGGGGGCCGCTGCAACGAACGAGGTTCTCGTTCAGGCACGGGTCGCTTCCGGTACGGGGTCATCCAACGTGCGCGTCATACGAGCCGTCGGGGAACCTTACCTAGTGACGGAAGAGGTGGATCCAGGCTAGTGACACCGCAACGACTGAAGAAGTCGCAGCGCCTACGGGTGAGCTCGACTTACGGAGAACTGAGGGGACCCAGATGGTGGATCGTCCGTCACCTGCCCTCGGTAGTCATCGACTACCTGTTCGAGATCCTCATCGTCGTGTTCGCGCTCCTGATCGGTGTCGTCCGTGTCGTGGAGTGGTTCACGACCCCGGAGACGAGCATCTTCGCCATCCTGTGGGGTGCATGCTTGCTGTTCGGCTCCATAACCGTCGGCCTTGGCCTCATGGGCGGCAAGGTCGGAACGATCGTTCCGTACGGACTCCGGTTGATCGGTGGCGCCGGAATCGCGTCCTCAGCGGTCCTGTTAGACTACTACAACGACCGCGACTTGCTCGCCAACGTGAGGGTCATCACGCTCATCGCGTTGGTCTTCCTGGTCGGAGCACTTGCCGCCGGGCGAGCCTTCATTCTGCGGTCTACTTACTTGCTGCTGCGTTGGGAAGCGCAGCGAAAGGATCAGGACGGAGCCGTCTGACATGAGCACCTTCCAAGCGGTCGTTATTGCTGCTCTGAGCGCTGGACTCCTCACCTTCCTCCGGGACATGGCGAAGGCGTTCCTCTCGTGGCGCGAACAGCGTAATAGCGCCCCCACACCGCAAGCGAAGGTGATTCATGAAGGCGTGCACCAAGCCAACGAGTCCATCCTGGTGATCGCGAAGGCCCGGGACGACCTGGGAGAGGACAACGAACGTCTTCGCGGCGAACTGAGAGAGGAGAGAGAACAGCACGCCCGCGACCGGAGTGAATGGGGCGCGGAGCGAAGCCAGCTGCGGCAAGAGATCGCAGACCTGGAAGCCCGACTCCGTGCGGTCCTGAAGGACCTGCTCGAGGTCAAAGCCAAACACCACCTCGCCTAGGGAGAGACCATGGCAACCGCACTACTGGTGCCCGCAACAGGCATCATCGCACCAGTCCACTCGAAGTACCTGGAGCTGGCACACCAGTTCGACTTACTGACCCACTTCTACGGGTACGCGGGATCGAAGGACCACAACAATCGACGCTGCCTGGACTGCATGGTCCTGGACACGGACGGCCAGTACCTCAAGCAGAAGGGGTTCGCGAAGAACCTCACGCCCACGCAGCAGAAGGATCTCGGCGACGCGGTCGCGGCCTACGCCATCGCGAACCGGACCAGACTCGGCGTGCGGCTCATCATCTGGAACCGTCGCATCTGGCGGAACTACGACAACGGCAAGGGTGTCCCGATCCGGACCTGGGTCAAGTACACCGGACCGAACCCACACACAGATCATGTGCACATCGAGTTCAGTTCCGATCCGTACGTACCACCTGTGCCGGGAGGCCCAGTCGTGACGCCACCAAAGGACCTACCCACGTACTACGTGGACCCAAAGAAGGTGTCCACGAAACTGACGGCGAACGCGCCCGCCGGCAAGAAGGACCTCCTGCGGCCTCCGGGCTTCCCGATCACCACCGCGCTTCGGATCGAGGGCAAGTGGTTGATCACGGAGGCCGGCTACCGCTACCACATCGACTACCTGACCACGACGAAGCCGATCATCGAGCCGGAGCCCGTCGACAAGTTCGAGTTCGTGTTCGTCGGTGCGAATGTCCTCAAGCCGAGCGATGCTGCTGAGAACAAGCGGCCACCGTGGACCAAGCGATTCCCAAGCATCATCCGCGGCCTGGAGGCCAAGAACCCCGACGTGATCGGCCTGGTGGAGATCACCGTGAGTTCCGCGCGTCAGATCTTCGCTGCGATGGGCAGCGACTGGGAGTACCAGCGTTTCGGACCGTTGGCACTCGGCTGGCGGAAACAGAAGTTCGATCACCGCAGCAACACGGAGGTCACGTACCGCGCGGGAGACGGTCGCCGACTGTTCCAGGTGGGGCTGTTGCATATCGACAGCAAGGAGCTCATCTACTTCGACATCAGCCATCTTGAGAACGACGGCGATCCGATGACCGATGGTCACACGGTCCGTTGGAAGTCGTCCGCGGAATGGGCTGAGAAGTCCAAGAGGGGTCGGCGAGTGGGGTTCGCTGACTTCAATTCGACCACCGCGCCGCAGGACGGCAAGGACGCACGGTCGAAGCAGAAGCCGCGACCTCAACTCGCTGCCGTCGGGTGGCACAGTTGGGTCTCGCAGGATGCGAACGCCGAGAATGCAGGCTGGGCGTCGCATCACGGTGGCAGGGGGGGTCACCCCAGAGGTCCTGAGATCGACGACGCTATGCTGCAAGGCGATCTCAAGAAGGTCGAGGCCGGATGGATCCGGACCGACCTGTACAACCCCATCTCCGGGGATCACAACTACGCCTGGCTTCGCGTCCAGGTCTAGGAGGCACAACCTATGTTCGATCTCACCCCGCAGCCCAGCACGCCGGCACAGACCGCCGTGGATGCCAAGCACCGCGCCTGGAGGACCTTCCTCCAGGGTCTCGCGTTCGACATCGGCGTCGCAGTGCTACTGCTGCTCTACCCGGTGGTCGCCAACGCGGAGAGCTTCGACGACTTCAACTGGGAGATCCTCGTGTTCTCCCTCACCAAGACGATCATCGTCACCGCGTTCGCGTACCTGATGCGGAAGATGAACGTCGCGCCTGCGACCGAGTGATCGCAACCGCCCTGAAGCCGACAACAGGCCCGTAGCGAACCTCTCTCCCCGCTACGGGCCTGTTGTCATGCCTCGTCGTCTAACACCCGGAACTTTAGCGCGTGATAGTAATGTAGCCCCATACGCGATCCTCACGTATACCCGGGTTTACTCGACGTTACTTTTGGGCGAATTGCGTGCTGCAAGATACTTCTCGAGAGAAGTAACCTCGCCCAGGTTCGGCCCGACCTCGATATCGACGAAGAACGTGACCTCCGTCTCGTACGGTGCGGTGACCATCTCCTTCTCGATCACCCGGCAGGCCTCCTCCACACGGTCCTCGGGGACCTCGAACACGATCGAGTCGTGTACGGTGAAGAGGCAGTGCCCCAACCCCAGCTTGGGCAGGAGCGTGTTGAGGCGTATCAGCGCGTGCAGGCAGGTGTCCGACGCCAACGACTGGATCGGGAAGTTGACGGCCTGGTTCTGGATCCGTCGCAGGAGATCGCGGGACACGAGACGCCAACGCCGCTTCCGACCCAACGGGGTCGTCAGCTCGCCGTTCTGGACCGCCTTCTCCTGCCACTCGCGATACACCCGCGCGTACTCCGGGTATAGGCCCCAGAAGCGATCGATGTACATCTGCGCCAGGGTCTCGCTGCCGCCCGTGATGGTCTTCAGCTCGCCCTGTGCCAAGGAGTACGCCTGCCTGCCGTACGCGATGCCGAAGGTGACGAACTTCGACATGAATCGGTCGTGTCCGGTGACCTCGTCGTACGGCTTCGAGAAGATCGCGGCAGCGGTAGCGGTGTGGAAGTCTTGCTCCGTCAACGCACGCGCCAGGTTCTGGTCACCGCTGTAGTGCCACGCGACGAACAGTTCCAGGTTCTTGTAGTCGACGTCCACGATCACGTGACCCGGGCTGGCGACGAACATCCGTCGGATCAACTTCGACATCTCCGGAGAGGTGCCCCACTTCGGCAGGGTCTGCAACGGCGGGTTCCTGATCGACAGTCGCCCGGTCTGCGTACCCGCCAGCATGAAGTCAGCGTGGACGCGACCATCGTTCCACACGTCATCACCGATCCCGCGGATGTAGTTGCGCAGCAGGTGGTTTCGCTCACGGAAGTCACCCATCATCTTCGTGAGTTCGTGCTCCGGGTTGTAGTCCCAGAAGGACTTGTCGCACGACCGACGACCGCCGGCCATCCGCATCCCCAACACGTCGAAACACAGGTGCTGCATCTGCTGGCTGCTGTTGAGGTTCAGGGTGTCGTCCGGGACCAGGATGAACCGGCGCTTCATGCAACGCTTGCACGACGGATCACCAAACCCAGCAGCATCAAGCTCCGCTCGCCATAGCTTGCGGTCAGGACCGAGTCGGAACCCCTCGACGTAACACTCCGGACAGGGGATGGCCTTCTGCTGCGCCCCAACGACCCGAGGATCCGTCGGGAAGCCCTTCTCCGCTGCGAATGCCTGGACACGTTCTGTCGCCTCCTGCAGGATCGGGAGCCAGGCCTCTTCGAGACCTGCGTTGTACTCCATGTCGATGGCCGCACCGTACGGCTCCAGGTCGGAAAACGTGATCGCAGCGGGCAACAACGTCTCGTTGTACAGCTGCCAGGTACCCTCCTCCTTGACCAGGTCCGGCAGGATCTCCGCGAGCATCCACGTGTTGTACGCATCGAAGCAGCCGTACTTGGCCACCGCGTTCCACTGCGCTTCCGTCTGCGGGCCCCGCGCGAAGTGAAACCCGCTCTCCTTCAGCTCCTTCTCGTAGAACGGAGCGTTCAGGTAGTTGCGGGAGAGCACCTTCAGACCGATCCCGGTCTCGTGCTCCGTCATGGACAGACCCAGCAGCATGGGGTCCGTAACCCGTTTCGGCACAGGCAGGCCGTTGGCCTTGCAGACCTGGAGGTCGTAGCTGCAGTTGTGCATGTCCCACGTCCAGGTGTTCGTGGTGATCAACGTCCGCAGCATCGACCGAGACGCTTCGTTGACCTCGAACGCCAGACCGACCTTCTCGCCCCAGCACACCTGGAACAGGAACCACTTGTCCTCCATGGGCCGCGGCTGCGGGTTGGGAGCGATCGACTCCGTGTCGAGAGCGATGTGCAGGTTGTCCTGTCGGGTCTGCTGGTTGCGCATGCCCTCCAGGATGCGGTTGTACGCCTGCCCCAGGTCGGTCACCAGTTCCCACGCGACGTCGTACGTCTTCATGGGCGGCGGCAGCTTGCCCTGGGCGATCCTGACAGCACGCTGGAACGTCTCGTACACGTCGTCGAACTGGTCCGTCGCTCCGGAGAACGCGACCTGCGCTGGATGGAAGGTCGGGATGACGTACGCACCGCCGACCCACTTGCCGGCACCCTGGATGTTGCCGAGCTTCTCCTCGAACCCCAGCTGGCGGACGGCCTCCTCCCCGCACGCGAGGACGATCAGACCGACTTCTTCACGGACGTTGAAGACCTGCTGCGCGGTGACCTGCTTCCAGTCACCACTGTAGCCGAGCTTGCCGAACATGGCCTCGAGCAGACGTACACCACTGGTCGTCAGCGGCGTGTTGGTGTAGATGGCGATGGAATACAGTCGTGGACCGACGTTGATGACCTTGTCAGGCAACACCGAGAACCTCCTTCTCCTGTTGGTACTGCTGATTGTACTCGGCGAGATGACGATCCCGGAGCGTGAAGTCCGCACAGTCGCGCAGCACGCGAAGGTTCGGCTTCGTGAGACCCATTAGGTGGGTCTGGCGCAAGAGGGAGTGGTAGATCTGCTTCCACTCCCTCCTGTGCCGACGACGAACCATCGAGCGGGCTCGATACCTCGCCTTACGCCGCAACTGTTCCCTACTCGGGGGCACCGTCTGTCCCGATGTCGTCTCCCGGCTGCGGCCGGAGTTCCGTCTGCTCCAGGTACGCACCGTACGCGAGCAGCGCGTACACGGCCAGGTCCAGGAACGTATCCGCGACGGACTCGTGTTTGGCCGCGCTGCCCCGCTGGCGCAGGTTCGCCAACCGGAGTTGCTTCTGCTCGACGAAGAACAGACACGCCTCGGCGGCCGTCATCCCGAACAGCTCTCCGTTGGTACGGAACGTCTTGAACGGGTCCTCGTCGAGTGCGTAGTCGTGGCCCTTGCTCTCCATGATGGGGAGCATGTTGGCGAGCGCCATGCGCACCCCGTTGGGTAGGTTCTGTCCGGTCATCGTAGCACGATCCTTCCGTCGATGTCCGTGATGCTGGTCATGACCAGCTCCTTTCGCGAGTGGCACTTCCCCATGAAATGCCGCTAGTAATATTATACGTGACTCACCCGCGGGAAATCAAGTGGCATAGACGGTGGGGTCTTCGACCTTCGCCATCGTGAAAGCCTTCCGGCGCATCTTGCAAGGACCGCACTCGCCGCAGTGGACGGTGTCGATGTAACTGTCGAGCGGGTCGAACCGTTCAACGCCCTGGTAGCACGACCACGTCACCTTCCAGGGCATGTCACCGAGACCCTTGCCCAACGCGACGATCTCGTGCTTCACCATCCCGCCACACGGGTCGGTGATCTTCATGCGGGTGTACGGCTTGACGGCGAAGGGGAGCAGAGCGTTCCACCGGTTCACGAACTCCATCTCGTTGTCCGGGTACGCGCCGCCCTCCTCCATGTTCGACCCGAGGGAGATGATGTCGTAGCCGTGCTTCTCTGCGTACGCGACCGCCAAGGCGATCATCACCGTGTTCCGCGCCGGAACCCACTCGTGTGCGAACTCCGCTCCTTCGTCCCCAGCCTTGTTGATCGCGACGTTGGCATCGGTGAGCGCCGACGTAGCGTGCTGGGAGAAGAAGTCCGTCCGGAGCGTGACGACCTGGAACCCTCCACGTTCGGCAAGAGCCTTCACAGCCTGTGCCTCGGGGTCACCTGCCTTCGCACCGTAGTCGAAGAACAGCAGGTCCACCTTGAACCCCGTCTTGTGGTAGTACCACGCCACCGTAGCAGAGTCCAGGCCTCCTGAACAGATGACCAACACCTTCCGGTCCGCTGCAGGCTTGAGCGGCATCAGGGGCTTGTTCTCTCCGATGATTCCGTTGGTGAAGACGGTCCCGTAACGGTACGGCCCAAGGGGCTGCGGCACAGGTTGGCTCAGGTCGTCTCGTGGGTTGAGGTCCCGGAAGTGCCTCTCCAGGCTGGACAACAGCGTCGTCCGAACGCCGCCATGCTCCAGCGTCAGGGCGTACAACGGCTTGTAGTTCGTGGCCCAGTACAGCTTGCCGGGTTCGTCCACGTGGAACGCGATGAGAGCGAACGACCCTTGCAGCTGACGGGTGACGGTCATCTCCCAGCCGACGGCGTCGAGACTCATCCCGATGGCGTAGCTGTCGATCCTCGTCTGTTCGGTCCACTGCGGGTACCGAGCGACGATCTCGCGGTCGTTCGCGATGGTGCCGTTGTGCGTGAACACCCACTGCCCGCTCGGTGAGGTGAACGGCTGCACATCCCAGTGCGACTTCGCCTGCACCCATTCCGTGGTTGGCTCTCCACGCCTGTTGCCGACACCCATCATCGACCAGTCGCGGTTCATGCCGAAGCTGCTGAACGGTGTGCGCGGTGCGTCTCCAGGCTTGAACAGTTCCGCAACGCCGAAGGGTTCATGATCTGCTGCGCCCTCGTGAACCTGGTACCAAAGACCCCAGCTGTCGCGACCACGGTCCTGGGCGGCCTCGAACACTTGACTCATGGCGCTCTTGGCGTACCCGGTGTAGTGGGACGTCAGGAAGCCGAAAACGCTACACATGCGCTGCTCCTTCGAGGTAGAACTTCCACAGACGGATGTTGGTGTGGACAGCAGCCTCCTGCTGGGCAGTGCACAGCTCCCAGTCGAAGTACTGCGTACGTCCACCGAGCGAGTTCCTGCCGGGGTACGGTTGCACGTTGTCCGGCTCGATCAGCATCTCGTTGAGACCCCACACGACGAACTTCGCGGTGTCACAGGAACGGATGATCGGGACTCCACGCGCTTCCAGCAGGTCGTCGCAGCTCTCGTCCACACCGAGGTAGTGGAACTTGACGTCGGGAGCGAACCTGCTGATCGCGACAGCGATCTGCATGCGGGTGTACCCGAACAGGTCGGGGATCTCTTCCTGCAGACCGATGGTCTTGACGCCCGGGATGTTCGCGAGCATGCTCGCGATCTCGAGGAACTCCTTCACGTTGGCTCCGTGAGGCACGGCCATGAACTGACCCTGGTACCCGAGACGGCGCAGGTCGCGCGCGTACTGCCGTGACCAGTCGAGCGTACGAACACCGCTCAGCATGTCGTCCGGAAGCACAACCTCCTGTGGGTTCAGGTCCAACGCGACCTCCAGGTGCAGGTCCCAGTCCACCTGTGCCTCCGACCCGGCAAGCTCGAACGCCGGCGAGTCCAGCGTGATGAAGTCGCCGCCAGCCTTTCGTGCGTCGTAGAACTGCTTGTACACCGGGTTCGTCGCGTACACGTCCGACACGACGAGGTGCATGGTGAGTTCCGGTACGATCAGACGGTCGGCCAGCTTGCTCGGTGGGATGTGAAGCAGCTTCATGACGTCACCGCCGCGATGACGAGAGCGATGACCAACGACGTGATCCCTGCGCCAAGGAACCAACCGTTGAAGCCGACGATACCCATCGCAGCGAACAGCACGATGCCGAGGATGGTCAGGATGAACGCAGCGACGTGGTACGGGAACTTCTCCCGCATGGCGTAGGACATCATCACGGCCGTCGCATGAGGGAGATGAACTCGGCACGAGCGCTGGGCTCGTCCTTGAACACGCCACGGATGGCGCTAGTCACGGTCACCGTGCTGGGCTCTTCGACACCCCGCAGCTTCATGCAACCGTGTTCCGCTTCGATGACGACCATCGCCCCCAGCGGGGTCAGGCACTCCTCCAGGAGGTCAGCGACGTCCTGCGTGACCCGCTCCTGCACGGTGAACTGACGTGCGAAGTAGTGCGTGATGCGAGCGAGCTTCGAAAGCCCGCAGACCTTGCCGTTCGGGATGTACCCGACCCACGCATGACCGGTGACAGGTAGCATGTGGTGCGCGCACATCGACGTCACGGTGATCGGTCCGACCTGGACCAGCGCGTCGTGCTCGTCGTCGAAGACGGCATCCAGGAGCGCGACGGCCTCCGTGTGGTCGTCCTTCTTGGCGAAGAGGTTCAGCACCTTCGACGACCGGTAGCCGGTCTCCATGAAGTGCTGGTCGGTCGTGTCGTATCCGAGCTTCTCGAGGATCGCGAACACGTGCTCCGCGATCTCGACGTCGATCAGGGGATCGGAGCTCATCGGTTGGCTCTCCTGCTCTTGTTGGCGGAACGGCGAAAGCGCTGCCGTCTGTAGTGGGTCTCGTCGGAAGTACGCCTCGTTGTCCAGTTCGATCCATCGTTCGTTCTCCTCGACGGTCAAGCTCCGCGTCGCAGCGGCTGCGATCAGCTCGGTTCGGGTCGAAGTGCAACCCTTCTTCTCCGGCATCAGTGTCCTCTCTCGGCTCCCCAGATCAAGGTGTGGAGCCTTGTGGTCAAATTGTAACCTCGCACGATCGCTGCGTCGGCGAGTTTCGTCGTTCCGGACATCACCTCCTCTACGGTTGTGCCAACGGGCATGATCCACACGCGGGTGCGTGGGATGCCGTTGATGCTGACGATGTCGTCGATCTCCCTGAGGTCGGAGCCCATGTCGCGTTCGTCCGCGTGCCGGACCACGAACTTGAAGTTCGCCCGCGCATTGCAGAAGTCGTCCAACGCGTCGACGTTCATCCGATCCGTCCACATGTTCCCGCTGTGGTACAGCTTCGGGGACACGTTGAAGTGGACGTACGGATGGTCGATGAGCGTTTCCATCGGTCGGATCGTTCCGGCGGTCTCGATCTCGAGATGCGGACCGAGATGGTCGATCCACGGCAGCAGTTTCTTCTGCTGCAGCATCGGCTCGCCACCGGACAGGACGATGATCCCTGGGAGCTGCCCGAGCAGGTCGCGGGCCCTTGCCACGACCTCTTCTCCAGGGATCATCGTCAGCTCCTGCTTCGGGTCGTACTTCACCCCGGAGTGGTGCTTTGCTGCCTTCTGTCCGAACGCCCACGTGTACGGCGTGTCGCACCAACTACAGGCGAGGTTGCAGCCACCCAAGCGGATGAACACGCACCTCTGCCCTGTGCTGGGACCTTCTCCCTGGATGGTCGGTCCGAAGACCTCGCTCACCAGCCAGCCACTCATGTGCACCTCCTGCACAGCACTTCACGGACCATCCGGAAACTCCCTCGCTCCACTCTCTGGCGCACAGACACACACTTGCCCTGTGGATGTGCGACGTGACCGCAATCAACCTCTCGGACGAACCCACCTATCCCGCAGACGGCACAGGTGGGCTCGGCTGGGATGTCGATCAGCGTCGGCGCCATGTCGCCTTGTTCACGGCCGTCTCGGTGATCTCGACCTGGTACACGCTGACGTTGTCCGGCATGTCGGGATGCCCCTGCAGGACGGTCGCGAGCTCCCAAGCAACGCTCTCCACGGTTGGCCACGGCCTGATGCCCTCGAACACGTACACCTTGCTGCTGGTCTCCTTGAGGATCGGCCACAGCGGGTCCTCACGACCCAGGATGGCTCCGTGATCCCAGTTCTCGTCGATCCAGGACCGCACGATCTTCTTCAGCGCACCGAAGTCCGCGATGATCCCGTTCGGGTCGGGAACGCCGTGTAGCTCGACCTCCGCCAGCCAGGAGTGACCGTGCAGGTTGGTGCACTTGCCACCCAGGAAGGGGAGTCGATGCGCGGTCTCGAAGTTGTGGATGACGCTGACGGTGAACATCAGAGATGCTCCGTCCGCTTGCGCTCCAGCTCGATCGCCTCCGCGTCGACGAGGTTCATGTCCTCGTCGAGGATCCCCTCCTCGATCATGATGGCGATGAGACGGTCGCGGACGAAGCTCGCGACGGTGCGGTTGTCACGACGACCCGCGACCTTGAGGCCGGCGTTGTGGTCGTGACGGATGGGCACGCTGAGCAGGTACTCATTGCGTGGTGGTGCCTGGGGAGTAGGCGTCGAGGTCATGGCCGAGTCCTTTCTTGAGGAAGGCGAACGCGTGGGCCAACGCGTCACCCTCATGGATGTGTGTCGTGAACGCCCTCGTCCGAGAGAGCGTGGACTTGCGGTACTGCGGCATCTGCAACGTCACAGGGATGGTGGCGAACTCGCAGCTCCAGTAGATGAAGCCGATCTGCTTCGTCGTCATCTGCCCTACGGCGGACTGCGGCCCTGACCCGATGTAGTCCTCGATGACCACCCGAGGCGAGAGCCCCGCGTCATGCCACGCCCGGATGATCGCCCACACCGTGAGGATCTTGTCCTCCGGGAAGTGCAGGGTCTCGACCGTACGGTGGACCAAGGCGACACCGATGGTGCCACCAGGATCGATGGCGATGACCGCGGGGCTCTCACTCATCGTGGATCAGGCCGCCCGGACCGCGGCGACGTTGTTCTGAGTCTCGTTGGGGTTCTTCCAGTGCGGATCGACCGACAGCGTGACCACGACCTCGAGGCCGATGAAGTCGCTCGGGTCGATCTGCATCGGACCCTCCTCGACCTCCATGTTCAGCGCCTCCATGAACTGCTTGAGTGCCCAGATGGCGTTCGGCTGCAGCGAGTAGGAACGGAAGGCCTTCCGGTTCCCCTCGATCGACGTGATGGTGAAGACCACGTCGATCTTGGGCTTCCCGGCCTGGGAGGTCCCGGTCTTGAACTCCGAGATGACGGCGTCGTACTCGCCGGCCTCCAGGGTCTCGAAACCGCCCGAATCCACGCCGGTGAAGTCGATGTTGATGCTCATGGTGATGTTTCTCCTTGGTTGATGAGATCCGTACCCGCTAGGCTGCGGGGAACGGCTTCACGCCCTTCACGTGCTCGATGATCTGGGCCATCGAGGGGTTCTTGATCTCGAGCGGCACCTGCGGCCCGCTCTGCGGTTGGCGGAACTTCGCCAGCACCTTGTTGGTGGTCTTCAGCAGTAGCTTCCGTTCCTCCTTCGTGTCGCTGCTGATGTACGCGATCGAGTCGACCGCCTGGTATACGCCCTTGATGACCCCCGGAGTGAGGGCCATGCGGATGAGGACGATCCCTGTCGCCTCATCCTTCTCCTCCACAGCGTGGCAGTTGAAGATGACGTTGATGCCGTACTCACGGCTCAGCGTGCACCAGCTCCGCACGAGGTCGAGGAGAAGCTCGTTGGCCTTGCCGTACTCGGGCTGAGACGGCATGGCGCCACTGTTCGGACTCGTAGCCATGACCTGCTTGAGCGTCATGCGCTGCGCTGCCGACAGTGTGTCGAACGCGATGGTCTTGAACGGGCACGTACCCGCCTTGACGTCACGCTTCAGACGATCCGAGATGCGGGTGACGTCCATCCACTCGGTGAGCGGGTCACCCTTCGGGTCTGTCGCGACCATCACGTCTGCGCGGTCGGAGATGGCTCGAACGCCACCTTCCAGGTCGATCAGCAGTACGGGACCGCCGTGCGTACTGTCCTGGGCGCTTGCGACGAGAGTGGTCTTGCCCGCTCCGGGATGTCCGAAGACGGCCATGTTGACTCCGAGAGCCTCTACGACCTCCGTTGCGGGCTTCCACGGATCAGCCTGTGCCGAACCGGTTGCGCTCATGCGGCTTCCTTTCTGACGAACCCCTGCTCGGAGGGATCCTCGAGTTGCTTCCACTTCGCGACCTGGGCTTCCAGGTCACTCCTGCTCCGCACGATCTCCGGAGTCAACGACCGCTGCGCGATCTGGGTTCCGTAGGTGTCGATCTTGTACCGACGGTTGATCAGGTCCTCCAGGTCGGTCCCATCGTCGATGGCATCGCAGAGGTCCTTCACATCGCAGTCCCAGCAACCCGTCCACGCTCTGTGCGGGTACGCATCCGCCGGATCGAGCTGCGCCATCTCCGAGATCACGCGGTTGGCGTTCTCGAGCCACATCTGTTGCTGGTGACGGTTGAACTCGACGCGTTTCCGCGTGAAGAACGGCGTCTGGTCCTGGTCATCCCGCTCCGTGAGCCAGTCGATGACCGCTTCGTAGTACTCGTCCTCCGGATCCTGACCGAGCTCCACCACCTGTGCTATGTACGACTCGCGCGTGACGTGCCCCAGCTTCTCCTTGTCGCGGGAGAGCTTGCCCGACTGCAGCACAGGCATGGTCTTCGGGATCTTCTTGTTGACACCGTCGTACAGTGCCAACGACACCCTCTCCCGGATCAGATGGGCGAGTGCAGCGGAGTACCCCACCATCTGGTGGTCGTGACCGAGACCAGACGTGTCCGGCTTCTGGGAGTAGGTCTTGTGCTCGACGAGACCGACCTCACCTTCCACGTCCGCGACACCGTCGACGGTGCCGACCAGATCGCCATCATCCATCGGGATCCGGAACGTCACTTCCGGACAGATGTACGTCCCGAACTTCGAGATGGGGTTCTCCGTCCCGTAACGCTGGAAGTAGTGCCGCAGGATGGTCTCCGCCATCGCGTTGCCGTCCTGCAGCGTCTGGATCTCAGCCGGCGACAGTCCACGCTTGGCCTGGTCCGCGAACTCACGAGCCAGCGCCTTCGTCTCCTGCTCCTGCCACAGATGCAGCGACGCGATGGGATCGTACCCCAACGCTCCAGCAGCGACGCCATGGTGGAATGCCGACCCCGTGTAGAGCTCCTTCCGGGGAGCACCACGAACCATCAGTGAACGACGGTTGGCGGACGTCAGGTCCCACTTCCGGTGACAGCGCATGTAGTCCTGGAGCTCCGTCACGCTCACACGGAGTCGGCCATCCACGATCATCGAGAGACCCGCTCCTTCTGCTTCAGGATCCCCAGCCGCGTACGGCGACTGCGGATGAGGCCCTTGTCCACGACCTGGGTCGTCGCACAGCAGTCGCACAGGTGAGCGATGGCATCTCGGTGGTAATGCCCACAATCGGCACAGGTGCTGGCTGCGATTCCTGCTGAGCTCGTGACGGTCACTTCGCGTAAATCCGGCTTAGCCAAGGGGATGCGGAACACGACATACTTATCAAACGGGTCGTGCGATCCCTTGTTTACCCCGGTATTACTCGCCGTTTTGGCCATGATCTTCCGTTCCTCCTGCCTGCAATTCGGCCCACTTCCGGTTGAACGACTCGTTCATCTGGCGGATGGCAGGGTACGCACCCCACTGGCCGCGCAGCGAGCGAGTGTAGTTGAGGATCCGGATCACGTCCTGCTTCGACGAGTGAGCGGTCCACCAGCTGCGGAGCTTCGCCAGCTTCTCGTTGGTCTCCATCCCGACCATCGACGCGCGAAGCTCCTGCCACGCCTCGAAGCCCGGAGCGTGGTACACCGCCCAGTCGACCTGGGAAGGCCACGAATCCGACTCCGGCTGGTACTTGCACCCGGCACTGCGGTGCGGATCGGCGGCCATCAGACGTGCTCCAGCTCGAGCGGCATCCGGTTGGGAAGACCGTCGGAACGGATCCACCCTTCCAGCTTGTTCGCGAGGTAGGTCACGTCCCGAGAGATGGACGTCATGTCCGCGTTCGCACGCTGGACGTTCGCTCCGAGAGCGGTCGCGGCAGCGTTCAGAGCTGCCATCCGCACCGCCAACTCGGTCGCGCGGTCATCGAGCACCTGCTCGAGGGGTACTTCGTTATCCACTGTCCCTACTCCTTAGCTTCGTCGCGCACACGGGTTGGCACGCGAACACGGTGCGCTTCTGGGTGCGCACCACAAACCCGAACCATGGACGGTACCACGTACCGCACCAGGGGCAGTGAGCCCACGACCACCTGACGATCTCCGGCATCAGACCTTCACGCTTACGACGCGCGATCCGTCTGTGCCACTCGTACTCCGTCGCGATCTCATCGACCGCTAGGAGTCCTGGAAAGGCAGGTGGTGATGTACTTAGCCCCATGTATTAATTATACGTGATCATCGCATAGAAATCAAGTGGCCTCACTTGAACGTCACCAGCCAGTGCTGTCGTGCTGCAGCGATGTCCTCCGCACGCTCGCCCGCGTGCTTGTGGTCGACCTCGTCCGGAGACCGCTTGGCGAGGATCCGCGTCACGTGGACCGTCTCCGTCTGTCCGCGACGCTTGACGCGAGCGATGCACTGCTCGTTGTCTCCCGGTAGGACCGACTCCTCCAGGAACACGACGTTGTTGCCCTTCTGGAGGTTCGCGCCCTCCTTCAGCGCGGAGATCGTCGCAACGATGATCCCGTCGTCGTGCTCGTTGTACCCAGCCAGCGCTGTCGCCTTGAGCTTGTCGCTCTGGTCTCCGGTGAACGGAAAGACGTGCTTGTACCCGCGTTTCTCCAACCGAGCGATGATCTCCTGCACACTGGAGCGGTACCAGCAGAAGATGACCAACCGACCGCGGTGATCCTCCATCCACTCCATCAGCGTGTCGATCTTCGGGTTGGCCTGCGTTGGCGGGACTGTCGTCAGCATGTGCAGTTTCTGGAACACCGCACCGATCGAGTCCAGATCGACGGTCTCCATGTCCGGGTGCTCGAGGATGTACTCCTTGCGTGCCTTGGCGAACATCTTGTACACCGACGCCGGCAGCGTGACCCAGTGGTCGTGGTCGATGTGCTCCAGCTGCGCCAGCTGTGGGATGTCCTTCGCTTTCCGCATGAGGGAGATCTTCGACATGAACCGTCCGAACTTCTCGTGGTCCAGGATTCCCTTGACCTTCTTCTCCCACGGGTCCTCTTCGATCTCGCACCAACGCTCCACGAACGCCCAGTACCCGCGGTACAGGAGGCGATCCCGGAGGTACAGGAGCGGCCAGAGGTCGCCAGCGTCACGAACGATCGGCGTACCGGTGAGGAACCACATCGGTACGTGCTTGTTCCGCATCTCGGAGTTCCGCACCTTGTGGACGGCTTGGGTCCACATCGAGTTGCGACCACGAAGACGGTGACCCTCGTCGAAGACGTACACCGCCCAGTTGCCGTTCAGCAGCTCGGGATAGTTCGGCTTCAGGAGGAGGGTCTGGGACTTGACCTTCTTGGTCTGCCAGTTCGCCCAGTTGTGGTACGACGTCAGTACGAAGTGCGCCGTCGCCCGGAACTGCTCCGTACGTGCCGCGATGCCATCCGCGTCCACGATCTGCACGACAGCGGTCGGGTACATCGCGAGGATGGCTTCCTTCCACTGCGGCAGCAGGTACGCTGGAGCGGTCACGAGGATCCGCCTGCCTGTGCCGTACGCGACGTGCCACGCAGCTCGGATCGCTGGGAACGTCTTGCCGACACCGTACTCGTCGAACAGGAACTTGGTCTCGCCGGGTTCGTCCTTCAGGTACCGAACCGCGACCTCCTGGTAGTCATCCAGCTCGATCAAAGCGGATCACCTCCACAGTACCGTCGGCCTTGAGGAACGCAATCCTGTTGACGGGGATCTCCGGAGCGGTGAAGATCAGGATCCCGTTGTACCAGCGGTGCGTGAGCACCTGAAGTGCGTCGGGCTTGTACAGCTCCAGGAGCCACTCCTGCGTGACCCGATTCGCACGTGCCTCCACGTAACGGTTGGGGTCTGCCTCGATGGCCTCGAGCTTCTCGATGACCTTCTGGACGTCCTCGATGGCACTCATGTCCGCTCCTTGTGGAAGATGGTCAAGGTCAGGTCTCGGTGGATTGCGATCAGCCACCCATCCGGAACGTACGCACGGACAAGGACGGGAACACCCCACATGCTGTTCAACGCGGACGTCGTCGGGATCATCGTCTGGATGGTCGCGATTTGATCGCGGAACCAATCCCACGTCTCCTGGTTCGCCTGGATCTCCATGACGTCCTGCGCATCCTCCCGGACGGTCAGAAGGATCTCCGACGTACGTCTGATGTCCGAGAGGATGTCCTGCGGACTGGGAGACTCCCCGGTCATGCGGTGCCCCTTTCGGCACAGGTGTGGCCGTTCATGGCCCGTGTGCGGTCGTCTCTCGACGTGCACTCGATGTGCGCGTGGCACCCCTTGCACCACGCGTGGAAGGTCAGGTCGTCCGTCGCCGGAGTCACGAAGACCTTCCACTTGTCGCGGTTGTACGTTGGGTTCGTGATGGTCTTGTTGGACTTCGGTCCGCCAGCGTCTCGGTGCTGGGGCAACCAAGCGGTTCCGTCTACGCGGACAGCCAGCTTGGGGAACACACGCGCACAGGAGGGGCACTTCACCTTCCCGTACCGTTCGTCCTCGAGCAGCTCCAGAGCGAGTACGTACTCACCGGTGCTGCCACAGTAATCCGACATCCTGCTTCTCCTCTCACGGGAGTGCCGGGAGTGGGATTCGAACCCACAGCGGTAAGGACCTGTCAGGGGCAACCGCATCGGCCTAAGGGGGAGAGGCCTTCCTGATCCCGGCGGGAGCCGACCTAGTCTCGTGGGGAAACTAGGCCGGCCGATCGTGTGGTGACGTCGGAGAGCTTGGCCGACTGCAGCCAGCCACCCCGCTGCACACTTCGACGTTCTCACCTAGGTGTCAAGACCACACAGTCTGGGTCACTCCGCGGCAGGAGCGACGTCCTCCGGAGCGGACTCGGCCGGCGCAGCGGCGACGACCGGAGCGATCCACTCCTTGAGCGCGTCGACCTTCTTCAGCGAGGTGGCCCGGGTCAGGAACACCTTCTCCGCCTTGCCCTCGCGGACCCGGCCGTCGGTGTAGCGCTGGGCCAGCACCTGGATGTAGTTGACCCCCCGCTTCTCCTCCTCGCCCTGGACGGTGCCCTGGTTGCCCTTGATGTCCGTCGCGATGAACTCGACGATGGTCCCGACCGGGAACTCCTCGAGGTGGCTCTTCGGGACCGGCTTCGGCTTCGGAGCGGCAGCGGCGGGAGCGGACTCGGCGGTCGGCACCTCCACGTTCTCCTGGGCGTCGACGGTCTCGTTCTCCTTGACGGCGGTGCTGGCCTTGGCCATGGTCTTGACTCCTTCTGCCCACTTGGGCGGTTGCTTGCGGACGACACTCTGTCGACCCGCAATCTCCTCGTCCGAGAAACGTCCGTGTTGCTCCTCGTCCGGTGTGAGCTCGTTGCCGGCCCACGAGTTCTCGTTGAGGACCTCGTCGATCCTCTTCTGTGCGCACTCGGCGCACACCTTCGTACTTACCCGGGTTCCGAAGCCCATCACATCGGAGAAGTACCAGATCACCTCCTTGACCAACAGTGGGTTGTTGACGACGGACTGCTTGCCAAGCACCTCAGTGCTCGACTCGCCTCCACCACCGTGAACCGCACAGCGGACCTTGGTGCTCCTGGCTCCTACCGGCATGACCTGCTCCTTTTCTCCCTATGGTTAATTATATGTGGCTACACGGGTGGAAATCAAGCGTTTTCCGAAAGGAATTCTCCTGCATTTTACGTCCAGGAGTTTTCCCGCGTGATAGTAATGCAGCCCCATACGCGATCTCGACGTATACGACGATTACTTGCCGGACAAACGGCCGTAATTCAGTCCCCGCACGCCCAAACCTGCCGGAAACGCCATCTCCAGGAGGTCGATGGCGTCCTGACGGTACTCCTGCTTGACGTACGCCAACGTCACGTGGGCCTTGTACCCCCAGTGCGTGTCGATGTGCGGCAGCATGGAGAGACGGTCGTGAGCCTCCTGGATCGCCGGAGTCACGAGGACCTTCCCGACGATGCAGGAGTACGGTTCGTCCGGGAAGGTGCTCGGGAACGAGTCGACGTGCTCGATCACGACCACGGTCGGCATCTCCCAGCCGGCCATCACGGCATCGACGTGCTTGCGCCAGGTGTTGGCGTTCTGGAGCAGACCGTACAGGAGGGTCAGGTGATCGCCACCGTCACGCCCCTTGATCCAGTACCGGTCCGGGTTCGTCGTGCGGTACTCCATGTGCTCCGGGACGTACTCCGTCACGTCCATGGGTTCCACATCGAGCATCACACAGCCCAGTTTGGTGATGTCCGGCACACCGACCTTCTTCAGGTTGGCTGCCACGTCGTACGCGTTCATCGGTTCCTCTCATCTTTGTGCCCGGTCTCTGCCAGGTACGCTTCGTACAGCAGGGTCAGATCGGCCAACCCTGCAGGGTCTCGCTCCCGGAGTCGCTTCTCCAACGGGAGGTACTCCTTCTGCGTTGCCGTGAGGACCCACATCCAGTCCCACTGGTTCCACAGACGCGCCACTGCCCTGTGCCGTTGCACGTTGCAGGTGCACTTCGTGAGGTCGGTCGTTGCCCCGTCTGCACAGCGCTCGTGGTACCTCGCCATCCAGAGCCAGAACGTCCTCGGCTTGTTGCTCATCCCGCACTCCCCATGTGGTGCTCGACACCGTTCACGACGATCGATGCCGTCTTCAGCCTGCGACCGGCAGCTCGCCAGTTATCCCCCTTCGACAGGACCAGACCGGCGATTTTCTGCTCCTCGTCGTCACGTTGGATGTCCTGCGTACGCTGCGTGAACATCCGTTGGCTCAGTGGGAACGCGCCCTGTTCCGACATCAGTGCCTTGTACGCGGCGTAGTACGTCGTGAGCGGGATCGGTCGTTGCGCCGGATCCTCGTTCAGTGTGGTGTACTCCTTCCAGAAGGTGTACACCGGGTCGCTCTGGATCATGAACTGCATCTTGGCCTTGCGGAGGCCCTCGGTTGTCGGGAACCCGTGGTTCTCGTACAACGCGCGCATCCCCTCCACGCTTCTCCGGAGCCAGGCATCACGGTTCTTCTCGCTCGCCAGGAGCTGGATGTGAGCGTTGGATCGCGTCTTCGGGTTCTTGTCGGTGAACGGTGCCGCGTCGGTTCGGACCTCGATGATGATCCAACGGTCGTAGAACGCGGCATCCGCTCCGGAGGCCAGAGGGTACCCGTTCATGGCGAAGGCCAGCTTGATCGGCAACTCCATCGATACGGAGTCGTGACCTTTCCGCTCGACCTGGATCTGGCCACCGTCAGCGAGTTTCTTCAGGAGGTGACCGTCCTTGATGGCCTTGGTGTACGGAGCATCCTCGTCCACGTTGAGCATCCGACCGACCAACGCACTCGTCGTGAACTGGTTGCCAGCACCGGAGAGGTCCTCCAGACCGACCGACGAGCAGTTCACGTTGCCGAGGAACTTCCGGATCGCGTTGAGGACCGTCGACTTACCGGTCCGTTTCGGACCTACCAACGCCATCAGGCAGCGGTACGGGAGGGGGATGTCGGAGTACATGCAGTACCCGCAGAACATCCAGAACACCTCCCGACTGTCCTCCGGGATCACGTTCGCGATGAACTCGTCGACCTCGGTCGTGTCCGCTTCCGGATCCCACCGAGCATCGACCTGGTTCAGGGAGCGCCACTTCGGTGAGTGCGCTTCCAGCTCCCCCGTCAGCCAGTTCAGCATGCCGTTCTTGACGTTGGTGTAGAACTGCTGCCGGGGGATGTTCTCCAGCGACACACGTGCGTGCGGCTGCATCCGGAGTTTGACCTCCGACTCGATCGACGATCGCCACTTGCTGCCTGCGGCTCCCTGCACAGCGAGTGCGATGTGGTCTGCCGCCGGCTCGTAGATCCCATCCTCGGAGTACCGGTACCAGTCCTGCAGGTAGTACATGTACGCGTCTGCCTCGAGCAACCGGTCACCGATGATGACCGGGTTCGTCTCTTCGGTCTCACCGGTCACCGACAACGCACGGGAGATGGTCGCCTTCACGTACGAGTCGTCGTACCCGAAGTCCCTCCACTTGGAACCGGAGAACCAGGTCGGGTGGGTCAGCACGGAGTAGATGTGTTCCGTCGCAACGCCCATCCGCATCAGCATGATCGCGATGGTCACGTCGTTCTTCGACCGGTCAACCGATCCGCGGTCCTTGAGATCAGCACCGGCCTCCTGTGCCGAGTGCTCCGACTCGATGCGACCCCAGAGCCGTTTCGACGTCAGCTGCAACCGACGCTCGAAGTCTAGGGGCAGAGGTTCACCAACCAGGTCAGTCGACTGTAGCTCCAGCTCCCCTCTGTCAAGGTCAGTCTCACCAAAATCATCCAGGGTATAGCGCCACGTTCCCGCATAGACCTCCGTAGCCCAGCCTGCATCCGGCTTCGGGTTGAGTGTACCGGGCAGTCGAAGAACTCGAGCCATATCCCAGCAGTGATCTCCTTGGAGGATCTCGGCGAGCCACTTGTTGGCACGTTTCGCCCGTTCCCAATCCTCAGTGAAGTCGATCCGCCACAGCGCATACAGACCACGACCGGAATCCTCGATACGGCTTGGGTGTGGAGAGAACGATCGGAGTTGCTCCAGCTTGTGCTGCTTCCACTCCGCAGTGCCATCTGGGTCAAGGTCCACCCAGAGGGTCGACGTACCGTAGGTCTGTTGCTCAGTTCCGCGACTGCCCGGCGGAAGGTCGAGCCCCGGAGGGAGGACACTGAGCCTCGTCCAGACGTCGTACTCCTTGCCGGCATGGTCCTCCACGATCCTCTCGAGTTCGTTCGGTGTGTAGCTGCGCGTACGGAACTGCTGCTTCTCGTACGTGTTCACCACGATGGTGCTATCCTCCGGAACCGTCCCGTACCGGAACTGGAGTGCTCGGAGAGCTTGGCTGTGTGCGTCTTGCACCGGTTTCGCCCTGCTTTCTGCTCGGTTGACCTATAGGTCAATTATATGATAGCCACGCGGGCGAAATCAAGCCTGCTCCGGAACCAACCGGAGTTTGCCGTCACCGACGACAAGCTCATCCAGCAGGTGAGCGGTCTCCGCATCGCCCTCTTCCGCGTACACGTTGAGGATGTCTCCGATGACCCGTATCGGAAGCATCGACCGGACGTGGATCCAACGCACGATGGCCGGACCGTAGATGACGTCGAAGCTGACTGCTTCATGGTACAGACGGATGACCTGTTCGACGACCAGGTTGCGACGGATCGTCAACCACGCATCGATCGCCTCCGACTGGTACGGTGCGTAGTCTCGCTTCGGGTTTATGGTTACCATGGTGCGCACTCCGTCTCTTTGATCACTGCAGCGTGAAGGACGCTGCAACCTTGGGTTCCTTTCTCGCAGAACTCCGTCTCCTCACGCTCCCAAGCCGTTGGGGGATCCTCTTCCGCGTCCGTGTCGTAGCCGTCGTCGTCCAGCGGATCTGGACCTTCGTCGTACGGCTCCCATCCGAGAGGCTCTCCAGCCTCGTTGTAGTACACCTGGCTGTTGGCTGTCGGGAACATGTCAGCGCTCCAACTCCGGGTACAGACCGTTGTCGAACGCTTGCACGAAGGTTCGCGGCCCTCGCGACAGGTCAACACGGATCCCACCTTCACGATTGACGTTCTCCGTGCGGAGGTGAGGTTCCGGATCCCGGTACGGGTACAACGTGACCACAAAAAGTCCGGTGACGACCCGGTACGAGAAGTCGTCCGGCTCGAACAGCTCCGTCTGCAGGTACGTCGCGATCGGACAGGTCTGCGGTGCCCGACGTACTCCACGGACACCCTTCTCCTTCAGGAACGCTGCAACGTTCCCCGGTGAACCGAGTTGGTTCAGTTCCTCGACCTTCGCTCGGAACTTCTCCACTACGTCCATAGTCCTACCTTTCGTCCACGCGGTAAGTGGTACCGCGACCAGTCCTGCATCTTGTTGCCGTTCGGTCCGAGACATGGCTCGCCCACTTGTGCCTTGCAGCGAGGACAGTCCACGGACTGCAGAAGGTCGACCTTCCGCTTCTTCTCCGCACGCCACGCCGGCACCCACTCAGGTACGTGCTCCGGACACCAGATGGTTCCGTCCTTCTGGAAGAACCACCCCTTGTCGGACGCCCTGACCTTCGCCCAGTAGTGCAACTCGATCGAAGCAGTGCAGCGGACACCGTCACGCTCTCCGCGACAGAGCTGTGTCGTCGGCTTCCTTCGTCGACGAGAGAACACCGTCCTTGTGTGTTCAGCGGTCATGGCTGCACCAACACCTCTTCGTAGGTCTCCGTCACCTGGCGCTCCTGGATCATGGTTAGCTTCATCGTCGGAGCGAGTGACCAAGCAACACCAGCACCGTTCACCGTACGACAGAGGTCTACGAGGAAGTTCACCTGTTCCGGTTGAATCTCCACTTCGACAGTCACGGACTCTTCCGAACCCGCAACCGTCAAACAGTAGCTGGTCACTTCCATCCCCTCCGTTCCATGGTTTGCAGCACGTCCATGGTTTGCAGCATGGCGACTACGAATGCGACGATCCACTCCAGCTGGAACCCGTCCCGCATGATGGTCGCGACGTACTCCGCCTTGTACCCGTCGACATCGTTCCACTCCAGCAGGTTGATGACGACCTGTCCCGTCGTAGACGTGGTTCGCAACTGTACCTGCAGTCCGGTCCCGTGACCGGCAGAGTACTCCAGACGGTACCCGACCTCTTCGAGTGACGGCGTCGCACCCGTCTGGGCACGGATCTCGTCACGGATCTCCTGCAGCGTGATCATCGCTGGCCACCACGCTTGCCACGAACCGTGACGGACTGGAGACCGTCCTTGATCCGACGTCCGTTCCAGATCTGCTTCGTCAGTGGCGAGATCCCTCCACGTGGACCCGTCCGTGGCGGCGTGTCCTGCGGACCGTACTTGATCGTACGGCCGATCACCTTCGTGTGGTGCTGCTTGGTGACCGGGTCGTACACCTCTGCCGTCAGGTTGTCGTACACCCGAACCTTCTCTGGACGGGTGTTGACGACACGACCATTCGCATCCCGTCGGACACGACCATCGGCGATCCGTTTGACACTGACCTTCGTGCTCACAGCTACCTCCTTTGTCCTGCCGTTCCCTCTGAACGGTCTGGCCGGTTCCCGTACGGCACAGGTGTACGGGAACCAGCCGAGATCGGTCAGCAGCCTCCGGCGCCGTTGGTCTCGCCCTTCGCGTACCGAGCGAGGTCAGCGGGGTGACCCGTGTCGGGCATCAGTAGCTCTTGGATGTCCTTTTCCGACAGCTTCCGCGTCTGGTACACGGTCACGTCCGTCACCTGGTCAGGCCATGGGGGCATGTCCTGCTCCAGCCAGTCGATCACCATCTCCTCGTCACGGAAGCGTTCGAACATCTTTCGACCACGGACCGTGTAGGTGATGATGTACCCCTCACGCAGGTGTCTCGTGCGTTCCCACGCCATCCTCCAGCAGCTGTCCGCAGGCTCCTGGGTCTCGCTCCAGACGTTCACGTACGCCTGTGCCACGTCGGCATCGGACAGGTCCTGGACCATCCTCCGCAGTGCGTTGTACACCATCCCGTAGGGACGGTCGTTCTGCTGCACTGCCCACTCCGGTCGACTCTCGTTCAGCACCAGCAGTGTCGCCTGCATCTGTGTCAGAGCGTCGATCGCTCCCTGACCGATCACTGGGACGTCGTACTCGTCACCGTTCATCCTTGCTCCTCCATCTCAGTTGGCTCGACGAGCACCGTCAGCTCGTCCAGTAGGGTGTCACTCATCCCAGCACGTTCCCTTCTTGTACGGTCGGAAGACGTAGGTCACGTCCGGGTTGTCTCCCAGCGTCATGTCTGCCCAGTCCACCGGGTGTTCTACGTCCTCTGTCGGCCACGCGCCCGCGTAGGACATCGTCAGGTCGGTCTCGCAACCGTTCTCCATCGAGCCCCACAGCGCCAGGTACGCTTCCCTGGCGGCCTGGCGCTCCTCCTCACTCGCCCGGTGCCACTCAGCACTGTGCCAAGCCGGCTTAGGTACTGGCGACGGCGTCGTGATGATCACCGTCTGTGTGGGCACAGGCTGTGTGGTCTGGCCGTGCAACGTCCACCCGAGCCCCAGACCCGACAGTGTGAGGGCTGTGTAGAGACTCACCCTCTGCCATGTGTGCGTCACTGGCGTGCCTTGTGGATCGTCAGTCGGTACTCCGACTGGTCGGCCATGGTCAGGACCACTCCAGCGTCGGGGGTCAGCATCCCTGCCTCCTTGTAGGTCTCCACCATGTGGATGGCGTTCGCGAACAGCGTCATCCGCTCTTCGTCCTCTGGATCCGACATCGGGTTGGACACCGTCATCAGCGTCGTCATCAGCAACGTAGCGATGTCCACCGGCAGGATCTCCTCTACTTCGTCGTCGAACGACTGTGCCAGCGCCTCCATCTCTGGCTCGTCCCGGTTGTGCGGCGCGTACACCGTCTCGCGTGTGGTCATTCCTTACTCCTCTGTCCGTTGTTGGTACATCGTGATGTGGTCTTCGACCACCGTTGTCTGCAGGTCGTGCTGTGCGTACGGAAGCCATTCCTCACGCTCCGGACTGTGGCCACGCTTGAAGAACTGGAAGCACTGTCGGAACCCTTCCGTGTAGATCAGTACTGTGACGCCCTTCAGCCGTGCATGCATGTACAGCGTGTTGTACATGTCTTCGGACGACTTGCTCGGTCTCCACGGTCGTTTGCCTTGCTCGATCACATGTCGGTGACCGTCCATCCAGAGTGTCCACGGGTAGTGCATCGGCACCCGTTTCCCTTCCTTCGACCGTGTGTCTCTCCAGTTCCTGCCACGGTCTTGTGCTGCCTCCTCCCGGAACCGCGCCATTTCTGAATCCATCGACTGTCCCCTCCCTGTTGAGTGCCTATGTATCAATTATAGGGGAGATCAGGCCTGAAATCAAGAGCCTCCGTCGTGGACTCCCCCTGTTCGGTCCTATATCTGGGCTGTTTCCTCTCGCTCCCGAAGAGACCTATATAGTGAATGCAACCCCCCGTGTTTTAGGACCTTCCGGGCGGGTAACCGTGAGATGGCTACCTCTTGACCGGGTATCCGCCCGCTGTCGGTGTCGACCCCTCAACCCGGGTATCCCATCATGCGTCGGTGCTCTCAGACGACTACCCACACGACTGCTGCCCAGAAGAGAACGCAGACGACGGTGGCGACGAGCAGAGCTTCGCCTGGACTCCACCGTCTGCCGGTCACTCGTTGGCCTGCCAGATGCCGTCCACCAGCGTTGCAGGACCGAACGAGACGAGCTCTCGCTCCTCAACCGTAGCGTCTCGCGGATCTTCGATCCTCGTCGTGAGACGGTTGACAGCGTCCGCCAGAGCGTCCGTGATCGTGTCCTGGTCCGTGTCGTCACCCTGCAGCTCTGGATCGATCTCGATCGCCACCGTGAGGGTGTACTGCACCTGGAACTTCACAACGCCTCCTGGCTGTAGTCGGTTGGCGGTGTCCACGGCGCGTACTCTTGACCGCTCGGGTGCTGGTAGAACCCCACAGCGACCTCACGGACGAGGTCGTACCCGTACCCGACGGTGTTCATCACGTCGGTCACCATCTCCGTTCCGTTGAGCGGCATGTGCCGCGAGTGGCGGTTGTTCCACGAACGCTTCCAACCGCGTTGGATGTCGCGGACCGCTCGCTCCATCCGATCCTGCAGGAACCGGTCCATCGCCGGTCCGCACTCGAACGTTACCATCCGTCCTCCTCTTCCGTTACTGGCTGTCTGCCAGAGCGGCAGTGCACCTGCCTGTGCCGCAGGTGCACCACCGTTCCCTCAGAAGCCCTGCTCGGCGGTGTACTCCCGCCACAGCTGGATGCGCCCCAGGGCCACCTTCCGCTCCCCCCAGGTGCTCGGGAACTCGTGCTTCCCGATCTCCTTCAGCTTCGCGACCTGACCGGCCCGCTGGCGCTGCATCCCCTTGGGGGCGTGCTCAGCGGCGGTCGTGATCCGCTGGTTCAGCAGGTCCCACTCGGCCTGCGGGCACCCCTCCAGGTGCTGGATGATCTGCTCCCGGTAGATCGTGAAGAGCTTCTTGTCGCACCACCCGCACACGGTTGCCTCGCGCTGCTGGCCCTTGTACGCGAAGGTCCCGGTCTGCAGCTTGGACACCATGGCGTCCCAGTCCACCTCGCCGGCGGCCGTGGCGACGTACTTCGTCCGGGCGAGCTGGAAGACCTCCTCGGCCTGGGCCTCCACGGCCTCCTCGGCCTGCGGGGCGACGGTCTCGTTCTGCACTGCGGTCATCTTTCCTACCTCCTGTTTCCGCCGTCCGGTGTTGGACGGTCGGGACAGTGCCCCACGGGCACCATCCTCACCCCCCACACGCGTTCGACTCACTCGCTCCTCCTGCTCTCTCATATTTTAAGTATAATGGACTCGCCCGTCGAAATCAAGCGTTACCGGTCAGCTGACACATCTTCTTAGCTTTCCGGCGGAATTGTCAGCTTCGGTCAGTTTCCCGGTCCCACCGGTCGAGCTGCCCCAGGTCCGCGGAATCATCGACCTCCCATACGAACCACCGGACGATGGCCGCCCACACCCGGGCGATCATCGGACCGCCTCCTGGTCCTCGCCGTTCACGGCCCAGCGGGTGTTCTGCAGCTTCTCGGTTGTACGGAAGGGACTATCAATCGCCTGCCGCCTCCGTCCGGCCTCCCACCGGGCACGGGCCTCGGCATCCATCCCCCCGACCGTTCGTTTGATCCTGCCCGTTCCACTCCCGCCATCCCACTTCGTCCAGTGGCTTCCCTCGTACATCGTCATCTCCCCCTACTCACCGTTCTCTTCGATTTCCAGCAGGGCGTTTCGAACGTCCGTGATCAACTCCCACGGGTTTGGAACTTCCCCACCCACCTCTTTTGCCTCAAGGGCATCGGTCAGACTCTCCTCCATCAGCCTCAACCGATTCATCAGCCGCAGCGTTCGTTCCATCATCTCCATCACCGCACCTTCCTCCATCCCTGCACCTTCCTCCACTGTCTCTTCCTGCTCTCTCATATTTTAAGTATAATGGACTGCTCCGGGGAAATCAAGCGGATATCCGGATTTTCGGATGAATGTTTGCTGACAATTCGCCCTGGGGAATAGCCCCTGGTATATCCCCGGGGTATATCCGCGGGGTATACCGCAGGGGGGTATAGCCGAGGCCCGGGTCAGGCAGGGGG
>Ga0209793_1000642_pt1 | contig 34331 bp, 30 predicted proteins | sample EBPBio122009_DNA_FD_185863 | JGI IMG/M metagenome (GOLD analysis project Ga0209793, IMG submission 185863) | Wastewater treatment Type I Accumulibacter community from EBPR Bioreactor in Madison, WI, USA - Reactor 1_2/2/2009_ DNA (SPAdes) (version 2) | ecosystem: Engineered > Bioreactor > EBPR >... | reverse complement strand
CGCCGTGCTGGAATTCCTGCCCTATCGCAAGCGCGACGGGACGAGCGTTCGCGATGAATCGACCTATCCCGTCTTCGCCGCCGCCGGCATTGCCGGCGTGCGCGTCGATATCCGCGGCTCGGGCGAGTCCGACGGTGTCATCGACGGCGAATACACCCCGCTGGAGCTGGCGAATGCCTGCGAACTCATCGCCTGGATCGCCGCCCAGCCCTGGTCGAACGGCTCCGTCGGCATGATGGGCATTTCCTGGGGCGGCTTCAATTGCCTGCAGGTCGCGGCGCTCAAGCCGCCGGCCCTGAAGGCCGTCATCTCCATCGCCTCCACCGTCGACCGCTACAACGACGACATCCACTACAAAAACGGCACGCACCTTTCCGCCCAACTCTCCTGGGCTGCAACCATGCTCGCCTACCAGTCCCGCTCGCCCGACCCCGCCATCGTCGGCGACCGGTGGCGGGATATGTGGCTGGAGCGGCTGGAGAACGAACCCTTCTTCCTGGAGGAATGGCTGCGGCACCAGCGCCGCGACGCCTTCTGGAAGCATGGTTCCATCTGCGAGGACTTTGCCGGTTTTCCCGTGCCCGCCCTCGTCATCGCCGGCTGGGCGGACGGTTATCGCAGCACGCCGCTGAAGGCCATTGAGGGGTTGGGCGACAAAGCCAAGGCGCTGATCGGCCCCTGGGTTCACAAATACCCCCACTTCGCCTGGCCGAAACCCCGCATGGATTTCCACGCCGAGGCCATCGCCTGGTGGAACCATTGGCTGCGCGGCGAGGAAAACGGCGCGCAAGCCGCCCCGCAGGTGCGGGCCTATATCCAGGACGCCGCCCGTCCGGCTTTGCGGCGTGAGAGCGATCCCGGCTTCTGGATCGCCAAGGACCGCTGGCAGACGCCCGAGATGGCAGCCTTCCATGTCGCGCCGCACGGCGCGCTCGTCTCCGGCCCGCCGGTAGCCGGCGCAAGCCATGACCGCTTCCTGAAATCCCCGCTCGATACCGGCATCATGGCCGGCGAATGGTTCACGCTGAAACCGGATGCGGAAATGGCGCTCGACCAGCGCCTCGACGATGCCGGCTCGCTGGTCATCGAGACGCCGCCGCTGACCGAGACACAGGATTTCCTCGGCCGGCCGGTGCTGGAACTGGACGTTTCCACGGAGGCGGAAATCGCCAATCTCTGCGCCCGCCTCGTCGATGTGCACCCGGACGGCACCGCGACACGCGTCACCTTCGGCGTCCTGAACCTTGCCCATCGCGACGGCAATGCCGAACCCAGCGCCATGCCGAAGGGCGCGAAGACCCGCGTCCGCCTCATGCTTGATGCGATGGGCTACCGCTTCCGCACCGGCCACCGCATCCGCCTGTCGCTCTCGACCGCCTATTGGCCGATGGTGCTACCGCCGCCGGTGGATGTCGGCGTGACGCTGGACCTTGCCTCGCTCGGCCTTTTCCTGCCGAAACTCGGGGAGCATCGGGTGATCGCCCTGCCCGAACCGGAAAATCCCGATCCCCTGCCGAAATATACCGAACTCGCGCCCGCCGAGACCGCCAGAGGCGTGGAGCGGGACCTGACCAACGGCCTGACGGAGTATTCGATCTACGAGGATACCGGCCTTTACGAACACCCCGGCACGGGGCTTGCGACGCGGCAGGTGCGCGACGAGGTCTGGTCCATCGCCCCGGACGATCCGCTGTCGATGACCGGCACCTCGATCTGGACCTGCGACATGCAGCGTCCCGGATGGTTCGTGCGCACCGTCTCGACGGCCACCATCGCCTGCACGGCGACGGACTGGCTGATTTCAGCCAATGTGCGCGCCTTCGAAGGCGAGACGCTGGTCTTCGAGAAATCCTTCAAGGAGGCCATCGCGCGCGACTTCATGTGACGAGATTTAGTGCCTCCGGGCACGGTCTCGCCATACTCAGTGGAAATCGCGGGACTTGACGCGGATCGCCTCCGTCGCGCCCGCCTCTTCCTGCCCCGCCACGCCGCCGCGCCGGCCGATGGTCGAAAAATCCGCCGATAGATCGGTGAGACGTTGCACCACGAGATGCACCACCTCGCCCTCCCGCTGCACATAGCCTTTGACGCCGATCATCGGCGCACCCATCACGATGGGGCGGAAGGCGAGGAAGACCTTGCGCCAGACGACGAGGTTGGCGATGCCCGTCTCGTCCTCGATGGTCACGAAGATGACGCCCTTGGCCGAACCCGGCTGCTGGCGCACGAGCACGATGCCGGCCGTCTCGACCTTGCGGCGATCCTTGAGCCGCGTCGCCTCCGCGCAGGTGAGGAAGCGGCGGCGCGTGAGGTTTTCGCGCAGGAAACTCACCGGATGCGCCCTGAGCGTCAGGCCGACATGGCCATAGTCCTCCACCACCTCGCCGCCTGTCGCCATAGGGCGCAGCGCCACCGCCGGCTCGCTGAGTTCGGGAACAACCGCCGCCTCCCGCGCGGCGGCGGCCGAGAAGAGCGGCAAAGGCTCGTCCCTAAGCCCCCGGATCGCCCACAGCGCCTCCCGGCGGGAAAGGCCGAGCGACGGCAGGAAGGCATCCGCCTCCGCAAGCCGGACCAGCGCATCGGCCGGAATGTCTGCGCGGCGCCAGACGTCATCGACAGAGACGAAAGGCTCCTCATCCCGGTTGGCGACCAGCGCCCCCGCTTCGTTGTTGCTCAGTCCCTTCACCAGCCGCAATCCCAGCCGGACCGCAAACCGCCCCGCCTCTTCTGCCGGCTCCAGCGTGCAGTCCCACCGGCTCCGGTTGACGCAGACCGGCCGCACTTCCACCCCATGCTCGCGCGCATCGCGCACGATCTGCGCCGGCGCATAGAATCCCATCGGCTGGGAATTGAGCAGCGCCGCGCAGAAGACATCCGGGTGATGACACTTCATCCAGGCCGAGGCATAGGCGATGATGGCGAAGCTATAGGCATGGCTTTCCGGAAAGCCATAGGAGCCGAAGCCTTCGAGCTGGCGGCACATGCGCTCGGCGAATTCCTGCGCATATTCATTCTTGACCATGCCGGAAACCAGTTCCTGCCGGAACTTGTCCACTCCGCCGGTCTGCTTGAAAGTCGCCATGGCGCGGCGAAGTTCATCTGCCCGGCCGGGTGTAAAGCCGGCGCAATCGATGGCTACCTGCATCGCCTGTTCTTGAAACAGAGGGACGCCCAGAGTTCTTTCCAGCACGTTTTTCAGTTCGGGCTTGGGATAATCCTCTTTCTCCAGTCCCTGCCGCCGCCGCAAATAGGGATGCACCATGTCCCCCTGGATCGGCCCCGGTCGAACGATCGCCACCTGAATGACGATATCGTAGAGTTTTCTCGGCTGAAGGCGCGGCAGCATGGACATCTGCGCGCGGCTTTCGATCTGGAAAGTGCCGATCGTGTCGGCCTTCGAGATCATCTCGTAGGTCGCCTCGTCACCTTCCGGGATGGTTTTGAGATCGTAGGTCTTTCCCTTGTGCTCCTTCAGAAAATCGAAGGCGCGGCGCATGCAGGTGAGCATGCCGAGCGCCAGCACGTCGACCTTCATGAATTTCAGATATTCGATATCGTCCTTGTCCCACTCGATCACCTGCCGCCCGTCCATGGCCGCCGGCTCGATGGGCACGAGATCGTCCAGCCGGTCGCGCGTCAGCACGAAGCCGCCGGGATGCTGCGAGAGGTGCCGGGGCCTGTCGATCAACTGGCGGGCAAGCTCGAACAGCAGTTTTATGCGGCGATCAACCACATTAAGGCCGGCATCGACGGCGTGGTTTTGCGGCAGGTCGTTGGACCATCCCCAGACCTGCGAGGACAGTGACTTCAGCACATCCTCCGGCAGGCCCAGCGCCCGCCCGACATCGCGCATGGCCGCCCGCGAGCGGTAGCGGATGACGGTGGCGCAGAGGGCGGAGCGATCCGTGCCATAGGTGTCGTAGATCCACTGGATCACCTCCTCCCGGCGCTCGTGCTCGAAATCCACGTCGATATCGGGCGGCTCGCCGCGCTGCTCGGAAACGAAACGTTCGAAGAGAAGGCCGTTCACCATCGGGTGGATGGCGGTGATACCGAGTACGAAGCAGACAGCGCTGTTGGCCGCCGAGCCACGCCCCTGGCACAGTATGTCCTTGGAGCGGGCATATTTCACGATAGAACGGACCGTGAGGAAATACGGGGCATATTGCATGCGCGCGATAAGCTTCAGTTCATGGTTCAGCTTTTCACAAACCCGCTCCGGAATGCCTTCGGGATAGAAGGCCTGCGCTCCCTCCCAGGTATACTTCTCCAGCGCCTCCTGCGGCGTGAGATGCGCATATTCCTTCTCGTCCGGGTACTGGTATTGCAGCTCGTCCAGCGAGAATCGGCAGCGCCCGGCGATCTCCCGCGTCCGGGCCAGCGCTTCCGGGTAGCGGGAGAAGAGGCGGTGCATCTCCTTCGGCGGCTTCAGGTAGCGGTCGGCGTGGCGTTCGCGCAGGAAGCCGGCATTGTCGATGGTGACGTTGTGGCGGATGCAGGTGACGATGTCCTGCAGCATGCGCCGGGCAGGCTCATGGTAGAGCACGTCGTTGGTGACGACGGTGGGCACGCGGTGCTGCGCGGCGAGGTTGGCGAGCGCGAAGAGGCGGAGCTGGTCGTTCGGGCGGCGGCGCAGCGTGAGGGCGAGGTAGGCGCGATCACCGAAGGTTTCGCGCAGGCGGCGCAGCCGCAATGCCGTCTCCTCGTCGGCCTCCTCCGGCACCAGCACGGCGAGAAGGCCCTCGTTCCATTCCACGACATCGGCCCAGTCGAGATGGCACTTGCCCTTGCCGGCCTTCTTCTTGCCGATGGTCAGCAGGCGGCAGAGGCGGGCATAGGCCTCGCGATCGGTGGGGTAGACCAGCAGGGACATGCCGTCGACGAGGTCGAGCCGGCAGCCGACGACGAGGCGGACCTGGGGCGCATCCGGCGGCAGTTCCTTCGCCGCCTTGTGGGCCTGAACGACGCCCGCGAGACTGTTGCGATCCACCACGGCGAGAGCGTCGATGCCGAGCGCGCTTGCCTGCGCAAAAAGCTCCGCCGCACTGCTCGCCCCGCGCAGGAACGAGAAATGCGATGTGACCTGCAGCTCGGCATAATACGGCTTCATGCGAAGACCCCGTGCAGGAACCAGCGGCCGATCCCGCTTGTTGCCTGTTCCTCGTCTCCCGAGCGGAACAGCCAGAACCGCTCCCCCTCCATGTCCTCCACCTGGAAATAATCCCGCACGGCGGCAAGCTCGACGTCGCGCTTCCACCATTCGCCGAAGATCCGCTCCGGGCCGTCGGCACATTTCACGTGCCGCCGCACGCCGCGCCAGATGAAGAAGGCGGGTGGCTGGTCCGGCAGCAGCGCCATGACCTCGATCGGCTCCGGCCGCGCGAGCAGGCGCGCGGGGCGCGGCCAGCGGCCTTGCCATGTCGCGCCGTCATCCGGGGCGAGCGGCGCGATGCGGCGCACGGAGCGCTCCGGCACGTCGCTCTCCACCGGCGCGATGCGGTAAAGGCGGCGCGCGCCGATGCGGTTGGCGATGACATCGACGAGGCCGGCAAGATCCGCTGTCTCCTCCTCGATCAGCGATGTGGCGGCCTGTTGCAGGGCGAGCGGTTCGGCAAGCGTCGCGGTCAGTTCCATGATCTCGATGCCGAACCCCGGATCGATCGTCTCGATCCGGTCGCAGATGAGCCGGGCCAGGCGCTTCTCGTCACGTACCGCCCGCGCCGTGCCGATGCGGATCGCCTGCAGGGAGTTATCGACGCGGTGGAAGAGCAGGTCGAGCCGCCGTGCGCCGAGGCCACGCCGCTCCAGAACCTTGCAAAGATCGTGCACGAGGCCGGCCGTATAACGGGCAATGGTCTCGGGCGCGCCGATGGGTTCGCCGAAAACCTTACGGACCGTCGCGAGCTCCGGGTCGCGCAGCGGATCGACCGGCTCCGAGACCGTGCCCAGCACCTGATCCAGCCTGCGGCCGAGCAACGCGCCGAAACGCAGGACGAGCGGCGCGCGCGGCACGGCGAGCACGTCGCCGATCGTGGAGAAGCCGAGCACATGCAGGCCCGTCACGGTTTCCGGCGGAATGCGCAGCCCCGCAAGCGGCAGGCGCGCGACGGCCTCCCCCGCCGCACCATCCGGGACGACACAGACGGGATCGGCCAGAAAGCGCGCGGCGGCATAGGCCGCACCCCGCGTATCGGCGATGGCCGCGCGGGCGAAAATGCCGGATGCGGAAAGGCGGTTGACGATGCCACCCAGCATGCGCGTCTCGCCGCCATGCAGATGATCGGCTCCCGTCGTGTCGATGACGAGGCCGTCCGGCGGGTCCGGCGCGACGATCGGTGCATAGTGCTGCAATGCCCAGAGCGCGAGACGCTCCAGCGCAGCCGCATCGGCGGCGGGATCGGCCGGCATGGTCAGGATGTCGGGCAGCAACGCATGGGCCTTGGTGAGCGGCATGCCGACGCGCAGCCCCGCCGTTTCCGCCGGCCGGCTCACCGCCGTCACGATGCGGCGCGATCCCTCGCGCCCGACGAGGACGAGCCGTGCGTCAGGCGGAGGCGCTGAAATGCCCATGGCCCGCCGCAGGCGATCGATCGGCCAGCCGGGAAGAAAAAGCGATACGACCCTCGGCATCGGATGCCTCCACTTCGAATTCCGCCGCCTCCCCTGCCCGGCAGCGCGTGAGTTCCAGCCGCCACCGCGCCCGACCGACACCCGGCACGGGAAGCGGTACCGACGGGGCGACGGACACCTGCCAGCGCGTCACGGCGGCGGTGGGCAACAGAAACGTCCCCACTTCCCGCCGGTGCCGGAAACGGCGCAGGGCAATACCAAGCGTGCCGCCGGCTTCCGCGGCGAGCTGCAGGCGGCGCGAGGCGGTCATCGAGAGGCGCGCGACCTCCGCCACGACAGCGCCCAGCCCGCCATGGCGCAGCCCCTCCTCGAAACAGAGGAGCAGGCTCTTCTCATCGCTCGCCTCCACATAGAGGACGCGGCCGGGCGCAAGGCCCGCCTGCGCCAGCGCCGGGGCGAAGAGATCGGGCCGCGTCAGGCACCAGAGCACCTGCCCCCCGGTGCGCGCCGCGATGCCCGCGGCAAAGAGCATGGCCGCCGCGCTCTCGACCGCATCATTGCCGCCGCCGCAGACCTCATGCAGGCTGGCAAGCGCCAGCCCGCCGCCCGGCAGCCTCTCGTCGATCTCCGGCACGCCGAAGGGCAGAACCGCCCGGTCGCGCAGGGCGCGGCCGTCGAACTGCCGGATGCGGTCACGCAGGTCGGCGACAACGGCATGGGCGGAGGCGGACATCGGCTTGGCGGCTCCCGGTTGATAGATGATTGTTCTCTATTTGTTCTCACTTCCAGGAAGAGTCAATCAGGCTTTCCCGCCGGCACGATCACAGTTTGAATCATTGCCGGGAACCAACCGGCGCGGCGGAAGTTCTTCCTGTCGCCATTCCCATCAATCCAGGAGACATGTCCATGGCTGACGAAAAGAGCACCGGCAAACGTACGCTTGGCGTCGTTGAAGGGCGCGACAGCATTTCGCAAGAGGCGAAGGCCGCAGAGGCGGAAGCCACGATCAACGAGCAGATCGAGGCGCTGAAGGCTGAGATCGGCCGGATGAAGGAATCCGCGGGGCTGATCGCCGAAGGCACCGGGCAGATCGCGGTCGCCAAGGCGGAGTCGCTGCGCGAGGAAGCCCGCCGCACGATCCAGGCCAATCCGCTCGCGGCCCTGGCCGGCGCGGCCTTCATCGGCTACCTCTTCGGCCTGCGCCACCGGTGAGAAAGCGCGTCTCGCGCTTATGAAAAAGCCCGGCATGGCCGGGCTTTTTATTGTCCTCAGAACCAGCGTTGGCGGCGGGGGGGCTCGCTTTCCAGGGAGCCGAGCAGATAGCCGACAACCATGCCGGCGATCCCGGCCGTCAGTACCACGCCCGAAAGGGCGGCGGGATGCTCCCGGGCAGCCTGCGCCACGGCCGCGCCTTCATTGCGGACATATTTCGTGGCCGAGCGAACGGCGGGGCGGGCAGCGTCCATCGCATTGCCAGCGCGCTCGCGCATCGTCTCATAGGCTTCGGCACCCCGCTCGCCGAGGTCCTTCTGAAGGGCGGCGATCTCGTCGCGCAGAGCGGAAATCTGGGATTGAACGTCGTTGCTTGCCATTGCGGTCTCCTTGTCAGCGATGAGGACCGAACGGATGGCGGGCGGCTTGGTTCCAAGTCGCGGGGAGAATTGCCGTCAGCTTGCCTGGCGGCGGCCGTCGCGGCGGATCTGCGAAGGCGTATCGCCGAAGGCGGCGCGGAAGCGCCGGGTGAAATGCGACAGGCTCTCGAAGCCGGTCTCAAGCGCGATCTCGATCAGCGGCTTGTTGGTGCGCATCACCATGGTCAACGCGGCAGCCATGCGGATCTTCATGTAGATCGCGCTCGGCGAGGCGCCCATGTCGCTCTCGAACAGGCGTTCGAGCTGGCGGCGGGAGACGTTCGTCATCGTGGCGATGCTGTCAATGGAGAGCAGGTCTTCCGTGTGCTGCTCCATCATCATGATGGCGAGATGCACGCGGCGGTCGCGCGCTTCGAGGCCCAGCGGATTGCGCGGCTGGACGTCGGTAGCATCGCGCCGGTGGCGTATCTGGAGGATTTCCAGCGCATTGCGCTCGGCCGCCTCGCCGACATGGTGGCGCACCAGGGTCGCCGCAAGGTCGGCGACGCTGCTGCCGCCGGCGCAGGTGGCGACCTTGCCGTCGAAGCGGAAGATCTGCTCCGACGTCGCCTCGATATCGGGATAGCGGGCGCGGAAATCGCGGTGGTGCAGCCAGCTCACGCAGGCCGTATGCCCCTTGAGCAGCCCCGCCTCGGCAAGGATGAAGCTGCCCGTACAGAGACCGATCAGCCCGACGCCCGCATCGGCCGCCTTGCGCAAATAGGTCCTCGCATAGCTGTCGATCGGCTCCTCCACGTTCAGGAGGCCGCCGACGACGGCGATGTAGTCGAAACTGGAGGGATCGGCGAAGGGCGCGGTCGGCGCGACCTGAATGCCACTCGAGGAGGAGATGAAGTTGCGCGTGCTACTGATGACGTCCCAGTCGCAGTTGACGCGGCGGGAGCGGTCCTCGCTGTCGCTGGCAAGCCGCAGCGTATCCACGAACAGCGCGAAGGCGGAGAGGGTGAAACTCTTCGACAGGATGAAACCGACGCGCAACGCCTTCGGCGCCGCCGCCCCGCTCATCTCCTTCGATGTCCGAACATCCACCGCCATCGGGCCTCCCATTCCGCTCCGCGGGCATTATAGGCGGGAAGCACCCGGGAGCGATAGCGGAATCTGCCCTTCCGCGCCGCCATCGCTTCAGGGCCGTCGCGCGCCGCGCACGGCGAGCGACACGGCATAGAGCGATGTCGTGGCGGTGATGAAGAGGCGATGGCCGTTCCGGCCGCCGAAGCAGACGTTCGAAACCGTCTCCGGCACGAGGATTTTCCCGAGCCGCCGGCCATCGGGGGCGATGCAATGCACGCCGTCGCCCGCCGAGGACCAGAGATTGCCGTTCTCGTCCACGCGCATGCCGTCCGCGCAACCGGGCGAAATGGCATGGAAAACGTCGCCGCCCGTCAGGCTCCCGTTGGCCGCCACGTCGAAGGCGCGGATGTGGCGCGGATCGTCCGTGTGAATGCGCCCGGTATCGGCGACGTAGAGGCGCGTTTCATCCGGGCTGAAGGCAAGGCCGTTCGGGCAGTTGAAATCGGTCAGCATGGCGCGGACATGGCCCGAATGCGGATCGACGCGGTAGACATTGCAGGGCAGCGCCTGCTCGCTGCGCGTGCCCTCATAATCCGAAGCGATGCCGTAGTGCGGATCGGTGAACCAGATCGCACCGTCCGAGGCGACGACGACGTCGTTGGGCGAGTTCAGCGGCTTGCCCTCGTAACGGTCAGCGATCACGGTGATGGCGCCATCGTGCTCCGTACGCGTGACGCGGCGCGTGCCGTGTTCGCAGGTCACGAGGCGGCCTTCCCGGTCGCGCGTGTTGCCGTTGGAAAAATTCGACGGCTCGCGAAATGTCGTAATGCCGAGCGTAGAGCTCCAGCGCAGCATGCGGTTGTTGGGAATGTCGGAGAACAGCAGGCAATCGTGATCGCCGAACCAGACCGGCCCCTCGGCCCAGTCGAACCCGCCGGCAAGCTTCTTGAGCGGCGCATTGCCCAGCACGAAACTGGAAAAGACGGCCTCTTCGGCCTCGAAAAACGACATCCCCGCCTCCCTTGCGATGGGAATGCTTTTAACGGCAACGACCGCGCCCGCCTAGCCCGCGCGGGGATCGGCGGCGAACAGGAAGCCGCGGCGGCTTTGCACCACCGCTTTTCTCAACCGGCATAATGCGCTGCGACGGCCGCGGCGGCCGTGGCGATATCCGCCTCGAGGCCGAGCTTGCGAAGGGCGATACCGTAGGCCGCGACATTGCCGAGCACCGCCTCGAAACAGGCGCGCCTGCCGGTGTGGTTGAGCCGCACGAGGTTTTCGGCGCCGGGGCCGACACCCGGCGACATATCCGTGTCGAGATGGGCGGCGGCGGCAAGAAAGGCCTCCGCATCCACGCCGTCGGGTAACCTTGCCGTCGTGACGAGATGCGACGCGCGGCCGGGCGCGGCCCAAGGCTGCGCCCCGAGCGCGATCAGCCCCTCGCGCGCGGCCTTTGCCGCTTGGGCATGGCGCACGAGAGCGGCGGCCGGGCCTTCCGCCTCGAAACGGTCGAGCGCGGCTTCCAGCGCGAAGAATTCCAGCGCGGCGGAGGTGCCGGGCAGAGCGCCACGGCCGGCATCGAGCCAGGCCTTGCGGTCGAGCAGCGACAGGGTCGATTCCCGCGGCCCGCCTTCGGCAGTGATCAGCGCCCATGCGGCCGGACTGACAGAGAGGGCCGAGACGCCGGCCGGTCCGGCCAGCGACTTCTGCGGCCCGATCACGGCGATATCGACGCCGAGCGCATCGACATCCAGCGCATGGCCGCCGACGGATGCGACGGCATCCACCACCGTCACGATGCCCCGCGCACGCGCGGCGGCGACAATCTCCTCCAGCGGGTTGAGCACGCCGTTCGCCGATTCCGCATGGCAGAAGATGACGACTTTCGTTTCCGGATGTGCGTCGAACGCGGCCGTCACGGCCTTGGCGTCGATCGGGCGGGCCGGCTCGGCGGAAAGCGTCACCACCTCCGCGCCGCCCCGCCGCAGCCAGCCGCCGAACCATGCGCCGAAGGGGCTGGTGACGATGTTGATCGCCTTCAGGCCCGGGCGGGCAAGGCTCGCTGTTGCCGCCTCCAGCGCCACGACCGCCTCCGTCTGGAACAGCAGGATATCGTTCCGGGTTCTCAGGATCCTGCCGAGCCGGTCGGCGACGAGGCCGAAGCGCTCGGGCGGGAAGACGGGAGCGTCGTTCAGGGCATTCCAGCGGTCAAACGGCATTGCGGTCTTCCTGTCGGATAATAAGGCGCGGCACCGCGCGCACCAGCGCGCGGGCAGCTTGCGATTGCGGCGCACCGGTCACCGCGGCCGCCGGCCCGGTCTCCACGATCCTGCCTCCATCCATGATGGCGACGCGGTGGGAGACCGCGGCGAGCACGGCAAGGTCGTGGGAGATGAACAGATAGGCGATGCCGCGCTCGACCTGCAGGGCGACGAGGAGTTCGAGTATCCTTTCCCGCAGCGAGACGTCGAGAGCGGAGATCGCCTCGTCGAGCACGATCATGGCGGGCCGCGCGGCAATGGCCCGAGCGATGGCGATGCGCTGGCGCTGGCCGCCCGACACGTCGCGGATCGAGCGCGCGGCATAGGAGGCCGGCAGGCCGACGCGGTCGAGCAGCGCCGCGACCTCCCGCTCCCGCCCGGCCTTCGGAACGGTGCCGTGGATGCGCAGCGGATCCTCGATCACGGCAGCGACGGTGGCGCGGGGATTGAACGCACCGAGCACGTCCTGAAACACCATCTGCATCTTCGCCCGCCGCCGGCGCAGTTCGCCACCGGAAAGCGCAAGCCAGTCCTCGCTCTCGAAATGTATCGTACCGCCATCGGCCGGGACGAGGCGCGTGAGGACGCGCGCCAGCGTCGATTTTCCGCTGCCGGACGCGCCGGCAAGGCCAAGGGTCTCCCCCGCCGCAAGGGTCAGCGACACGCCGTCGAGCGCGGCGACGTCGCGGCCGCCCGATGCGTAGCGCTTGCGAAGATCCCGGATATCGAGCAGCGTCATCGGCCCGCCTCCCGGATCAGCGGCGGCGTCGCAAGATCGCGGTGGCTGGCGATCAGCGCGGCGGTGTAGGCCGCCTGCGGCGCGGCGAGAACCTCGGCCGTCGAGCCGGTTTCGACCAGCTGCCCGTCATGGAAGATCGCCACCCGGTCGGCAAAGCCGGAGGCGAGCGCGATATCGTGGGTGACGAAGACCAGCGTCATGCCGCCATCGCGCACGAGTTCGTCGAGCAGCGCGACGATGTCCGCCTGCACCACCATGTCGAGCGCGCTGGTCGGCTCGTCGGCAATCAGGAGGCCGGGCTTCGCCGCCAGCGCCGCCGCAATCGCCACACGCTGGCGCTGGCCGCCGGAGAGTAGATGCGGGAAGGCGTGGAGGGTCCTTTCGGGATCGGGAATGTGCACGCGCGCCAGCATGTCCAGCGCATGGGCCTGGCCTTGCCTGCGCGAAAGCCCGAGGTGGCGGCGCGCGCCTTCGGCAACCTGCTCGCCGATGGTCAGAACCGGGTTGAGGCTGGCGGACGGGTCCTGGAAGACGAAGCCGATATCGCGGCCGGCGCGCGGCGCATGCCCGGCCATCCAGCACAGGCTTCCCGCAACGCGCGCGCCATCCGGCAACAGGCCGGCGAGCGCCCGCGCGAAGGTGCTCTTGCCGGAGCCGCTTTCGCCGATGATCGCCAGCCGCTCGCCGGTGCGGATATCGAGATCGATATCCCTCAGAGCAGAGGCTGGCTGGCCGCGATAGGTGACGGCAAGCTGGCGGATTTCGCAAAGCGCCGTCATGCCGCCCCTCCCCGATGGGCGAGCGCCTTGCCCAGCCCCTCGCTCAGGAGATAGACGCCGACGACCGTCGCCACCAGTGCGATGCCGGGGAAAATCGACAGGAAGGGCGAGGAGCGCAGGACGTTCCGCCCCTCGGCGATCATCGATCCCCAGGTGACGATGTTCGGATCGCCGAGGCCGAGGAAGGAGAGCGCCGCTTCCGTCAGGATCGCGGCGGCGACGATGATGGCCGAGAGCGCCAGCACCGGCGGCAGCACGTTCGGCAGGATTTCCCGCAGGGCGATCTCCACGGGATGCATGCCGGCGACGCGCGCCGAGGCGACATAGTCGCGCTCGCGCACGGACAGCACCTCGGCCCGCGTCAGCCGCGCCGGATCGGCCCAGGCGCCGAGCGCGATGGCCAGCACCACGACCGGCACGGACGCGCCGATGACGCTGACGAAGGCGAGCGCCAGGAGGAAGCTCGGCACGATCTGGAAGGCATCGACCACCCGCATCAGCGCCTCGTCGACGAGGCCGCCGGCAAAGCCCGCCGCCAGCCCGATGCAAAGGCCGATGGCAAGGGCGGCGCACGCCGCCGCCAGCCCGACGAGAAGCGAGGTGCGCGCGCCGTGCACGATGCCCGCCAGAACATCGCGCCCCAGCCGGTCCGTGCCGAGCGGGAAGGCCGGATCGGTGAAGGGCACGGTCAGCGCGCGACCGGCGATGCGCAAGGGGTCACCCGGCGACAGAACCGGCGCGAGAAGCGCGACGAGCGCGAGCACGACGAGAAGGCAAAGCCCTGTCGCGCCCTCCGGCGTCCGCAGAAGGTTGCGCAGTAGCCTCATGCGCCACGCTCCGAGGCCCCTACGCGCGGGTCGAGCGCGGCATAGGCGATATCGATCGCCAGATTGACGAGGACGACCAGCACGGCGCTCACGACGATGATGCCGGTCAGCAGCGCCGTATCGCGCCCGCTCACCGCCTCCTGCGCCAGCCGCCCGAAGCCGGGAATGGCGAAGATGCTCTCGATGACGACGCTGCCGCCGAGCATGGCGGCCGATTGCAGCCCAAGCATGGTGACGAGCGGCAGGAGCGCGTTGCGCGCGACATGCCGGAGCACGATCCGCACCCGCGACAGGCCCTTGGAGCGGGCGAAGAGGACGAAATCCAGCCCCCAGACCTCCGCCATCCCGGCCCGCATGACGCGCAGGAAGAGCGCCATATAGACCAGCGTCAGCGTGCCGACCGGCAGCGCCAGATGGGCGGCGATATCGGCGGCGCGCGAAAGGCCGGTGCGCCCGGAGGCGATGGTCTCGATGCCGGAGGTGGGCAGCCAGCGCAGTTGCACGGCAAAGACAATGCTGAGGACGAGGCCGAGCCAGAAGCCGGGGATGGCGTAGAGGACAAGCGAGAGCGTCGAGAGGACCCGGTCGCGCCCGCTGCCGGGCTTTGCCCCGGCGACAATGCCGAGCGCCGAGCCGATGGCGAAGGAGAGCGCCGTGGCGCTGCCCATCAGGAGGAGCGTGTTGGGCAGGCGTTCGAGGATGAGGTCGCGTACCGGCCGGTCGAAGGCGACGGACCAGCCGAGGTCGAGCCGGGCGAGCGAGGTGAGGTAGAGCCAGAGCCGCGCCGCCATGGACTGGTCGAGGCCGTAGGAGACGCGCAGCGACCGCGCGATGGCCGCATCTCCCCCGCCGATGGAAAGGAGATAGGCATCGACGGCATCGCCCGCCGCCGCCTCCAGCAGCAGGAATGTCAGCACGACGACGATCAGCAGCACGGGAATGCTGCCGAACACGCGGCGTCTCAGCAATCGAAGGGTTCGGTTCACGCGGTGCCTGACCTGACGATGTTCTCCCGTTGAGCGGACCCTATCACGATTGCAGCGCGGTATCCGCCCAGTTGGAGACCGCCCAGCGCGGATTGTTGGCGACGTTCTGCACCGTGTCGCGCGCGACCGTGATGAACCCCCATTCGGCGACGTTGATCAGCGGCAGGTCGGAGACGACCAGCTTCTGGAACTGCCGATAAAGCTCCGTCCGGGCGGCCTCGTCCACCGTCTCCGCCGCCCTGGTGATCACCGCGTCGAGTTCCGCATTGGCATAGCCGCCCTGGTTTGAGAAACCGACGCCGGCGGGAATGCCGGATTGCACGAGGATGGTCGTGGAGATCGCCGGATCGCCGCGGAAGACCGGCGGGGCGACGGCGAGGTCGAAGTCGTGATCGGTATAGACCGCCTTCTGGTGCGCGGCGGAATCGGCGTTGACCAGTTCCGCGTCGATGCCGATCGCGGCGAGCGCCTGCCGCAGGTAATCGCCGAACTGGCGCGTCTCGTTGAAATAGGGCGCGGGGCGCAGCTTCAGCGCAAAGCGCTTGCCGTCCGCGCCCCTGGCATAGCCGGCCTCATCGAGCAGCGCATTGGCCCTGGCGACGTCGAAATCGTAGGCCGGCACGTCGGCATCGTAGAATTGCGGCGCATTCTTCGGCACGGGGCCGGTGGAGGCCGTGGCGTAGCCGAGGAAGATCGTGTCGACCACGAATTTCTTGTCGATGGCATGGGCGATGGCCTGCCGCACCTTGAGGTCGGCCAGTTCCTTGCGGCGATGGTTGATCTCCACGACGAGCTGGTAGGTCAGTGCCTCGTAGCCCCTGGTGATGACCTCGATGCCCGGCTCCTTGGAGATGCGGTCGAGATCGGTGAGCGGAACGGCGGAGAAGGCGGCAAGCTGGATCTCCTCGGCCTCCAGCGCGGCGCCCGCGCCGGCGCGGTCCGGCAGCACGCGGAAGATGATCTCGTCGAGCTTCGGCTGCACCTTGTCCCAATAGGTCTCGTTGCGGGTCAGGCGGTAATATTCGCCGGGCTTGTATTCGGCGAAGCGGAAGGGGCCCGTGCCGACGAGCTGGATATTCGCCGGATTGGCAGCGATGTCCGTGCCCTCGTAGAGATGTTTCGGCACGACGCTGCTGACGACGGGAAGCGCGTTGCGGATGAGTTGCAGCGGTGTGGGCCTGGAGAAGCGGAAGATCGCGGTCGCATCGTCGGGCGTCTCGACGGCCTCCAGATTGGCGAAGACGACGCGGCCGAGATTCTGCAGGGGCTTCCAGATGTTGAGCGCCGAGAAGGCGACATCGGCGGAGGTGAAGGGCTTGCCGTCGTGCCAGGTCACGCCCTCGCGCAAATGGAACGTCACCGAAAGCCCGTCCTGCGAGCCTTCCCAGGCGGTGGCGAGACGCGGCGCCAGCCCGTCCTTGCCGTCGAAGGAGGCTTCGGCCAGCGGCTCCACCACCTTGCTCGCCACGAAGAACACGCCGTTGGAGGCGACGATGGCCGGGTTGAGGTTCTTCGGCTCGGAATCGGCTGCCACGATCAGCCGGCCGCCGGATGGGGCATCCTGTGCAAGGCCGAGTGTCGGCAGGGCCGTGGAGGCCAGCAGCGCCGCCCCCGCCTGCAAGAAGGTCCGCCGGGTTGGGGTCGCGCTCAGCATCTGTCTCTCCTGCTTTTGCATCGGATATTGGCGGCGAATCGACCGCAAGCACAGAGAGGAAATTCTCCCGCCTCGTCTTGCAAGAACAAATTCTTGCAACGAACGAACGCTACACGCCCATAAGACCGACGCGCCGTGCTATCAGGGGGCACCGATTCCATGTTGATTGTCCGATGACCTCCAAGACCCGCGGCTACCTCTTTGCCTTCCTCGCGATCTGCATCTTCGCGGGCCAGGACGCCATTACCAAATATCTCGGCGACCGCTATCCGCCGCTTTTCATCACAATGATCCGATTCTGGGCCTTCGCGGTCTTCGTGTTCTGCTTCGCCGCCTCCTCGCCGGGCGGGGTGCGCGGCGCGGTCACGACGCGGCGTCCCTGGCTGCAGATCGTGCGCGGCCTGCTGCTGGTCGCCGAGATCGTCGTCATCGTCTATTCCTACGTCCATGCCGGTCTCGCCATGAGCCAGTCGATCTTCCAGGCGACGCCGCTGATCATCACCGTCCTGTCGATCCCGCTGCTCGGCGAGACGGTCGGCTGGCGGCGGGGCGCGGCCGTGCTTGTCGGCCTGGTCGGCGTTCTGGTGATCATCAACCCGGTCGACATCCATTTCGACATGTCGCTGCTCCTGCCGCTCGGCGCCTCCGTGCTGTTCGCCCTCTACAGCATCGCCACGCGCGCGGTCAGCCGGGAGGATTCAGCCGTGACGAGCCTGTTCTACGCGGGCGTCGCCGGCGCTGTCGCGATCTCGCTGATCGGCCCGTTCCACTGGACCGAGGTGCAGGGGGCGGACTGGTTCGCCCTCGCGGCGCTCTGCGTCTGCGGCACGCTCAGCCACTATTTCCTCATCCGCGCCTACGGGCTGCTGCCGGCAGCCGAGGTCCAGCCGGTCACCTATTTCCAGCTCGTCCTCAACGTCATCCTCGCCGTCAGCCTCTTCGGCGAGATCATCACGCCCAACATGGTGGTCGGCGCCGTCATCGTCGTCGGCGCGGGCCTCTTCACCATCTGGCGGGAGCATCAGCTCGCAAAGCGGAACCGCGCCTGACCGCCGCGATATTCCGTGGATGGGCGAATCTTTGGAATGCCATTCCTGTCAAATCCGCGCCGGGCGGGGCATCCGTGGTCCGGTCGGAACCCACCTGTGACGGTGGGTCGCCCTCCATCGGGGGCTTGGCGTCTTCGCATGGCGGAGCGGCGATGCTATCTGGCACGGACGACCGGACTGAAAACGTGAGCAGACAATGACATTTCCCACCGCGGCATCCCCCGCCGCCACGCCCGGGCAGACAGCGCCCATGGTGCTCTTCAAGGGCGTGACCAAGCGCTTCGGCGACGACGCCAACGCCTTCATCGCGCTCGACGGCGTCGACATGGCCGTCGGCCGCGGCGCCATCACCGGCATCATCGGACGGTCCGGCGCCGGCAAGTCCACGCTCATCCGCCTCGTCAACGGCCTCGAGAAGGCGACGGCGGGCGAGGTGGTGGTGGACGGAACCGAGGTCGGCGGGCTGAACGATGCGGCCCTGCGCGGCCTTCGCCGCGAAGTCGGCATGATCTTCCAGCACTTCAACCTGCTCTCCTCGCGCACCGCCTTCGACAATATCGCGCTGCCGCTCGAAATCGCCGGACTGGACCGCGCCGCGATCAAGGCCAAGGTCGGCCCGCTGCTCGATCTCGTCGGCCTCGGCGACAAGGCGGAACGCTACCCGTCCGAACTTTCCGGCGGCCAGAAGCAGCGCGTCGGCATCGCCCGCGCGCTCGCCACCTCGCCCAAGCTCCTGCTCTCCGACGAGGCGACCTCCGCGCTCGACCCGGAAACCACCCAGTCGATCCTGGCGCTCCTCAAGCAGATCAACGCCGATCTCGGCCTGACGGTGCTGCTAATCACCCACGAGATGGAGGTGGTGAAGACCATCGCCTCACATGTCGCGGTCATCGACAAAGGCAGGATCGTCGAGCAGGGCCGCACCTTCGACATCTTCACCGCGCCGCAGCACGAGACGACGCGCATCCTCCTCTCCTCGACGCTCGGCATCGGCCTGCCGGAATGGCTGCGCTCCGGCGTCAAGGCCGCGCCGTCCACCGGCGACCGCATCCTCGTGCGCCTCACCTTCTTCGGCGCGACGGCCTTCCAGCCGCTGACCGCACGGCTCGTCACGGAGATCGGCGGAAACGTCAACATCCTCGCGGGCGCCATCGAGGAGATCGCCGGGGAACCCTTCGGCACGCTCGTCGTCGCCTATCCCGCGACACCCGACGTCCTCGAACGCGCCGACCGCTTCTATGCCGAAACCGGCCTTGCCACGGAGGTGCTCGGCTATGTCGCCTGACATGCTCTTCGACATTCTCTGGAAATCGCTGCTGCAGACGCTGCACATGGTCGCCGTCTCCGGCCTCGTCGGCTCGCTGATCGGCCTGCCCATCGGCGTCTTCCTCGCGACCAGCGCGCGGGGCGAACTCTTCCCGGCCCCGGCGCTCAATTCCGCGATCGGTCTCGTCGTCAACGCGGCGCGTTCCACGCCCTTCATCATCCTCGTCGTCGCCATCATCCCCTTCACGCGCCTTCTGACGGGCACGTCCATCGGCACGACGGCGGCCATCGTGCCGCTCACCATCGCCACCGTCCCGTTCTTCGCGCGCCTCGTGGAAGCGGCGATCCGCGACGTGGACAAGGGTCTGATCGAGGCGGCCCGCGCCATGGGCGCGACGCCGATGCAGATCGTCCTGAAGGTGCTCCTCGCCGAGGCACGGCCGGCGATCCTGCTCGCCTTCACCATGACCATCGTCAGCCTGATCGGCTATTCGGCCATGGTCGGGGCGGTCGGCGGCGGCGGTCTCGGCGACCTCGGCATCCGCTACGGCTACCAGCGTTTCATGCCCGAGGTCATGCTGGCGGTGGTCCTGGTACTGATCGTCCTCGTCCAACTCGTGCAGAGCGCGGGCGACGCGCTCGCCCGCCGCTTCGACAAGCGCAACCGCAAAACCTGATTTCACGCCTCCCAAGCAGCATCATGAAGGAGATACACATGATGAAATTCCTCGTCACCGCGGCCCTCGCCGCCCTCGTCAGCGGCACTGCGCTCGCCGAAGACATCAAGATCGGCGTCACGCCGGGCGAGCACGCGCAGATCATGGAAAAGGTCAAGGACGTCGCCGCCAAGAAGGGCCTTAACATCGAGATCCTCGAATTCTCGGATTACGTCGTGCCGAACCAGGCGCTGGCCGATGGCGACCTCAACGCCAATTCCTTCCAGCACCAGCCCTATCTCGACAACCAGATCGCCGATCGCGGCTTCGACCTCGTCAGCGTCGGCAAGACGATCACGACCCCGATGGGCGTCTATTCCAAGAAGGTGAAGAACCTCGGCGAGCTGGCCGAAGGCGCGACCGTCGCCATCCCGAACGACCCGACCAACGGCGGCCGCGCGCTTCTCGTCCTCGCCAAGGAAGGCCTCATCAAGGTCAACCCGGAAGCAGGCCTCAAGGCCGGCCCGGCCGACGTGACGGAGAACCCGAAGAACATCACCTTCGCCGAACTCGACGCCGCCCAACTTCCGCGCTCGCTCGACGACGTCGACGCGGCCGTCATCAACACCAACTATGCGCTGGAAGCCGGCCTTCACCCGAAGTCCGACGCCATCGCCATCGAAGGCGCCGAATCGCCCTATGCCAACCTGATCGTCGTGCGCAGCGCCGACAAGGACGCCCCCTGGGTAAAGACGCTCGTCGAGGCCTATCACGACGACAGCATCAAGGCCTTCATCAACGAGGAGTTCAAGGGCGCGCTGATCCCCTCCTGGTAATCCGCATTCGCCAGCATGATTGACGGCGCGGCGTCCCGGAACATCGGGGCGCCGCGTTTTGTTTCGGGTAGGGTGTCGGCGCCGCGCCATGCCGGCCGTCTTTCAGGAAGACAACCACGGAGCCGACAATGACCGTCACCATCACAGCCTTCGAAAGCTCGCCCGACCGCGGCAGGGGGCAGGCGCGCGACATGCGGGTGCGCTGGGCGCTGGAGGAAGTGGGCCAGCCCTACGACGTCCGCCTCCTCTCCTTCGCGGCGATGAAGGAGCCGGCCCATATCGCCCTCCAGCCCTTCGGGCAGATACCGACCTATGAGGAGGACGGCCTCGCCCTGTTCGAGACCGGCGCCATCGTCCTCCATATCGCCGAGCGCCATCCGGGCCTGCTGCCCGGGGACGCGCATGCCCGGGCGCGCGCCGTCGCCTGGATGTTCGCCGCGCTCACCACTGTGGAGCCGCCGATCGTCGAGCGCGAGGCGGCCGGCTATGCCGAAGGAGACAAGCCCTGGCACAGGGAGCGCATGCCGATGCTCGACGGCCGCGTCCATGCCCGGCTGCAGGCGCTTTCCCATCGGCTCGGCGATGCCGAATGGCTCGACGGCGCTTTCAGCGCGGGCGACCTCATGATGGTGACGGTGCTGCGCCGGCTGGAGCGGACGGACCTTCTGGACGCTTATGCGAACCTTCGGCCCTATATCGCCCGCGCCGAGGCCCGTCCCGCCTACAGGCGCGCCTTCGATGCGCAGCACGCCGTCTTCGCGCGACTCGCCAGGTGACGGGGCCGCTCTATTGGGTGGACTTCGCGGCCGAGAAGGTGTTTGACGGGTTCCGACGGAACGGAGCCGCCGCCAAGACAGGCGAGATCATCGGATTTTATGAATGAATGATGCCCATCACCCGAACGGCACGGCGGCAGTAGCGCCCCCTGCCCTGTCGGAGCGCGAGAAGAACGTCATCATCGCCGGCGTGCTCCTGTCCATGCTGCTGGCGGCCCTCGACCAGACCATCGTCGCCCCCGCCATGCCGACGATCGGCCATGCGCTCGGCCATGCGGACTACCTGCCGTGGATCGTGACGGGCTATCTGCTGACCGCGACCGCCATGGCGCCGCTCTACGGCAAGCTATCGGACATCCACGGGCGGCGGCGGACGATCTTCGCCGCCATCGCGATCTTCCTCGTCGGCTCGCTGATCAACGCGCTCGCCCCCAACATGCCGACGCTGATCGCCGGCCGCCTCGTACAGGGGCTCGGCGGCGGCGGGCTGTTCGCGCTGACGCAGACGGTCATCGGCGACCTCGTGCCCCCGCGCGAGCGCGCCCGCTACGCGGCCTGGATCTCCGGGACCTGGGCCGTGGCGAGCATCGCCGGCCCGCTGCTCGGCGGCGCCTTCGCCGAACATCTCCACTGGTCGCTGATCTTCTGGATCAATATCCCGCTCGGCTTCATCGTGGTGGCGATCATCAACCGGCCACTGAAGAAGCTGCCGTTGCCCAGCCGCGCGCACAGCATCGATGCGGCCGGGGCCGCGCTGCTCGTCGCGGCGACCTCGGTCCTGCTGCTCGCGCTCAACTGGGGCGGCAGCCGCTATGCTTGGCTTTCCCTCGCCATCCTCGGCCTTCTGGCCCTGTCGGCCCTCCTGTGGGCCGCCTTCGCCTTCAGGCTGCGGCGCGCGGCCGAGCCGCTCATCTCGCTGGAAGTCCTCGCCGATCCGGTCGTGCGCTGCGGAACGCTGGCGATCTTCCTCGTACAGGCGGCCAATGTCGGCCTGTCCGTCTATATCCCGCTCTATGTGCAATCGTTCCACGGCCTGTCCGCCGCCGACGCGGGCTTCACCATGGTCGGCATCCTGATGGGCACCGTGTTCGGTGCGGTGGCGAGCGGCCGGACAATCCCGAAGGCCGTCCACTATAAATGGATCGCCCTTGCCGGCGCGCTGTTCAGCGTCCTGTGCCTCTCCATCCTCGCCTTCTTGGCCGGACAAACCTCGCTGCCCACCTTCGAACTGCTGATCTTCTGCGTGGGCTTCGGCACGGGCATGACCTTCCCGGTCACCACGGTCTCCGTGCAGAACGCCGTCGATCAGGCGCATCTCGGCGTGGCGACCGGCGTGCTGACCTTCCTGCGCTCCCTCGGCGGCGCCCTCGGCGTGGCGATCCTCGGCGCCATCGCGCTCGGCAACGGCCTGCCGCTCGTCGGCGAGACCGTGCAGGCGAGCGAGACGGGCAGCCTGCCGGCGACGGCCTTCACCTACATCTTCGTCGCCTGCGCCAGTTCCATGGCGCTGTCGCTCGTCCTCTTCCACCTGATGCCTGAAAGGCCGCTGCGCGGCAGCGTCCGGGACGAGCCGCCGGTGAGCATGGAATAGGCCGCGCCTCTCGCCTTGCCGCCGGTTGTGGCCCTATATGGAAACATGGCCAGAATCACCGACGACAGTCCCGAAAAGCGCCCCCAGGAGATGACGGCGCAGGATGCGCCCCTTCCCGCGCGTCTGCGGGACCTCACCGAGCGTGCCCGCGGCTATGTCGAGGCGGCCAGTTCCGCCAATACGCGCAAGGCCTACGCCTCGGACTGGAAGCATTTCGCCGCCTGGTGCCGCCGGCAGAACCTTTCCCCGCTTCCGCCCGATCCGCAGGTCGTCGGCCTTTACATCACGGCCTGCGCCTCCGGCGCCGCCGGGCGCGGCGGCAAGGCCAACACCGTCTCGACCATCGAACGGCGCCTTTCGGCCATAGGCTGGAACTGCGCCCAGCGCGGCCTCTCCCTCGATCGCGGCGACCGCCACATCGCCACCGTCCTTGCCGGCATCCGCAACCGGCATGCAGCCCCGCCCCGGCAGAAGGAAGCCATCCTTCCCGAAGACCTGATCGCCATGCTGGAAACGCTCGACCGCGGCTCGCTGCGCGGCCTGCGCGACCGCGCCATGCTGCTGCTCGGCTTTGCCGGCGGCCTGCGCCGCTCGGAAATCACCGGCCTCGACCTCGGACGCGACCAGACGGAGGATGGCCGTGGCTGGGTCGAGATCTTCGACAAGGGCGCACTCCTGACGCTGCGCGGGAAAACCGGCTGGCGCGAGGTGGAAATCGGCCGGGGTTCCACCGAGACCACCTGTCCCGTCGCCGCGCTCGAAACCTGGATCCGGTTCGCGAGGATCGCCGGAGGCCCGCTCTTCCGCCGCGTGACCGGCAAAGGCAAGGCGGCCGGCCCGAACCGCCTCAACGACCAGGAGGTGGCGCGCCTGGTCAAGAAGACGGCGCTCGCCGCCGGCGTGCGCGGCGATCTTCCCGAGGCGGAGCGGGCGCTGAAATTCGCCGGCCACTCCCTGCGCGCCGGCCTTGCCTCCTCCGCCGAGATCGACGAGCGGCATGTCCAGAAACAGCTCGGCCATGCCTCGGCGGAGATGACCCGCCGTTACCAGCGCCGGCGCGACCGCTTCCGCGTCAACCTCACCAAGGCCGCCGGCCTCTGACCTCAGTTGAGGGAAAGGCCGCCACCGGCGATGGCCGCGCTGAACAGCCTGCCATTCCTCGCCGCGCCCAGCGCCGAGCGCTCCTTCAGCAGATCGAGGAAATCGTAGCCGGCCGCCCAGCGGCCGAAGCCGCTCGCGACATTGATGTGTCCCGCCTCGCCGATATCGAAAAGGTCGCTTCCCCAGGCCGCCGCCGTGCGGCGCAACCGGTCGACGGGCATATAGGGATCGTTGAGGCTGCCGACGACAAGGGAAGGGAACGGCAGGCGGCGACGCGGCATCGCACCGAACCTGACGATGCAGGGATGCAGGTTCTCCGTCGCGTCGAGATCACAGGGCGCGACGAGCAGCACGCCGCGAACGCGCCCGGCAAGCCGGCTTTCGGCAAAACGCGCCGCCAGAATGCAGCCGAGGCTGTGGCCGACAATCCAGACATCCCGGCCGATCATCCCGATCTGGCGCTCCAGTTCGGCAAGCCAGCTCTCGCGCTGCGGGCAGGCCCAGTCATGCTGCTCCACCACCCGGCTCTCCGGGTTGTCACGCGCCCAGTAACGCTGCCAGTGGGCCTCGGAGGAGCCGTTGAGGCCCGGCAGGATGAGCGTGTCGACGGGGATATCGATGGAGCGCATGGCGGACCTTCCTTTGTGAACGGGCATAGTCCGAATGATGCCCGCCGCCCGCCGGTTTCGTAAGAAAGCGGCTGCTCCTGTCTGCAAGATCCATAAAAATTCTTTGCATTCCGGAGGGGAATGCGGGGTATCGGGCGACGGACCGTTCAGCCGACCCTTCCAAGCGCCGCGACACGTTCGAAATGGCCGCGGCCGAGATGCCCCGTGCCGTCGCAAATGTCGGCGGCGATGGCGGCCTTCAGGGCTTCCGCGTCCCGAGCGACGATAGCGGCCAGTGCCTCGGCATGGCGGTCGACCTGATAGGTCTGCGACAGGGTCTCGCCGGCCCGGCGCATGAAGGGGCCGAGGCGCAGCCAGAGGGATTCGATGAGCGGCAGCGTCACCATGTCCGGCCGCGCCGTGTAGAGACAGCGGTGGAAATCGAAATTCGCCTCCACCAGCCGTCCGAAATCGCGCGCGGCGAGCGCCTGGTCCGCCAGCCCGTCGAGGACGCGCAGCCGGGCGAGGTAAAGGTCGTCGATGAAGGGCAAGGCGCGTTCGGCGGCGCGGGTCTCCAGCGCGACACGCGCCTCCAGCACCTCCTCGAAACCCTCGGCGTCGAGGTCCGGCACGCGGACACGGCGGTTGTCCAGAAGCTCGAGCGCACCCTCGGAGACCAGCCGGTGCAGGGCCTCGCGCACCGGCATGGCGCTGACGCCGAGCGTTTCGGCAAGGCCGTTGATGGTGACGGGTTCGCCGGGTTCGAACCCGCCCGCCATGATGCCCCGCCGCAGCACGCGGTAGACCCACTGCTTGACGGATTCGGATGTCTCCCGGCCGGTTACGACCAGCATGCTGAAACCCTCCTTTCTGCAGGCGCGACCCGCACCGGCGCACCGCCCCAGGGCTGAATTCCGAGGGCTTTGCACGCAGGACGGATAAATCGGCAAAGCCTAAAATCGCCCTTTACAGATTTGATCAAATTATGATTTGCTGCAAGCATAAGCAAGACAAGCCTATCCCATAAGAGCCGTGATCGACGGCCGGGCAGGAACAGCCGGAGGCATGGGTGGGACAAGCCCGGGCGCCGGCCGAAAAACGGGGAACCGATGACTGAGACCCGCACGACCGCGGCCCATGGCGGCGCCATCGGCATGCATGGCATCCAGAAATGGTTCGGCCATTTCCAGGCCGTCAACGATGTGACGCTGGATATCCGCCCGAACGAGTTCTTCACCCTTCTCGGCCCCTCGGGCTGCGGCAAGACCACGCTCCTGCGGATGATCGCCGGCTTCGAGCTGCCGACCGAGGGGCAGGTGCTGCTCGACGGCACGGACATTTCCCGCCTCCTGCCGAACCAGCGCCCGGTCAACACCGTCTTCCAGAACTACGCGCTCTTCCCGCACCTGACGGTCGCCGAGAATATCGGCTTCGGCCTCAAGATGCTCGGCAAGCCGAAGGCGGAGATCGACGGCGTCATCCGGGACATGCTGAAGCTCGTGCATCTCGAAGGACGTGGCGACAATCCGGTGACGCAACTTTCCGGCGGCCAGCAGCAGCGCGTGGCGCTCGCCCGCGCGCTCGCGCCCCGCCCGAAGGTGCTGCTGCTCGACGAACCGCTTTCCGCCCTCGACCTGAAGCTGCGCAAGTCCATGCAGATGGAACTGAAGCGCCTTCAGCTCGAAACCGGCATCACCTTCGTCTTCGTCACCCACGACCAGGAAGAAGCACTCACCATGTCCGACCGCATCGCCGTCATGTCGACGGGCACCGTGCGGCAGGTCGGCTCGCCCTGGGATATCTACGACCGTCCGGCCGAGCGCTTCGTCGCCGACTTCATCGGCGAGACGAATTTCCTGGAGGCCGAGGTGGTCTCCGTCTCCGGCAAAAGCGCGCGCGTACGCCTCTCCTCCGGCGCGGAAATCCCGGCAACCTTCCCGGCCGACATCACGCCGAGCGGCAAGGTCACCATCGTGGTCCGTCCCGAGCATGCCCAGGCCGGCGCGCCCTCGCCCGCCTCGCTCCTGCGCGGCACCGTTCACGAGATCGTCTATCTCGGCACCGATACCCATTTCCACGTCCGCCTCGATGACGGCACGGCCTTCACCGTGCGTCAGCAGAACGCTCGCAGCGGCCATTGCGGCTTCGCCAAGGACGACCCGATCGGAATCACCTTCAGCGACGACGTCGCCCAGATCCTGAGGGATTGACGATGAGCGGCGCACAGGAAGCCGCCCTCGCGGCCGAAAAAAAGGATATCCGCTCCCGCTGGCTGCTTAGCGCACCGGCCCTGCTCATCATCTTCTGCGCGGCCGTCGGGCCGCTCTTCGTCATGCTGTTCTATTCCTTCATGGCGAAGGGCGACTATGGCGACGTGAAGTTCGGGGAATTCTCGCTCGACGGCTGGACTTCGGTCCTCTTCCAGCGCGACATCTTTGACGATACGCTGGGACTTGCCGACGCGCATCTCTCCATCATCTGGCGCTCGCTCCAGCTTTCGTTCTTCACGACGCTCTTCACCCTGATCCTCGGCTTCCCCACCGCCTATTTCATCGCCACCCGCCCGCAGCACACCCGTGAGGTCTGGGTTTTCCTCGTCACCATCCCGTTCTGGACCAACCTTCTCATCCGCGCCTTCGCGATGCAGCAGGTCATTCGCAACGAGGGCCTCCTGAACAATGCCCTGCTCTGGCTCGGTATCATCAAGCAGCCGTTGCAGATCATGTATACGGACACCGCCAACCTGCTCGGCATGACCTATGTCTACCTGCCGCTCATGGTGCTGCCGCTCTACGCCTCGATCGAGAAACTCGATTTCCGGCTCGTGGAGGCGGGATACGATCTCTATGCGACACGCTTCCAGGTCCTGCGGCGCATCGTCATTCCGCTGGTGAAGCCCGGCCTCATCGCCGGCTCCATCCTCGTCTTCATCCCCTCGCTCGGCGCCTATGTCATTCCGCGCGTGCTCGGCGGCGGCAAGAACATGATGCTCGGCAACCTGATCGAGATGCAGTTCGGCTCGGGCCGCAACTGGCCGCTCGGCGCGGCCATGTCCATCACCCTGATGGCGCTGGTGATGATCGCGCTGATCTTCTACGTGAAAAACGCCTCGCGCGGAGGTGCCGGCCATGCGTAGATCGCGCTTCGACATCCGCGCCCAGCCCGGCTTCGGGCTGATCACACTCTTCACCTTCTTCGCGCTCTACCTGCCGATCGCCGCGCTGGTCATCTACTCGTTCAACGGAGCGGAATCGCTGTCGCGCTGGGATGGCTTCTCCACCCGCTGGTTCGCGGCGGCCTGGCAGAACGCGGCCGTTCAGGACGCGGCGATCCGCTCGCTGGTCATCGCGACCTGGGCGGCGCTCATCGCCTCGATCGCCGCCACGATGGCCGCGCTTGCGACGACGCGCACGAAACCTTATCGCGGCCTGACCTTCAAATACGCGCTCATCAACCAGCCGCTCATGGTGCCGGAAATCGTGACGGCCGTGGCGCTGCTGATCGTCTTCTCGCGCATCAAGGTCTGGACCGGCTATTCGGGCCTCGGCTACCTGATCGCCGCCCATACGGCCTTCTGCATCCCCTTCGCCTACCTGCCGATCCGCGCCCGCCTCGAAAGCATGGACCTGACGCTGGAACGGGCGGCGGCCGACCTCTACGCATCGTCCTGGCAGACGTTCCGCTATGTCACCCTGCCGCTGCTGCGCCCGGCGATCATCGCCGGCTTCATGCTGGCCTTCGTCATCTCGCTGGACGACGTCGTCATCACGGAATTCGTGAAATCCGGCGGGCAGGACACGCTGCCGACCTACATGCTCGGCCAGCTCCGGCGAGAGACGTCGCCCGAGATCAACGCGATCGCGACCGTCTTCCTGGCGCTGTCCACCGCGCTGGTCGTGATCTTCTTCTTCATCAATAGAAAAAAACAGTGACCACCACAGAGAGGAACAGAGAATGAAAATGAAATGGATGACCACGACGGCGATGGCGGCCGTTGGCGTGCTGGCCCTTGCCGGCTCCGCCTCGGCGGCGGGCGAGCTCAACATCTACAACTGGGGTGATTATACCAGCCCGGAACTCATCAAGAAGTTCGAGAAGGAATTCGACGTCAAGGTCACGATCACCGACTACGATTCCAACGACACGGCGCTCGCCAAGGTCCGCGCCGGCGGCCACGGCTTCGACATCGTCGTGCCTTCGGCCAACTACCTCCAGATCTGGGTCAAGGAAGGCCTGCTGCAGGAATCGCGGCCGGACCAGCTCGAGAACTTCAAGAATGTCGACGAGCGCTGGGTGGACGTGCCGTGGGATCCGGGCCGCCACTACAGCGTTCCGTGGCTCTGGGGCCTGACCGGCATCGGCGTCAACACCTCCGTCTACAAGGGCGACATCAACACCTCCGCGATCTTCCTCGACCCGCCGGAAGAGCTGGTCGGCAAGATCAACGTCGCGCCGGAAATGAACGACGTCCTCTTCGCCACCATCCGGTATTTCGGCGGCGAATGGTGCACGATGGACAAGGACGTGCTGCGCAAGGTGCGCGACAAGCTGGTCGAAGCCAAGGCGAAATGGCTCGCCATGGACTACTCCGTCACGGAGAAGTTCCCCGCCGGCGACTACTCGGCCGTCTACTACTGGAACGGCGCCATCATGCGCTCGCGCCTGAAGAACGCGGACATCAAGTTTGGCCATCCGAAGGAAGGCTTCCCCATCTTCATGGATAGCGTCGCGATCCTCAAGGATGCCAAGAACACCGACAACGCCAAGCTGTTCATGAACTTCATCATGGACCCGGAAAACGCCGCGATGATCTCCGCCTTCGCGAAATATTCCAACGGCATCAAGGGTTCGGAAAAATTCCTGCCGCCCGAGATGCAGTCGGCGCCGGAACTCGTCATCCCGGAGGAATTCGCCAAGGCCGGCGAATTCCTGCTGAGCTGCGAGCCGGAAACGCAGCAACTCTACACCAAGATCTGGACCGAGTTGCAGAAGTAAGCGGCACCGCCCGCACAAAATGAGGACGGCCCGACGCGGGAAGGCTCCCTGCCTTCCCGCGCTTCGGCCGGATTTTCCATGATCAGGACCTTCAAGGACAGGCACGGCTTCGCCCGCGCCGACGTCACCCTCGCCAATTGGCGCACCGCCCCCTATAGCCGCTGGACCTTCCAGAACGTGCGCGATCTCGTGCCGACCGCCGTGATCGCCGCCGAGGTCGTGACGGCCGAAACGCCGCTCGAAAGCGCCGCCTTCCTCGATGCGGCGATGGAGACCGGCCTTGCGGGCGCGCCGACCGCCCGCGCCTTCCTCGACTTTGCCCATACCGACGCCTTCGTCATGATGCGGCGGGGCGAGATCGTCGCGGAGCACTACGCCCCGCACGCCGATCCGAACGCACCGCATCTCGTCTTCTCGATCTCCAAGTCGCTGACGGCGGTCGTCTCCGGCATCCTGGAGGCGGAGGGCCTTCTTGACCCGGATCGGCCGGTGACGGACTACCTGCCGGAAGCCAGGGGCAGCGTCTACGGCGACTGCACCTATCGCGACGTGCTCGACATGCGCGTCAGCCTCGATTTCGAGGAAGCCTATCTCGATCCCTATGGCGCCTTCGCCCGCTATCGCCGCGCCATGCTGTGGAACCCGCCGATGAAGGACGCCGAGCCGGAAACGCTCGCCGCCTTCCTCCTCAAGCTCCAGAAGGCCGAGCGGCCGCATGGCGGGCCGTTCTACTACGCCTCGCCCAATGCCGATCTTCTCGGCGTTGTCATCGAGCGCGCCACCGGCGCACGCTTTGCCGATCTTGCATCCGACCTTCTCTGGAAGCCGATGGGCGCAAAGGGCAATGCCGAGGTCACGGTCGATGCGATCGGCACGCCGCGCACCGCCGGCGGCGTCTCCATGACGGCGCGCGACCTCGCCCGCCTAGGGGAACTGCTGCGCAACCACGGCGTCCGGGCCGGCCGGCAGGTCGTTCCGGAAGGCTGGATCCGCGATATGCAGGAGAACGGCGACCGGGAGGCCTGGCGGGAGGGCCGCAATGTCGATCTGCCGAACGGGCGCTACCGCAGCCAGTGGTACCAGTCCGGCGAAGCAGACCACGCCTTTTGTGCTATCGGCATCCACGGCCAATGGCTCTATGTCGACCCCAGCACCGAGACGGTCATCGTCAAGCTCTCCTCCCAGCCGGAACCGCTCGGCGACGAAGAGAACCAGGATATCTTCACCTTCTTCCGGGCGCTCTGCGGCCGGGCCATCTGACGCGAGGAACACGCCATGCAGACCGAAGCGAGCTTCATCATCCGTAACGCGCGGGTGCTGACCATGGACGACGCCAATCCGCGTGCCGCCGCGCTCGCCGTTTCCGCAAACCGCATCCTGGCCGTCGGTTCCGAGGCGCAGATCGACGCCTATTCCGGCCCCGACACCCATGTGATCGACGCAAAGGGCGCGACGGTTCTGCCCGGCTTCAACGAAGCGCATATGCACATCTTCGGCGGCTCGGCGGAACTGCGCGAGCTTTCGCTGATGGGCGTGAAGGGCTTCGACGCGCTCTCGGCGGCGCTGAAGGCCTATGCGGCCGACTATCCGCAGCGCACGGTGCTGATCGCCCAGCATGCCGACTACACGATCCTTTCCGACGACGAACGCGTGACGCGCCATCATCTCGACCGCATCCTGCCGGATCGCGCCGTGCTGATCTTCGCGCCGGACCATCACACCGCCTGGGCCAACACGCTGGCGCTGAAGATGGGCGGCATCCTCGAAGGGCGCGACGTCGGCATCGGCAACGAAATCGTCATGGGCGAGGACGGGCTGGCCAACGGAGAACTGCGCGAGAGCAACGCCATCCGCCCCGTTTCCGCGCTCAGCGAAACGGGCGGGCGCGAGATGCTCGGCGTTGGCACCGGCGGCGACCCGGAGCATGTGACGGCTGAAGAGCGCGCCGCGGATATCGAGATCCTCAAGGAAGGTCTCGCCTATGTCGCCTCGCTCGGCATCACCTCGCTGCAGAACATGGACGGCAGCCTCTACCAGCTCGAAATGCTGGACGAGATCGAGAAGACCGCCGGCCTGCCGGTGCGCGTGCGCATGCCCTTCCACATGAAGAACTTCATGCCGCTCTCCGATATCGAGGCCAAGGCGGCGGCATGGCGCGAGCGCTTCAATACCGATCGCCTGCGCTCCGATTTCGTCAAGCTCTTCATGGACGGCGTGACCGAATCCGGCACCGCCGTCTTCGTCGACGATTATAGCCACCAGCCCGGCTGGAAGGGCGCCCCCCTGTTCTCGCAGGAGAGTTTTGACGAGATCGCCATCACCGCCGACAAGCTCGGCCTGCCGGTCGCCGTACACGCCATCGGCGACGGCGCGGTGCGCATGGTGCTGAACGGCTACGAGGCGGCCATCGAGGCCAATGGCAAGCGCGACAGCCGCAATCGCATCGAGCACATCGAGGTCGTCCATCCGGACGATATCCCGCGCTTCAAGCAACTCGGCACCGTCGCCTCCATGCAACCGACGCACCCACCGGGCAGCGCCGGCCTGCCGCTCGAACCCTATCTCTCCTATATCGGCGAGGAACGCTGGCCCTATGCCTTCGCCTGGCGCACGCTCACCGATGCCGGCGCACCCATCGTCTTCGCCACCGACTGGCCGGTTTCCCCGCTCGACCCGATGCACTGCATCGAATGCGCCATGACGCGCACCGTCTGGAAAGACGGCATGAAGGACGAACGGCTCTCCCTCCACGAAACGATGGCCGCCTATACGAAGAACGGCGCATGGGTGGAATTCATGGAGGACCGCAAGGGCGTGCTGAAACCCGGCTATCTCGCCGATATCGTCGTGCTCTCGGCCGATGTCGAGACCGCCGACTTCAGCGATATCGCGAAGATCCGTCCCGTCACCACGATCTGTGACGGCCGGATCACCTATCAGGCCTGACGGTCAGGCCGGCCGAGATCGACGAGATAGGTGTTTTCCGCGCGGGACGTCGCATAGTCGCCGGGGCGGATTTCCGCGAAGAGCAGGGTCTCGCCCTCCGCCGGGGCCTCAGCCAGCAGCTTGCCGTCCGGGGCGGCGATGCGGGAAAGGCCGGCATAGGTGAAGCGGTCGTCCGCGCCGCAATGGTTGATATAGGCGACGAAAACCTGGTTTTCGAAGGCGCGAACCTGGATCATGTGGTTGGCGATGAAGGTGCCGGAAGAGCCTTTCGGCAAGGCGGTCGGTACGACGACGAGATCGGCGCCGGCCAGCGCCAGACGGCGCACGTTTTCCGGAAACTCCACATCGTAGCAGATCAGCATGCCGAGGCGCACGCCGCCAAGCTCCACCATGACCGAGGCGGGAGTGCCGGGCTGGAAGACGTCGCGCTCGTAATCGCCGTAGAGATGGGACTTGCGATAGACGGCATTGGTGCCGATGCCATCGGTGAAGAGCGCGCTGTTATAGGTCAGCGCACCCTCCCGCTCGGCAAAGCCCGCGACGATGGCGATACCGTTGTCCCGCGCGATGGCGCCGAGCCGGGCCGCGACGTCGCCCGTCGCCGGCGAGGCCAGCCGGGTGAAAGCAGCGTCTCCCGCTCCGTAGCCGGTGACGGCAAGTTCCGGCACGATCAGCAGCTTGGCACCGCCGCCTGCGGCATCGACGGCGGCAGCGGCGATGCGCTGGAGATTGGCTTCGCCGTCGCCGGCGATGGCATGCATCTGGAGGGCGGCGATCCGCATGGTTTCTAGTCCTTTGACGGCATCGCGCCGAGCAGCCTCGGCAGGTCACCGAAGCGCGCGACGAGACCGAAGATGGTGGCGGCGATCGCGACGAAAAGAACCGTGACCGAGGCCATCGTCGGCGTATAGCCGTAGCGCAGCGCGTTGAAGATCTTGATCGGCAGCGTTTCCATGGTGAAACCGATCGTCATGTAGGCCACGATATATTCGTTGAGCGACAGCACGAAGGCGAAGGCATAGCCGGAGACGAGATAGGGCAGGATCAGCGGCAGGACCACGGTGCGGAAGATCGTCCGGTCGTCCGCACCCATGGTCGCAGCGGCTTCCACAAGCGAGCGATCTATGGAGGAGAAGCCCAGCGAGAGCGTCACCAGCGGCAGCGTCACGAAGAAGATGGCGTGGCTGATGACAGCGGTCACCGGCTGACCGTAGAAGCCGGTCGTCGCCCAGAAGGTGAGGAGGCCGAGCGCGGTAATAACCGGCGGCAGCGTGAAAGGCGCGATGCCGAGAAGCTGGAAGATGTTCGCCCAAGGCGCGTCGCGCCGCCAGAGGAACCAGGCGAGCGGCAGCGCGATCAGGAGCGCCACAGCGGCCGAAAGGGCGGCGAGCGTCACCGAGGCGAAGAGCGCGTTGCGCCATTCGGCATTGGCGAAGATCTCGCCATACCAACTCAGCGAGAAGCCCTGCGGCGGGAAGGCAAGCGTCTGCTTCTCGTTCACCGAGACGCCCGCGACGACGATGATCGGCAGCGAGAGAAAGAGGCCCACGAGGCCGAGATAGGCGCGCTGCAGGAAGGTGTTCATGCGGCTTCTCCCTTGCGGCCGGCATAGACCGTGAGCGCGACGAGGCCGAGCGTGACGAGCACGAGGAACACGGCCATGGCGGCGGCGAACGGCATGTTGGACTGGTAGATCGCCTGGTCGGTGATAAGCACGGAGAGCGTCCAGTGCTGCGGACGGCCGAGGATCTGCGGCAGGAGATAGGAGCCGAGCGCGAAGATGAAGACCATGATCAGGGTCGCGACGATGGTGTTGCGCAGGGCCGGCACGACGACGGTGAAGAAGGATTTGACCGGCGACGCGCCGAGGGTCCGCGCCGCCTCCGTCAACGTCGGGTCGAGCCGCACGAGAGCGGGATAGAGCACGAGCACGGTATAGGGCAGCGCCTGGTAGACCATGGCGGTCAGCACCGCGCCGAAGCTCGGGTTCAGCGCCACGGCCTCCTTCATGATGCCGAGCGTGACGAG
>Ga0209793_1000641_pt1 | contig 34338 bp, 28 predicted proteins | sample EBPBio122009_DNA_FD_185863 | JGI IMG/M metagenome (GOLD analysis project Ga0209793, IMG submission 185863) | Wastewater treatment Type I Accumulibacter community from EBPR Bioreactor in Madison, WI, USA - Reactor 1_2/2/2009_ DNA (SPAdes) (version 2) | ecosystem: Engineered > Bioreactor > EBPR >... | reverse complement strand
AGGCTGTCGAAGTCGTTGGCGAGTTCGGCGTCGAGGGCCAGGACGACCGGTTGGCCGTCCTCCCGGTAGAGCGCGAGCACCAGATCGATGTCGTCGTCGGTGGCGTCATCGGGATAGTCGTCGTAATCGTCGTCGCCGTCCTCGTCGACCTCTTCGACATCGAGGTCGTCGTCCAACTCCTCCAGCCCCGGTCGGTCGTCGCCGAGGTTGGGCAGCTCCATGTCGAAGTCGCCTGTCGTCTCGCTCACGCCCTGCTCCTCACTGTCTGCCCTCCATCGTGTCAGAAGTCCTTGTCGATGGCACCGTTACCGTCAGGATTGATGCCGACCTGCAATACGACACCACCTCCGGCCGGATTCCCGGTCGGAGGTGGGCAGTTCGTCGTCCGCCGAGACTGCCGGGCGACGATGTGAAAAGGTTGGGGCGTGGAACTGCGCGCGCTCGACCATCCCCTGGTCGCCCATAAGGTCACCGTCCTGCGGGACAAGAACACCAACAGCCCCAACTTCCGCAAGCTCGTGGAAGAGCTGGTGACGTTGCTCGCCTACGAGGCGACCCGCGAGGTACGGGTGGAGCCGGTCGAGGTGACCACCCCCATCACCGTCACCACCGGCGTCGCCCTGTCGAAGCCGGCTCCCCTGGTGGTGCCCATCCTGCGGGCCGGCCTGGGCATGCTGGAGGGCTTCACCCGGGTGATGCCGACAGCGGAGGTCGGCTTCGTCGGGATGGTGCGGGACGAGCAGACGCTGCAGCCCTTCACCTACGCCGAGCGCCTGCCGCACGACCTGTCGGGACGACAGTGCTACGTGCTCGACCCGATGCTGGCCACCGGCGGCTCGCTGGGCGGAACGGTGCAGTTCCTGGTGGATCGCGGCGCCGACCACATCACCTGCATCTGCCTGCTCGCGGCCCCCGAGGGCATCCAGCGGATGCGCGAACTGGTCGATCCGCTCGGCATCCCCTGCACCCTCGTCGTCGCCGCCATCGACGAGCGGCTGAACGAGGTCGGCTACATCGTCCCCGGCCTAGGCGACGCGGGCGACCGCCTCTACGGCCTGGCGGAGTAGCCAGCCTCCGGCGCTCTCTGCCGCTCAGAGATCGCGGGCGAGCTCCTCGACCCGCTCGGCACCGGGCAGGTTGAGCAGATCGGCTCCCGGCAGCAGCAGCTTGGCGGTGCGATTGCCGGCACCGATGCACACCCAGTCGGTGTCAGCCACCGCGGCGTCCACCCAGACCGGCCAGTCGGCGGGCAGTCCCACCGGCGTGATGCCGCCGTATTCCATGCCGGAGGCCGCGACCGCGACGTCCATCGGCGCGAAGGATGCCTTGCGCACGTCGAGCTTGCGACGCACCACGTTGTTCACGTCCACCCGGCGATGGGCCAGGGTCATGCAGCAGGCCTGCCGCTCGTCGCCCGCCCGGCGCCCCTGCACCAGCACGGCATTGGCCATGATCTGCATCGGCAGGTCGTAGACCCGGGCCAGGGTCTCGGTGTCGGCATGCTCGGGATCGATCGTGAACACGAGCGCGGCCGGAACGTCACTCAGCGCCGCATGGACGGCGGCGGGGACGAGTTCGGGATGGTCGAGGGCGGAAACCGGCTGCAGCTTGTCGAACACCCGCGCAGTGTAGGCAGATGGGATCGAACCCGGCTCGGCCGTCCCACGCCCTCGTCGATCCGGCCCGGCTACGCGGGCGCGTGCTCGGCGAGGAAGGCCGCCGAGCGGGTGAAGATCAGCTCGGCATCGTGGTCGAGCGTGGCGACGTGGTAGCTGTTCGGCAACTCGACGAACTCGCGGATCTCCGACGAGACCCCCGGCAGGATCAGCCCCTGGCTGGTGTCGTCCACCACGTGGTCGGTCTGGGAGCGGAAGTACAGCAGCGGAGCCGTCACCCGGGCCAGGTAGTAGCGGACGTCCCGCCACATCTCCAGCTGCTGGGCCAGCGCGTGCAGCGGCACCTTGTCGTAGGCCACCTCGTCCTGACCCGGCTTGGCGACGTCGTTGCTGATGCCGGGGAAGGACGGCGTCAGGCGGCGCAGCACGGGCAGCAGCTTCAGGTCGAACCGCTTCAGGGCGATCGCGGGATTCACCAGCACCAGCGCGGCCACCTCGTCGGGCCGGTTCTCCGCCAGCCGCAGCGCCAGCGCGCCGCCCATCGACATCCCGCACACCGCCGTCCACTCGCAGGTCGCGCGCAGGTCGGACAACGCGGCGTCCACCTCGTCGTACCACTGCTGCCAGGTGGTGGTGTTCATCTCCTGCCAGGTCGTGCCGTGCCCGGGCAGCCGTGGCACCCGGACGACGTAGCCCTCGTTCGCGAGGTGCTCGGCCCACGGCCGCAGCGAGGCCGGCGATCCGGTGAACCCGTGACACAGCAGAACGCCGCGCCCGCCCTCACCGGCCGCATACGGCTCGGCCCCGGGCCGCACCGGGATGTTAGTACTCATGACGTCATCCTGCCGCACCACCCGGCAACACCGAACGGCTCTCAGTAGTAGTAGGGGAACTTCGACCAATCCGGGGCGCGCTTCTCCAAGAAGGAATCGCGGCCCTCGACGGCCTCGTCGGTCATGTACGCCAGCCGGGTGGTCTCGCCGGCGAACACCTGCTGGCCGACCAACCCGTCGTCGATGGCGTTGAAGGCGAACTTCAGCATCCGCTGGGCAGTGGGCGACTTGCCGCACACCTTGGCTGCCCACTCCAGGCCGACGCTCTCCAGTTCCGCGTGCGGGACGACGGCGTTCACCATGCCCATCCGGTGGGCGTCCGCGGCGGAGTAGACGTCGCCGAGGAAGAAGATCTCGCGCGCGAACTTCTGGCCCACCTGGCGGGCCAGGTAGGCCGAGCCGAAGCCCGCGTCGAAGGAGCCCACATCGGCATCGGTCTGCTTGAACCGCGCGTGCTCGGCCGAGGCCAGGGTGAGATCGCACACCACGTGCAGCGAGTGGCCGCCGCCGGCGGCCCAGCCGTTCACCAATGCGATCACCACCTTGGGCATGAAGCGGATCAGCCGCTGCACCTCCAGGATGTGCAGCCGCCCGAGTTTGGCGGCGTCCACCGTCTCGGCCGACTCCCCCTCGGCGTACTGGTAGCCGGCCCGGCCGCGGATCCGCTGGTCGCCGCCGGAGCAGAACGCCCAGCCGCCGTCCTTCGCGGACGGGCCGTTGCCGGTGAGCAGCACGCAGCCGACATCGGAGGACATCCGCGCGTGGTCGAGCGCGGTGTACAGCTCGTCCACGGTGTGCGGACGGAAGGCGTTACGCACCTCGGGCCGGTCGAAGGCGATCCGCACCGCCGGGACGTCGAGCGCCCGGTGGTAGGTGATATCGGTGAACTCGAAGCCCTCGACAGCGCGCCACCGCTCCGGCTGGAATGGATTCTCCATGCGCCGCAGACTAGCGCCCGCACCCGGCGCCTCGGGCGATGCCCCAGGCACTAGAGTTCCAACGCAGGCGTGGGCGGCATCGTCCGCTCGAGGGAAGGGAGGGTCATGCCGGCGTCGAATCCCCCGGACCCCTCGCCTGATCGGCGGCTGACCGAGGCGGAACTGGCCGAGCTCCACGAGATCCTGCTCGGAATGCTCCTCGACGTCGCCGCGGTCTGCGAGGAACTCGCGATCCCGTTCTTCCTCGGCGAAGGCACCCTGCTGGGAGCGATCCGTCACCGGGGCTTCATTCCCTGGGACGACGACGTCGACCTGCTGATGCGCCGCGACGACTACCGCCGCTTCCTCGCCGAGGCGCCCGCGCGGCTCGGCCCGCGCTACGAGGTGCAGCATTCGACCACGGTGCCCGGCTACTGGTCGCCGATCATGAAGGTGCGCCTGGTCGACGGACCCCAGAAGTTCCGCCAGGGGCACATCGCGCACCTCACCGACCGCAACGGACCGGTGCTGGACATCTTTCCGATGGACTACGTTCCCCGCGACCGCGGCTGGGCGCTCACGCTCCAGTCGAGCTACCTGCGGTTCCTGCGCAGCACCCTGCTGCAGAAACTCGACTCCCACTCCCCCGACACCCTGGGACGGCGCGCGATGCGCCTGGCCGGCCGGGCGCTGCCGACCGGATGGATCCACCGCCAGCTGGAATGGGCGTTCACACTGCACGGCGACGACCCGCGGCCCTACCTCGCCACCCTCTCCAGCTATCAGTCGCTGCGCGCCCAGGTGATGCCTGCCGAGGTCTACGCCGGCACCGCCCTGGTGCCCTTCGAAGGTCACCCCATGCCGGCCCCCCAGGGCTACGACCGGCTGCTGACCGCGCTGTACGGCGACTACCTCACTCCGCCCCCCGAATCCGAACGCGGCCACCACCACGAGTTCACCACCGGCGATCGCTAGCGCCGCCCGACGGACGTCCCGCCCGGAGCCCGAGGGTCGGCCGGTCTGGAGCGGGACCGCCCGCTAGAGTCGCTCTCGTGACACACCGCGAGTCAACGGCCGCCGGCGGCGCCGACGTCGGGCAGGGCAGCCGGCGCGCGCTCCCCGACCCAGCCCTCTGACATGGTGACCATGCGACCCGACCTGTTGTTCCCCCGGTCCTGGGCGACCACGGACGGCATCCACTCCCAGCCGGAGATCCTGGAGTGGGTGGCCCAGCGCAACAGCGCCATCTCGGTGGACATCACCAAGACGACGCTCGCGCAGACCGGGTGGTTCTACGACGAGGCCACAGGCCAGATCGTGAATCCCGCACGCACCTTCTTCCAGATCTCGGGGTTCCAGACCGACGAGGTCTGCCAGCCGATGCTCATCCAGGACGAGATCGGCTTCCTGGGCATCATCGCCAAGCCGATCGACGGCGTGCTCCATCTGCTCATGCAGGCGAAGATCGAACCGGGCAACGTCAACCGGGTCCAGTTGTCTCCGACGATCCAGGCCACGAAGAGCAACTTCACCCAACAGCACGGGGGCGCCCGCCCGGCCTACCTCGACTACTTCCTGAACGCGGCGCCGGAGGCCACCGCGGTGGATCAGATCCAGTCCGAGCAGTCCTCCCGATTCCTCGGCAAGCGCAACCGGAACATCGTGGTGTGCCTGCCGGAGGAGGAGGTCATCGACGAGGGTCCCAACCACCGGTGGCTCACCCTCGGCCAGGTCAAGCAGCTGCTCAAGGTGGACAACCTGGTCAACATGGACACCCGGACGGTGCTCTCCTGCCTGCCCTTCCATCTCTACGACGCGGGCCTGGCTACCCTCGACTCACCGCATGACCCGGCACTGGTGCGCTCCATCACGCACCCCGGCCCCAACCAGTTGCCGCTGATCTTCCGCCACGTCAACGACTACAAGATGTTCCGCGCCAACCCGGGCCGGCTGGTGCCCCTGCTGGGCCTCGAAGGCTGGACGATGCGCTCCAGCGCCGGGGCGGAGGAGTTCGTGCGCGATCGTCCCCATCCGTTCAAGGTCGTCTTCTGTGACATCTCGATCGAGGGACGGGAGGTCACCCGCTGGGGCCAACCGCTGTTCGAGGCCGTGGGCATGGCGCACTTCGGCCTGTTCACCGCGGTGCTCGACGGGGTGCGCCACTTCCTGGTGCGAGCCACCCCGGAGCTGGGCGCCTTCGACTCCATCGAGCTCGGGCCGACCGTGCAGCTGGAGCCCACCCAGGAGCCCGCCGACGAGATCGGACGCGCCTTCTTCGAACACCTTGCGGATCGCCGCGGCGTGCTCTACGACGTCGTGCTGTCGGAGGAGGGCGGACGGTTCTACCACGAGCAGAACCACAACACGATCATCGAGATCGACGCCGCCGAAGCCGGCGACCTCCCACCGGGCTACTTCTGGCTCACCTACCGGACGCTGAGTCAGCTCGTCCAGGTCAACAACTGCCTCAACATCCAGCTGCGCAACCTACTGTCCCTGATGGAGATCTGATGCCCGCACTGAGGATCGGGGTTCTCAGCCCCTCCGAAATCGCCTTCCGCCGCTTCCTTCCCGCGCTGCGCAAGTGCCAGGCGGAGTTCGACTATGTGGGGCTGGCCACGGCCTCGCCCCAGGAGTGGGGCGGACCCGCCGCGGAGGCGGAAGCCGAGGCGAGCCGCGCGAAGGCGCTCGGCCTCCAGGCCGAGCACGGCGGGCTGCTGTTCGACAGCTACGCGGAGTTGTTGGAAAGCGACGTCGACTGCGTGTACGTGCCGCTGCCACCAGCCCTCCACTACCGCTGGGGACGGCTGGGGCTGGAGCACGGCAAGCACGTCCTGCTGGAGAAGCCGTCGACCACTGCCCCGGCTGACACGTCCGCGCTGGTCGACCTCGCCCGCGCCAACGGTCTCGCCCTCCACGAGAACTACATGTTCCAGTACCACAGCCAGCTGGAGACGATCCGGCAGGAGATCGCCCAGGGAACCATCGGCGAGGTACGGCTCATCCAGATCCAGTTCGGCTTCCCGTTCCGCGGGGTGAACGACTTCCGGTACAACCCTGCGCTCGGCGGTGGCGCGCTGCTCGACTGCGGCGGCTACACGATCAAGCTGGCCACCATGCTCCTCGGCGATTCGGCGCGGGTGACGACGTCCACCCTCGGCTCCGCCCGCGGCCTGCCGGTGGACGTCTACGGTCACGCGACGCTGGTCAACGACGCCGGGCTGACCGCCCAGGTCTCCTTCGGAATGGACAACGACTACCGCTGCAACCTGGATGTCTGGGGTTCGCAGGGCAGGCTGTTCACCGACCGCGTCCTCACCGCCCCCGACGGCTTCGAGCCGACGCTGACCATCCGCTCCGCCTCCGGCGACGAGACCCGCACCCTCGCCGACGACGACTCCTTCCGGAAATCCATACTGGCCTTCCGCGCGGCCATCGACTCGGCCGAGGCACGCGAGCGGGCCTACGCCGCGATGCTGACCCAGTCGCGTCTGGTCGACGAGGTGAGCGCGGCCGCCGCCCCACCCCGACCGCCTGCCGACCGGCCGGCGGAGTGACACCGACGAAGCCCAGGTCAGCCGTCCTCGGAGAAATTGCGGGCCTCTCGGGGGCGCGACTATCGTCGTGCGGGGCGAAGCGCGGCGCCTCAGCCGACTCCGGCGGTTCGTCCTCCGGATTGAAGGAGAGGTCGTCCGTTGTCACCTGAGCCCATCCACGTCGTCCGGCCCTTCCTGCCGCCACTTGCCGAGTACGTCCAGGAGCTGGAGAGCATCTGGGAGACGCACCACCTGACCCACTCCGGCCCCAAGCACCAGGCCCTCACCGCGGCCCTGGCCGACTACCTGAGCGTGCCTCAGGTCTCGTTGTTCGCCAACGGCCATCTGGCCCTGGAGGCCGCGCTGCAGACGCTGGGAGTGACCGGCGAGGTGATCACGACGCCCTTCACCTTCGCCTCCACGACGCAGGCGATCGTCCACTCGGGCGCCACCCCGGTGTTCTGCGACATCACCGCCGACTCCTACGTCATGGATCCCGAACTCATCGAGTCGCTCATCACCGACCGGACCTCGGCGATCCTGCCGGTGCACGTCTACGGCAACCTGTGCGATCACGCCCGGATCCAGGAGATCGCGGACGCCCACGGGCTGAAGGTCATCTACGACGCCGCCCATGCGTTCGGGGTGACCAAGGACGGCATCGGTGTCGGCAGCTACGGCGACGTCTCGATGTTCAGCTTCCACGCCACCAAGGTGTTCCACACCATCGAGGGCGGCGGCCTGACCTTCGCCGATGAGCGGCTGTCCCAGGAGTTCGCCGCCTGGCGCCAGTTCGGCCAGTACGGCAAGGAGGATTCGGGGGCCATCGGCACGAACGCGAAGCTCACCGAGTTCGGCGCCGCCATGGGCCTGGTCAACCTCCGCCACATCGACGCCACGATCGAAGCCCGCCGTCAGCTGACGCTGCGCTACCGAGAGCACCTGGCCTCCGTCCCCGGGCTGTCACTCGGTGAGGACATCCCCGGGATCCGGCACAACTACGCCTACCTGCCGGTGGTGTTCGACCCCGAGGAGTTCGGGCGTTCCCGCGACGATGTCCTGCGGGATCTCGCGGACAACGACATCTACGCGCGACGCTACTTCCATCCGCTGACGTCACAGTTCTCGGTGTTCGAGGGCAGGTTCCCCGCCGAGCAGACACCGGTCGCCGCCGGTATCGCCGATCGGGTGCTCACGCTTCCGCTTTACGCCGGGCTCCCGGCGTCCGAGGTCGATCGCATCTGCGAAGTGGTGCTCGCCGGCCGCTGATTCGCCCGCCCGCTACCGGGCAGTGAGCGCGGGAGCCCTGCCCGCACACTGGAGGTCAGACGTCGTCCCCGTCGGCGCGCTCGCCGATCCCGTCGACATCCAGACCCTCGTCACCGGTGTCGGCACCCGCCAGGTCGGGCCCGGCCTCCTCCAGGGCGACGGAAGGATCGGGATCCTGCGCGGTGGGCTCGAGCGCACCCTCCGGCGAATCCCCCTCCTCGAAGAACTCCACCGACTCGAAGTGCGGCTGACGGTCCTCCAACGGGGGCAGTGACATGAAGTCCCCGTACATCGAGCGCAACACACCCTCGGGGTTGTTCGGCGTATTGACCTGCATACCCTCGAAGAGCGGCCCATCGGTCCGGATCGGATACATGTCGTCGTAGCGGAATGATCGCTCGATGATCGTCCCCGGTGCGGCGATCAGGAGCTTCTCCTTCCCCTGGCTCCGCTTCAGCTTGTGATAGCCGAGCTGGATCCGGTGCTTCACCTCGGCAGCGGCGAAGCGCGGGAAGTCGGCCAGCCGTTGCCGGCCCCGCAGTGCGAAGTGCGCGTCCCTCGACTTCTCCAGGCTCGCCGCCAACTCCTTGACTCTGGGGCCGTGCCGATACTTGCCGGCGGTGGTCGGGACCACCCTGATCAAGTCGATGCAGACGCCGTGGTACTTGAACTTGCGATCGATCTTCCACATCGATTCCAGGGTGAACGTGCTCAGATCCCGCACCTTCACCCAGGTGACCCAGTACACCGGGTCGTTCCGCCTGTTGTGCAGCAGCAGATCGCCGGGCAGCTCACGCCGCAGGTGCAGGATCGCCCTCCCGTAGTCGCTGCTCATGATGAAGAGATCGATGTCGTCGTCCCAGGGGATGTAGCCCGAATGCCGGATCTGCCCCAGCAGGGATCCATAGCCCAGGGTGTAGGCGATGTTGTGCCGATCCAGTACCGCTGCGATCTTGCGGTACATCTCGATGCTCTTGGCCTGCACCTTGTGGAGGTCATCGAGGGTGTAGGTCTGCGAGACGAAGAACTCGATCTCGCCCTCGCGCTCAAGAATGCTCATCGAACCGGGGCCCCCTTCAACCAGGTGTTCACGGCGTGAAGAACCGCCTCCGGCGAGCCCTCGTCCGGAGCCAGGGTGATGCCGAAGCGCGCCTCGATCGCGGCGGCGTTCTCCGGCAGCGAGGGCTCGGCGTCCATCCTCTCGACCACGCTGGTGAGGGCCTCCATCCAGTCGTCGGCCACCGGGCCGGGGAGCAACTCCAGCAACTCGCCGTCACCGGCCAGCAACTCCATCGACCGCTCCTTGCCCGCGGTGCACACCGATACCGGGACGCCGGCGCGTACCAACCCGTAGCTCAGCGGGTCCACGCCGCAGACCGCACCCGCGAACCTCGCCAGCAGCGCGTGGATGTCGAAGGGCTTGAGCAACTGGATGTGCTCACGGTCGGCCACCCGTTCCTGGATCAACGAGTGGAACCGCTCCGCGGCCGGCAGGTAGAGGTCGAGCACGAAGCCGTGCTCCCGCGCCAGCTCGTCGATCGCGTCGACGTTACCGATCAGCCACATGACGACGGACTCGGCCTGGGCGAAGGAGAGACCGCCCGGGCTGAACAGGAGGTGCCGCCGCCCCACCGGCGTCAGCGACTCCGGAATGGCCAGCAACCGCGGCTCGGTGGCCACCTGCACGACCTCGGCGGCAGCTTCGGTCAGGCGTAGCTGCTCGGCCAACGCACCCGAGTCGGTGATCACCAGGTTCGACGCGGTGCGCCAGTCCATCGGCGAATCCTCGGCCCGCTCGGCCGGATCCGACTCGACCCGGGTCTCGATGGCGGCGAAGGGCATCAGGTGCTCGCCGTTGTGGAAGTAGCGATTGTCCGGAACCCGCACCACGCGCGACGCGGCGTTGAAGCCCCGCATCTCGAAGATGTCACTGCGCAGCGACTCGCAGAAGAGCACCTCTGCCCGGGACAGCAGCGACACCGACCGGCTCGTCTTGAGCAGGCAGACCGGCAGGCCCTCCGAGTTGAGCAACCTCTCCACGGTGGCGCTTCTGGTGAGCCAGTAGGCGCGGATGTCCGGGTGATTGGCGACGACGTACTCGTACAGGCTTCGCACGTTGCCGCGATAGGAGACCTTGTCATCGCACATGAACAGCCAGAGCCCGGGCTTCTTCGGCCGGGCGGCCAGGCGATCGTAGTCGGTGACCCGGTTGCGCCGCGCCGCCTGGCGCTTGTTCAGCAGCCGGCGGTACGGGACGACCGTCATCGCCTCGGCCAGGGACTGATCCCGTAGCCCCGCGGGATCCGTGCCATAGAGCCGGCCGATCAGGCGGTACCGCAGCCGTGAGGTCTGGGCATAGTCGACCACCATCAGTTCGAAGGCCAGCGGATGCCGGGCGATGACCTCGGTGATGGATGACTTGTTGTCGGATCTGACGGCGTGGGCGAGGTAGTTGCGCATCTCAGTGACCATGCGCGCCCGGATCTCCTTGGCGCAGTAGTCGCCGTAGTTCTCCCGGAAGTGGACCGCCAGGCCCTCCAGCACGACCAGCCAATCCTCGCGGGTGGCGAGGTGGTGACTGCGCTCGGAGTTGTTCATGATCGCACCACCGGCGTGGCGGCGGTACACCCCCATGACGTCCGGCAGGAAGCCCAGCAACCCGCGGCCGATCTGCATCATCATGATCGGGTGGTCGCCGAAGATCGTCTGGTAGTACCAGTCCGGGATCTCCAGGTCGTAGTTCCACTTGAAGAACATCGAACTGGTGTGGGCGGGGCCGTATCGGACGTAGTAGCCCATCCGCATGGCCCGCACCGACTGGTCGTAGCCGGGGATGGAGTAGGGGATCAGCCGCCGTCCGTCCGCATCCGGCAGGAAGTAGGAGGTCAGGTACCAGTCGTCGTCGGAGATGATCTCGGTGTTGTGGATGCAGCCCGACAGTTCCGGATTCGCCTCCATGTGGTCGTACTGCTTCTGGAGCTTGTACTCGTCGGTCCAGTAGTCATCCCCCTCACAGAAGGCGATGTACTTCGTCCCGGCACGCTGGCACATGTCGATCAGGTTGCGCTGGGCTCCCATGTTCGTCTCCCGGATGAACGGGATGACCACACCGGGGTACTTCGCGGCGTACTCGCGGATGATGTCGGCAGTACCGTCCGGGCCGCAGTCCTCGCCGACGAAGATCTGGTAGCGGAAGGTCGTCCTCTGCATCAGAAAGCTGTCGAGAGCCTCGCGGATGTAGTCCTCGTGCTTATAGGTGATGCAGACGACCGTCACTTCCGGCGTTGACGCCGAATCCGGGCTGACGCTCGACACGTTCTGCGCTGACACCGCAACCACTCCTACAGTCTCCAATCAAGCAGCGACTCGACCGCATCCACATCGAACACCTTGGCGCCCGTGTTGTGGAGGACATCCGCCCGTTCGCTGAAGGCGTCATCGATGAACACCGCATCCGCACGGTCGACATAATGGCTCTTGGGCGAACCATCGGTGATGTGCACAATCCTGGTGAACAACTCCTTGCTGATCGCATGCCGGGCCAGGCTCTGGTCCAACTCCTGCGCGTGCCGCGTCAGCAGGACTATCTCCTTTCCAGCCGACCGGGCCTGGTAGAGGAACGCCATGGTCTTCACGTTCACCCGCCCGTCGACCACGAGCGTGTCATCGAAGTCGACGTAAACCACGCTGTAGTCGAACCCCAGTTCGTGGCGATTGATCAATGCCCGGTCGACAGTGGCCGCGAAGCCGTTGTCCAGGATCTCCACATCGTGCCCGAGGCGATCCAGAACGGTCAGCATCGGCAGATTGACGCCGCGATTGCGATAGAGATTCATTGTGCCGGCCACCCGCGGGCCGATCTCCAGGAGTTTGTACCGGCCGTCGGCTGCTTCCTTCACCTGGAAGAACCACTGGCCGCGGAACTGCAGGGTGCTGCTGATGCTGGCGGCGATGTTCCTGATCTCGTCCGTCAACTCGATCGTGGACGAGGACACCGCGATCCCGCCCTTGATCCGGCTCCGCACCCTGGGGCCGGTGAACAGCAGCCGGCCGTGCCGGTCGGTGAAGCAGTCGACCGTGAGCTCGGCGCCCGGCAGCAACTCGACCGCGATCAATCCGGGGTCGGCCGCGAGACGCCGCTCGAGATCGTCGAGGTCGTGCGCGACGGCCACCCCTCGGGAACCGTACCCGGCGTCGGGCTTGAGGAAGATCGGGAAGTCATCGGCCTGCGCGGTCGCCGGGGTGAAGAGCCTGGGCACGAAGTCGAACTCCGCAAGCGCCTCATAGGTCTTGGACTTGTAGCGGGTGACCAGATTCACCTCGGCGCTCGAGCCGATCACCTCGGCTCCGCCGAGATCCGCCGGCGTCAGCCCGGCCAGTGCCTCGAGCAGACTGTCGAAGGCCGGGTAGATGAGGTCGATCTCCCACTTGGCCACCACCCGGCGCAGTTCGTCCAGAAACTGCTCCTCGCCGACGAAGGCATCGATCTGCTCGTAGTTGCGATAGACGAACCTGCCGTGATCGGGAACCGAGGAGGCGCCGACCAGGGTGAGGTTCTTTCCGTACTGGAGCGCGTTGTGAATCTCCAGGCCGATCTCAGAACCGCAGGGGAAGACCAGGATGTTCGTCACAGCTCATCAACGATCGACAAGAGATATTTCCCGTAGTTGGAGTTCTTCATCGTCCGCGCCGACGAGACGAACTCCGATTCGGTGATATAACCCTGGCGGAAGGCGATCTCCTCCAGCGCACCCACCTGAACATTCTGCATGCGCTGCATGGTCTGAATGAACTGCGCGGCCTCCAGGAGCGAGTCGGGCGTCCCGGTATCGAGCCACGCGAATCCTCGTCCCATCAGCTCGATATTGAGACTGCCCCGCTTCAGGTATTCGTTATTCACAGCGGTTATCTCGAGCTCGCCGCGCGCCGAAGGGGTTATGTTCTGGGCAATGTCGATGACGTCGTTGTCGTAGCAGTAGAGGCCGACCACGGCGAAGTTCGACTTCGGATTCTTCGGCTTCTCCTCGATCGAGAGGATCCTGCGATCCTCATCCAACTCGACCACGCCGAATCGATGGGGATCGTGCACGTAGTAGCCGAAGATCGTGCCTCCGTCCGTACGCGCCACCGCTCGCTGCAGCATGGGCGACAGACCGGGGCCGTAGAAGATGTTGTCCCCGAGCACCATCGTGACGCCGTCGTCGCCGATGAAGTCCTTCCCGATGATGAAGGCCTGGGCGAGCCCTTCCGGCCGGGGTTGTACGGCGTACTCGATGCTGATCCCGAGCCCTGAACCGTCGCCCAGCAACTGCTCGAAGCGCGGGGTGTCCTCAGGGGTGGAGATCAGGAGAATCTCGCGGATTCCGGCCAGCATGAGCGTTGAGAGCGGATAGTAGATCAGGGGCTTGTCATAGACCGGCATCAACTGCTTCGATGCAGTCTTCGTCATGGGATGCAGCCGGGTTCCACTGCCCCCGGCGAGCACGATACCTTTCATCGCGTTTCGATCACCCTCGAATCTTGCAACCAACGTGATTGCCCGCGGCGGGCGCTCAGATTCTAGCAGCTAGGATTAGCACAGCATCCCCAAGCGCCGGGGGCATCCACCTCACAGCGATGCAGACGGGTTCGAAGCCACGCCGACCGCTCGACCAAGGAGACGCGAGCCGTTGAAGCACCCATCGGTCTCAATCGTGCTGATCGTTCACAACACCGCACCGTGGCTTAATGCGTGCCTCAAGTCGATTGCCGCGCAGTCGTTCACCGACTTCGACGTGGTAATCGTGGATGTGGCCTCGAACTTCGAGACCAAGCGCACACTATGGCGGAATGCCCGCCAACTCCGGCGTTACCGGCTGATCACGAAGCTTCGCAATGTCGGGGGCGCAGCCGCCGGAAACATCGGCATTCGCGAGGCCACGGGCGACTACGTCTTCCTCATGGATTCCGACGACAGGCTCCCTCCGCACGCCATCGGCGCGCTCCACGAAGCCGCGTCCCGCCACTCCAACGATGTCACCATCGGCCGCTCCCTGAGCATCGTCGATGGCGGGGTGAAGACCATGCGGTACCGGGCCGACCTGATCACCTGGGCCAAGCCCCTGGCCACCACCGACCTGGCTTCCCACCCAGAGCTGACGATGGCGCCGTACTACTGGGGACGCCTCTACCGGCGGGAGATGCTGCTGGAGCAGGACGTGTTCATGCACCCCGGCCGGATCTTCGCCGATCGCTATTTCACCTGCAAGGCGCTGAAGGCGAGCCGCCGCACCGAGGTCATCTCCGCGGACTGCTACTACTGGCGGCGCGACCGGGGCCAGGATGCCGAATCGGAGTCGATCACCCAGCGGGCCGACAGTCTGCTGTTGATGCGGGACCGCGTCGTGGGGTTCGCCGAGGTCGAGGCCCTCTTCCACGACCCCGCCGACGCCGGGATCCTGCGGTACGTCCGGCTGAGCAATCTCATGCGGCTGTTCATCCACACCCGCCATCTCGTCGACAACGAGCCCACTCGCCGCGGCCTGGCGGAGTTCGTGCTCCCCTACGCCCGCGCGTTCTCGCTCGAGGAGGTGGCGTCGTGTGATTTCCTACTGGCCCGTCACAAGGTTCAGTGGTACCTGATCGTCAACGAGCGCTGGGACGACCTGCTGGCCTTTCAGCAGCTCGCCGAGCCGACGCCGACCGAGCACGCCGGGAGGCTGCACTACGGCTACCACGCTGACATCCCGGGCCTGCCCGATGAGCTCTGCACCCAGTACCGCTACAAGATCGACCCTGCGGAGGCGTCGTACCGCCCGTCCACGACCCCGGACGGGCGGGGCACGGTGGAGGTCTCGGCGCGCATCCCCGAGGGAATGGCCATCGAGCCGCTCGAACTGCTCTTCAAGGGCAGCCGGCCAGACCGGGATCTCCGGGCACCCCTCCTCGACAGCCGGCTGGAGCGACAGTCGCTCTCCTTCTCCGTGGGCCTCCCGGAGGGCATCACACCGCAGGCCATTCCCCGGCTCGCCCTCGCCTACATCTGCCGCGGGCGCTACAGCACCTCGCCGGTAGTGCTGTCGTCCCCGGAGTCGGCAGCCGCGACACCGGCGGATCCCCACATCGCTCCCTGACCTCCCGCGGGGGCGAAATCGCGGAACCGCCACCGGCCGGGCGACTCGGTGGGCAATCAGGGGATGCGGTAGACTTCGCGGGTCAACCACACACGATCACGCTCGTGCGGCGGTGCCGTTCTGCCGGCGATTGCGGGTCGCGAGTGCGCGCCGCACAGGAAGCTTACTCAGGAATATTGATGCCAAACGACAAGTCTGTGTACATCGCGATCTCGTCCGACATTCTCCACCAAGGCCACTTGAATGTGATTGCCGCGGGCGCGGAACTGGGCGAGGTCACCGTCGGACTGCTGACCGATCGTGCGATCGCCACCTACAAGCGCCCGCCGATTCTGGACTGGGAGTCACGCCGCGGGCTGGTGGCCAGCATGCGCAACGTCGCCCGCGTGGTGGCCCAGGACACCTTGTCGTACGCGACCAATCTCCGGGAGCTCAAGCCCGACTACGTCGTCCATGGTGACGACTGGACGACCGGCGTGCAGGCGATCGTCCGCGCCGAGGTCATCGAGTTGCTGGCCGAGTACGGCGGCGAACTGGTCGAGGTGCCCGCCACCGTCGGCCTCTCCGGCTCCGAGCTCGAGCGGGCGCTGCGTCCGCTCATCAACACCACCGAACTGCGGCGCGGCAAGCTGCGCCGGCTGCTGGGGCTGAAGCCCTACCTGCGGGCGATGGAGGCCTCCAACGGCCTCAGCGCGTTGATCGTCGAGAATGTCAAGGCGACCGACCCCAAGCAGTTCGAGGTGCGCGAGTACGACGCGATGTGGGTCTCCAGCCTGTGCGACTCCACCTTCAAGGGCAAGCCGGACATCGAACTGGTCGACCTCACCAGCCGACTGCGCACGATCGACGAGATCATGGAGGTCTCGACCAAGCCGATCATCGTCGACGGTGACACCGGCGGCCGCGAGGAGCACTTCGGCTACACGGTGCGCACCCTGGAGCGGACCGGTGTCTCGGCGGTGATCATCGAGGACAAGACCGGGCTGAAGCAGAACTCCCTGTTCGGCACCGACGCTGTGCAGACGCTGGACGATCCGGTCGAGTTCGCCAACAAGATCAACGCCGGCAAGCAGAGCCAGTCCACCCGCGACTTCATGATCATCGCCCGGCTCGAGAGCCTCATCGCCGGCGCCGGCATCGACGATGCCCTCGCCCGCGCGAAGACCTACCTGGCCGCCGGAGCGGACGGCATCATGATCCACTCCAAGCACTCCGACGGGGAGGAGATCCGCGAGTTCATGCGGCAGTTCCGCGAGTTCTCCGCCGAGTGCCCGGTGGTGCTGGTGCCGACCACCTACAACCAGTTCTACGAGGACGAGTTGGCCGACTGGGGCGCGAACATCATCATTCACGCCAACCATCTGCTGCGCAGCGCCTACCCGGCCATGCTGAACACCGCGCAGCGCATCCTCGACGCCGGCCGCAGCAAGGAAGTCGACGACGAGATCATGTCGATCAAGGACGTGCTGAGGCTGATCCCCGAATGAGCACCATCGATCCGGTCGCGTTCCACACCCGTCTGGGCGAACAGGGCATCGACCTCTTCGCCGGCGTCCCCGATTCGCTGCTGCAGGATCTGTGCGCCTGCATCGAGGATCGGTCCCCGCGGGAGAAGAACCTCATCACCGCCAACGAGGGCAACGCCGTGGGCGTGGCCTGCGGCTACCACATCGCCACCGGCAACTACGCCGCGGTCTACCTGCAGAACTCCGGGCTGGGCAACACCGTCAACCCGCTGCTCTCGCTGGCGCACCCGGAGGTCTACAGCGTTCCGATGCTGCTGATCATCGGCTGGCGCGGCGAGCCGGGCGTGAAGGACGAGCCGCAGCACGTCGCCCAGGGCCGGCTCACCCTGCCCACCCTGGACACCCTCGAAGTGCCCTACCAGGTGCTCGACCCCGAGCAGTGGGAGGCCCAGGTCGACCACGCGGTCGAGCAGTTGCGCTCGGCCGACGCTCCGGTGGCGCTGATCGTCCGCAAGGGCACCTTCAGCAAGTACGCCGCGGCCGAGCGTCCGTCCGACCTGCCGCTCAACCGAGAGGCGGCGCTGGAAGCCGTGATCGAGGCCATCGGTCCGGAGGCCTTCGTGGTGTCGACCACCGGCAAGACCTCGCGTGAGGTGTTCGAGATCCGGGAGCGGCGCGGCGAGGGCCACGCCCACGACTTCCTCACCGTCGGCGGCATGGGGCACGCCGCCTCCATCGCGGCCGGGGTGTGCCTGGGCACCGACCAGACCGTCTACTGCATCGACGGTGACGGCGGCTTCCTGATGCACCTGGGGTCGATCCCGGTGATCGCCCAGCGTGCCCGGGAGAACTTCCGGTACCTGATGATCAACAACGGCGCGCACGAGTCCGTCGGCGGCCAGCCGACGGTGGCCTTCGACATCGACACCGCCGGTCTGCTCACAGCGGCCGGTTTCGAGCAGGTCGAGGTGGTACGCGACGCGGAGCAGGTGCCGGCGGCTGTCGAGCGGCTGGCCAGGACGCCCAAAGCGGCGCTGGTGATCGAGGTCGCCCAGGGCTCACGCCCGGATCTTGGCCGGCCCACCATCGCCCCGTCCGCCAACAAGACCGACATGATGGCGGAATTCGAGGCGGCGCGGCGTTGAAGGCACTGATCTTCAACTCCGGTCTCGGCAACCGGATGGGCGACTTCACCCGTACCCATCACAAGTCGATGGCCCGGCTCTCCAACGGGGAACCGATCTTCGGACGCCAGTTGCGGTTGCTGGCGGCGCACGGGATCACCGACGTGGTCGTCACCACCGGGCCGCACGCCGAGCAGTTGCGCGAGGTGGCCGCCGCCCCGCAGTTCGCAGGGATGCGGTTCACCTTCGTCCCCAACGACGTCTACGACCAGACCAACTACATCTACTCGATGTACCTGGCTCGCGAGCACCTCGACGACGACGTGTTGATGCTGCACGGCGACCTGGTGTTCAACGACGCCGTGCTCAGCCGGCTGCTGGCCGATCCGCGCCCTGATCTGGGCGCGGTGAACCACGACCTGCCCCAGCCGGAGAAGGACTTCAAGGCGCGGATCGCCGGCGAGGTGATCCGTGAGGTGTCCATCACCGCCTTCGGCGAAGACTGCGTCACCTTCCAGCCGCTCTACAAGCTGAGCCGGCGCGCGATCGGCGTGTGGCTGGATCGGGTCGCCGCCTTCGTCGACGCCGGCAACACCGGGGTCTACGCCGAGAACGCGCTCAACGAGGTGTGGGAGCAGGCCCAGCTCCAGCTCTTCTCCTACGCCGGCGACTTCGTCAACGAGGTCGACAACCTCGAGGACCTGGCGTCGGTGTCCGCCGAGATCCGGCTGTTCGACGCCGCCGAACAGCCGGTCCTCTCCGAGCCCGACGACTACCGGCGGATTCCGGAGTTGCTCGCGGCCGTGCAGGCCCGGCGTCCCCTGATCGTGGGCGGCCGCAGCTATCAGGCGTCGCTGGTTCGTCCGTACTTCGACGAGCACCTGGAGACCGTGCTCTTCAGCGGCTACTCGGCCAACCCGAAGCTGGAGGAGGTGCAGGCCGGCCTGCGGCTCTTCCACGAGCAGGGCTGTGACTCGATCATCTCCCTCGGCGGCGGCAGCGCGATGGACGTCGCCAAATGCATCAAGCTCCTGGCCGCGGGGGACGGCGAGAGCTTCCCGGCCTTCGGCGATCCGCTGTCGCGCAGCGTGCCGCACCTGGCCATCCCCACCACCGCCGGCACCGGCAGCGAGGCCACCCACTTCGCGGTGGTGTACATCGACGGCGAGAAGCACTCGATCGCCCACGACGCCGCGCTGCCCGAGTGGGTGTTGCTGGAACCCCGGCTCCTGGCCAGCCTGCCCGAGTACCACAAGAAGGCCAGCCTGCTGGATGCCATCGCGCAGTGCGTGGAGTCGATCTGGGCGGCGTCGGCCACCGAGCGGAGCCGGGCGTACGCCGAAGAGGGCCTGGCCTTGATCCTGGCCAATGTGCTGCCCTACTTCCACAAGGGCGTCGCCTTCGACGCCGAGGTCACCCGCCGGATCCAGCTGGGCGCTCACCTCAGCGGCAAGGCCATCAACCTCACCAAGACCACCGCCCCGCACGCCATGAGCTACGGGCTGACCTCCCGCTACGGCATCGCCCACGGCCACGCTGCCGCGCTGTGCCTGCGCGGCGTGTGGCGGCTCCACGACCAGCTCGTCACCGAGGGCGATCCGCGCGGCGCGGCGGTGGCCGAATCGCTGGACCGGATCACGCGGGTGTTCGGCTCGCGCTCCAATCTGCGCGCCATCCGCAAGTTCGACGTGATCCTGGAGCTGCTGCAGCTGGTGCCACCCCGGCTGAGCGACCCCGGCGATCTGGAGTCACTGGTCGGCTCGGTTAACGCCGAGCGCCTGGGCAACAGCCCGGTGCCGCTGACCTCGGACGATCTGCGGCTGGTCTACGAGTTCCTCTTCGAGCTGCGCGAGCAGCCCTACCTGGTCGCCGACGAGGACGGGCATCCGGAGGATCCGGCCGCCTACGACCGGCGCGGCCCGGACGGGGATCCCGAATCGCTCAACGACAACGAGGACGATCGCGACGACAGCCCGGGCGGTCTCTCCGAGATGGGCGTCGGCATCGACGATCCGTACGAGGACGTCCGCCGGCTGCAGGCCTACGACATGGAGATCGTCCGCGCCTTCGACCGGTTCTGCACCGAGCACGGTCTGCGGTACTACCTCAGCGAAGGCAGCATTCTGGGCGCCATCCGGCACGGGGGCTTCATCCCCTGGGACGACGACGTGGACGTGATGATGCCGCGCGCCGACTACCGCCGGTTCATCGAGCTCGGCCTGGCCGGCAAGCTGCCCGAAGGGCTGAATCTCGACAGCTTCGAGACCAATCCCAAGCACTGGGTGTTCGGCGCGAAACTGCAACTGATGCGGGCCACCGAGTTCGTCCTCCCCAAGGTCGGGCACCTCGCGCACCACAACGGCCCCTACCTCGACGTCTTCCCGGTGGACGCGGTCGCCGCCACCTCCGGCCCGAAGTTCAAGGCCCAGGCGCTGCTGTTGCGTACGCTGCGGCGCGCGCTGTTCATGAGCTCGGGCCGTTCGCGGGGCCTACGCAAGAACCCAGTCGGACGGATTCCGCTCTACCTGCTCACCCAGGTGATTCCGACTCCCGTCTGGCACCGCTGGATCGTCTGGGCGCAGTCGGAGTTCAACTCCTCGCCCGAGGCCACGCATTGGGCCAACCTGTGCACCTACTACCCGCTGGAGCGCGAGGTCTTTCCGAAGGAGTGGTTCGGGGAGGGCAGGCGGGTTCCCTTCGAAGGCACGCCGATCCCGGTGCCGGCCAAGGCGGAGCGCATGCTCAAGCGGATCTATGGCCCGACCTGGGCGGAGATCCCCGGGCTGCAGGTGCGCAACACCCGCAGCCACGCCTTCCGGGTCGACCGCGCCCTCGCCGCCGAGCTGCGCCAGCCGGCCGACGACCCGTCCTAGGAGCGTCGGCCACCCGGGCGCCGGGAACTGGGTAGGGTCGGTGCTGTGACCACTCGTGAACCCAGCGCCGTCGACGCCATCGCCGAGGCCTACACCAGCAAGCTCGCCGCCCTCGATCCGTTGTCGGCCACCGAGGCGGGCCTCAAGGGCTACGACCACCTGATGACCGACCTCTCCCCCGCCGGCCATGCCGAACGGGCGGAACTCCACCGGGCCACCCTGCGGGAACTCGACCAGGCGGCCCCGGTCGACAAGGTGGACGAGGTCACGCTGGCCGCGATGCGCGACCGGCTCGGGCTCGCGGTCGAGCTGTTCGAGGCCGGCGAGCACACCGCCGACCTCAACGTCATCTTCTCGCCGTTGCAGAACCTGCGCGACGTGCTCGATCTGATGCCGACCGAGACCACCGACGACTGGGCCACCATCGCCAGCCGGATGGCGAAGGTGCCCGATGCCGTCCGCGGCTACATCGCGTCGCTGCGCGAAGGTGTCCGGAACGGGCTGGTGCCGGCCGCCCTGCAGGTGACGGAAGGCATCAAGCAGGCCGAGGAGCTGGCCGACCCGGCCTCCTCCTTCTTCGTCAGCTTCACCGCCGGTGCTACCCCGGACGGAGCCGCTGCACCGGAATCGCTGGCTCACGACCTGGAGCGGGCCGGACGCGACGCGGCCGCGGCCTACTCCGAGCTGGCCCGGTTCTTCGCCGACGAACTCGCCCCGCACGCGCCCGCCGCCGATGCCGTGGGACGAGAACGCTACTCCCGCTGGTCGCGCTACTTCGTGGGCGCCGAGGTCGATCTCGACGAGACCTACGAGTGGGGCCTGGAAGAGCTGCAGCGGATGGCCGACGAACAGGACGCCATCATCGCCGAGATCGCCGGCCCCGGCGCGACCATCACCGGTGCGATCGCGGTGCTCGACACCGACCCGGCCCGCACGCTGCACGGCAAGGAGGCCCTGCGGGAGTGGATGCAGGTGACCTCCGACGCGGCGATCACCGCGCTGAACGGCGTCCACTTCGACATCGCCGAGCCGATCCGGCACCTCGAGTGCATGCTCGCGCCGACCGAGAACGGCGGCATCTACTACACCGGGCCGAGCGACGACTTCTCGCGGCCCGGCCGGATGTGGTGGTCGGTGCCGCCCGGCGTCACCGAGTTCAGCACCTGGCGCGAGAAGACCACCGTCTATCACGAAGGCGTGCCCGGCCACCATCTGCAGATCGGCCAGCAGGTGCTGGTGCGCGATCAGCTGAACACCTGGCGCCGGCTGATGCTGTGGACCTCCGGTCACGGCGAGGGCTGGGCGCTCTACGCCGAGCGCCTGATGGAGGAGTTCGGCTTCATGGACGATCTCGGCGATCGGCTAGGCCTGCTGGACGGTCAGCGGATGCGGGCGGCCCGCGTGGTGCTCGACATCGGCGTCCATCTCGGCAAGCCGGCTCCCCAGCGCTGGGGCGGCGGCACCTGGGACGCCGACAAGGCCTGGGAACTGCTGCGCGCGAACGCCAACATGGACGAGGCGTTCCTGCGCTTCGAGCTGAACCGCTACCTCGGCTGGCCCGGCCAGGCGCCCTCCTACAAGGTGGGCCAGCGGCTGTGGGAGCGGGCCCGCGCCAGCGCCGAGGCCGCCGCTCGCGCCCGGGGCGAGGAGTTCGACCTGAGGGACTTCCACTCTCGTGCTCTCAACCTCGGCTCGGTTCCGCTCGCCATCCTGCCGGAAGCCCTGGCCTGAACCGTCAGATCCTGGCGATGACGTCACCGACACAGGTGTGGGCGCACCGGGGTGCCAGCGGCTACGCGCCGGAGAACACCCTGCCGGCCTTCGAGCTGGCGCTCGATCAGGGCGCTGAGGGGGTGGAGTTCGACGTCCAGCTCAGCCGGGACGGAGCACTGGTGGTGATTCACGACGAGACCCTCGATCGCACCACCGACGGCACCGGACGAGTGGTCGGCCACGCCCTCGCCGAACTGCGGGCGCTGGATGCCAGCGGCGGCGACGCCGACTACGCCGGTGTGCGCATTCCCACCCTGGACGAGGTGCTGGCGCTGCTGGCACCGCAGCGGCTGCGGATCAACATCGAGTTGAAGAACTCCGTCGAGCCCTACCCCGGGCTGGAGGAGAAGGTGCTCGCGTCGGTCGCCGAGCACGGGCTCGCCGACCGCGTCGTGCTGTCGTCGTTCGCGGACGCCAGCGTGCGGCGGCTGCGCGAACTGGCGCCCGAGATCGAACTCGCGATGCTCTACACCAGGCCGGAGGCGCGGCCCTGGCGGCGGGCAACTCTTCTCGGCGCACAGGGCTTCCATCCGCCGGCGCGACTCGTTCCGGCACGGCTCTGGGTGCGCCTGGCCCACGCCGCCGGCATGGCCGTCCGTCCCTGGATCGTCAACAACCCGGCCCAGCTCGCCACGATGTTCCGCTGGCAGGTGGACGCGGTCTTCACCGACACCCCCGACGTCGCCCTCGCCCTGCGTTCGGCGAGCTAGGCGCCCGGGCCGTCACGGAATGACCGTCGTGGCCCGGAGCATGTTGTGGTCGGACGGAATCGTGCCGACGAACTTGCCGGCCTTGTCGACCTTCACCACGGTCTCCCACTCCGACACCCGGATACCACGGGTGACCCAGATGTAGTCGATGTAGATGCCGTTGACCATGGTCTTCTTGGCGAGAGCCACCCGCTCCCAATTGTTGTGGCTGGAGTACTGGGTGTTGATCCGCTTCCCGACGGTCGCCCCGGGCGCTTCCTTCGTCGACAGGTAGGTGTTGCCCAACGGATCGACGTAGCCGGCCCCCACCATCCGGTCGTAGGGCACGTTGCCGCCGTCCGTCCACTTGTGGGAATTGAAATCGCCGACGACGTAGGTGGGCAGCTTCTTGGGGTTCTGGTCCTTGATCGCGGCGAGGATCGTGTCCATCTGCTTCTTGCGAATGCTCTTGATCGCAGCGGTCTTGCCCGGGTCGAGGTGGACGTTGACGAAGAAGAACTCCTTGCCACTCGCCTTGTGGCGGAAGATCGCCCACTCGACGTAGCGGTGTTCCTCCATGCGGGTCTTGGTGCTGGGGGTCTTCTTCGAGCCCTGCTTCAGCAAGGTCAGCGTGGCGGCGTTGTAGACGATCTTCTGGCTGTTGGCCGCACCCTGGTACTTGTACTTGCACTTGTACGGCGACGTCGCGTCCACGCAGTTGTAGCGCGCGGTGTTCGCCAGCTTGTAGGGAAGCCCCAGCCGGTTCACCAGGTCTTCGGCCTGGCTGAGGTCGGCGCTGCCCAGCTTGCCCTGGGATGCCTCCTGGAACCCGATCACATCCGGCTTCTGCGCCGTGACCGCCGCGGCCACCGCTGAGCGCCGTTCCGACCACGGATGGGTCTTGGCATCCCTCGTCTTCGAGCCCACGTTGTAGCTGACCACGCGGATGGTCGCGGGGCCGCCCTTCGCCGTCGGCGCATAGACGGCGGTGCCGAGTTGGATCGGGGGTGAGGCGGCGCTGCGGAGCTTCTTCTTCGAGGTCACCACCTGAACGCGTGCGTAGTAGCGGGTGCCGTCCAGCAGGTACTTGATGGTCTTGCTGGTGCCCTTGACGTAGTAGCGCTCGGCGTTGGAGAAGTCGCTGCGGGTGGCGATCGAGACCAGGTAGCGCTTCTGGGAGCTACGGCTCTTCCAGGAGAGCGTCACGCTGTCGGCCGTCACCTTGCTGGCTGACAGCCCCGCCGGCGCCAGGTACTTGTAGTCGGCCTTGTTCTTCGCCGTCTTGACCTTCAGCTTCTTCGAGATGACCTTGCCCGACGGGGTCGCCGCGGTGACCCGGATGTAGTAGGTCTTCTTCGACTTCAGTTTCTTGATCTCGATGGAGGGCTTGGCCGAGGTCTTGCGCTTGGCCTTCTTCATCGTCTTCGACGTGGCGTATTCGACCTGGTAGCTGGTGGCACCGGGTACCGCGCTCCATTGGAGCGCGAGCGCGTTCTTGCTTGCTGAAACCAGCTTCAACCCGTCGAGCGTCGCGGCGTTCGCAGGCGTCGCGGGGACCACTCCGAGGGCGAGCGCCAGAGCGAGCAGAACTCCGAGCAGCCGAAGATAACCGTGCTTTAGGGGGGATTTAGGCACACAGGGAGTGTAAATGACCTTGTCGCGTCAGTCGAATTGCCCCCGGCGCGCGCAACCGGTACGGGGTCGAACCGGAGGTGCAGCCAACCACGCGTGCGATGACGGCCGCGATAGGTCACGGAATGACCGTGGTGGCCCGGAGCATGTTGTGGTCGGACGGAATCGTGCCGATGAACCGGCCGGCCTTGTCGACCTTCACCACGGTCTCCCACTCCGGCACCCGGATACCGCGCGTGACCCAGATGTAGTCGATGTAGACGCCGTTGACCCACCCCTGCTTGACAGGAGCATCCCGCATCCAGTCATTGTGGCTGGAGTACTCGGTGTTGATCCGCTTCTCCACGATCGCGCCCGGCGCGTCATAGGTCGACCAGTAGGCGTTGCCCAGCGGATCGACGAACCCCGCCTTGACCATCAGGTCGTAGGGGACGTTGGCCGGTTCGGTCCGCTTGTGGGAGTTGAAATCACCGACGACGTAGGCGGGCAGCTTCTGCGGGTTCTCGTTCCTGATCACCGCCAGTATCTGCTCCATCTGCGTCTTGCGGATCGCGGTGGTCTTGGCGTCCTTGCCAGGATCGAGGTGGACGTTCACGAAGAAGAACTTCTTGCCCGTCACCTTGTGACGGAAGATCGCCCACTCGACGTAGCGGTGCTCTTCCATCTTGGTCTTGGTGCTGGCGGTCTTCTTCGAGCCCTGCTTCAGCAGGGTCAGCGTCGCGGAGTTGTAGACGATCTTCTGGCTGTTGGCCGCGCCCTGATCCTTCGCCTTGCACTTGTACGGCGTCAGCGGGTTGACGCAGTTGTACCGCGCGGTGTTGGCGAGCTTGTAGCCCGAACCCAGATCCTTGACCAGTTGTTCGGCCTGGCTGATGTTCGCCTTCTGATCCTCCAGCCTGCCCTGGGAGACTTCCTGGAAGCCGATCACGTCGGGGGCCTGATCCTTCACCGCCTTGGCCACGAGTGGCCGGCGCGCCGGCCACGGGTGACCCTCTTTGGCGGTCTGCTTCGGCGTCCCGACGTTGTAGCTGACCACCTTAATGGTGGCGCTGCCACCGGTGCCCCGGTAGGGCGCGGTGCGCAACTTGATCGTCGGCGACAGACCGCTGCGCGGCTTCTTCTTCGAGGTGACCACCCGGATGCGCACGTAGTAGGTGGTGTCGTCGGTCAGGTTCGCCACGGTCTTGCTGGTGCCCTTGACGTAGAACACCTGTGCGTCGGCGAACGAACTCCTGGTGGCGATCGAGACCTAGTAGCGCAGGCCGGAGGCACGGCTCTTCCAACTCAGCTTCACGCTCTCGGAGGCCGGTTCTCCTGCCTTCAGCCCCGTTGGAGCGAGGTACGTGGCGGCGGTGCTCTTCTTCTTGGTCTTGACCTTCAGCTTGCTGGACGCCGGGGTCTGCCCTCGCGCGGTCTTGGCGGTCACCCGCACGTAGTAGGTCTTCTTCGCCTTGAGCTTGGTGATCTCGACATAGGGCTGGGTCGACGTCTTGCTCTTGGCAGACTTCATCGACTTCGCCGTCGAGTACTCGACCTGATAGCTGATCGCGTCCGGGACGGGGGTCCACGCGACTGCCAGCGCGTTCTTGCTGGCCGAGACCAGCGTCAAGCCGGTGGGTGCTGCGGGTGCGGCTGCCGCGGCGGCCGGGGCCGCCAACACCGCCAAAGCCACTGCCAGAACGGCTATCAGGCCCACCAGCCTGCGTGGGCCAGAGGTCGATGCGGTCGTCGGCACGGCGCTGAGCATAGCCGGAGGTCACAGACCTCCGTATACGCACTCTTGCCTGCGAACTGCCTCCACTCACCTGCATGCCACGGTCACCGGACGAGCAGCTCAACCCGCCACGCATTTGCGTCGCGGATCCCGCAGCCGCCCGCATGCTCCGAGCCGGTGGCACGAGCCCGAAGGGCCGGCCCGGGACGACCGGGCCGGCCCTTCGGTAGTGGCTCAGAAGATCCGGTTCACGATGGACGCGGGCGCGGCCAGCAGTTCCTCGATCTCGTCGTCCAGCTTCACAAGGGTGATCGACGCGCCGGCCATCTCCAGGCTGGTGCAGTACTCGCCGACGTAGCTGCGGGCGATCTCGATGCCCTGGGCCTGCAGCTTCTTGGCCGCGATGCCGTAGAGCAGGTACAGCTCGCTGATCGGCGTGCCGCCCAGGCCGTTGACCATCAGGGCCACCCGGTCGCCGGAGACGAAGGGCAGGTCGGGGACGATCGCACCGAGCAGTTCGTCCACGATCTCGTCCGCGCTGACCAGCTTGGCGCGACGGCGTCCGGGCTCACCGTGGATGCCGACGCCGACCTCCATCTCGTCCTCGCCCAGCTCGAACAGCGGGGTGCCCTTGGCCGGCGGGGTGCAGGCGGTGAGCGCGATGCCCATGGTGCGGGTGACCGAGTTGATCTTCTCGCCGACCCGGTAGACCTCGTCGATGTCGGCGCCCTGCTCGGACTTCGCGCCGACGCCCTTGATGACGAAGAAGTTGCCCGCCACGCCGCGGCGTCCGACCGTCCAGGTGGAATCCTGCACGGCGACATCGTCGTTGATGAAGAGGGTCTTCACCTTGATGCCGTCGGCGTCGGCCAGTTCGGCGGCCATGTCGAAGGCCATCCGGTCGCCGGTGTAGTTGTTGACCAGCAGCAGCACGCCCTTGTCGGAGGCCACCCGCTTGGCGGTCTCGTAGACGTAGTCGGCCGGCGGGGCGGCGAACACGTCGCCCGGGCAGGCGGCGTCCAGCATGCCGGGGCCAACCACCATGACGTGGGCGGGTTCGTGGCCGGAGCCGGAGCCCTGGACGATGCTGACCTTGTCGTTGCTCGGGGCGTCGGAACGCATGATCAGGTTGTACTCGGGCACGTAGACGATGGTGTCCGGGTTGGCCAGGGCGATGCCCTCGAGCATCTCGGGTACGAACTGCTTGGGATCGTTGACGAACTTCTTCATGGCTCTCCCTTGAGTGGTGTGGATGAGTTGTCGGCTATTCGGGCCAGGTGGCGGCCAGGGCTTCGAGCAGGACGGCGATCGCGGTGGCACCGGCATCCACCGAGCCGATCGAGCGCTCGCCGGTGTACGCGGCCCGGCCGCGCATCGCCTGGAGGTTGGCGGTGGCGTCGGCGGTCTCGCGCGCCGTGACGGCCATCGCCTTGACGATCTCGGCGCGGGACGAGCCCTTCGCGAGTTCGGCTTCGAGCGTGTCGATCGCCGGGACGAGGGAGTCGAGCAGCGTCTTCTCGCCCAACTCAGCCCCGCCACGGGCCTTGATCCCTTCGACCGCGGCTCGCAGGGCGCGCACCAGGTCGGCGCCGTCGAAGGTCTCGTTTCCCTTCAGCTGGCCGCCGGTGCGCAGGAAGGCGGTGCCCCAGATCGGACCCGACGTACCACCGATCCGGCTGGAGATCGTCATGGCGACCTTCTGCAGGAAGACGCCCGGATCCGTCCGGTCGAAGCTGTCCCACTGGTCGACGACGATCTCGAAGCCGCGGGCCAGCGAGTAACCGAAGTCACCGTCGCCGACCACCGCGTCCAGTTCCCCGAAGTAGGTCTCGTTGGCCAGGATCGTCTCGGAGATCTGGCGGACGACGAACTCGGTGTCGGCAAGGGTTCCGCTCATAGGTTGTGCTCCTTCGCAATCAGGGCGGTCAGGTCGGCGAGGGTGAGGTGGCCGGCAGGCGTGATGCCGGCCGGGCTGGCGATGACGGTGGGCGGCGCGTCCGGGTCACCGAGGTCACTGAGGATCAGCGCGGCACCGGTGAAGTCGTCCTCGGCGGTGAAGCTGCTGACCGTGACCACCGTGGTGAGACCGGCTGCCGTGGCGGCGGCGACACCGATGCCGGAGTCCTCCACCACCGCGCACTCGTCCGGATCGAGGCGCAGATCCTCCAGCACCTTCAGGTAGATGTCGGGGGCGGGCTTCTTCGCCCGCACGATGTCACCGGCGAAGACGTGGACCTGGTCGTAGCTCGCGTCCCCGGCGACGTGCCGCAGCACGGCCCGGACGCTCGGCTCGGCCGAGGTGGAGGCGACCGCGACCGTCCAGCCGGCGACCAGCGCATCGGCGATGATCCGGCGGATGCCCGGGCGGCCCGGCAGCAGGCCCTCCGCCACCCGTTCGGTGAACAGGGCGGTCTTGCGGAGGTGAAGCTGCTTGATCCAGTCGGCGCGTTCTACTTCTGTAGAGACTCCAATGGTCGCGTCCAGCTCCGGGGTGAAGACGGAGGCGATCCGCTCCTTCCCGCCACCGATCTTGAGCTTCTCGGCGTAGTCGGATTCGCTCCAGACGACCGGCAGCCCGGCCTCGGCGAAGGCCGCGTTGAAGGCCGGGAGGTGGCCGTCCCGCTCGGTATCGGCCAGGACGCCGTCGCAGTCGAAGATCAGGGCCGGCATGTCAGGCCTTTCCGGCACTGCCGAAGACCTCGGCGTAGCCCTTGGTCAGATCGCGGATGTCGGCCGCCACCACCTTGAACAACGACGGCGGATCCCACTTGTCGGCTGCCTCGGCCTCCTTGAGGTAGGCCAGGCTCGACTGCATGAACCGCTCTTTCAGCGCGGTGGAGATGTTGACCTTCGCGCAGCCGCGGGCGATCAGATCCTGGAACTGCTCGTTCGACAGCCCCGAGCCGCCGTGCAGCGCCATCGGGATCGGGTGGGCGGCCACCAGGTCGGTGACCCGCTGGAAGTCGAGGATCGGGGCGCGCTTGTAGCGTCCGTGGGCGTTGCCGATGGCGGGCGCGAACACGTCCACCCCGGTCTCACGCAGGTAGGTGAGGGTGACCTCGGCGGTCTGCTGGCGGGATTCCTCGTCCGAGCCGACCCCGTCCTCCTGGCCGGTGATCGACTCGATCTCGCCCTCGACGTGGGCGCCGTACCGGCGGGCCTCGGCGACCACCTCGACGGTCTGCCGCTGGTTCTCCTCGACCGGCAGCAGGCTCGCATCGAAGAGGACGGAGTTCCAGCCCTCGGCCAGGCAGTCGGAGATCACCTGCCGTTCCGGGCAGTGGTCGAGATGGAGGCAGGCGGGTACTTCGATGCCGCGGGTCATCGCCTCCCACATCGCGTAGAGCACGTGGGCTCCGATGGTCTTCACGGTCTTCACCGAGGTCTGCACGATGATCGGCGAGCGGGCCTCGACGGCACCGGCCAGCACGTTCTCCATGGTGAGGTCGTTGACGATGTTGATGGCGGGTACGCCGTAGCGCTGCTCGAAGGCGGGTTTCAGGATGTCGGCCAAAGATGTGACGGGCACGATGCCTCTCTCCAACGTGGATCGGATGCCGCAACCCTAGGCAGCCTGCCCCCACAACTGAATGGGGGATAACCCGCCCCCCGCCTGGGGGACAACCTGGGGGACGTGCGGCTACGGCCGCCTCAGCGGGAGAGTGGGAGGATTTGCACACTAGACACCGGACCGGAGTCGATCAGGCCCGTTCTGACCAAGTTCGGCGCAAATCCTCCCACCGGTCGCTCAGGCGCGCACCAACAGTTCAGTGCGGGATCGGACGTTGGCCTTCCGCAGGATGGCGGAAACGTGTTTTTCCACGGTCTTGACCGAGATGCCCAAGCGGTGGGCGATCTGCTTGTCGGCCATCCCCTGCTCGAGCAGCGCCCGGACCTCGGCTTCCCGCGTGGTCAGTCGCGAGTCGGCCTCCACTGAAGGCAGACCGCCGAGCTGCTCCAGCACACCGCCGAGCACCAGGACGTCATCGCGGGCCACCCCGACGACAGCACGTCCCAGGGCGGTGGCATCGGCATCGGCGTTGACGAAGCCGCGGGCGCCGGCGGCCACCCACTCGCGCACCTCGGCCTCGGCGGCGGCTGGGCGGTCGGAGATCGCGACCACACCCACCGTCGGATCGACAGCGGCCACGGCATTCAGCAGGGCCGGCCCGGTCACGCCGGGCAGGCGGGTGCCGGCCAGCACCACGGCCGGACGCAGCAGTCGTAGCGCCTCGACCGCCTGATCGAGATCGCCCACCTCGGCAACCACCTGGACGCTGGGTTCGCTCTGGGCGAGCAGTCGCACCAGCCCGGCCCGCATCGCCGGCTGAGAGTGGACGATCAGCACGCGCAGCCTCGGCCCGGCCTCGGCACTGGTCCCCCGATAGGGCAGATCGGCACGTACCCGCGTCCCCCAGCCGGGAGTCGAGTCGATCCGAACCCGTCCGCCGACCTGGCCGGCCCGCGCCACCAAGCCGCGCAGCCCGACGCCCCGCGGACGTCCCATCTCGGCGTCGACGTCGAACCCGGCGCCGTCGTCCTCGACGATCACCGCGATCCCGTCCGAGCCATAGACCAGCCCGAGCCGCACCATGGAGGCACGAGCGTGCTGGGTGACGTTGGCCAGCGCCTCGCCGACGATCCGGAGCAGCTGGTGCTCGACCTCGGTGGCGACGTCCTGGGGCTCGCCGAACTGCCGGAACACCGGAGCGAGACCCGAAGTGGCCTGCAGCCATTCCAGATCGAGTTGCAGACTCTCGGCCAGCGAACGGCGGCCATGGCCGGCCGGACGCAGACCCCAGACGGCCCGGCGTCCCTCGTTCCGGGTCTCCTCGGCCACCCGCTGGGCGGCCAGCAGTGGAGCGACCGCGTCCCCGCCCCGGCTGAGTTGCTGGTGGGCCTCGCCGAGCTTGAGCATGATCGTAGCCAGGCCGCGTCCCACCGAGTCGTGGAGTTCGAGCATGGAGCGTTCCCGCTCGGCCACGACGGCATCGGCCTTCATGCGGGCGGAGGCCTCCTCGTGCAACCGGGAGTTGGCCATCGCGATCGCGGCGTGGGTGGCGAAGCGGGCGAGCAGGTCGGCGTCGGCCCTGGTGAAACGCTGCTCGTCCGTGGCGGCGAAGACCACCAGCGCACCGATCGGAGAGCCGCGACGCAGGATCGGGGCACCGATCACGGCCCGGCGGTAGCGCGGCTCATGGGGCGCGATGTGCCCTCGTCCGACCTGGGAGTAGGTGTCGAAGATGACCGGTTTGCCGGCCTTGGCGACGGCTCCTGTGACACCTTCGTCGAGCGGGAAGACCTGGCCGGTCTGGCAGCCCTCCTCGAGGTCGATCTGCTTGAGGTAGGTGTGCGCGGCCGTGTCGATCAGACAGAGCGAACCGCTGCGGCACCCCAGCAGGTCGACCGCACTGCGCAGGATGCGTTCGAGCAGGGGCTGCAGCCGGAACTCCCCGGCGAGATCCTCGGCGACCGCGGCCAGCGCGTCGGTCCAGGCGCGTTGGCGGGGCATCGGCTGATCGACCTCGTCCATCTCCTGCCCCCACGCTCGGATCGGACGAGTCTACGCCCGGCACCCCGCACTGGCCAGGGACGGAGCATGGAGCCGCCCTGTGCGCCTACCCGCCTACCTCACTGATCACTTGCCGTAGCCGCTGGTGAGACCTGCGACGTACTGGCGGGAGAACACCGTGAACAGAATCACCAGCGGCACCGCGCCGAGAGTGAGCGCCGCCAGCAGAGCCGGGTAGTCGCTCTGGAACTGGCCGACGAACTGCTGGACGCCGAGGGTGACCGTCTGGTTGCGTTTGTTCGGCGCCAGGATCAGGGGGAACCACAGGTCGTTCCACACCGGAAGCATCGTGATGGACGCCACCGCGGCGATCCCCGTCCGCACGACCGGCAGAGCGATACCGAGCGTCCGGAACTCCCCGGCACCGTCGATACGGGCGGCTTCCTTGAGTTCGGAGGGCACTGATCTGAAGTACGTCATCATCAGCGAGATCGCCAGCGGCAATTGCATCGCCGTATAGACCAGGATCAGGGCCAGCAGGGTATCCACCAGGCCCCAGGAGATCATCGTCTCCAGCAGCGGCACGGTGCCCAGCCTGATCGGGAGCATGATCCCGATGATGAAGAAGCCGGCGAGCGCCGGACCGATGCGCACCCGGTACTCGACCAGCGCCCATGCCGCGAGCGTGCCGAGGACGACGGTGAGGACGATGGTCGAGACGGTGACCGTGGCACTGTTCTGGTAGTTGACCAGGAAGTTCCCTCGAGACAGGACGTTCCGGTAGCCGTCGAGATTGAAAGTGTCGCCATTGGGTAGGCCGAACGGGTCGTCGAAGATCCCCTGCGTCGTCTTGAACGAGTTCATCACGACCACGAGGATCGGCACCGTGGACAACAGGCAGAAGAAGACCAGGATGGCGTGCACGAACCCGGTCGACAGCACGTCCGGAGCACGTCGGCGTCGGCCAGGCTGGCCGCCAGGGCTGTCCACCCGCGGCGACGCGGCCAGAGTCTCGGGCATCGTCATCGTCTCCTAGAGCTCGTAGGTCTTCAGTCGTCGCTGGACCGCCCAGAAATAGGCGGCGGTCACGATCACGATGATGAAGAAGATGACCGAGGCAACCGTCGCACCGAGATCCTTGTTGGCGACCTGTCCACTGGAACCGAAGAAGGTGCGATAGAAGAAGGTTCCGAGAATGTCGGTGGAGTAGTTGGGGCCTGGTGCCGATCCGTTCAGGGCGTAGACGATGTCGAAGCCATTGAAGGTCCAGATGTAGGTGAGCACCGTGATCAGCCCGAACTGGGGTGCGATCAACGGGAACTTGATCCGCCAGAAGGCCTGCCAGCCGGTAGCGCCATCGATCCTGGAGGCCTCGACGACATCCTTCGGGATAGCCAGCAGTGCGGTGTAGAGAAAGATCATCGGGATGCCGAGCCACTGCCAGACCGACATCAGCGAAATCGTAGGCAGCGCGGTCGCCTCATTCCCCAGCAGCGGGAACGACACCAGGCCCCACAGCGGATTGATGATCAGCCGCCAGATGAAGCCGACGATCACCACCGACAACGTGGCCGGCACGAAGAGAAGCGTCCGATACACGCCGGCCGCCCGCCGGACCCTGTCCGAGGTGAGCAACGCGGCCATGAGCAGGCCGATCGGGAGCTCGACGATCAGATGGATCCCGAAGAACTCGACGCTGTTGACCAGGGCGTTCCAGAACCGCTCACTCTGGTACGGATCGGTGAAGAGCAGGACGTAGTTGTCCAGACCCACGAACTCCCGCTCTCCGCGCTCACGCTGAAAGAAGCTCATCACCACGGAGCTGAGAAGCGGGTAGACCGCGAAGGCGACGTACACCAGCAGCGCAGGCAGCACGAAGAGCGCCAGCAGCCGGTAGCGGGTCTTGGTTTTGATCATCGATCTCTCATCAGTGTCGCCGAGGTGGTGGTCCGGACCAGGGAACGATCCGGACCACCAACGGGGGTTGACTACTTCCCAACGGGTTTGAACCAGGAATCCAGGCCCGCCTGCAACTCAGCCGTTGCGTCTTCGGGACTGAGCCCGGTGTTGTACATCAGCTGCGTCACACGCCAGATCTCATCATCCAGCGGGGGCTGGCCGGCGCTGAGTCGATCCAGTGCCAGACGAGAGGTCAGTTCCGAACCGTCTTTGAGACCGGCGAATTCCTGCGCGAGCGGGTTGTCGTAGGTGACCGCTTGCTTGCCCATCGAGAAGAAGCCCGGAAGCTTGTTCACGTAGAGCTGCTGGAACT